>Ga0190271_10001550_pt1 | contig 13199 bp, 14 predicted proteins | sample Popmic356T_FD_133747 | JGI IMG/M metagenome (GOLD analysis project Ga0190271, IMG submission 133747) | Populus adjacent soil microbial communities from riparian zone of Weber River, Utah, USA - 356 T | ecosystem: Environmental > Terrestrial > Soil > Riparian zone | place: USA: Utah | collected...
CGGCGAGTCGGTGCAGCTCTCCGAGCTCGGCGACGAGCACGAGGAGGCGCGCTGGGTGGCGGCGGAGATCCAGCGCCTCGGCGAGGAGCACGGGGTCAAGCGCGCCGACGTCGCCGTCTTCTACCGGACCAACGCGATGAGCCGGGTGCTGGAGGACACGCTGGTCCGCTTCGACCTGCCCTACCAGGTGATCGGCGGCACCAAGTTCTACGACCGGGCCGAGGTCAAGGACGCCGTCGCCTACCTCAGCCTGCTGCTCAACCCGGCCGACCAGGTCTCCTTCCTGCGCATCGTCAACTCGCCCCGGCGCGGGATCGGCAACACCACCCAGGGCCGGCTCGCCTCCTATGCGAACACGGCCGGGCTGACGATCTGGGAGGTCGCCGAACGAGCCGAGGAGGTGCCGGGGCTGAGCGCGGCGGCGATCAAGGCGGTCGGCCGCTTCTTCGAGACGATGGACCTGCTGAAAGCGCGGGTCGACGCCGGCGCCGCCGTCGCCGACGTCGTCCAGGCGGTGCTGAGCGAGAGCGGCTACGTGGAAGCGCTCGAGGCCGAGCGCACGGTCGAGGCGGAAGGGCGGATCGAGAACCTCGACGCCTTCACCGAGGCCGCCGCCGAGTTCGACCTCAACCGCGAGCAGGAGGGCGAGAGCGAGGTGCCGCCGCTGGAGGAGTTCCTGCAGCAGATCTCGCTGCTCTCCGACCAGGACTCGATCGAGGAGGAGCAGGACCAGGTGACGCTGATGACCGTCCACAACGCCAAGGGGCTCGAGTACGACACCGTCTTCGTGATCGGCTGCGAGGACGGCTCCTTCCCGCACATGATGGCGCTCGAAGAGGGCGGCGAGGAAGAGGAGCGGCGCCTCTGTTACGTCGCCATCACCCGCGCCCGCCAGCGCCTCTACATGACCTGGGCGCGCGAGCGGCGCCTCTTCGGGCGCTCCGAGCACAACCTGCCCTCGCGCTTCATCGACGAGCTGCCGGTCGAGCTGACCGAGCGCCACGCGACCGTCTCCAACCGGGTCGGCGGCATGACCTGGGAGCCGGCGCCGGGCGCCGGTCCCACCCAGCCGGTCGATCCCGGCCCGGCGCTGGAAATGCAGACCGGCGACGACGTCGTCCACGCCAGCTTCGGCGACGGCGTCGTCACCGCGGTCGAGCCCGGCGGGGTGGTCGTGGTCCGCTTCTCCAGCGATGGCAGCGAGCGCAAGCTGATGTCCGACTACGCGCCGATCCGGAAGCGCTAGCGGTGGCGGCGCGGACGATCGACGGCAAGGCGGTCGCCGCCGCCGTGCGCGAGCGGGTGCGGGTGGACGTCGCCGCCTACGTGGAGGAGGCCGGGCGGGTGCCGACGCTGGCGACGGTGATCGTCGGCGACGACCCCGCCTCGGAGATCTACGTCCGCAACAAGCACAAGGCCTGCGAGGACGTGGGGATGCGCTCCGTCCACCACGGCCTCGCCGCCGCCACCGGCGAGGGGGAGCTGCTGGAGCTGGTCGCGGCCCTCGGCGACGACGACGAGGTCGACGGGATCCTCGTGCAGTTGCCGGTTCCCGCCCACATCGACCCCGACGCCGTCGTCGCCGCGATCGACCCGCGCAAGGACGTCGACGGCCTCACGCCCCAGAACGCCGGGCTGCTCGCCCACGGCACGCCCGGCCTGGTTCCCTGCACGCCAGCCGGAGTGATGGAGCTGCTGGCCCACGAGGGGGTCGAGCTGGAGGGGGCGGAGGCCGTCGTTGTCGGTCGCTCGAAGCTGGTCGGGGTGCCGGTCGCGCGGCTGCTGCTGGGCGCCAACGCGACGGTCACCGTCTGCCACTCGCGCACCCGCGACCTGGCGGCGATCTGCCGCCGCGCCGACGTCCTCGTCGCCGCCGTCGGCGTGCCCGAGTTGCTCGGCGCCGACGCGGTCAAGCCCGGGGCGGTGGTGATCGACGTCGGCATGAACCGCACCGAGGACGGTCTCCGCGGCGACGTCGAGTTCGGGGCGGCGGCCGCGGCGGCGGCGGCGATCACGCCCGTGCCGGGCGGCGTGGGGCCAATGACGATCGCGATGCTGCTGGTGAATACGTTGCAGGCGGCGCGTGCGCGCGGTTTTCCCAGCCCCGCCTAGAAGGGTCGGCCAAATCCCTCCCGAATAGTGGCCGTGGTGGATATACAGGGCCGGAAGGACCGGCCGGCCAAGCTTCGACGGAGGGATCGCCGATGGACATAGACAAGCTCAATACCGGAGAGAAGATCGCCGGGGTATCGGCCGTCTTGCTCTTCATATTCATGTTCTTCGACTGGTTCGGAGTCGAGATCTCCGGCGAAGGCAGCTCGGTCTCCTTCGGCTCCGGCGCCGGCGGCAGCGCCTGGGACGCGCTCGACTTCATCCCGATCGTCCTCGTGGTCACGATCGTCGTCGCCCTGGTCAACGTCTTCCTCCGCCTCAGCGACTCCGACTACGAGCCGCCGATCTCGATGAACGTGGCGGTCGCCGTGCTCGGCGGCCTCTCGACCCTGCTGGTCCTCTACCGGATCGTCAACCCGCCCGGCTTCGGCACCTTCGGCGGCGTCTCGGTCGACGCCACCCTCGAATTCGGCATCTTCCTCGGCCTCATCGCCGCCGCTGGCATCGCCTACGGCGCCTACCGCGGCATGAAGGAAGAGGGGACGACCTTCAGCGGCACCGCCGACAAGCTGTCGAGTGGCGGGCCGGGCAACCCACCGCCGCCACCGTCTTCGACTCCTCCGCCCCCGCCGCCACCACCACCGGCTCAGTAGCTGGATAGCGATTTCGCGCGAGGGCCGGCCGCGTTTTCTGCCAGCCCCCGCGCGATCTGCTTGGCGAAGGCGATCACGGTCATCATCGGGTTGACGCCGACCGAGGTGGGGAAAAGAGAAGCGTCGGTCACATAGAGGCCGGCGGTGCCGTGTACGGAGCCGTCAGTAGAGCAGACCCCCTCGCGTTCGTCGGCTGAGATGCGGGCGGTGCCCATCGGGTGGAAGGCCTCCAGGCGCAGCTCGGAGGGCTTGAAGGCGGTTGCCTCGAACTCGGCCAGGTCGCCCGGTTTGAGAACTCCGACGCGAGCGATGTTGGGGTAGACCTCGGTGGCCCCGGCGGCGAAGTGGATTTCGGCCGCGCGGGCGATCCCGTGGGCGAGGCGGGCGGCGTCGTCGGTGCGCAGCTTGTAGCTGGCGCGCAGCGAGCCCTCGGCGCCGAGGCCGACCCGGCCCGAGGAGCGGTCGCAGAGGTGGACGCCGATCGAGCCGACGTGGCCGAAGTCCAGCATCGCCCGTTGGTGCGACTCGCCGGCTCCCAGCAGCCAGGCGCCGCCGAAGGCCAGCGGCGTGAAGGTCGCCTCCAGCAGGACGCCGCGCGGCTCCCACTCGTCGACGTAGTAGCTCTGCATCACCCCGTCCCAGCCGCGCACCTCCTCCTCGTAGCGGGCGCCGACCCAGCAGGCAGGGTGGATGTGGAAGTTGCGGCCGACCTGACGGCCGCCGAGGCCCGAGCGCAACAGCAGCTCCGGGGTGCCGAAGGCACCGCCGGCGGCGATCACCGCGCGCCGGGCCCGGACCGTGAAGGAGCGCTGCCGCCCGCCACCGGCGCGGGTCGTGCAGCTGACCCCGACCGCGCGCCCGTCCTCGACCAGGACCCGGTCGGCCTCGACGCCGGCGCGGATCCGCGCTCCGGCGGCGACGGCGCGGGGGAGATAGCTGACGTGCATGCCGCGCTTGGCGTCGATCTCGCAGCCGAACGGGCAGGAGCTGCACTGCACGCAGTCGCCGGCGTTGCGGTGGATCGGCGCCCCGCTGGCCCCGATCGCGGCCGCGCCCTCCATCGCCAGCTGGCCGTTGCGGCCCATCCGCTCCGGGTCGAGCTGCCGCACCCGCAGGAAGTCCTCGGCCTCGGCGTAGTCGGCGTCGAGCTCGCCGGCCCAGGCGATGCCGAAGCGGCGCTGCCAGTCCTCCAGCACCGGCGCCGGGGCGCGGAAGCAGGTGCCGGAGTTGATCACCGTGGTGCCGCCGACGACCTTGGCGACCGGGACCGGGATCGGCGGCCGGCCCGCGGCGATCGTCAGGCCGCCGTCGCGGTAGAGCTCGGCGATCGCCTCGAGGTGGTCGCTCGGGTAGTTGTCGCGGTTGTAGTGGGCGCCGGCCTCGAGTACGACTACCTCGAGCCCGGCTGCGGCCAGCTCCGCCGCCGCCACCGCGCCGCCGGCCCCGGAGCCGACGATGACGACGTCGCATTCCTCGCCCTCGCCCGCCGGCTCGGTGTCGCCGAGCGACCCCGCCGGCTCCGGCAGCGAGCCGTCGGCGGTCGCGCAGCGGATCTCGAAGCCGATCCGCTTCTCGACCTCGGGCGTGACCGCGTAGCCGAGGGTGGAGAAGAGCTTGGCCATCAGCAGCAGGTCGTGGTGGAGCGAGAAGCGCGAGCGCTCCAGCTTGACCAGGAAGTCCTCCTGGGCGGCGGGGTCGAGGCGGCTGAAGCGCCAGGGGAGCGGCAGCCACTCGAAGGCGCGCAGGCCGAGGCGGAGGCGCAGCAGCACACTCGGCGAGACCGAGCCGAGGAAGTTCGCCACCGGCCCGGAGACGTCGACCTCGCGCTCGGCCACCGGCAGGCCGTCGATGCCCGGCGCCATCGCCGCGCAGATCGCGCTCAGGGTGCGCTGCTCAGCGGCCGCAAGCCCTGGCGGGCGCTGTCAACCGGGGTCGACGGGGCGGCCGATGCGACCGGCCAGCGCCCAGAGCCCGAGCGCGACGAAGACCAGCGAGCCGTCGACGAGGAAGTTGAGCAGGTAGGCGAAGACCTGTTCGTCGAAGACGAAGAAGCCGAGCGAAGCCAGCGACGAGGCGGCCTTGCCGACGGCCAGGACCAGCAGCAGCGGCCGGTAGCGGACGACGTCGGCCTGGGCGACCAGGCAGATCGCCGTGATCACGACCATGTAGGAGAAGGCCAGCGCCAGCCACAGCTGCGCCTCGCCGTGCGGAGCCCGGGTCTCGTTGCCGAACCATTCGCCGAAGTCCGAGAGCACGTCGAGGGTGCCGTCGGGCACGGCGATGAAGAGGATGCCGACGACGGCGAAGGTCAGGGCGAGCAGGCGCAGGCTGGCGACGACGAATCTCTCAGCGGCCGGCCCCTGCATCGGCGGGACAATAACTGGCTGGGCAGCCAGAAAGGAGAGAGGGACGGGAAGCTGCCTAGAATCACGCCGATGATCGACCGGGAGCAGGTGCTGCACGTAGCGAGGCTCGCTCGCCTGCGACTCTCCGAGCAGGAAGTAGAGACGATGGTTGGAGAGCTGTCGGGGATCCTCGATCACGTCGACCGGATCGGCAAGCTGGACTTGGAGGGCGTCGAGCCGACCTCACACGTGGTGGCGCTGGAGAACGTGCTGCGGGCGGACGAGCCGCGGCCGAGCCTGCCCCGGGAGGCGGCGCTGGCGCCCGCTCCCGAACCGCTCGACGGCGCCTTCAGGGTCCCCTCGCCGCAGGCTGACGCTTGATGGCGGATCTGCTCGAGCTGTCCGTCGCCGCGGCGACGGCGAGGATCGCGTCCGGGGAGATCTCCGCCGACGAGTATTTCGCCGCCTGGCGCGGCGCTGCCGCCGGCGACGAGCTCAACGCCTACCTCTGGCAGGTCGAGGACGGCAACGGCTACGAGATCGCGGAGGGGCCGCTGAAGGGGATCCCGGTCGCGGTCAAGGACATCTTCTGCACCGAGGGCTCGCCGACCACCGCCGGCTCGCGCATCCTCGAGGGCTACCGCCCGCCCTACTCGGCCACCGCGGTGCGCCGGCTCGACGCGGCCGGGGCGCGGGTGCTGGGCAAGACCAACATGGACGAGTTCGCGATGGGCTCCTCGAACGAGAACTCCGCTTACGGGCCGGTACTGAACCCGTGGGACCGGGGGAGGGTGCCCGGCGGCTCTTCCGGCGGCTCCGCGGCCGCCGTTGCCGGCGGTCTCGCGCCGTGCGCGCTCGGCACCGACACCGGCGGCTCGATCCGCCAGCCGGCCTCGCTCTGCGGGATCGTCGGCCTCAAGCCCACCTACGGCGCGATCTCCCGCTACGGGATGATCGCCTTCGCCTCCTCGCTCGACCAGTGCGGACCGCTGACCCGCGACGTCACCGACGCGGCGCTGCTGCTGGAGGCGCTGCAGGGGCGCGATCCCCTCGACTCGACCTCGGTCGGGATCGAGGGGGGGATCGTCGCCCCCAGCCGCGAGGACCTGAAGGGGCTGCGCTTCGGCGTCCCCGGCGAGCTCGCCCGCGACAGCTTCGAGGCCGGCGTGCGCGAGGTCTTCGAGCGCACCCTGGCCGAGATCGAGCGCCTCGGCGGCGAGATCGCCGAGGTCGCCCTGCCCAGCGCCGAGCACGGCATCTCCGCCTACTACGTGCTGGCCCCGGCCGAGGCCTCCTCGAACCTCGCCCGCTACGACGGCGTTCGCTACGGGATGCGCTCCGAGAGCGCCGCCGACCTACTGGAGATGTACGAGACGACCCGGGCCGAGGGCTTCGGCCCGGAGGTCAAGCGGCGGATCATGCTCGGCACCTACGCGCTCTCCTCGGGTTACTACGACGCCTACTACGGGCAGGCGCAGAAGGTCCGCACCCGGATCGCCGAGGACTTCGCCGACTCCTTCGCCAAGGTCGACTTCGTCGTCACTCCGACCTCGCCGTCGGTGGCCTTCGGGCTCGGCGAGAAGACCGACGACCCGCTCTCGATGTACCTCAACGACTTCTTCACGGTGCCGATGAGCCTGGCCGGGATCCCGGCGATCTCGATCCCCGCCGGCCTGGCCGAGCCCGAGGGCGGCGGCACGCGCCTGCCGGTCGGCTTCCAGATCGCGGCGCCGGCCTTCGCCGAGCAGAAGCTGCTGGAGGCGGCCTACGCGCTGGAGCAGGCGATCGGCTTCGACGCCAAGCCCGGAGGCGGGGATGGCTGAGCTGGAGGCGGTGATCGGGCTGGAGATCCACGTCCAGCTGGCGACCAAGACGAAGATGTTCTGCGGCTGCGAGCTCTCCTTCGGCGACGAGCCCAACGTCCACACCTGCCCGATCTGCCTCGCCCACCCCGGCGTCCTGCCGGTGCCCAACGAGCAGGCGATCCTCTACGCCCTGCAGATCGCGGCGGCGCTGGAGTGCGAGGTAGCGCCGCGCTCGATCTTCCACCGCAAGAACTACTTCTATCCCGACAGCCCGAAGGCCTACCAGATCAGCCAGTTCGACATTCCGCTTGCGGGCGCCGGTCGCCTCGGCGACGTCCGCATCCACCGCGCCCACCTCGAGGAGGACGCGGCGAAGATGATCCACGTCGGCGAGTCGGGGCGGATCCACGGCTCCGGCGCCTCGCTGGTCGACTTCAACCGCGGCGGCACGCCGCTGGTCGAGATCGTCACCGAGCCCGACCTGCGCGGCGCCGCCGAGGCCGCGCAATGGGCGCGGCTGCTGCGCGAGACGGTGCGCCAGCTCGGCGTCTCCGACGTCAACATGGAGGAGGGGAGCCTGCGCGTCGACGCCAACGTCTCCGTGCGCCCGGCGGGCTCGACCGAGCTCGGAACCAAGACCGAGCTGAAGAACATGAACAGCTTCCGCTTCCTCCAGCGCGGGGTCGAAGCCGAGCTGGAGCGCCAGCGCGAGCTGATCGCGGCGGGGGGGGCCGTGACCCAGGAGACCCTCCACTTCGACCCGGTCAGCGGCAGCCTCACCTCGCTGCGCTCGAAGGAGGAATCGCACGACTACCGCTACTTCCCCGAGCCCGACCTGGTGCCGCTGGCCCCGACCGAGGCGATGCTGCGCGAGGCCCGCGCGGCGCTACCGGAGCTGCCGGCGGCGCGGATCGAGCGCTACCAAGGGGAAATGGGCCTCTCGTCTGATGCTGCTGCCCATCTCGCCACCGATCCTGACACCGCGAAGTATTTCGAGGAAGTTCTCGAATCCTTGACGGATATCGAGGCCCAGGTGGTCGCGAACTGGGTTACCGGCGATCTAGCCGCGGCGCTGCGGCAGCTGGACAAAGCCCCGGAGGATCGGCCAGACCCTGGTGATCTCGGCAGGATCGTCGCAATGGTTGGCGCCAAGAAGATCTCCCACAAGTCCGGTCGCGAAACCCTTTTTGCGATCGTCGAGAACGACAAGATGAGTCCAGAAGAGTTTGTTGAGCGCAAAGGCCTCGCCCAGATCTCCGACAGCGGCGAGCTGGAGTCGATCGTCGCCGCCGCGGTCGACGCCAACCCCAAGGCCGCGGAGGAGATCAAGGCCGGCAACGCCAAGGCGATCGGCGCCATCGTCGGCGCCGTGATGAAGGAGACCAAGGGTCGCGCCGACGGCGGCGAGGTCAACCGCCTGATCAAGCAGCAGCTCGGAACCTGAGCGCTCGGCGCTTCCTCGCCTCGGATCATGCGTCTGCCCTAGCCCCCGCATAGCGGGGGCTAGGGCAGATTCGCGGGTTACGAAAGTGTGACCTGAGGGGATTATCCCCTTGACGCAGGGTAAGCCGATGGGCGGATTAAACTCGCAGCCTTGGAACGCTACGAGCAATTCTTGGCGCAGCATCCCCGTGTCAGGCGGGGTGCGGGTTTGAGCGGCGCCGCTCTTGCCATCATCGGAGTGGCAGGCCTCCCAAGCGACCTTGAAAACTGGAACCTGGCCTTCCAGACCATTGGCAGCGAGGCCGGTCGCTGGATATTCCTTGTTGCGGGCCTGCTCGCTATCACGGCCTATTTAGCTTCAAGGTCCCCGAAGGGTGTCTCGGCCAGCCAGGGAGACGTCCGGTCACCGGCGAAGCCAAAGGGCCACTCACCCGCAGAGCGGCGGGAGCGTCTCGGCAACCTTTCTCATTCGCCCCCTGACCATGAACGGGTGCCAGGGCGCATCTATGGCGGCCATGCGGTTGGGGCGGCCATCATGCGGAACGCCGAAAAGGAGGAAGCGAGAGCGGTCTACGAAGCGGTCGAGGGCGAGATTGCGCTTGCCCATGAAGAGGCACTTCACATGGCAAAGCTGCTTCGTGCGGAGTGGCCGCACCTAACGCCCGAAGGTGCCGTAATTCAGCTAATGCTCCCTGACTGGCGAGCCAAGACGACCGCCTTTATCGGCGCAGTTCTTGGGTCTGCGCATCGTGCAGCGTTCAAGGGAGCAGAGGTCGGAAGCACTGTGCTGGAGCGACTCGAATCCGAGGGGAGATTCCTAAGCGATCTAGCCTTGAATCTCAAGGCGGACTCGATACGAGTTGACAAAGCGGAGGTTCTCAGCGCCCGAAGTGCGCGGCGTGACAACGAGGCAGCGTCGTTGTTCACCTACGACGACCACCGAGCGCCTGGTTCTCTGCCGAAGGCGGCTGTCAACGAGGAGGAAGAGTCCCCGACTCAAGGGCTGCCGCCGCTCGCCGATCAGCTTGATGCGCTCATGCGCGAGGGGATGGCGCTACTTGATGAACTCATGGCCCCTCCTCAAGCCGAGGAAACGGGCGAGGGTGAGTGGGCACTGGAGTTCGGCGACGCGCCCCCCGAGTGGAACGACAAAGCCAACGCTTTCTACAAGACGATCAAAGACCTGTTGGCCGCCGAGCATCCCGCGTTGATCCCTGATTTCGAGAAGGGCTACAACGAGCGCCTACGCATACAACGAGAGCGAGAGAAGCGGAAGGTCGCTTCTCGGCAGCCGGACAATCGCTCCCAGGCCCAAAGGATGCTCGACTTCGCAACCGATACGCAGCGTACCCCAGCAAAGGTCGTGGAAGCTTGCCTAGAGGGACTTTCGTACGCCCGAAAAGCTATCTAGTTCCTACAGGGCGTCCGACCGCCCAGATACTATTTAGAGGATGGTTTACGGCTTTCTAGCGCGGTTTTCTTCGCCGTCTCCCGAACTTTCTTCGGGAACAATTTCTTCATCACGTCCTCGTCAGTCAGCTCGCGAGCTTTCTTTTTCCTGCGGGGCATGGCTATGAACCTTCCTGATCTGATCGAGCAGTTCCGCTCGGAGGACAAGTGTCGCGAATACCTAGAAGACCTGCGCTGGCCGAACGGTGTCCGCTGCCCACGCTGCGGGGATAAGTCAGTCTCGAAAATTGAGAAGCGCAACCAGTGGGAGTGCAACGAGCCGTCATGTCGCTACCAATTCTCGGTCACGGCGGGGACGGTCTTCCACGACTCCCATCTTCCTCTCTGGAAGTGGTTCCTTGCCATCTATCTGATCGGCGAGTCCAAGAAGGGGATCAGCGCCAAGCAGCTTCAGAGGACGCTGGGCGTCTCCTACAAGACGGCCTGGTATCTCGGCCATCGGGTTCGCTCTGCGATGGAGGAAGGCTCTCCGGTGCCGCTGAAAGGGATCGTGGAGATTGACGAGACCTGGATCGGCGGATACCGCCGCGGCTCCGGGGGCAAGTGGCGCGATCACAAGAAGATGATCCTTGGCGCCGTCTCCAGGGGCGGCGAGGTCCGGCTAGAAGTTCGCGATGGCCCCGGCCGCGAGTCCAAAGTCTCCTACCGCAGCTTCGTGGACACCGCCGTTGACGGGAAGGCCGAAATGATCTTCACCGACTCCGACTACTCCTGGGGCAACATGACCGACTTCGACACGGCCCACGAAAAAGTCGATCACAGCAAGGAAGAATGGGTCCGCGGCATCGTCCACACCAACACGATCGAGGGCGTCTGGAGCCTCTTCAAGCGCGGCGTGGTCGGCACCTACCACCAGCTGTCGGCGAAGCATCTACCGGCCTATCTAGACGAGATGGCGTTCCGCTTCAACAACCGCAACAACGCCTTCCTCTTCCGCGACACGCTGTTGCGAATGATCGCGGGCGAGACGTTGCCTTATGCCGACTTGATCGCCGAGGACGAGGCGGCTTAACCAGCCCTCTCGTCCTCGCGGTACTGCCCGCCGCGATCCTCGTCGGGTATCCACTCGATCCCCTGAACCAGATCGTTGGTCGAGACTTCTAGGGCCGCCGCCAGCTTCACGACCGTGTCCAATCGGGGCATTCGCTTTCCATGCTCCAGCAGGCCGATATGGGTTCGGTGCAGCGTGGATCTCACGGCCAGATCGTGCTGGGACATACGGGCCAGCCGGCGGAGCCGGACGAGGTTGGCGGCGAAGCGCTCTGCGACGTTCACAGCGCCAACCGGTCGAAGGTGAGGGCCGGGATCGTCAGCGCAAGCGATTCGTCATCCCAACGGACGAGGCGGGCGCGGACGAGGAAGCTCACCGCCGCGAAGACCTCTGGGGTGTCGCCCAACTCTTCCTTGACCTTGCGGCGACTTAGACGGGTCGGGTGGTGCTCGAAAGCGAGGGCAAGTACGGCGCGTTGAAGGCACTCGCCCTCACACGGAGAATTCGGTTCCTGCATCGGAAGGCCTGACCTTTCGGTGCCAGGCCGGGGGCCGTTAGCGCGGCGCCCCGGCCGTTTTGCGATTGGCCCCGCAAGCTAGGCGCCGGAAGCGACGGATTCTTACCCTGTGTCAAGGGGATAATCCCCTGACCTGACACTTTGTAACAACTTGTTACAAGGTTGCTAGGCTGGGTGTATGGCCTGGAACGTCGTCATCGCCGGTGGTGGATTCGGAGGGGCGGCGGCGGCGCGGGAGCTGGAGAAGGTGATGCCGCGGCAGTCGGCGCGGCTGGTGCTTGTCAACGAGACCAACTTCATGCTCTATACGCCGTTCCTGCCGGAGGCGGCGGCCGGGACCTTGGAGCCGCGGCACGTGGTGACGCCGCTGCGGGAGATCCTCAAGCGCACCTACCTGCGGCTGGGCTCGATCGTCGGGCACGATCCGGAGGCGAAGACGGTCGAGCTGCGAGCCAAGTACGGCGAAACCGAGACGCTTCCGTACGACCAGCTGCTGCTCTCGCTGGGCTCGGTCTCGCGGACGCTGCCCGTGCCCGGCCTGGCCGAGCACGCGATCGGGTTCAAGGGACTCGCCGACGCGATCTGGCTGCGCAACCACGTCGTCGAGACGCTGGAGGAAGCCAACGCGACCGAGGACCCCGCTCGCCGCGACAAGCTCCTCACCTACGTCTTCGTCGGCGGCGGCTACGCCGGCCTGGAGGCGCTGGCCGAGCTGCAGGACTTCGCCGCCGATGCGATCGAGAGCTATCCGCGGGCGCGTCTGCACGGGATGCGCTGGGTCCTGGTCGAGGCCAGCGCCCGGGTGCTGCCCGAGATCGACATCGAGCTCGCCGACTACGCGCTGCGCGAGCTGCGCGGGCGCGGCATCGACATCCGGCTCGAGACGACGCTGGAGGAGGTCGGCCCCGAAAGCGCCCGCCTCTCGAGCGGCGAGACGCTGCCGACCCGCACCGTCGTCTGGACCGCCGGGGTCGCCCCGCAGCCGGTCCTGCGCGAGCTCAGCCTGCCGCTGGACGAGCGCGGGCGGGTGCCCGTCGACGAGTATCTGAAGGTGCGGGAGATGGACTCGGTCTGGGCGATCGGCGACTGCGCCGCCGCCCCGGACCCCAGCGGCGGCACCTGCCCGCCGACCGCCCAGCACGCCGTCCGCCAAGGGCCGGTGGCGGCGCGCAACATCGCCGCCGAGCTCGGGATCGGCTCGGCGCGGCCGTTCGAATACCGCAGCGAAGCCTCCTTCGTCAACCTCGGTCGCTACAAGGCCGTGGGCCGGATCGGCGACCGTACCTTCCGCGGCTTCCCGGCCTGGTGGCTGGCCCGGACCTACCACATGAGCCAGATTCCGGGTGCGGCCCGCAAGGCTCGCGCGGTGCTCGACTGGACCGCCGGCCTGCCCTTCCGCCGCGACCTCTCCGAGCTCGGCTCGATCGGCCACCCGAAGCGCCTCGGTTAGCCGTCTGCCGCGACGGGGGGAGCCGCCGGACGCGCAAGAATGAAGACATGGAGTACCTGGTCATCGCCTTCTTCTTCGGCCTCGCCACCGGCATCATCGCCAAGGGCAAGGGCAGCTCCTTCTGGATCTGGTTCGTGATCGGCGCCGTCATCCCCCTCTTCGGCCTCGTCGCCGCGATCCTCTACCGGGTCGAGAAGGACGAACCGGAACGGCAGTGCCCGAACTGCCACAAGAGCCTCAAGCTCTACGTCCAGGTCTGCCCGCGGTGCGGCACGGATCTGTACCTGCCAGATCCGGCGTCGGTCAGGCATCCAGGTGTGCGGTAGAGGGGGTCTGGGCACCCTCCAATCGAATTCAGTCGCGCCCGCTGAAGCGGGCGGCTCCGCAACATGCTGCCCGCCTATGGCGGGCAA
>Ga0190271_10001551_pt1 | contig 13197 bp, 17 predicted proteins | sample Popmic356T_FD_133747 | JGI IMG/M metagenome (GOLD analysis project Ga0190271, IMG submission 133747) | Populus adjacent soil microbial communities from riparian zone of Weber River, Utah, USA - 356 T | ecosystem: Environmental > Terrestrial > Soil > Riparian zone | place: USA: Utah | collected...
GGTCGATCGACTCTTTGAGACTCCTCGATTGGGTCTGTCTCGGGACGAGAACCCGGAGCGAATTCGGCGCGATCATGATCTCGATGGGCGCCTGGAACGTCCTCAGTTCCCCGTCCACGCCTGCTCGGATCTCGCCAGGATCGGAGTGAACTGTGAGCTTCTGAGTTTCCCACCGGGTGAAGGCGGCGGGCCCCCGCTTCTGGCGCGATCGACGGTCGGCCAGGATGATTCCCAGCGTGCCGGTGTCGAGCGTGGGGCGTCTGGCGAAATCAGGCGGTCTAGAGGAGGGGACTCCCATTCTGCTATCCCCTTGAACACCTCCTCGTCGAACTCGTGCAGCCGTCGCATCAGAGGCGATCTGGCGGTCACCTCATCGCGGCTCGGCAGGGTGGGCAGGCCGCTCAAGTGGACGATGGCGCGCTCATTGAGTTGGTCGATCGACTCTTTGAGACTCCTCGATTGGGTCTGGCTCGGAACGAGGACCCGGAGCGACTTCGGCGCGATTGCCACCTCGACGGGCGTCTGGAACGTCATCAACTCGCCGTCAACGCCTGCTTGGATTTCGGCGTGGTCGGAGTGGACGGTGAGCTTGGCGCTCTCCCATCGGGTGAATGCGGCTGGCCCGCGTTGCTGTCGCGATCGGCGGTCGGCAAGGATGATCCCCAACGTGCCGGTGTCGAGGGCGGGGCGTCTGGCGAAGTCGGGGGGCCCGATGAAGCGGTATGGGTTGTTCGAGGTGAGCAGCACCTCGATGTCTGAGACGACGCGGCCGTCGGGCAAGGAAAGTGTGATCTCGGTTTCGAGATGACTTACCGTGTCAACGGCGGCGCCGGCCATGCTCCGGGCTTTGTGGCTGCGGTACTCGGGGTCGGCTATAGCTTGGGGGTAAAGGCCGAAGGACACGTTGTTGAGGAAGACCTGCCCGGCCACGATCCCGACGTCGATCAGCCTCTCAGAGCCGTCGAGGGCGGCGTCGAGGGACTGGAGGGGATGGCTGCGGTCAAGGCCGAGATCCATGGCGAAGTGATTGCGGGTCCCCACCGGTACACAGGAGAAGGGGACGTCTCGGGCCATTGCAACCTCGGCAACGACGGCCAGGGAACCGTCACCTCCAGCCATCATGAGGTGGTCGCATCCCTGGTCCACGATGCTGCTTGCCAGGCCGGCAAGGTCGTCGCCGGGCTGCATGGTCACGGTTTCGAGGCCCAGCTTGTGAGCAGCGCCGAACAGGTCAATGGCGGCAGCGCGGCCGTTGCCACTTCTCGGGTTCACGATCAGTACTGGATGGTTGGGCATGGCAATTTCCTTACAGCCAGGGCACTGTCATGCAAAGTCCCCGTTGGCAGGTCTCGAATCGAAGACAAGGCTCGACCGAGGACAGCGGCACACTGGCCGCGACGAGGCGGAGGCCACCCGTGCGAAGACCGTCGTTGGAAAGCGAATGGGCTTCATAGGTGACCTCGGCTTCGGTGTGACTGTCCGGCACTGTCACTCGGCCGGGATGGCGTCGGCGGCGCTTCTCACGGTGAAGAACAACGTGATGTCGAGAATCCCTCTCATCATCGCCCAGATCCCGGCGAAAACCAGCAGCGCAGCTGCCTGTGTGAGCAGAAACTGACCGGAGAGCCAGAACCCGAGCCCCAACATCAGGATCCCGGCCACCAGATTGAGCCACCAGAGGTCGGCGGAGTCGCGGGCGAGGAACGCCTCGACGATCCACATGATTCCGATGATCACGAACATGAAGCCGAGAATGTTGGCCATGGCAAAGAAGGTCCTGGTCGGATAGAAGAGCGCTATCAGACCTCCTGCAACGAGGAGTCCACCGAACAGGTACCAGAGCCATCCCACTCCACGCGTCACGGATCCGAGGAAGAAGTATTCGACTCCGGCTCCGACGAACATGGCTCCGGCAATGACACCTACCGAGGCAGCCGATGCCTTGTCGAATTGGAGGATGATCACCGAGACCAGGATCCAAAGGGCTCCGGCGACGAGCCACAGCCAGGACCATTTCTTGGTCTCGGTCCTCATCTGAGTGGATGGGGTTGTTGCGGTCGCTGTCATCTATTCATACTTTCTGGTTTTTTGGGATCCCCGGCCACCCCAGGTGCCGCGGGACCCCTGTCCGGCGCATCGGTGCTCTCGCACGCGGAAGCGCCGGATCAGGTTGGTCTTCTCAGACCGCGGCCAGCTCGTTGGCCCGGGCTCGCGCCGCGATGGACTCCATCACGGCCGCGTCGGCCTCAGCCACTGCCAGCAACGAGAATTCGACGGCGTCGTACGCGTAGGCTTCTGCCCAGTCGGCGGAGGCTTCGGCGTCTTTCGCTTCGAGGGTGTGAACACCCTTCTCGACCTTGGAGCGCATCTTGTCCCCGGTGCTCTTCAGCGAGTCCTTGACGCCGCTCCATGCGGCCTGTGCATCCTCTGACATCGCAGTCACCTGCGTAGAGAACGCCTCCTGTTGCTCCTTGAGCCGGGCCTGAGCCTCGGCCACCTTCTCGTCCCGCTTCTCGACGGCCTCTTCACGGGCCGACTCGGCGCGATCCTCGATGGCTGCGGCACGGTCGGCAAGCAGCCTCAGTTGCTCTGACAGCTTGGTCATCGCCTTTTCCTTTCTGTTTCGGTATTTCCATCGCCGTGATCAATGATCCCGGCTCCTCCTACATGCAGCCGATCGGCCCCCGCGGGTCTGCAGACTGATCCGGCTTCATGTGGCGAACTTCCGTCCATATCAGGCCCTTTTCCTAGGGTCTTTGGACTCTTCTCTCAAAAACTTATCAACAAGTCAGTGAACCTGATACTATCATCAGAATGACTGATATGTCAATAAGCGATCTAAGTCGTGGTTGGAGACGAGCTCGTGGGCTCCCGGGCCGAGCCCTGCTCAGGTCGGGAAACTGCGAAGCTCGAGCTGGACGAGCGACTCGCACACTGGAAGCATGTGGTCCACTCGCATTGAGCTCAGGGCGGAAACGACCAGGAGAGACCGAGCGATGGTGACCCGCGACCGATTGATCGAAGCCAGCATCGACCTCTTCTCCCACCATGGGTTCGACGGCACGTCTCTGTCGGCTATCGCCAAGGAGGCAGGGGTCACCCAGCCGACTCTGAACTACCACTTCGGTACGAAGCGGGAGCTCTATCAGGACGTCATCAGACACTGCGGTTCACAATGGGTCGCCGCCATCGACGTCGGGGGCGATCTTCGGGACCTGTCCAAACTCGACTCGCTGAGAGTCGTGTTGAGGCGGCTCGGCCAGGTCATCGTTGGTCAGGAGGTGGTCACCAGACTCATGTTGCAGGCGTCGATGCACCCCAAGTTCGAGGGAGAGGTGGAAGAGGCGCTCCGCCCTGGAGTGGAGGCGCTGACGGCCCTCCTGGAAGAGTTGATGGCTGCAGGAACCCTTCGAGACGTCCCGCCATACGTGTTCATCAGCATGTTCGTCGACGTGCTGATCACTACCGCAGGCGTCGAGCGGGTGAAGAGCCCTTTGTACGGCACAGACTTCTCAGATCCAGCTGTGCTCAATACGCTGATCGACCATCTGATCGACATGCTGCTGGCCGCAACGATGCAGCCTCCACCCGAGGGCGGGTGATCGACAAAGCCGGCGCGGCGGGTCTATGCGGTCAGAAGGGTTTAGTCCTCACGATTCCACTCAGAGCATGAATCTGAACGGGCCCGACCGGACACGAGCTGCGACCTGCCCGGCCCGACCCGGCCTGGCGAGCCAGCCAAGCTGATCAGGACCCGATGCTGATGCCCGTCACGTCGCTACCCACCTCGTCACCGTCACCCAACGGTTCTTCATACTTCGATCGGTAAACGACGTCGTACACCTTGCCACTATTCGAGGCGATCGATGTAATCAACGCGGCACCCACTGGCGCCATGAAAGCCCCGATCGGACCGGCCAGGGCGGCCCCGGCCAGAGCCGCACCGAATGCGACAGCGCCGTTGATCGTCATCGTCTTCGCCGCGAGGCGTGGACTCAGGAAAAAGTTCTCCAACTGTTGGTAGATGACGGTCCACACGAGGAGGACGACCGCGGCGCCGAACCCCTGGACGGCGAGTGTCACGACGATGGGGACCGCGGCTCCGATGTACGTCCCTACCACCGGGATGAATTCGGCCATGAAGGCCTGGAACACCGATAGCGGCAGTGCGTAGACGACCGGCATCCCGACGAGAGCCATGGCACCGAAGAACAAGATGCCGTTGATAGCCATCAGCACCAGCCTCGAGTAGAAGTAGCCGCCGGTCTGCTTCACGGCCGTGTCCCATACCCAACCCCACTTCTGCTGCCGATGCGGCGGCATGCGTGAGAGGAGGGCACGTTCGATACGGGGTGCGTCTGCAGCGAAATAGAACGTGAAGACAGCGATCGTGGCAAGGTTGAAGACGAAACCAATCCCAGACGAGGCGAGACCTAGCACATTCTCCGCCCACTCCGTGAGACTCGTGCCAGTGGTCGAAGCGGCTTCGGCGGCGCTGGTCGGATCGATGAATCTGGAGTCAAGGTTGCGTTGCGCCCAATCGTTGAATTGGTCCACCCACCCGGTGCCGCTTGTCCGCACTTGGTCGGCGAACTCGACAATGCCGGGGATGAGCACCGAGACGAGTGCGACGAGGAGGATCGCCAGTCCGGCGTAGATCACGCCCACGGCGGCACCTCGCCTCCATCCCCATCGGCGATGTATGTGAGTGACGGCGGGGATCATGGCCAACGCGAAGAACAGCGACACGGTCACCATTAGGAGGAGCTGGCGCATCTGCCAGGCTGCCCAGACGATGGCGGTCGTGGCAAGCCCGACGACGACCACCTTCCATAGTGACTGCCAGACGAAGTGGTCGATCCAATCGGGTCGTTCGCTGCGCGCGAGCTGTTCGTCGGCTGAGGCCGCAACGACCTCATCCCGGACAGGAACGCCCGGATTCGGCCCGTCCTCCTCGGCGCTGGGCCCGTTCATCATGGAACCATATAGGGCGGACCGTGGCGGCGCGGCAGGGAGCAGCCCCCAGTGACAGGGTGGAATCCGCCATACCCGTTTGTGATACCGTTGTGATACCATATGGCTCATGGCCTTCACAGTCCGTACCGACGAGGCGCTCGAGCGAGCCCTCGCTGAACTTGTCAAGGAAGAGGGGTTGTCCCGTCAGGAGATCATCCGACGGGCCATCCTCGACCGCTATGAGCGGTCGGGTCACGCCAAGAAGGTTGCAGACAGCACCGATCGCATGGTGGAGCGGTGGGGTGACGTTCTCGACCGACTCGGCTCTGTGTGAACAGAGTCGAGTATCTAACTCTTGAGGACCTTCTTGGTCTGGTGCGTCGTCTCGGCGTTGGGCCGGTTAGAGACCTCGGTCTTCTGGATGCGGCCATTGCACGACCTCAGTCGAGTGCTTTCGGGGAGGACGCTTACCCGACTGTCAAACTCAAAGCGGCTGCTTTCTTGCATTCGATCGTGACGAATCATGCGTTGGTTGATGGCAACAAGCGTGTGGGATGGCTGGCAACGACAGTCTTCCTGGACGTCAACGGTGAGCCTGTCGATCTCGGCGATAACGACGCCTTTCGGCTCGTCCTGGATGTCGCCGAGGGACTAATCGGCGTCGAGGAAATTGCCGCCCGCCTCATCAGTTCGTAGGAGCTCCAAGGGGATAGGGACCGGCCAACTCGAGTCAATGCGGGAGAACCGAAGCCGCACATCAAGTCTCACGTCGTCTCACGTTGCTCGCCCCACAGCCGCGCCACAGACCCCCTGAGGGGCGCCGTTTCCCCTGGTCACAGGCGTTTGACCGCATGTTTCGCAACGAGGGGGTCACGGGTTCAAATCCCGTCAGCTCCACTGTTTTGCCTTGTAGTAGTTGACATAATGGCCGAGCCGGGTTTGGGCTCGAGGAGGGCATTTCGTCCCTTGGGCACCACCCCCGCGCCACAGGGGTGCCACACGATCGAGCCTCTGGAGCACCTCTTTTCCGATGAGGTGCTTCTCACTCCGTCTTACATCACTCCACCACCGCGAGGTGTTCTTGCGCGGATCCCATAGGTACCACTCAAAAACGAATGGGTTAGCCACTTCACAGTGGATGAGGCGGTCGAGGGGTCCCGTTGGAGCCACTCACACCTAGGAGGTCACGGGTTCAAATCCGGTCAGCTCCACGCCGAGTCCCTGGACGAAGCTGATCCAGATCAGGAACAACGGCGGCTCACGGCTCGCGCGTAAACCGGTTTTCTGGTTTCGAAAGTCCTATTCGTCGAACAGTCGACCCTTGGGTCAGACGAGGTCATTTGGCTCAATAGATATTGAATCAGTAGACTCTGACTTAATGGATCGTATCGAACGAGCGCGAGTGCACTCGGCGTTGGGTGACGAATCGCGTCTGGCCATCGTGGATCTCCTTGCCGAAAGCGACCTTGCTGTGAGCGAACTTGGGGCAGCTCTCGGTATGCCGGGTAATCTTCTCGCGCACCACCTCAATGTCTTAGAGGACGCGACCGTCATTGAGAGGCGTACGTCGGAAGGTGATGGCCGTCGGCGATATGTGACGCTCCACGGTCCCAAGCTCCAAGAACTCCTTGTAATCCCTGCCCGACCCGATTCGGTTGTCTTCGTCTGCAGCCATAACTCTGCTCGATCGCAGTTCGCTGCCGCCTACTGGACGATGCGCACTGGCCAACCCGCACAGAGCGCCGGATCCGACCCAGCATCAACCGTGAATTCGATAGCGGTTCGAGTGGCGTCGGAGCTCGGTCTCGATCTGAGCGATGCGACGCCACGTGGTTATGAATCTCTGAGTCGGATTCCCGATCTGCTGGTCTCTGTGTGTGACCGGGCCCGGGAAGCCGACCTTCCTCACGCCGCTCGGTACGCCCACTGGTCGATCCCGGATCCGGTGGCCGTCCGGCGTATCGGTGCATTCAGGTCTGCCTTCGTCGAGATCCAACGACGAATCGACGCCTTTGCCTGATGATCGGAAGGGCCGAGGCCGGCGAACTGATTGGCACCGGTCTCCTTCTTTATGTGATCGTCGGAAGTGGTGTCGCCGTGGACCGACTGGATGCCGATCCGGCGAGCGGACTCTTCTTCCACGCCCTCGCGGTCGGCATCGGGCTGGCGGTTCTCATTGCCCTTCTCGCCTCAACCTCGGAGGCCCACTTCAACCCGGCAGTCACCCTTGCCGCATGGCGTCGCCGATCACTGAGTGGGTCCACCGCTTTCGCATACGTCGCGGCTCAGGTGCTCGGCGCGGGGGTGGGCTTGTTGGTGGCGTTGATGTCTTTCGGCGACCGACCCGCTGTCTCGACGGCCCCTTCGACGACCTGGGGCGCCGTCGTCGCTGAACTTATTGGCACCATGGTCCTGGTACTCGTCATCCTTGGTTCGATCGACCAGGGACGCGCTCATTGGATCCCGGCGTTGGTGGGAGGCTGGGTGGCGGCGATGGTGTTCTCTTCTTCGTCGACCGGCCTACTCAACCCTGCTGTCACCCTGGTCCGGGTCTTCACCGACACATTCACCGGGGTCCCGCCCGCGACGGCACCGTTCTTCATTGTTGCTCAGCTCCTCGGCGCGTTGGTTGCCGTCTTCTTGTCCACCCGACTGCTCTCACGACCGGAACCGAAAGGAATCTGATGTCAGTCACCTTGACCACCGCCGAACAGCTCCAGATCCGCCAAGCCGCCGAACGTCTCCAACGACAGTTCACCGGATCGCTAAACACCGAGACCATCGAACGGTTCATGAACGACTCGCTCGACAAGCTCATGGAGCGAGCGACCACCAGTGCCTGGATCCCGCTGCTTGCCGAGCGTTTCGCCGGGGATCGGCTCCGTGCCCTGGTCCGTCTCGAATCGGATCAGACGACCCTCAACCCCAGCATCCTGTTCCTCTGTGTCCATAACGCCGGTCGCTCCCAGATGGCCGCGGGATGGGCGAGAAAGCTCGGCGGTGGCCGGGTCGACGTCTTCTCCGGTGGAAGTGAGCCAGCCGACCAGGTGAACTGGGCCGCGGTCGAAGCGATGGCCGAGGTAGGGATCAACATCAGCGGAGAGATCCCACAACCATGGGCCGACGAGATCGTCCGCGCCGCCGACGTCATCGTCACCATGGGCTGCGGCGACGCCTGCCCTCTCTACCCAGGGAAGCGGTACCTCGACTGGGAGCTCGATGACCCTTCGGGGAAGACCGTCGAGGAAGTAAGGCCGATCAGAGACCAGCTCGAGGCCAGAGTTCGAGCGCTTCTAGCCGAACTATTGCCCGATCCGCCCCTCAGCTGACCGGCAACTCGTCGCCGAGTATCGATCGGACGAAGTCGACCCGCTCTGGCGCGACCTGGAACCAGGCCCACTTGCCGCGTTGTTCCCTGTTGATCAGTCCTGCCTCCGCGACCACCGAGAGATGATGACTCACCGTGGCCTGGCTCCGGTCCAGTGGTTCGTTCAGATCGCAGGCGCAGACCTCTCCTTCCGGGACGCTGGCAATCAGGCTCAACAGTCTGAGGCGGATCGGGTCGCCTAGAACCTTGAAGTCATTGGCCATGATCTCGGCGTCCGTCTTCGAAAGGGAGGATGACGTCACCGGGACGCAGCATCCAGCTTCGGAGGTCATTCCATCACGCTAACACATTGACACGCGTCGATACGTTGGCTAGCGTCACATAGACGATGATCGATACGACCAGGAGGTACGGGAAATGGGATCTCATGTTGAGATGCGGGAGCAGGTGAGGGAGAGATACGCCCGCGCCGCCCAGACCGGCTCCTGTTGCGGTCCGGAATGCTGCGACCACGATGAGACCCTCGAAGCTGATCTGACCGCCGGCTCCTACAGCCAGGCCGAGATCTCCGCCCTCCCGACAAAAGCTGTCGATGTGAGCCTGGGCTGTGGCAACCCCACCGGTGTCGCCGACCTGGCCGAAGGTCAGACTGTGCTCGACCTGGGATCGGGCGGGGGCATCGACGTGCTTCTCTCAGCCAGCCGTGTCGGGGAAGCCGGGTTCGCCTACGGGCTCGATATGACCGACGAGATGCTCGACCTCGCCAAGAAGAACGCCGCCGAGGCCGGAGTCACCAATGTGGAATTCCTGAAGGGATACATCGAGGCCATTCCACTCCCCGACAGCTCGGTCGATGTCGTCATCTCCAACTGCGTTATCAACCTCTCCACCGACAAGCCCACCGTGTTCGAAGAGATCCACCGTGTCCTCCGACCGGGCGGGAGGATCGGGATCAGCGACATCGTCGCCGACGACTCCCTCAGCGCCGGACAGCGTGCCGAACGTGGATCCTGGGTCGGCTGCATCGCCGGAGCTCTCTCCTACAGCGAATACTACGAGCTGCTCGCCGAAGCAGGCTTCTCCGGTGTCAGCCTCACGACCAACCACCAGGCCACCGACGGTATGGACTCGGTCATTATCAAAGCCCACAAGGCGATCAACGTTTAGTGTGCGAAACGTGAGCATGGCCATCCGACGCGGACGTTGCAGACGTCTTCCCGGCTACGCCGTGTGCGACTCCGAGGACCCGGCGGCCCCTCCTCTCCATGACACGCCTGCTTCGACGCCCCCCAAGGAGTCCAATGCTCACCACTGTTCATCGTCATCGTTACGCGTTCGCCCTAGTCGGCGCGGCCGCCTCATGGGGCCTCGCCACCGTGATCGCCAAGAGCGCCCTCGAGGAGATCCCACCCGTCGCTCTCCTCCCAGCCCAACTCTTCGCTAGCACTCTTCTGGTTACACCGTTCCTGCTTGCCCGACACCGTCAGGAACCCCGGACCAAGAATCTCGGACGGCTCACCGCCCTGGGTGTGGTCAACCCCGGGATCTCCTACGCCCTCGGCCTCATCGGCCTCACCTACATCACCGCCAGCGAAGCCGTACTGCTATGGGCCACCGAACCGATCATGATCATGGCGCTCGCCGCCCTCATGCTCAGAGAGCATGTCACCAAGACCCAAGCGATCGCCGCGGGCGCTGCGACCTTTGGAGTCGTCCTCGTCGTCATAGCTCCTGAGCGAAGCAACCAACCGATCGGCATCACGCTCACCCTCGTCGCAGTCGCCGCCTGTTCGCTCTACACCATCTATTCGAGGAAATGGGCTGTGGACGAGTCATCCGGACGAGTCGTCGCGCTCCAACAGGTCGCTGCCCTGGTCTTCGCAGTAGGGGTGTTGGTCGTAGTCAACTTGTCTACGGACTCGATCGTGCTGGCCGACATCTCACTCCGATCTTGGGGCAGCGCCGCCCTCTCAGGATGCCTCTACTACGGCGTCGCCTTCTGGCTATACCTCACCGGGCTCCAGCACACACCCGCATCTGTCGCAGGCCAATACATCAACCTCATCCCAATATTCGGCATCGCAGCCAGCCGCGCCCTTCTCGGCGAACAACTCAATCGCCGACAATGGCTCGGCGCTGTGGTGATCATTCTTTCAGTCATGGTGGCGGCGCGGAGCATCTCCAACCGTTCGCAGAACACGTTGGACACAGCACCAACCACTGGCTGACGGCCGTCCCGCGGGCGAAACTGGCCAGAGCCCAACCAACCCCCCCATGGGTGGCCCACTGCAGTCACTCTGTTGAGTTCACCCCGCTGGTGCCACAGCCGCGCCACAGACCCACACGTACGAAGTGTTCTCCCTGGTAGCGGCGTTTCGACCGCATCGTTCGCAACGAGGGGGTCACGGGTTCAAATCCCGTCAGCTCCACAAACGCCCTGGTCAGGGCGTTGTCGGCGATCTCGAACGCCGCTGCTTGCACGGTCTTCGTCGTCCGATGGCCCACGCATGCTTCACAGGATGCATGCCCAGAGCACCTCTCAGGGAGAGAGGTGCCTCGACGCTAACCAGCCAATCGATCCGAGTCTGACTTGCCTTCAGGCTCACTTCCCGGGACCAGCTGGAGAATCTCCGCCAGAAACAGCGCACGCTCGGGGACCAAGTGCGACTTCTCCACATCGACGTCGCAGCCGGATCCCTTGGGCACGCTTGGCCAACGCACTCGGGATGGTGCTCGGCTCGAGCCTCTTTGACTCTCACTCGGTCCCCTGCGGGTGCGTTATCGCAGGAGATGGCTGAGCATCTGGCACTCCGTATCACAGCGCCGTGGCGCGTCAGGGAACCTTGACGTGCTGAAGCGAATTAGGAAAAACATGAGCGCGGGTTAGGACGTGTCTCCGGCAGTCATGATGAAGGCGAACTCAGCACCTCGGACTCATCAACGGACTATGAATCCGAACTTGGCGCCGTCTGTTCGAGGATGGATTTCACCTTGGTGAACTGCGCCAAGTCAGCCTTGCGACCCTCGGCGGCAATCATCGGGGTAAGCAGTCGCCACCAACCTGACGGTTTGAGCGATGTGGCGCATATCACTCTTGTCATGTCAGCTGACGACGATTCGAACTTAAAGTCAGCGATTGCATTCAGAGGGGGGCCGTAGGTAAGACTGAGCAGACGGGGCGGGTCGTACCCAGTGACCTTCCAATCCCATTTCACTTCCTTCTTTCCCCACCTCCTCGTATCGACGCCAGTGGCGCCCAACTGGATCGGGCCGGAGTAGACCGTATCCAACACCTCGCTAGACCAGTCCTTGGCATGACGCAGATCCGTCAGGTATTCCCACACCGTCGCCACCGGTCGATTGATGTCGACCGAAGTAACGATTTGCGCCATTCCCAGGTCCTTACGCCTCGCAGAGCCCTGAGTTCGACTGTACCTCTAAGCCGGTAGTCTGACGACCCGCCCCGAGAAGGACCCTCGGCAGCCCGAGAAGGAGGGGGCCCGGAGTCAGGTCACGCACGGTCTGGTACGACCCAATCGTGTTGCAGCGGCTCGAGGGAGTCGTTCTGCTGGTCACCGCAGTCGTCGGCTTTGCGGTTACGGATGCGTCGTGGTGGTGGTTTGCGGGATTACTCCTCGTCCCCGATCTATCGATGGTCGGATATCTGGCAAATCCATCCGCAGGCGCTATCACCTACAACCTGGGGCATACCCTGCTCGGCCCAGGGCTGCTCTTAGGCTGGTCTTGGCTGGGCAGTCCCGACTCAGTACTTGTGCTTGCCTGGGTATGGCTTGCTCACATAGGTGTGGATCGGCTATTCGGCTACGGGCTCAAGTACGCCGACGCGTTCACTCACACCCATTTGGGGACGATCGGATCCCAGCCCTAGTTGGTGCTGACCTCGCTGCCTTGCGCGGCTTTGTCGACTCTTGATGTAGCACTATGTTCGCCACCAAAATTCGTGAGTAGGAGGAGCAATGAGCTCACCGATCGATCCGGAAGGCACTGAGGTCAACGTTATCCACGAGTTGGTGGATTTCTCGGGTGCTGATGTGCTCGAGGTGGGGTGCGGGGATGGGCGCCTGACCTGGCGGTACGCTGAAGCCGCTGCCACGGTGCTCGCCATGGATATGAACGGGGAGAAGATCGAGCGAGCTACTGCGGCTACTCCAGCTTCGCTCGTCTCAAAGACGAGTTTTGTAGTGGCAGATATCGCCGAGGTCGAGCTTTCCCCGGACGCCTACGACGTGGCCATCCTCGCCCACTCTTTGTGATGCATTGAACTGGAGGGCGTGGTTCACGCCCTGAGTCGGATCCATCGCTCACTTCGATCGGAGGGGGTCCTTCTCGACCTTCATCCACAGCCGGAGCGGGCTGGGGTGGAGGTGTGGCAGGGAGGCCGGGTCGATCGCCTCGGCCACCTCGATCAGGAGGAGGACATACAGGACATCCTCGAGGCTCGGGCCCGACTGGATCTGGTTGAAGGGGACGGCTGGTACATCACCGAGCGCCGAAGGTTCTTCGACCTGCTTGCCCACTTTCCGAGTGCAGACGACTGGCTGGAGTACCAGGCCCGAGAGGGATACGGCGAGGTTCCGGCGGAGTTGGCCGCCACGGCCGATCGGTTGCTGGCTGCCGGAGGGGGCGAGCTTGTGGTGCGGGAGCGCATACGGGCTTCGGTGCTCAAACGCCTCCCGCGGCAGACAAGCCATTAGACGACTTTGGCCCGCTTCTGCGTAGTTGGGGAGCGTCGGCTTTCTTCCAGCGTTGCTCACGCTCATGGGCGCACCTGATAGACCCGGACCAGCTCGTCCACTCCTCTCAGCTCGACCTCCCCCCGTTCCTCGAACTGGAGCTGATCGTCGCGGGCCAACATTTTGGTCATCTCGGAGACCAGTACCTCGCCCGGTGCA
>Ga0190271_10001552_pt1 | contig 13196 bp, 11 predicted proteins | sample Popmic356T_FD_133747 | JGI IMG/M metagenome (GOLD analysis project Ga0190271, IMG submission 133747) | Populus adjacent soil microbial communities from riparian zone of Weber River, Utah, USA - 356 T | ecosystem: Environmental > Terrestrial > Soil > Riparian zone | place: USA: Utah | collected...
AACGATCCGGACGAGGGGCTGCGCAACAACCGCCTGGCGCTGCTGGGCGCGCTGCGCGCCCTGTTCACCCGCATCGCCGATATTTCGCAGCTGCCCGGATAGCACGCGGACCCATGCAGTTCTTCGGCTCGCTGCTCTTCACGGTCTTTCTGTTCGTGTGGACCGGCGGCTACGCCATCTTCTTTGTCATCGCCGCTTCGTTGCTGCCGTACCGTCGGCGTTTTGCGCTGGCCCGCTTCTGGGGCGAAGTGTTGTTGAAGATGCTGCGGCTGTGTTGCCGGTTGCATTATCGTGTCGAGGGACTCGAGAACCTGCCCACCGGCAACCATGTGGTGCTGATGAAGCATTCCTCGAGCTGGGAGACCATTGCCCAGGCCGTGATCCTGCCGCCGCAGGTGTGGGTCATGAAGCGCGAGCTGACCTGGATTCCGTTCATCGGCTGGGGGGTCAAACTGCTGCACGCCATTGCCATCAACCGCGGTGCCGGTCATGTCGCGGTCAACAGCGTGCTGACGCAGGGCCGTCAACGCCTGGCCGAAGGAGATTGGATTGTGGTGTTTCCGGAAGGCACACGCATGCCGGCCGGACAGACCCGCAAGTACGGCATCAGCGGCGCATTGCTGGCGGTCGAGAACCAACGCCTGGTGGTGCCGGTGGCTCATGACGCGGGTTACTACTGGCCGCGCCGCGGATTTTTCAAACGGCCCGGCACCATTCGGGTACGCATCGGCCAGCCCATCGAAGCGGCCGGCCGCGATCCACGCGAGGTCAACGCCGTGGCCCAGCAGTGGATCGAAGCACACTCGCAGCGACCGGAGAGTCTGCAATGAACTGGCTGGAATGGCTGGAGAGCACTCCACCCAGCACCTGGGTGCGCGAAACCGAGGCGTTGCTGGGCCTGCCGGGCATGCTGTTCCTGCACACCGTGGGCATGGGTCTGCTGGTGGGCACTTCGCTGGTGATCGGGCTGCGAGTGATGGGCGCGACGCCGCAACTGCCGCTGCCGCTGTTTGCGCGCTTCCGCCCGCTGATCGGCTGGGGCGTGATCATCAACGTGGTCAGCGGCCTGGCGTTGCTGCTCGCCTATCCGACCAAGGCGCTGACGAATCCGATGTTCTACGCCAAGCTGGCGTTCATCCTGATCGCGACGCTGGCGTGGCGTTCCGTGATGCTGACAGCCTTCTCGGGCGCGACGCCCGCTGTGGTGACGGCGCGGACGCGGCGCATCATGTTGCTGGCGCTGTTCAGCTGGTTCGCTGCCGTCCTGTGCGGACGATTGCTGGCCTATACCTACCGCCACCTGATGGCCAACTCGCCATGAACATCGAGGCGTTGATCCGCTGGATCCTGCAATTGCCGGTCGCGCACTTCGTGCAAACGCACTCCTGGATGTGGGCCACCGGGGAAATCCTGCATTTCATGGGGCTGGCGGTGATGTTCGGCGCGGTCGTCGTCTTCGACCTGCGCGTGCTGGGCGTGGCGCGCGGACTCGATCTGCGACAGCTCCATCATTACCTGCGCTGGGGCATGGCGGCGTTCGCGGTCAATGCGTTGACCGGCGCCATGTTCATCATGACCTTCCCGGCCCAATACATTTACAACGCCGCTTTCGAACTGAAGGTCATCTGCCTGCTGCTGGCGGGATTGAACCTGGCCTGCTTCTACCTGTTCGTCTGGCCGCGGCTGCGCACGCTGGGACCGGATGACGCGGCACCGGCATTCGCCAGGGCGTCGGCCGCGTTGTCGCTGACGCTGCTGGTGTGCATTGCCTGTTTCGGCCGCTATACGGCCTTCTACAAGTTTGCGCCGCTGGGCTACTGATAGAGGTCCTCCATGCGTGCACTGCTCGCATTCCTGACATTGCTGGCCGCGACACTGCCCGCAACCGCGGCCAATGCCGTGCTGACGGCCCGTCAGCAGCAATCGCGCGAGATCTATCGGCAGCTGGTCGAGATCAACACCGCGCCTGAGGGCGACACGCTGGCGGCCGCGCAGGCCATGGCCGCGCACCTGATGGCCGCGGGAATGCCGGCGGCCGATGTGCAGGTACTGCAGTCGGCGCCCAGGCGCGGCAATCTGGTGGCGCGCCTGCGCGGCAACGGCCGGCAGCGGCCGCTGTTGCTGCTGGCGCACCTGGACGTGGTGGAAGCCCGTCGCGAAGACTGGAGCACCGATCCGTTCAAGCTGGTGGAGAAGGACGGCTATTTCCACGGGCGCGGCACCCAGGACGACAAGTACATGGCCGCCAGCTTCGTCAGCAATCTGATCCGCTACCAGCGTGAAGGCTACCGGCCGGATCGCGACCTGATCCTGGTGCTGTCCACCGATGAAGAGAATGGCGATGAGCACCAGCTGGGCATTCGCTGGCTGCTGGCGAATCACCGTGCCTTGATCGACGCCGAGCTGGCGCTGAACGAAGGCGCCACGGTGGGCGTGCGCAATGGCAAGGCGATCTGGAATGCAGTCCAGACCAGCGAAAAGCGCTATCAGGATTTCTGGCTGGAAGTGCGCAATCGCGGCGGACACAGCGCGCAGCCGCGCGCCGACAATGCCATCTACGCGCTGTCGCTGGCGCTGGGCAAGTTGGCGTCGTACCAGTTTCCGCTGGAACTCAACGCCACGACCCGGCTGTACTTCGAACGCATGGCCGGCTTCGAAAAGCCGGAAATTGCCGCCGACATGCGCTCGCTGTTGCAGGCGTTGCCCGATTCAGCAGCGGTGGCGCGCCTGTCGGCCATCCCCGCCTACAACGCCCTGATGCGCACCACCTGCGTGGCGACGCGGGTGGACGGCGGTCATGCCGACAATGCGCTGCCGCAGCTGGCGCGGGCACTGTTGAACTGCCGCATCCTGCCTGGCCACAGCGTCGATGAGGTGCAGCAGACGCTGAGCGGCGCGATTGGCAATGCCGAGATCCGCATCGTGCCCGCCGCAGCCGATACGGCCAGCGATCCCTCACCGCTGGACCCGCAACTGATGACCGCCATTACAGACCTGTCGAAAAAATTCTGGCCCGGCACGGTGGTGGTGCCGGTGATGGGCGCCGGCGCCACCGATAGCCGCTTTCTGCGCAACGCGGGCATCCGCGCTTATGGCCACAGCGGACTGGCCGCGGACATCGACGATGTGCGCACCCACGGTCGCGATGAGCGGGTGTCGGTGCAGGCCTTCCATACCGGACAGGAATATCTGTACCAGCTGGTGAAGTTGCTCGCCGGCGGCCGCTAAACTACGGCCTTGCACAAGGCAACGCTGTCACCGTTGATCCTGGCCTGTCTCGCAGCGACCTGGCTGATCTGGGGCTCGACTTACCTCGCCATCAAGTTCGCGCTGCCCGCCTTTCCGCCGTTCTGGCAAATGGGCTCACGCTTTCTGGTCGCCGGTGCGATGCTGCTGGCCTGGACCCGCTGGCGGCGCCAACCCCTGCCGACGGCGCTGCAATGGCGCAATGCCGCCCTCGTCGGGGCGTTGATGCTGGGCAGCGGCATGGGCTGCACGGCGTACGCCGAACAATACGTGGCCTCGGGTCTGGTGGTGGCCTTCATCGCCGTCGTGCCGGCGACCATTGCGTTGATCAACCGCTGCTTCGGCATCCGGCCCTCGCGGCTGGAACTGCTGGGCATTTCGGTGGGCTTCATCGGCGTGCTGCTGCTGGTGCGCGGCGCAGGCTTCAGCGGTGCACCCGCCGGATTGATCGCCATCAGCATCGCCTGCGTGAGTTGGTCGCTGGGCAGCGTGCTCAGCCAGCGCAAGTTTCCGCTGGCGCCGGGCGCGGTGGGGTTTGCCAGCGAGATGCTGGCCGGCGGCGCGTTGCTGGTGATGGCCTCGGCGCTGTTCGGTGAAACGCCGCAGTGGCCACCGCCGCCGTTGGCCGCGACGGCCTGGGTGTATCTGGTGATCTTCGGCTCGCTGCTGGCCTTCAACGCCTACATGGTGCTGCTGGCGCACGGGAATGCGGTGCTGGCCTCGAGCTACACCTTCGTCAACCCGGTGATTGCCATGCTGCTGGGCATCGGACTGGCCGGCGAGACGGTCAGCCATTTCGAATGGCTGGCCACCGGTGTGATTCTCGCCGGCGTGGTGTTGCTGGTAATCGGACGAAAGGCCTGATCAGGACCTTCGATCAGACGTCGAGATTCATCACGGCGAGCGCATTCTTCTCGATGAACTCGCGGCGCGGCTCCACCTGATCGCCCATCAGCGTGGTGAAGATTTCATCGGCCGCCACCGCGTCATCGATGCGCACCTGCATCAGCCGGCGCACCTCCGGATTGATCGTCGTGTCCCACAACTGCGCGGGATTCATTTCGCCGAGGCCCTTGTAGCGCTGGATCGATTGGCCCTTGCGCGCCTGGTCGAACAGCCACTTCATCCCTTCCTTGAACGAACCGACTTCCTGCCGTTCGTCGCCGCGCACGAAGTACGCGCCGGCCTCGATCAGGCCGCTGAGCGTACGGCCCAATTCGGCAATGCGCCGATATTCGGCTGAATCGAAGAATTCGCGCGGCAGCTGCTTGTCGGTGATGCTGCCATGCTGGGTGCGATGCACGACGACCCGGGCCGAATGTCCATCGCTGGCGGGCCGCACTTCCACGCTGTAGCTGCGCGAACCGTCGGCCGCGCCGTTCAGTGCGCTCTCGAGGTCCCTGCACCAGTTGGCCAGGAAGCCGCTCACATCGAACTGCTCCAGTGTGACTTCAGGCTGGTAGATCAGCTGATCCAGCAGGCGCTCGTCATAGCGACGCGCCCAGCGATGGATGATGGCCTGCACTTCCATGTAGCGGCGCGCCAGCAGTTCCAGCGCCGAGCCGGCCAACGGAGCGGCTGAGGCGCTGACGTGCAGCGCTGCGCCCTCCAGCGCGCTGGACAGCAGCAGCGCGTCCAGTTCGCCGTCATCCTTGACGTACACCTCGCTCTTGCCGCGCTTCACCTTGTACAGCGGTGGCTGGGCGATGTAGATGTGGCCGCGTTCGATCAGCAGCGGAATCTGCCGGTAAAAGAAGGTGAGCAGCAGCGTGCGGATGTGCGAACCGTCGACATCAGCGTCGGTCATGATGATGATGCGGTGATAGCGCAGCTTGGCGATGTCGAAATCGTCGCGGCCGATGCCGCAGCCCAGCGCCGTGATCAGCGTGCCCACTTCGGCGGACGCCAGCATCTTGTCGAAGCGCGCCTTCTCGACGTTGAGGATCTTGCCCTTCAACGGCAGGATGGCCTGGGTGCGCCGATCACGACCCTGCTTGGCGGAGCCGCCGGCCGAGTCGCCCTCGACAATGAAAATTTCTGACAGCGCCGGATCTTTTTCCTGGCAGTCGGCGAGTTTTCCGGGGAGTCCCGCGATGTCCAGCGCGCCCTTGCGCCGGGTCATCTCGCGCGCCTTGCGCGCCGCCTCGCGCGCACGCGCTGCGTCGATGATCTTGGCCACGATGCCCTTGGCTTCGGTGGGATGCTCGAGCAGGAATTCACCCAGCTTGGTGGCCACCGCCGTTTCGACCAGACCCTTCACTTCGGATGAAACCAGTTTGTCCTTGGTCTGCGAGGAAAACTTCGGATCCGGCAGCTTCACCGACAGGATGGCGGTCAGGCCCTCGCGCGCATCGTCTCCTGTGGTCGGAATCTTTTCCTTCTTCGCCGACATTTCCTTTTCGATGTAGTCGTTCAGTGTTCGCGTCAGCGCCGCGCGAAAGCCGGACAGATGCGTGCCGCCATCCTTCTGCGGAATATTGTTGGTGTAGCAGTACATGCTCTCCTGGTAGGAGTCGTTCCACTGCAGCGCCACCTCCACCGTGACCGACCCTTCCTGGGTGCGGAACCAGAACACGCTGTCGTGCACCGGCGTACGGCTGCGATTCAGATGCTTGACGAAGGCCTGCAAGCCACCTTCGTGCTGGAAGACGTCGTTCTTGTCCTCACGCTCATCCACGAGTTCGACGCGCACACCGGAATTGAGGAAGGACAGCTCGCGCAGCCGCTTGGCCAGCGTGTCGTAGATGAACTGGATGTTCGAAAAAATCCGCGCAGAAGGCTTGAAGCGGATCGTGGTGCCACGCTCGGTCGTCGGGCCGACTTCAGCCAGCGGCGCCTGCGGCTCACCGAGCCGGTATTCCTGCCGGTGCATCTTGCCTTCGCGGCAGATGGTGAGCTGCAGGAAATCAGACAGCGCATTGACCACCGAGACGCCGACGCCGTGCAAGCCGCCGGACACCTTGTACGAGGTATCGTCGAACTTACCGCCCGAGTGCAGCACCGTCATGATGACTTCGGCGGCGGACCGGCCCTCTTCGGGGTGGATATCGACCGGAATGCCACGGCCGTTGTCGGTCACGGTGACCGATTCATCGGCATGGATGGTGATCACCACGCGGTCGCAATAGCCGGCCAGCGACTCGTCGATGGAGTTGTCGACCACCTCGAAAACCATGTGGTGCAGACCGGTGCCGTCATCGGTATCACCGATGTACATGCCCGGGCGTTTCCGCACTGCGTCAAGACCCTTTAAGACTTTGATTTTACTGGAATCGTAGACGTCAGGCCCAGTCATGAATTCGCCTTTTTCGACACTCTGATTATTATAGCTGCTGAACGCGACCCTGTTCCACGTGAAACACGCGATCCGGTGTGCCTAACTGGGCTTCGGTGGCGGACAGCGCCGTCACCACCATTTGGCCTTTCACGTTGCGAATTTCGCTCATCAACGCCTCGGTATGGACCACATCGAGCTCTGCTGCCGGATCGTCCAGCAACAGCATGGGCGGCCTTGGGGCGTACTGTCCCACCAGCCGGGCCATGGCCAGCGCCAACGCCGCCCCCACCAGCTTCTGTTGACCCCGCGACAGCGTCTCCCGCGCGACGCGCCCGCCCTGCTTCAGCACTACATCGAAGCGGTGGGCCCCGAAGGCCGTGGTGCCCCGTTCCCGGTCCCGGGCCAGGTGGCCCGCGAGGGATTCCTGCAGGCTGTGCTCCTGGCTCCAGCCCCGGTGGTAATTCAGCGTGACATCGGCCGGGCCGGCCAGCGATTGCAGCGTTTGCAGCCAGATGGGCTCGACCGCCGCGGCCACGCGCTCCCGGGCCACGGACAGATGCTCTCCCAGCGGCGCCAGCTCGCGATCCCAGGGCGAGGGATCCTGAGCGCCTTTCAAGGCCGCATTGCGCTGTCGCAGCGCCCGCGTATACGCCGTCCATTGGCCGACAAATTGAGGTTCCACGTGGAACACGCCCCAGTCCAGCCAGCGTCGGCGGTGCAGTGGGCCCTCCTCGACTAGGCGATGGATGCCGGGATCCAGCACCTGCACGGGCAGCGCCTCCGACAATTCGGCCAGTGTGCGTGGCGCGCGGCGATCAATGCGCGCCTCCAGTCCTTGCAGGCGATCGCAGCTGACGCCGATCACGGACTGAGCCGGCAGGCGGCCCAGCACCAGCAGCCGGTCAGCGCCGTGCGCGATCAAACGTTCGGTGTGTCGGGTACGAAAGGACCGACCCCGCCCCAGCAGGTAGATGGCCTCGAGCAGGGAGGTTTTGCCCGATCCATTCGGTCCGACCATCAGATTGGTGCCTGGGTGAAGCTCCAGCTCCGCGCGCTGCAGGCAGCGGAGGTGATCGATCTCCAGCCCGATCAGGCTCATGCGCGTCTCAGAGACGCATGGGCATTACGACAAACTTGATGGCCTGATCGCCTGGGGCGCGAATCACGCAGCTGCTGTTGGCGTCGGTGAGCCCGACCTCGACGGTGTCCACATCCACTGCGGCCAGCGCGTCGAGCAAGTAGGTGACATTGAAGCCGATTTCGATCTCATCTCCCTCGAAACCGACCTCAACCTGGTCTTCTGCTTCTTCCTGCTCAGGATTATGTGCCTGGATTGTGAGCAGATTGGCGCCGAACGTGAGCCGAACTCCGCGATACTTTTCATTGGAAAGAATGGAGGTGCGTTGCAGAGCCTGGCGCAGCGCGTCGCGGCTGGCGGTCATGATTCGCGGCGGGTTGGCGGGAATGACCCGCCCATACTCGGGGAACTTGCCGTCAATCAGCTTCGAAGTGAAGCGAATGTCGCCGATCTGGGCGCGAATGTGGTTGGTTCCGATGCTGAGCTCGAGATCGCCTTCTCCGCCCAGAATGCGCTGCAATTCCAGCACGCCCTTGCGGGGCAGAATGACCTGCTGCGTGCCGCCCGTACTGGCATCGGCAAGTTCGGCCTCCGCCAGCGACAACCGGTGACCATCGGTGGCGACCGCGCGCAGCGTCTTGCCGTTGGTCTCCAGCAAGGTGCCGTTGAGGTAGTAGCGAACATCCTGCTGGGCCATGGCGAAGTGCGTCTTTTCGATCAGCCTTGCCGCCTGATTGCGCGCGATACGAATGGTCTGCCGCGCATTGATGTCATCGATCAGCGGAAATTCACTGGCCGGCAGCGTTGAGAGCGTGAAGCGGCTGCGGGCGGCCTTGATCACCACCTTCTCGCCTTCGCGGCTCAGATTGACCACGGCTTTGTCCGGCAGCGTGCGGATGATGTCCAGCAGCTTGCGGCCAGGTACGGTGATATCGCCGGCCTGCTGAACTGTCACATCACTGCTGGCCACCAGCTCCACCTCGAGATCAGTGCCGGTGACGCTGAGTTTGTTGTTCTGCACCGCCAGCAACACATTCGCCAGTATTGGCATGGTCTGCCGTCTCTCGACCACACCCATGACACTTTGCAGCGGGGCGAGCAGTTGTTCGCGTGGCGCGGAGAGCTTCATAGATTTAGTTCTTTCTTAAAGATAAGACAGTAATGATTATTAGGCCTGTGAGCAGCGGTAACAACTACAAAAAGACATCGAATCCACCGGCAAAGGCAGATCATTCGAACAGTGCTCAATTGAGGGTAATCAATCGCAACGGCTGTGGAGGGATTGTGGGTAATTTCATCCACACAATCATCCACAGGAAATACAGATCAGCCGGCCAGGGTTCTCAACAGGTTTGAATAATCTTCCTGTATGCGCTGCTCGCCATCGCGCAATTCCTTGATTCGCCTGCAGGCGTGCAGCACGGTGGTGTGATCGCGTCCGCCGAAGGCGTCACCGATTTCCGGCAGGCTGTGGCTGGTCAGTTCCTTGGCCAGCGCCATGGCGACCTGCCGCGGCCGCGCCACCGAGCGGCTGCGACGCTTGGACAGCAGATCACCAATGCGCACCTTGTAGTAGTCGGCCACGGTTTTCTGGATGTTCTCGATGGTCACCAGCCGTGCCTGCATGTTCAGCAGGTCCTTGAGCGCTTCCCGCGTGAATTCCAGCGTAATTGCGCTGCCGGTGAAACGGGCATTGGCGACCACTCGGCGCAGTGCGCCTTCCAGTTCGCGAACATTGGAGCGAATGCGCTTGGCGATGAAGAAAGCCACTTCCTCGGGCAGCGCCACACCCACCGCCTGGGCCTTGCCGATCAGGATGGCCACGCAGGTCTCGAGCTCCGGGGGCTCGATGGCCACCGTCAGGCCCCAGCCGAAGCGCGACTTCAGGCGTTCTTCCAGGCCATCGACTTCCTTGGGATAGCGATCGCAGGTCAGGATCACCTGGCGCTGGCCTTCAATCAACGCGTTGAAGGTGTGAAAGAACTCTTCCTGCGAGCGCTGCTTGTCGGCAAAGAACTGGATGTCATCGATCAGCAGCGCGTGCAGGTTCCGATAGGTGTTCTTGAACTCGTTGATGGTGTTGTGCTGCAGGGCACGCACCATGTCGCCGACAAAGCGTTCCGAGTGCACATAGGCAATGCGGGCTTCCGGATTGCGCTTGCGGATCATGTGCCCGACGGCGTGCATCAGGTGCGTCTTGCCCAGACCCACACCGCCATAGATAAACAGCGGGTTGTAGGCCAGCCCCGGATTCTCGGCCACCTGCACCGCCGCGGCTTTGGCGAAGTGATTGCTCTTGCCCTCGATGAAGCTGTCGAAGGTGAACTCGGGATTCAGGCGCACGCCCACCGGCTGGGCCGCGGGCCGCGAACCGCCACCGCTGGGGGCCGGCGTCGCTACCGCCACCACAGCCGCGGGACGGGTGCCCACTTCCAGCGTCACCTTGCGCTGGCCTTCCGGCGCATGCAGGCGCAGGAAATCCTCGATCCGCACCAGCAGATTGGTCCGGATCCAGTCCACCACAAAACGGTTCGGCGCCAGCAGGCGCAGCTCGCCCGCGCTCTCGATGGCCTGCAGCGGGCGTACCCAGGTGTTGAACTGTGGTTCGGGCAGCTCGTCTTCGAGCGCACGCACACAGCGGGACCACAGCGTAGCCTCCAAGGGCTGCTTCTCCTGATCGCCGAAACGGGAAAAAGGGGCGGGGAGTCTATACCCGTAGACTGCAACGCAGGAAGCTGTACTGTATTGACAGCGGGACCACCGCTGCGTACCCTGCCCGACCGTTTTTCGGCCGATTTTTCAGAGCCTTGAACCATGAAACGTACCTACCAGCCCAGCAAAGTGCGTCGCGCACGCACGCACGGATTCAGGGCCCGCATGGCCACCAAGAATGGCCGCAAGGTTCTGGCGCGGCGACGCGCCAAGGGCCGCAAGCGTCTGATTCCGTAAATGAATTGTGGCCGCCGGCGCGCGACTGCGTTTCCAGGCCGGCCAGCGGCTGCGTCGACCGGCGGAGTTCCAGCAGGCCTATAGCCGCGGTCGCCGCTTTGGCGACGCCTTGCTGACAGCGGCCGTACGGCCCAATCAGTTGCCGCATGCCCGACTCGGTCTGTCCATCGCGGCCCGCACCGTTGGCAACTCCGTGCAACGCAATCGGCTGCGCCGCCAGATCCGGGAAAGTTTTCGTCTGCGGCAGCAGGCTTTGCCGCCGGTGGATATAGTGATCGGCGCGCGCGTCGCCGCGCGTACGGCAACCGGCGCCGAATTGCGCGCCAGCCTGCTGCAACTGTGGGAACAGATCGCAACGCAATGCGCTCGCTGATTCAAATTCCGCTGCGTGGGTTGATTCGCGGCTATCAACTGGCAATCAGTCCCTGGCTCGGCCCGCGCTGCCGCTTCTATCCCTCCTGCTCGCACTACGCGCTGCAGGCGCTGGAAACCCATGGCGTGTTGCGCGGTCTGTGGTTGACTGCGCGCCGCATCGCTCGCTGCCATCCCTGGCACCCGGGGGGACTGGATCCCGTGCCTCCCGCCTGCTGTACAAAGGCTCACCATGCTCAAAACCCTTAACGCCCGCCTGTTCCTGTGGCTGGCGCTGTCCGTCGCGCTGATCCTGAACTACCAGATGTGGCTGCGCGATTACCCGTCCGCAGCTCCGGTGAGCGCTGCGCCCGCCGGCAGCAGCACACTGGATGATGCTGCGCCGGTGGCGACGCCCACCGATGCTGCTGCGCCTGCAGCCGTGCCCAGGCCGGCTGCAGCTGCCGCCACTGCGACAGCCGAAGTCCTCCCCGCGGCGGGCACCGTGCGCGTGAGCACCGATGTGCTCGACATGGACATCAGCCTGGCCGGTGGCGAGTTGCGTCGCGCCGATCTGCCAATTTATCCGCTGGTGAAAAATCGTCCCGAACCGGTGCGCCTGCTGAGCCGCGACGCCGCCGATTCCGAGTTCGTGCTGCAGTCGGGCCTGGCGGGCGCAGTGGGCGCCAACGCGCCCACCCATCAGGCCGTGTTCACCAGCACCACCAGCGAGTTCCGGCTGGCCGATGGCCAGGATGAACTCAAGGTGCCACTGACCTGGACCGACGGCCAGGGCGTGGCGGTCGTGAAGACCTACACCTTCCGACGCGGCTCGTATCAGATCGACGTCGACTACAGCATCGAGAACGCGGCCTCATTTCCATGGACCTATGCGTCGTATGCGCAGCTGCTCCGTTACAACCAGCCGGTGGAGACTTCCTACTTCCGTCCCGAGACCTATTCGTTCAAGGGCCCGGCCTATTTCGATGGCACGCGCTACCAGAAGCTGAAGATCGATGATGCGGATACGCAGTTGGACCAGTCGGTGCGCGGCGGCTGGATTGCCGGCATGCAGCATCACTTCGTCGCAGCCGTGGTGCCGAACGCCGAAGGCGACTACCGCTACCTGCTGCGCAAGCAGGGCAATCAATATCTGATTACCGCAACCGGCCCCACGCGGCAGGTGGGTGCCGGCGAGACGGCCACACAGCGCGAGACCTTCTTCGTCGGCCCCAAGCTGCAGGCACAGCTTGAGAAGGCGGGCCCGGATCTGTTCCGCGTCGCCGATTACGGCAGGCTGACCATCATTGCGCAGCCGTTGTTCTGGGTCATGGACCATGTGCATGCGGTGGTGGGCAACTGGGGCTTCACCATCATCATCGTCACCTTCCTGCTCAAGCTCCTGTTCTATCCGCTGTCGGAGGCTTCGGGTCGCTCGATGGCCAAGATGAAGATGCTGGCGCCGCGCATCAAGAACCTGCAGGAAACCTACAAGGATCAGCGCGACAAGCTGGGCAAGGCCATGATGGAGCTGTATCAGCGCGAGAAGGTCAATCCGGTGGCGGGCTGCCTGCCGATGCTGGTGCAGATTCCGGTATTCCTCGCCTTCTACTGGGTGCTGCTGGAAAGCGTGGAGATGCGCCAGGCGCCCTTCATGCTCTGGATCAACGATCTTTCTGCGCGCGATCCACTCTTCATCCTGCCGGCCATCATGGCCGCGGCGATGTTCATCCAGTACAAGCTGAATCCGCAGATGGGCACCGATCCGATGCAGCAGAAGATCTTCATGATCCTGCCGCTGGTGATGTCGGTGACCTTCGCCTTCTTCCCGGCCGGCCTGGTGCTGTACTGGGTCACCAACACCGTGTTGTCCATCCTGCAGCAATGGAACATCAACCGGCGCATCGAGGCGGCCGCGAAGGCGCGCAACTGAACGACACCATTGTCGCTGCGGCCACGCCACCAGGTCGCGGCGGCGTGGGCATCGTCCGCATCTCGGGACCGCAGGCACCCGACATTGCGCGCGCCCTGCTGGGTGCACTGCCCGAACCACGCGTCGCCAGCCTGCAGGAATTCCGCGACGCCGACGGCACGGTGCTCGACACCGGGATTGCGCTGTTCTTCCCCGCGCCACATTCGTACACCGGCGAACACGTGCTCGAGCTGCAGGGCCACGGGGGTCCAGTCATCCTCGAGTCCCTGGTGGCGCGCTGCATCGAGCTCGGGGCCCGTCGCGCACGGCCGGGCGAGTTCACTGAACGCGCCTTCCACAATGACAAACTCGACCTGACCCAG
>Ga0190271_10001553_pt1 | contig 13194 bp, 13 predicted proteins | sample Popmic356T_FD_133747 | JGI IMG/M metagenome (GOLD analysis project Ga0190271, IMG submission 133747) | Populus adjacent soil microbial communities from riparian zone of Weber River, Utah, USA - 356 T | ecosystem: Environmental > Terrestrial > Soil > Riparian zone | place: USA: Utah | collected...
CCGCTCCATCGTAAGCTTCGCAGCCGGCCTATGCTTGATCAAATTCGTCCACACGGCCTAGTGGGGTTGTCACTCTCCTCGAATGCAAGAACCTCCAGTTCGCGAAGACTTCCAGCGAGATTGCCAAGCAGCTCAACAAATTTCGCGGCAGAGCCGATGAAAAGGGACGCCCGGACCTACTCGGTAAGCACCTCAAACGGATGGAGCTTGCACAGGAGAACGCTGCTGCTTTTCAGTCCCATCTTGAGCTCCCCAGCGCACGGATTGATGGTGCTTTGGTGTTCGCACACACTGTTCCGATGAATTTCGCGGCCGAAAGGATAAGCCATGCCGTAAAGTTGCTGACTTATGACCAACTCGAAACGGCATTTGGACGCCACACCGAGACCTAATGGGTGTCGATTTCTCAATAGCTTGCACAGTGCAGGGAATTGGAAACTTCTACTGTCACACCTTTTCCGCTTTGGCAGGCCGTACTCTCAGAACTACCATCCCCTTCCAGGCTTCGAGGCGGACACGCCGCGCACAGATCACTTCATGAAAACACTCCGACCACGACATCCCTCCATCCACGGGACCATACTCCCCGCCTGATCGAGAGAAGCCGTTGATAGGGGGAGGTCCCCGGGACGGGGCTTGCAACAGCGGCTGGTAGTGCAAGACAGAGAGTTAGTAGTGCAGATTTTGGTCTGTAACGGCCTAGTAGGGGATTAGTAGGGTCACGGGGTGGGACGAAGTCCAACACCGTGATGCCTTGGGCAAGACGGCAGCAGATGAAAGCCAAGTCGGGCCAATATGTTAGCCAACACCGTCCAACAAATTGCAACGCAGGCTAACCATCTGAAATCGTTGCGGAAACTAATTCGTAATGCGAGGGTCGCGTGTTCGAGTCGCGCAGCGGCACCACCAACCGTCGCCTGGCGAAGCCATTCCTGGAGTCGCCAACGCAGGCGCAGTCCGTCTCATCTCCCGAGCATTTCGAGGCAGACCGAGAGTCCGTTGAAACGCAGGCGACTGCCCGCCGCCCCAGCATCGGGGCCGAGACCCTCGCTGGCTCATTGACGCCAGGCGCCAAGTTGGCGAAGCAGAGGCTTTCGCAATCGAGGCAGCGCCATGCAGAAGCAGATCGAGACACTCGCCGGAGATATCGAGGGCGTCAGCTATGCCTTCCCGGTCTACCGTTTCGATGGGTCCGATCCGGCGGCGCAGTCGGCCTATCTCCAGGCGGCGCTGCATGGCGACGAATTGCCCGGCGTCGTGGCGATCGATGCGTTGATGCCGAAGCTGCTCGCGGCCGAGCGGGAGGGCCGCCTGCGCGGCCGGATGACTGTAGTGCCCATGGCCAATCCGATCGGCCGTTCGCAATATCTTTTCGGGGACCGTCAGGGCCGGTTCCATCTCGGCACGCGTACCAATTTCAACCGGGACTTCCCGCTGCTCGCGACGCCGGACGCCGTGCCGCCCGACAGCCGCGAGCCAACGCAACCTGCCGATCAACGCCTGAAGTCGCGGCTCATCGAGCTGTCCATGGGCCATGACATCGTGCTCGACCTGCATTGCGACGATGAGGGCGTGCCCTATTTCTATGTGCCGAAAGCGTTGTGGCCCGGCATGGCGGATTGCGCGGCGGCGATGGGCATGCAGGCGGTCATTCTTTGGGATGGCGATTGCGGCGCCGCCTTCGACCAGGCTTCGATCGACCCCTACCTCAACGCCACGCCTGAGATCGCCAGGCTCGACCGGCGAGTCGTCGCGACTGTCGAGCTGCGCGGCGAGGCTGATGTCTATCCCGACCTGGCGGCGAGCGATGCCGAAGGCTTGTATCGATTGCTCGTGGCGCGCGGCGTGATCGAGGACGGGGCGCTTCCCCAAACTGGGCATTTCAGCGGTCTTGCCGCCCCGATCGAACATGTCGAGATGGTCACCTCGCCCTGCTCGGGCGCGATCCTCTATCATGTCCAGCCGGGCCAGCGCGTCGCGGCAGGCGCGAGACTGGCGACCATCGTGCGCGCGCCTGGCGAGCCGGACGGCTCGGTGGAGGTGCTAGCGCCGCAGGGCGGTTTCATCCTGACACGCCGCAACCGGCGTTTCATCCAGGCCGGAGGCGACCTTGTTAAGCTGGTCGGGGACCGGCCGAGTGCTTCGGCAAAAAGCGGCGCGCTGGAAAGCTAAAGGGTGGAAGTGCGCAAGGGTTCGGGTCGGGACGCTGCGAAACAAAGAGCCGTGCCAATGAATCGAACCTTGGCTCGTCATTCAACCAGAGTTTGCAGCCCGTCGGCGCTCAACCAGAGGCTCAGATTAATCCGCACCGAACTCATAACTGTGTTACCCATCAATCCGGGCTGTTTTGTTCCACCCCCGGCCGCGACGTTTTTGCCTTGCCTGGGAAGGAACCACCGAAAGCCTGGTAGAGCGCCTTTCAATCGGTCGCGTCGCAACTGATCGTCGTTCCTATGTCAAAAGGAGTTGAGCCGCGATGCTCCGCCATGGCAGCGTCGCGCCATAGCGGATGGTGCCGGCGCGCCGTTGATCAGGATGACTTGATGCAGATACGTCTGGTTTACACTTCGACTCTCAAATCCGATGTCACCGAGGCGGGCATAGTCGCGCTGGTGGATGCGGCAGCGTCGGCGAACAGGGAGCGCGATATCACCGGCGTGCTCGCGCTGGAGGGTTCACGGGTCTGCCAAATTCTTGAAGGACCGGCCGACGAGGTAGACGCGCTGTTTACTTCGATCCGCGGCGATGCCCGCCACAGCGCTGTCAACGAGTTGGAGCGCACCGAGATCAAAGCCCCTCACTTCCAGTCCTGGGGCATGGTGCGGCGGCCGATGATCGATATCGTCACCCTTGCGTTTTCACTCTGAACCGCCGCGCTTGCTATGGCATCAACTGGCCGCCATTCACCTCGATCACTTGGCCGGTGATATAACCGCTCATCGCTTCCGACGACAGAAAGAGATAGGCGCCGACGCATTCTTCGGGCGACGCAGCGCGACCCATCGGGATTTGCGACAGCATAGCGGCAACATGCTGCGGCTGTGAGTACCGGTCGTGGAACGGCGTGTCGATGTAGCCTGGTGCGACGGCATTGACCCGTATCTTGTCCGCCACGAATTCCTTGGCCATGCCGCGCGTGACATTCGACACGAAGGCCTTCGCCGAACCGTAGAGCCCTGCGCCGCCACCCGCGCCGTTGCGCGCGGCCACCGAGGAGGTGTTGACGATGAAGCCACCCTTCTTCTTGAGCCAGGGCAATGCCGCGTGGCTTGCGGTGACCACCGAACGGGCGTTCAGATCCATGACCCGATCATATTGCTCGTCGGTCAGCTCCGCGTAGGGAACGCGGCCGAGCATGCCGCCGGCATTGTTGACCAAGCCGTCCAGCGCACCGAAATGGCGCGCCGTTTCCTCGACCACGCGCGTTACCTCGGCGGTCCGGGCGAAATCGCCGCCGACCAGGACGACCTCTCCGGAACCATCCCGCAATTCGGTCGCCAGCGCCTCTGCCTTGTCGCGGCTGGCGTTGTAGTGCAGGCCAACCCGGCAGCCTTGAGCGGCATAGGCGCGAACCAGCGCCGCACCGATACCGGTCGAGCCGCCTGTGACAAGCACCGCCTTGCCGGCGAGGTCAGGAAAAGTCGGGTGATTCGATGCGCTGGTCATGGGCGGCTGGCCTCGCTGTTTCTTCGATGGGAGTGAGTCAGATTGGGCCGCGTTGACCCTGCCCGTCAATCGGGATTGCCGCCCTCCACCATCCATGAATCGAGTTGCACGACGCCGCATTCGCCGCTAATGATCACCACCATGTGCACGATGTCGATCAAGACCATTTGGTGGTGGGCTAGCTGAGGCGGCCGACGACGACGCGTGTGCGTGGAGATTGGGTGGCCGCAACGGAAGATCCGGGCGGCCATTTTCATTTTCGAGGCCCTCGCAGGCCCGTTGCCAGAGCAGGCTGGAGAGTGGAATGAGCTTGGAAGTTCTGGACAACGGTGCGGAGCGCTTCGTGACCGAAGGTGGCGTGGCGATCACGCGGGAGCGGCACGAGACGGCCTATGAAGGGGCGATCGACGGCTACATAAGGGGACTGGACAGCCGGCGCGGCGCGGTCTTTTCGTCCAACTACGAATATCCCGGCCGGTACACGCGCTGGGATACGGCAATGATCGACCCGCCGCTGGTCATTTCCTCACGCGGCCGGGTGATGTGGATCGAGGCGCTGAACCGGCGCGGACGCGCGCTCCTGCCAATGGCGAAAATGGCGGTCTCCAGCCTCACCCCCGTCAAGGTGTCCCAGCGCGGCGAGGATGTGCTGCGTCTTGAAATCGCCGAGCCGGGCCGCGTTTTCACAGAAGAGGAGCGTTCGCGCGCCCCTTCGGTGTTTACCGTGTTGCGCGCCATTACGGCGCTGTTCAAATCACCGGAAGATGCCAATCTCGGGCTCTATGGGGCCTTCGGCTACGATCTGGCATTCCAGTTCGACCCGGTCCCCTATCGTCTCGCTCGCGAGGAAAGCCAGCGCGATCTGGTTTTGTACCTGCCCGACGAGATCCTCGTCGTCGATCATTATTCGGCCAAGGCGTGGACGGACCGCTACGATTTCGCCATCGGCGCGCTGGACACGGCGGGCCTGCCGCGCGAGCGCAGCGAGGAACCTTTCAAGCCCTCCGATCGCATTCCGCCACGCGGCGATCATGAGCCGGGCGAGTATGCAGCGCTGGTCAAGAAGGCGATGGAATCTTTCCGGCGCGGCGATCTGTTCGAGGTCGTACCGGGGCAGATGTTCTACGAGCGCTGCGAGAGCCAGCCATCGGATATTTCGCGCCGGCTGAAGTCCATCAACCCTTCGCCCTATTCCTTCTTCATCAATCTGGGCGACAATGAATATCTGATCGGCGCTTCACCGGAGATGTTCGTGCGGGTCAATGGCCGCCGCGTCGAGACCTGCCCGATCTCCGGCACGATCAAGCGCGGCGAGGACGCCATTTCGGACAGCGAGCAGATCCTGAAACTGCTCAATTCCAAGAAGGACGAATCCGAGCTCACCATGTGTTCCGACGTCGACCGCAACGACAAGAGCCGCGTCTGCGAGCCGGGCTCGGTGCGTGTCATCGGCCGCCGCCAGATCGAAATGTATTCGCGGCTGATCCACACCGTGGACCACATCGAAGGACGGTTGCGCGAGGGCATGGATGCCTTCGACGCCTTCCTGTCGCATGCCTGGGCGGTGACGGTGACCGGTGCGCCGAAGCTGTGGGCGATGCGCTTCATCGAGCAGAACGAGAAGAGCCCGCGCGCCTGGTATGGCGGCGCGGTCGGCATGGTTCACTTCAATGGCGACTTGAATACGGGGCTGACCTTGCGCACCATCCGCATCAAGGACGGCATCGCCGAGGTGCGGGCGGGTGCTACCCTGCTGTTCGATTCGGTACCCGAGGAGGAAGAAGCTGAGACGGAACTCAAGGCATCCGCCATGCTGTCGGCTATTCGCGATGCGCGCGCCGGCAATTCCGCAGGCGTCGAGCGGATGACAGCGCGCGTCGGCGAAGGCGTCAACATCCTGCTGGTCGACCATGAGGACAGCTTCGTCCACACGCTGGCGAACTATTTCCGGCAGACTGGCGCGAATGTTTCCACGGTGCGAACGCCGGTGCCCGATGAGATCTTCGAGCGCCTGAAGCCCGATCTGGTCGTCCTGTCGCCCGGCCCGGGTACGCCGACTGATTTCGACTGCGCCTCGACGATCAAGCGCGCGCGCAGCCGCGATCTGCCGATTTTCGGCGTGTGTCTCGGGCTGCAGGCGCTGGCCGAAGCCTATGGTGGCGAACTGCGCCAGTTGCATATTCCGATGCACGGCAAGCCGTCGCGCATCCGCGTGTCGAAGCCGGGCATCATCTTCTCCGGCCTGCCGAAGGAAGTCACTGTCGGTCGCTACCACTCGATTTTTGCCGATCCGGTGCGCCTTCCGGACGACTTCCTGGTGACTGCCGAAACCGAGGACGGCGTGATCATGGCGTTCGAGCATCGCCGCGAGCCGATCGCCGCCGTACAGTTTCATCCGGAATCGATCATGACGCTCGGCCAGAACGCCGGCATGCGGATGATCGAGAATATCGTCGCGCATTTGCCGAGGAAGGCGAAAGAGAAGGCGGCGTGAGGGGGCGTTGGTGCGCCGCGCGCGTGCTGAATTCTCCGGTCGACAGATGACGCGGCCTCGGCCATAGGGGGCGGCATGCTGGCAACCGACACTCCCGCTCCTGGAAACGCGAAGCAGCGCATCGCCCGCATGGCGTTCGCGTCGATCCTCGTTGCGCTCGTGGTTCTCACCCTCAAAGTCGCCGCGTGGTGGATCACAGGATCGGTTGCGCTCTATTCCGACGCACTGGAATCGATCGTCAACGTCATTGCCGCCGCTGCCGCGTTCTGGGCGATACGCGTCAGCCATATGCCGGCCGACCACGACCACCAGCATGGCCATCACAAGGCGGAGTATTTTTCCGCCGTGCTGGAAGGCGTGCTGATCTGCGTCGCGGCGATCCTGATCCTGGCGGAAGTCTGGCGCGCCTGGCAAAATCTGGTGCCGATCGAACAGAGCTGGACCGGCATGGGCATCAACGGCCTGGCCACAGCGATCAACGCCACCTGGGCGGCGCTGCTGATCGGAAATGGCCGGGCGCAGCGGTCTCCGGCCCTTGTTGCCGATGGGCAGCATCTGATGACGGATGTCATCAGTTCGGTCGGCGTTCTTGCCGGCCTGGTCGGTGTGGTGGTCACAGGATGGCAGTGGCTCGATCCTGCGTTGGCGGTCCTGGTCGCCATGAACATCCTCTACCAGGGCTGGAGCGTCATCGGCGCGTCGCTCGGCGGACTGATGGACAAGGCGGTGGCGCCCATGGAAGGGATGCGCATCCGCGACATCATCTCGGCAAATTCCAAGGGAGCGATGGAGGTGCACGATCTGAAGACACGCATCGCCGGGCGCGCCACCTTCATCGAATTCCACCTGATCGTCGACGCCGAGATGACGGTGCGCGAAAGCCACGTCATCTGCGACCGTATAGAAGAGGCGCTGAAGTCGGAAATCCCCAGTGTGCGCGTAACGATCCACGTCGAACCCGACGACGAAGCCAAGCTGCCGCCAGGCACGCCGGCCGTGCCGTTTGCCTGAGCACTGCCGCACCACCAACAAGAGGTATCCATGATCCGGCATTGTGTGTTCCTGAACTTTCGGCCTGACGTGCCGGCGACAGTGCGCGAGGCGATCTTTGCGGATATCGCCGCTCTGAAGCTGCGCGTTCCCGGCCTGCTGTCCGTACGCGCCGGCGCGAACGTCAGCCCGGAAGGGCTCGACAAAGGATTCCATGAAGGTTTCATCGTGGATTTCGTTGATGGCGACGCCCGCGACCGCTATCTGGCGGACGAGGCGCACGCGGCTGTCGGCGGGCGGATTGTCGAGGCGGCTCAAGGGGGGCTCGACGGCGTTTTCGTCTTCGACCTGGAGATCGCGGACTGAGCGAAGCGGACCACGCCTTGCGAGCGATAAGAGCGATGCTGTGATGGACGGCCACAAATCCTTTTGCCTCGCAACCAGCGTCGGGTAGAGAGCGCGGCGTGGACAACTCTCCTGGTGCTCTGCCGCCTGCCGGCCTGGCGACCCTGCCCGTCTCTCTGCAATGGCTGGCCTTGATCGCCGCACCGGCGGCACTCGCTTTCTTGCTGGAACTCGTCCATCTGCCCGCCGCGCTGTTCATCGGTCCGCTGCTGTGCGGCATCGTGGCCGGTGTGAATGGCATGGCGGTGCGGGTGCCGCGGCTCGCCTTCGCCGGCGCGCAGGCCGTTGTAGGTTGCCTGATTGCGACTTCGATCACCCTGGCAATCTTCTCGACCATCGTTCAGGAGTGGCCGCTGGTGCTGGGTGTCGTCGTGGCAACGCTGTTTGCGTCCAGTCTCCTCGGTTGGCTGATCAGCCGTTGGGGCATCATGCCCGGAACGACCGCCGTCTGGGGCTCGGCTCCCGGCGCCGCCACAGCGATGGTGCTGATGGCCGGAGCATTCGGCGCCGATCAGCGGCTCGTCGCCTTCATGCAATATCTCAGGGTCATCATGGTGACGATCGGCGCGGCCTTCATCGCGCGGCTCTGGGTGGACACATCGGGCGTCCCCGCGCCGGCGATCGTCTGGTTTCCGGCGCTTGATCCGCTGGCCATTGGCGCCACTCTTGGCGCCGGCGCCGCAGGCGCATTGCTCGGGCAACTCATACGGCTCCCATCGCCGTATTTTCTCGGCGCCTTCCTGCTGGCGGCCGTACTTCATCTGGGCTTCGGCCTGCCGCTGCAACTTCCGGAATGGCTGCTGGCCATCAGCTATGCCGCCGTCGGCTGGGCGATCGGGCTCAACTTCAACCGTGCCATCGTTGCCCACGCCGTCAGGGCTTTGCCGCAGATCGCGCTTTCCATCCTCGTCCTGATGGCATTCTGCGGAATGATGGGCTGGCTGATCACACAGGCGCTGGATGTTGATCCTCTGACGGCCTATCTCGCGACCAGCCCGGGCGGCATGGACTCCGTGGCAATCATCGCCGCAGCCTCCAACCGGGTCGACATGTCGTTCGTGATGGCTTTGCAGGCAGCGCGCTTCCTCGTCGTCCTGCTGTTCGGACCGAGCCTCGCAAGACTGGTGGCGAAGACGGTGAAGAGCTAAGACGTCGGAACCTCGACGCTATTTTCCGACCTCGATGACCACTCTGCCCCGCACCTGACCGGCGAGAATCTCGGTAGCGAGTTCCGGCAGTCGGGACATCGGTTCCACCCGCGTCATGCGGGCCAGTTGCTGCCTGTCCAAACTCTCAGCGAGCAGCGCCCAGGCGGCTTCGCGCTTGGGCATAGGCGCCATCACGGAATCGACCCCGAGCAGGGCTACACCGCGCAGAATATGGGGCAGCACTGTGCCCGGCAGATCCGCACCGCCGGCCAGGCCGCAGGCGGCGACGGCGCCGCCATAGACGGTCTGTGCGATGGCGTTGGCAAGGGTTGTCGAGCCGACGGAATCCACCGCGCCGGCCCAGCGCTCCTTCTGGAGGGGCGCGCCCTTTTCGGCGAGTTCGGCGCGCGCGACAAAACTGCTCGCCCCGAGCGCCGACAGATAGTCATGCGTTTCAGGCCGCCCCGTCGCCGCTGTAACCTTATAGCCGCGCTGGCTGAGCAGAATGATCGCGGTAGAGCCGACGCCACCGGCAGCGCCGGTGACCAGAACCTCGCGCCGGTCGGTCCGGATCGTGCCCCAGGCTTCCAGCGCCAGGACGCACAGCGCTGCCGTGTAGCCGGCGGTGCCGATCGCCATCGCCTGTTCCGGCGCAAAAGCGTCGGGAAGCCGCAGCAGCCATTCCGGCTTAACGCGCTGGAAGCGCGTGTAGCCGCCCCATTCGGTTTCGGAGAGGCCGAAACCGTTGAGCAGCACCTTGTCGCCCGATTTCCACTTGCCCGAGCGGTCCTCGACCACCACGCCGGCAAAATCGATGCCGCCCACCATCGGCAGCCGGCGCGCGATGCGCCCCTTGCCCGAGACGGCGAGCCCATCCTTATAGTTCAGCGTGGAATGCGAAACCTCGACCAGCACATCATGGTCGGGCAGGTCGGAAAGGTTCAACTGCTTGAACCCGGCTTTCGGCTTGCCGTCGACATCTTCGATAAGCAGGGCGGTAAATGGGTCGGGCATATTGCACCTCCGATATCCGACGCTGTTTGAAGGGTTTTCGGCCTGCGATCAAGGGCAGAGCCACTCGCAGCCCGAAGCAGCCTCCCGAGAGCCGTCTAAATACCCAATCTCGGCGGCTACCGGGCAGTTTCGCGCTGCGGCGCTGGCTGATCGCATGTCAGGCCGCAATGTAGAGTGACCGACTTGCATGGGGGCGAAGCGTCGGCCGCACTTGAGTTCCCCCTGCCCCCCCGCTATGTCTCCGCGCGGAGAGAAAAAGAACAAGGACCTTATGAAGCCGCGTGTTGCAGTCCTCGGCTGCGGATATTGGGGATCGAACCACATCCGCACGCTCAAGGCGCTTGGCGCCTTGCACGCCGTTTCAGACGCCAATCGGGCGCGTGCGGAAGGCTTTGCCTCGGATCAGGACGTCATGGCGATCGACCCGGACGAACTGTTCGTCCGCGACGATATCGACGCAATCGTCATGGCGCTGCCGCCGCAGTTTCACGCCGAACTCGCCATCAAGGCCGTGGAGAACGGCAAGGATGTGCTGGTCGAGAAGCCGATTGCGCTCACCGTTCCTGACGCCAGGCGCTCGGTGGAGGCCGCGAGGGCCAACAATCGCGTCTTCATGGTCGGGCATGTGCTGCGCTTCCACCCCGCCTTCGAGAAGCTCAAGGAATTGATCGATGCCGGCGAGCTTGGTGCTGTGCGCTACATTCATTCGCATCGGCTGGGCCTCGGCAAATTCCATACCGAGAACGACGCTTTATGGGATCTGGCGCCGCATGATCTGTCGATGATCCTGGCGATCACCGGCGAGCCGCCGGTCGAGGTGCATGGCGAGGGCGCCGCCCTGCTCGATCATCTCTCGGATTTCGCGCATGTGCATATGCGTTTTCCCAGTGGCCTGCGCAGCCATCTGTTTACCTCGCGGCTGAACCCCTACCGGGAGCGGCGGCTGACAGTGGTGGGCACCAAGGCGATGGCGGTGTTCGACGATGTCGAAAGCTGGGACAAGAAACTCGCCGTCTACCGTCACGCGGTGTGGCAGGATTCCGGCCAGTGGGCCTTTACCACCAACGAGCCGACCTATGTGACCATCGGGCAGGGCATGCCGCTGACGCGCGAACTGGAGCATTTCCTCGACTGCGTAAAAACGCGCGCGCAACCGCGCACCAGCGGCGAGGAAGGCATCATGGTGCTGGACATCCTGACTGCCGGCACCGTCACCCACGACTGAATTCACGCTCTAAGTGTCGGCTTATCGAGCCGATGGCCGGCCGCGAGCAGCGCGCTGTGCGCTTGCTCAAGATTAGCCGCTTTCACCAGCAGATAATCGGTATCGAAGGTCGAGACGAGGAAGATCCCGATACCGGCCTCCGCCAGCGGCTTGATGATCGCCAGCGCAATGCCGGTCTCGGCAAAGTCGAACGGCCCCTGAACCTTGAAGCAGACCCAGCCATCGTCGCGCCGGATATCAGCCGGAACGCGCTCGGCGAGGCAGACAATCGACAGTTCATCGTCGGTGCGCCCGATGCTGACGAAGCCGGGACCATCGGCCCACAGCGGCAAAGGCGCCGCGGCATCGAGGCGGGCGACCGCATACGCACCCGAAAACTGCCGCAGATGAAGCTGGACCGTAGTCACCGCCACTTGCGGCTCACGCAGCGGCGCTGCCGGCAACGGAAAGGCGCGACAGCATCGCCTCCGCTTCGACGCCGCGCTCGGAGCGGGCGATGAAACCACCGCCGAAGACGCGCGCTTCGTTGCCTTCGTCGGAATAGAGCACGCAGGCCTGGCCGGGCGCGACACCCGCCTCTCCCGCGCCCAGTTCGACCCAGGTGGCGCCATTGGCATGGTACAAGGTGGCGGGGCGCGGCGGACGCGTCGAGCGCACCTTGGCGAAGAGGTCAATTCCGTCCGGACCTATGTCGGCCAGGTCCGGCTCGCCGAGCCAATTCATATCGCGCAGGTAGACCTTGCGGGTCTCCAGCGCCTCGCGCGGGCCGACGATGACGCGCGCGCGGTCGGCGTCCAGATGGACGACATAGAGCGGATCGGCGGCGGCGATCCCGATGCCGCGACGCTGGCCGACCGTGTAGTTCAGAATGCCGTCATGGCGGCCAAGCACCCGCCCGTCGAGATGAACGATCTCCCCCGGCGACGCCGCCAGCGGCTTCAGCTTGGTGATGATGTCCGTGTACTTGCCCTGTGGAACGAAGCAGATGTCCTGGCTGTCCTGCTTGTTGGCCACGGAGAGGCCCATGCGCTCGGCGACCGCGCGAACGTCAGGCTTCGACAGGCCGCCGAGCGGAAAGCGCAGATAGTCGATCTGTTCCTGCGTCGTGGCAAACAGGAAGTAGCTCTGGTCGCGGTCGGCGTCGACCGGACGGTAAAGCGCGCGGTGCGCCCCGTTGGCGGCGCTGCGGATATAGTGCCCCGTGGCCAGCGCATCCGCGCCCAGTTCACGCGCGGTTGCCAGCAGATCGGCGAATTTGACGGTCTGGTTGCACGAGACGCAAGGAATGGGCGTCTCGCCGGCGACGTAGCTCGCGGCGAACGGATCGATCACGGCTTCGCGGAAGCGCTGCTCATAGTTCAGCACATAGTGCGGAATACCCAGCGTTTCGGAGACGCGCTGCGCATCGGCGATGTCCTGGCCGGCGCAGCAGGAGCCGGCGCGATGGGTTGCCGCGCCATGATCGTAGAGCTGCAGCGTCACGCCGACGACGTCGTAGCCTTCCGCCTTCAGCAGGCCAGCCACCACGGACGAGTCGACGCCGCCGGACATGGCGACAACGATTCGCGTCTCTTCTGGGCGACCGGGAAGGTCGAGGCTATTCATGGTTTCAGGTCCGGTTTCGTCGGCTCAATGCCAAGACCTGCAATATAGGTCAAGCGGTCGGCCATCGCCATGGCGCGACCGATAGTTCGAACTGCCGAGTCCGAAAGAGAGGCTAAAGGAAGAGTTCACCTTGTTTACCAAGCGGTTACCTTTCGCTTAGGCAATTTTTAAAGCTGTGCGTCTAATGTGTGGCCTGATTAGGTCTGTGAGTATTTTTGTAGAGAGTAGTATGACCGATCTTGTAAGGCCGCGTGTCAAATACGTCATCGGTCCGGATGGAAGTCCGCTGACGGTTGCAGATCTCCCGCCGACGAATACACGGCGTTGGGTGATCCGTCGAAAAGCCGAAGTCGTCGCGGCCGTCCGAGGCGGGCTGCTCAGCCTTGAGGAAGCCTGCCAGCGCTACAAGCTGACAACGGAAGAGTTTCTGTCCTGGCAGGCGTCGATCGACGAATATGGCCTTGCGGGGTTGAGAACGACCCGGATCCAGCAATACAGACACTAGCCGCAGCAAATACCCGCATCGGTCTCGCTCGGCAGCGAAGGCGAAGTGCGCCGTTCATCGGCCCGCCGGGCTGCGCGTTCCCTATTTCTCCAGCGCCGACGCGACCGCCGTCAGAACCGCCGAAGCGGTGAAGAACCAAAGA
>Ga0190271_10001554_pt1 | contig 13186 bp, 17 predicted proteins | sample Popmic356T_FD_133747 | JGI IMG/M metagenome (GOLD analysis project Ga0190271, IMG submission 133747) | Populus adjacent soil microbial communities from riparian zone of Weber River, Utah, USA - 356 T | ecosystem: Environmental > Terrestrial > Soil > Riparian zone | place: USA: Utah | collected...
TCCTTAAGCGACCGCCAGAATTCGACTTCGACCTCCGAACCCTGGGATGCCGTTGCAACGGCCGAGCCGGCCTGCGAAGGCGACGCGGCAGTGGCCGCGGGCGCAGCGGCCTGATTGAGATACACGGTCCCGATCAGGTTGGTGTGGCCCCAGGGAAGCTGGCCCTTGTTGGTTTCCTCGTTGACCTGGGCGCGGACCTTGGTCATCGCCTGCTGGATCTCCATGCCGGGGGTCGCGATGTTGGCCATCAGCGCGCGCGTGAACGGGCTGTTGGCGCCTTCCTTGCCGTCGAGCGCGGTTTGCCCGGGACCGGTGGCGAAGGCGATCAGGGTGCCCTCGCCGGATTTCATTTCCGCCAGACCCGTCTGCACCGACACGCTGCGGGTGGCGCCGGCATTCGCCTTGATCTTGGCGGCGAACGGATTGTCGCGGCAGGCATCGAGGAACACCAGCTTGACCTTGGCGTCGCCCATGGTCTGGTCGAGCGTCAAATCGATGTTGATGGCGGCGCCGAGCTTGACGTCCATTTCCGATTTGATGTCGGCGTCGATCGGCAGCAGGTAGTTCACGCCGCCGATGGCGATGCCGTGGCCGGCGTAGAAGAACACCGCGACGTCGGCGCCTTGCGCCTTCTTGCCGAACTCGAGCAGCCGTTCGGTCATCTTATCGCGGGTGAGATTGGTGCCTTCGACCACTTCGAATCCGACATTACGAAGCACGCCCGCCATCGACTTGGCGTCGATCGAGGGGTTCGGGAGCGGCTGAACATTCTTGTAGGCGCCGTTGCCGACGACAAAGGCAACGCGACGGTCGGCCTTGGCGGATTGGGCCGTAAACGCCATGCAAATCAGGGAAAGAAATATAGTGACGTAGCGCATTTGAAATCCCCCGGTGGAATCGCGCGACTATGGGAGCAACGCATCGCAACAGACTACACGAAAAAGCCACGCATCATGTCGAAAATCAGGCCGTTGTTTTGATTTGAGCTGCCCCGTCGCCGAATGATCACAGTAACCGGCAGGCCGACAGGTTTAAGTGATCTAGATCACAGTCGGACCGAATCCTGAAGCAAATCGCTTAGGAGAATCGGCCGGAATCGCTTGCCGGTCAGGCCTGAGCCCGCGCGGGAGCCGCCGTTTTGAGGTTCAGCAGATTGCCGGTGAGAATCAGCGCCGCGCCGAGCACCGTGAACATGTCGAGTTGCTCCGAATAGATCAGCCAGCCCGCCGCGGCCGACAACGGAACCCGGAGGAAGTCCATCGGGATCACCACCGTCGCATCGGCATACAGCAACGCGCGCGCCATGCAGTAATGGGAAAAGGTGCCGCAGAACGCGATCACGACGATCCAGCCCCAGGCCCAGGCCGATGGCCAGACCCAGACATAGATCGCAGGAAAAAATCCGGCCAGCGACTGCACCACCAGCATCCAGAAGATGATCGCCAGGGTACTTTCGGTGCGGGTCAGCGACTTCACCATGGCGATCGAGATGCCGAACCCGACCGCTGCGGCCAGTGCAATCAACTGGCCCGGATTGACCTCACCCGTCGGGGGTCGAACGATGCCGGCGACGCCGACGATCCCGAGCCCGATGGCCGCAATCTTCCACACCGTCATGCGCTCGCCGAGAAAGGCCGCGGCCAGAATCGCGGTCCAGATCGGCATGGTGAATTCGATCGATACCACTTGGCCGAGCGGAATCAGGGTGAGGGCGAAGAACCAGCCGAGCTGCGCGCCATAGTGGATGAGATTGCGCGAGACATGCTGCAGCGGCCGTGCGGTCTTCATCGCCGCGAAGCCGCCGTTCATGTGGATCAGCGGGTACAGCATGCAGAAGCCGAGGACCGAGCGCACCTCCATGATCTGAAAGACGTTCAGTTCGCGCGTGGTCTCGCGGCCGGCCACCGTTATGATCAGCATCAGGGCAAGCCAGCCCGCCATCCACAGCGCGGCCCTTGGTATGGAAGGTGTTCGGTCCATCGTCGGGTGATTGCCAGCCATGCCGCGCCGGATGCGGCGCGTAGATGCGGAAAGGGCAGGCCGGTATCGGCGACCCCGGGGCGATTTGCAACGCGCAAATATGTCGGGGCAGCGCTGCGCCGCGCCAAAATTCGGGGTGGGAGCGCACGCGCGATCGGTGCTAAGGAACACGACGTTCTGCCCGTCGCTCCGGGTCTGGTCCTGCGGACCATCCGGGAATGACGGCAATAAAATCCGAGGGAACCGCTCATGCTCACACTGCAACCCGCCGAATGGTCAAAGCCGCGCGGCTTTTCACATGGCGTCGCGGTCGATGGACCAGGCCGCTGGATTGTCCTTGCCGGCCAGACCGGCGGCGACGAGAAGGGCGACTACGCCCCCGACATGGCCGCGCAAACCGGCGCCGCGCTGCGCCGGATCATCAAGTTGCTCGGCGAGGCCGGCGCGGGCCCTGAGCATATCGTCCGCCTGACCTGGTACCTGACCAGCCGCGAGGAATACCAGGCCGCGGGCGCCGGCATCGGCGCCGCCTGGAAGGAGACGCTCGGGCGCAACTTCCCGCCCTCGACGCTGCTCTACATTTCCGGCCTGGTCGATACACGCGCCAAGGTCGAAATCGAAGTCACCGCCTTCGTACCTAACGCTTAGGTCCCGAGTCTGATTTATCAGAAACCGGCTCTAATCTTTTGTTTTGACGTGTTTTCCTTGCGCGAACTGGTACTTCGCTGGAAAACGCCATAAGGAAATTTCACGATGACAAAGCGATCCACATCCGCGGATTTTGTAACCGCCTTCGCCACCGGCTGGCCCGAGAACCAGCCCGATATCATGGTGCTTTCGTTGACCACGCATAAGGGCGTTCAGGATTTTGCGCTCAACAGGGAACAGGCCTTGCTGATTGCCAAGACCATGACGGAAACCGCCAACCAATTGGCTAAGCCCAAAACCAGCTAGCCGCGCGCGGAGAGGGCGCTCAGGAGCGGTTCAGCGAAATCGAGGTGACCCGGAATGCGCCTTCGGACTTGATGACGACGGATTGCTTGTTGCCGCGCGTCGTCAACGAGATATTCGCGGTGAATCCGGGGCCGCTCGCGACCGCCTGAAAACTGCCGCCGCCGCCGCGACCTTCAAGGTTGCCGCTGGCGTTGCGAATGCTTTCGCTCCAGGTCCCGGAAAGCGCTGTGCCCCGGGCGATAACGTCGGTTGCGAGGTTGAATTTGAAGCTGTCGCTGGCGCAGGTCAGGGTTTGGTTGATGGCGTTGCCGTCAGGGCGGACGGCGTAGGTGGCGCGGCACCGAACCCGCTCGGTCGAGCCGTCGTCCAGCGTGATGGTGCCTCCGCCCGACCAGTTGCCGGCCATCCCGGCGAACGCTCCGGATTCCGCGTAGCCCGCGGTGCCGGCCAGGGCGACAAACAAAAACGCGACGGCTGCGAACATCAGCCGTCGCGCTTTGACGATGATTGCTGCCGTGGGCCCGGGCTTATTGCCGCGAAGCTTCCCACCGACCGCTGCACGGAACGCCTGCAGATGCGCCATTCCATTTCCCCGACCCGGTCTTGCCGTTGAGCTGACCGTTCGCATATGCACCATTGATGGAGACTCGCACAAGTCCCTCGCGCCCGACCTTGCCGGAAACAGCGGCGCCGCCGGCCGATACGTTGCCGTCCGTCACGGTCAGCGTGGAGCTGGTGGTCGGCTGGCAGGTGCCGGATTTGGTCACGACCGTGACGGTCCAGAGCCCGTCATAGGCATTGCTTTCCGCAACGGCGGGAGCGGCGGCAAAGGCGCCGGCAGCGGTCAAAGCTGAAGTAAAAACCGCGTTGCGAATGCGATTGAGACGCATGAATCAGATCCCCGATATGTGTGATGAAGCGGCTTATTTAGGGACAATGTGTCCAAAGTTTGCTGCGCCGCATCTACCCAAAATGTTCCCTGTGATTCCAACATTTGTTGTTGGAGTTAGTTCCACGCCGGAACAGAAAATGCGACCTCAACCTGCAATTTACCTTACCGGTAAAATGTTACTTCGGCAGAGTGGGTGCGTTGGTGGCAAATTGCTCGTCCTGCGGCTTGGCCGGCAGCGATTGATGAGTTTTGGCGTACTCAATTACCTCTCCCAGCAGCTTTTGGCCAAGCGGGGCCAGCGCCCGCTCCCACAGCTCCCGCGCAGTTTCGCCTTTCTTGACGAAGCACCATTCCTGGGCGGCGATGGCGCCGGCATCCATGCGGTCCGCGAGATGGTAGATCGAGCCGCCGGCGATCGGATCGCCCTCCCGGATGGTCCATTCGACCGCCGCGATGCCGCGGTGCCGGGGCAGCAGCGAGGGGTGGTAGCCGATACCCCCGAGCTTTGCCGCCGCCAGCGCGTCCCTGCCGATGCGCGCGTGGCTGTGTGCGGTGACGATCAGGTCCGTGTTGGCCGCGATCTCCCCAGCGACGACCAGTTTCGGATCGGCCTGCACGGTGACCGCGATTCCAGCGTCGCGGGCAGCGGCGGCCAGCCGGTCCTCGGCGTCAGCCACGACAACGCCGGCGATCTCGACGCCGTGCTGGCGCAACATGTTCAGTGTCGTCACGCCGAAATGGCGGGAGCCGACCAGGGTAATCCGCATGGTGTTTGATCCGTCCAGAGCAAGGCGTTCCCGTCGATAACACGTCGACGCTGTCTGTCACGCCGGGGGCGCCGGCGCGACCGGGTTATCAACAGCTCGGGCAGGGGCCTGTGATCGCTGGTGACCACCGCTATTGACCTGCCATCAGGCTGGCATAGGGCCGCAAAAAGGCCACCGAAGGCGGCTTGCATGGCGCAATGCCACGGGCTTACGCTGATCGCATTGCGGACCAGGCAGCGCTGGAGATGTTTCATGCCGGGATTTTTCTTAGTGCCAAGACTTTCCTTAATGCCAAGACCTTCCTTGATTGCAGCGGCGATGGCGTTGGTGGTGTCCTTGCCGGCCGGCATTGGCCTGGCCCAGACCGCGCCGGATACCGGAGCGGCCCCGGCCGCCACGCCTCCGGCCGCGGCCTCGCCGCCAGCCGCAACAGCGACCACGCCGCCAGCCGCGACAGCGACCACGCCGCCAGCCGCAACAGCGGCGACGCCGCCGGCCGCAGCTACAGCCACGGCGCCGGCCGCGAAAACGGAAACGACGACCACCGAACCGGCGAAAAAGAAGGCCGCGAAAAAAATCACCCGAAAGCAGGAGATCGAAAAATCGATCGATAGCGGCACGGTGCCCGCGCGTTATCGCAGCCAGGTGCCGAAGGAGTACCATCATCTAATTCCGTTCGATAAGCGCTAGCCCGCGCGAGTTCGCGGCAGCCTTGTCATTCGGAGGTTGTGGGGCGCAGTTATGGGTGGCTGCACCCTGGAATGAGGCTGTCCAAATGCCGAAAAAGGGAATTACCGGCCACGACGAGTGGGTGCTCACCGAAGCGCTAGCCACAGCGCTGATCGCACTGGAACAGCTACCGCCGGCAAGCCAGCCACGGCCTCATATGGAGGATATCAGGAAGCTCCTTATCGCCGGTTGCCAGCAAGGTACCGTGACGGTGCATCTGGCGCAGGCCAAATGCAGGCTGTTTCCCGACCTCGATCCGCTGACGATTTATCGCGAATACGGCCTGGAGGATGGGCAGGGCTGAACGATTCGCCGCGCACGCCGAATTTCACTTCTTGCTGTTGCTACCCGGCAAGAAACCCTTCAAGCCTTTCCATGCGGGCGCCACGACAAATCCAATGACCGGGATGCAGGCCGCACCGATCAACAGTCCGATGACGCCCGATATGGCTGCATGAGCGATCCATTCGAGCAGGCCGGCGGCCGCCGGGACTGCTTGAGTGGCAGCCGCAGTCGCGGCGTGAACGGCGTGTCCGATCGAAGGCGGGCCGTATATCTCCAGGCCATGCAGCACGATGCCGCCACCGACCCAGATCATGGCGGCGGTGCCGACTGCGCTGAGCAACGTCAGGAAGACGGGCATGCTGCGAACGATGCCGCGTCCGAGCGCGCGGCCGATACCGCCGAATGGCGAGGCGCCATCGTTGGTTGCCAGCGCCAGACCGAAATCATCGGCCTTCACGATCAGCGCGACCACGCCATACACAGCGACGGTAATCCCGATCGCGACCAACGCCAGCACGAACGCCTGCATCCAGATGCTACCCGCGGGAACTGCTGCCAGCGTTATCGCCATGATCTCTGCCGAGAGGATGAAGTCGGTCTTGATGGCGCTTGCGACCTTTTCATCCTCCAGCGTCTGCGCATTCAACGCGACCGTGCCGAGTTGGGCTTCGTGCCGGTGGGCGTGATGGGGCAGGACGGCTCCGAGCAGTTTCTCCACTCCTTCATAGCAGAGGTAGGCGCCGCCAAACATCAGCAGGGGCGTGATCACCGATGGCAGGAAGTAGCTCAGGGCCAATGCGGCGGGAAGCAAGATCAGGAGCTTGTTGCGAAGCGATCCCGCCGCGATCCTGCCCACGATCGGCAGTTCGCGTTTAGCGGCGAAACCGAACACGTAACCCGGCGTGACCGCCGCATCGTCGATGACGACACCTGCCGCCTTTGCGCCCGCCTTGACGGCCTGGCTCGCTATATCGTCAAGCGAAGCTGCCGCCACCTTCGCGATAGCCGCGATATCGTCGAGCAGGGCGATCAGTCCAATGCTCATCGATAATTCCTGTTCGTCATTCGCAGCTTCCTCGCCGATGAACCTGAGCTATAACCCGGTAACGAGCCCAACACACGGTTCAAGAGGCAACCTCGCGAGTAGTTCATGAGTTTCTTCGAGCGACTAAAGAGCGCATCATCAGCGGAATGGCGGGCCTACACCGAACACCGCTTCACCAACGCGTTGGCCGACGGTTCGCTCGCCGAGGCGGCGTTTCGTCGTTACCTCGTTCAGGACTACCTGTTCCTGATCGAGTTTGCCCGCGCCTATGCGCTCGCGGTCTACAAGTCGCCCAGGCTTGCCGACATGCGCGAAGCGGCCGCCGGCCTGTCGGCCATTATCGACACCGAGATGAACCTGCATGTGAAGCTCTGCGCGAGCTGGGGGCTGTCGCCTGATGATCTCGAGCAAGCCCCGCCGGCGGTGGAGATGCTGGCTTACACGCGCTACGTGCTCGACGCCGGCATGCGGGGCGATCTCCTGGCGCTCAAGGTAGCGCTGGCTCCATGCGTGATCGGCTATGCGGAGATTGCGACGCGGCTTGCCGCGCACCCCGGCGCACTTGCAGCCACCAATCCATACAGCGTCTGGATATCGGAATATGCCGGTGCGCCCTACCAGGAGGTTGCGGCGAAGGCGCTGATGCAACTGGACGGTCTCGCCAAGCTCTACGCCACGCCGGCCCGGGAGGCAGACCTGATCGCGATCTTCAAGGAGGCCACCCGGCTCGAAGCCGACTTCTGGGAGATGGGTTGGCGCGCGGATGAGCGTCACGGCGCGCCAGCCGGTTAGAGCAGGGCGGCCCATCCTGCAAACGGCAAGTTGCGATAGCGAAAGGAACCGACGCCAACCTCGGGTGTTTTCTCACGATAGTTGGCGTCCGGACAGCGAACTCACGACAGCGCTGTGCTGCGATACCACCAACGATGGGAGTCGTCGCAATGGCCAAGGATGACAAGCAGCCGCTGGAGCCAGGAGACTTTCCAGTTCGTGCGGAGCAAAAGAAAATCGTCAAGAACGACGGCGAGCCAATCGCCGAAGCCCGCAACGAGAAAATCGCGGACGAAGTGGCGGAACGCCTGAACACCGAAGAGAGCATTCGGGACGAGGATCGCTGGTCGGCCTGACCGATCGGCGCGTCGTCTAATTTGCCACGACGGGAGGCTCAACCGGCTTGGGGCCCGGCGGGTTCGGTTCGACCGCCTGTGTCGGGATGACCTTCGCGCCGGCGGCTTGGGCTGCTGCCTCGGTGGCCGCTCTGTCCGGGGGCTCTGCGGCCACCCGGTTCCAGGGACCGAATTCAACAGCCAGAAAGACCACCGCGCTGATGACGGCGACCGCCGCTGCGATGAGCAACGGCCGACCGATTTCCTTCTGGCGTACCTTCATCTCTGCACCTTGGTGGCTTCACCAAAGCAAGCCGGCCGGTGAGCGCAAGTTCCCGCGGCCTTGCGCGGCGGAAGGCCGCATAACCCGCCGAGAAACTTCGCCCAACTGGCCGCCAGTGGGTGAGGTTAAACAACGGCTTGGCGGGGCGCTCGATTAGCGGCATGATGGCCAAATACGCCGCAGAGGCACTGTGATTTGCTGCTGCTGATTGATTGCAATTTGCTGGTGGAATTTCCGTGAAGACCGAATTGATTGACCGCATCTACGAAAGCTCCTTCGTGCCGGAACTCTGGCCGGGCGTCCTCGACGAACTGGCCCAACTGACGGATTCACGTGGCGGCCTGTTGTTCTCGGCGCGCGACCGGGTCCTGAAATGGACGGCGTCGGCGAATTTGAACGATATCTTTCGTTCCTATGTCGAGGACGGGTGGTTCAAACGTTGCCCCCGCCGGATCTGCCTGTTTGGACGGACGCTGCCGGAATTCTTCGTCGAACATGATTTCTGGACGCAAGAACAGCTCGACAGCGATCCGATCTATCGGGATTTCTTTCGTCCGCACGGGCTCGGCTGGTCAGCCGGTACCGGCCTGCAATTGCCGACCGGCGATAATATCGTCTTCAGCATCGAGCGTGATCACAGCCGCGGGCCGATCGAAAAGGACCGCGTCGAGCTGCTGAACGAACTGCGTTCGCATCTGGCGCGTAGCGCTCTCGTCGCGGCCCGGCTTGGGCTGCAGCGCGCCAAGGGCGCCAATGAGGCGCTCACGGCGATGGGATTGCCGGCGCTGCTTCTGAGCCAGGACGGCACGGTGATCGAAGCCAATCCTCTGGTCGAGGATTTGCCAGGCCATTTGCAATGGCGTGGACGGAATCGGATCGCGCTGACGGATAGCCGCGCCAACGACCTGTTATGGGCAGCGCTTGCGGCGCTCGATAGCAACTCCGAATTATCGGTACGCTCGTTTCCACTCCGTGACGCCGACGACAAGGCGGCTTTGGTGGTTCATCTGATTCCGATCCGGCGCTCCGCCCACGACATCTTCGCCGGCAGCTACGCGCTGCTGGTGGTGACGCCGGTGTCGGCGCCAGCGGCGCCGCCGGTTGAACTGATGCGCTCGCTGTTCGACCTGACCCCGTCGGAAGCCCGGGTGGCGCGGGGGCTCGCCGTCGGCGAGACCCTTGAAGAGATCGCTGCGAGCGGCGGGGTGGCGATTTCAACGGTGCGTTCGCAGTTGCGTCAGGTTCTGGAAAAGACTGGGTGCGCCCGCCAGGCCGAGGTGGTGTCGCTGCTGGCCAATGTCACGCTTGATCGCAGCGCGACCAGGAATTAGCCTCGGATACGACGAGTCTCTTCATCTATTTGGAGGATGACGCGTCGATTGACCGACCGCACTATTGGCATTGGCGTGATTTGCGCCTGAATCGCATGGAGATATTCGTGAAATCATATACCAAACCGACGCTCGTCAAGCTGGGAACCCTGGCGCTGATCAAGTCCAATCACACCGGACCGAGCACGGACGGCAAAAAGTACGCCGGCAACTTCAAGTAATACGCCGACGTCATTGAGATCTAGCGGCGAGCTCCTGGTGAGCGCGCCGCTTTTTTCATGTTTGCGCCGGTCGAGCGGAAATCAGCCCGGCGATCTTCTGTCCGCCGGTGGCAGCGCAATGCCGTATGAAAGCCTGGCGCCAACTGAGGTAGCCCATCAGGGCGATTGCCGACCGGGTGGAACTGGTCGTTATGCCGAACGAGAGCTGCTCAAGGGCAAAACTCGCCGCCCGCTGGTCGATCCAGCCGTCGGGCACGGTCCTGAGCAGCGATGCGAAATACTCGCGTGCCTTGTTCACATAGGTCAGCTGAAATGAATTGAAGACGAACGTATCGTTTTGCCGACCGCGCAGCGATTCCGGCACGATACCCTTCTGGCATTCCCGCAGCAGTTCCTTGTAGCGCCCTTCAAAATCATGCACGAGCAGGGCGCTGACCTCATCATAGATATGGTCCAGCAGCGGAAGATCGCAGTAAGGCGAAGCGTCGGTGAGCCCCTTCGCGGCGAAATGACTCTGCGTCACCGTCCGCGGGGCTGAAAAGTAACCCCAGTCATCGCAGATAATGCCATCGCCGACCAATTCCCTTTCCCGCGTTTCTCGTTCGCTGGAATAGGCGCGGAGGCTCCGGCCGCAGCGCAGCCAGGGAACCGTATCGGTTAGCATCCGGCGCATGTTGACGTCGCTGACATCAAACGGATTCCAGCCTCGGTCGGCAAAAATCCTGTTCAGCGGTTGGTGGACGCCGTCGGGAAGGAGCGACAGCATGCATTGCCAGCCGACATTGGCGCGGCCACGCGACAGCAGTTCGCTGGCCGGGGCGAGGGCCTTGGCGAAATGCCGGTACTCACGGCGCTGCAGCAGGTATGGAAGAAATGACGGCGAGCGCAAAAACAGTTGATCCGCGCCGAAGCCGGTAAAGACCTGCGAGCCGGGCTCGGCCACGCCGGCGACCGATCTTGAGAACAGGTCGCCGAACCAGAAGAAATCGCTCGGCTCGTCGGAGTAACCGGGATGCTCGTCGACGGCATCCGGCAGGTCTTCAGGCCGCTTCACAACGAGGTCGATCCCGTAGCGGTCCGCGACCTCGCGCGCATAGCCTTCGCTGACCGCGTGCGAGGGCACGTTGGGCTGCGAAAACATCACGCCGCGAATGTTCGAAGCCTGCTCGCCCAGCAGGCAGGCAATGAAGGAGGAGTCGAGGCCGCCGGAGATCTCGACGCAAGTCTTCGCATCCGGATATGCGGCCAGGCGGCCCTTGATCGAGTTTCGCAAGATCGCCAGTATTTCAGGTGCCTTGTCTTCGCGGCGCTGCGCGGTATCGAGCCGATAGCTGTAATTCCGCCGAATGAGTTGTTGGCGCGTAATGGATAAGCCAAGGCGGATCAGTTCACCGGGAAGAACCCTGCTGACGTTCTCAAGCGGCGTTTCCGTGCTGAGGAATTGATAGCCGGGCACCAGAAGAACGTGCCTGGCGAAGTAATGCTCGTTCCAGCCGGCACTGGAAGGATCGAAGAAGAACCCCAGGCGGTTGGCGACCGCGCCATCCCGCTCCCGGTAGTAGATCTGATACTGGGACGTGAAACTCTTGAACGCGTAGGTGCCTTGATCGGTTACGATGATGGCGACGAAATCGCCGTCCGCTTTGGCGAGAGCCGACGGGCCTTCGCGATCGACGAGTGCTGCCAGACGATCCAGCGCGGGACGACCGACCTCGTTCTCGACCCGGAAGACGGCGCCCTCGATCAGAATTGTGCCCAAGCCACACTCGACCGTGCGGCAGTCTCGATCGGCGCTCCAGCGCGCATTGGCAGTGGAGGATACGTTCATTGCAGATTCCGATATTTATCGGCTATTCTCGCGGGATAGCGCAGTCCTACGGAAGTCGCCGCATTCATGAGCGCATCCATTTTGTGTTTGTCCCATTTCTCCACGAAGCTTTTCGGGATTGACCGCACCATCACTTTCTTCCGATGGCTGGGACGCGCGCGCGGCCCCGGCCGTTCGCCGGATGCAACGGCGGAGGATCTCGCCGGTCGCGCGATACATGGCATGCAGCTATTGCCGCTTCGGATCGAGTGTCTCGATCAGGCGGTTGCTACGTGGTACGTCTTGAACCGTCATGGTCATCCGGCCTCCATCAGGATCGGCATGCGGCTGTCGCCGCTGTCGGGCCACGCCTGGGTGATCTGCAATGAGCAAACGTTCATCCGGACCCCCGGCATGGAAGATTTCACGGTCGTGGCTTCCTACCCGCCCTGGCGGGAAGCCGCCTGAACAAATTTGAGCTGAACGAGTTCGCGAACGAGCTCTTCGAAATCGTCCTGAATTTCCTTGCGTTCGGCGCCGTACTCCGCGGCAAGCTGATTGACGGTTTCATTCAGCTCCGCCTCCAGTCCGAGCCTCAGCATCCGCGCGGCCGTTTCATTGAGGCCATAGGAATCGCCAGTCTTCACCGAGAAGAGGACGTCTTTGCCTTCGATGGTGGTGAGTGTCGTGCCGGCAGCCAATCGAATATGCATGTTCAAACCGTTCCAGAGATAAAAGAAGCATCAGGCGGATTTGGGCGGGGCGAATGAGGAGTGTTCGCCGCCGGGGAGGCGGCCGCCGGTCTGGTGTTGCCAGAGCGAGGCATAAAGTCCCCCTCTGGTGATGAGCTGTTCGTGCGACCCTTCCTCGAGAATGCGTCCCGCATCCAATACGACAATCCTATCCATGCGAGCCAGCGTTGAAAGGCGATGCGCAATCGTGATCACTGTTTTCCCCACCATGAGCGTGTCGAGCTGTTCCTGGATCGCGTGCTCCGCCTCGGAGTCGAGCGCCGCGGTGGCTTCGTCCAGCACCAGGATCGGGGCGTTCTTGAGCAGCGTCCGCGCCAGAATGATGCGCTGGCGCTGCCCGCCCGATAATCTGGCGCCGCGCTCGCCGGCGGTTGAATCGAGCCCTGTGCCGCCGTCCTCGTCACGCAGCTCCGATACGAATTGCGCAACCCGGGACTGGCTGAGGGCGCGCTCAAGCTCGGCCGGCGTCGCGTCCGGCTTGCCGCACATGATGTTGTCGCGAATGGAACGGTGCAGGAGCGCGGTGTCCTGGGTAACCACGCCGATGCAGGATCGAAGGCTATCCAGCGAGACGTGTTGAGCGTTTTGTCCATCGATCAGGATGGAGCCGTCCTGGATGTCGTACAGCCGCAGGAGAAGGCTGACGAGAGTGGACTTGCCCGCGCCGGATCGGCCGACAAGGCCGACGCGCTCACCCGGCGCCAGGGTCAATGTGAATTGCTCGAACAGCGGACGCTCGCTCGAGTACCCGAAGCCGATCTGCCTGAACTCGATCGCACCGGCCTTGATCTCAAGGGTTTTCGCATCTGTTATGTCGACCGTCGTGTTGGGCGCCGCGATCGACTCCATCCCTTGCTTGACGTCGGCGAGATTCTGAAAAATGCCGGATACTTCCCAGGCGACCCAGCCGCCGGTGCTTGCGAGCTGCCATACCAGCGGCAGCGCCATCGCCACGGCCTCTGCCTGGATGGACTCGTTCAGCCACAGGCTGACGCCGATAATGCCTGTTCCCGCCAGCAGCGCCGTATTGAGCA
>Ga0190271_10001555_pt1 | contig 13179 bp, 9 predicted proteins | sample Popmic356T_FD_133747 | JGI IMG/M metagenome (GOLD analysis project Ga0190271, IMG submission 133747) | Populus adjacent soil microbial communities from riparian zone of Weber River, Utah, USA - 356 T | ecosystem: Environmental > Terrestrial > Soil > Riparian zone | place: USA: Utah | collected...
GATCGTCGTCCCCCGCCACGCGCCAGGCTGGCCAAGACACTACTCGCTCGACAGTTCGGCTACCAGTAGGGTCGCAAACGCTTTGTTCAGCTCACCACGCTGCCCGTGAACTTCGTCTGACAGGTCGCCTCAGGGGGCCAAGCAGGTGCCGAAATGTCAGACCAGTGCGGTCACCGACCGGCTTCCGGGCGGACCTACAGCCGGGCCACTGAAGCCACCGAGTCTCGTGACCGAGAAGAACGCGTGTATCCATACACGGGCCTGTGAGCGAACTCACCCAACCGCGCTTCGGGCAAGCGTCAGCTCGTGGGCTGGCAGTTTGTCGAACGCCTCCCCGGAAGCGAACCGATCGCGGTGAGCATACCGCCCCACTGATCTCGACACCCGCCCCGGACATCCTCATCGGCCTGCGCGCCAGCCGGGCGACGATCACCGGCGATCCTCGCAGCGCACTATCGACTCTGACTTCTCCTACGCTGCCGACTGTGCCTCATCGGATTGATCGAACAGCCTTCGAATGCCACCGCGAGCGAGCATGAGCGCGATGATGAGCGCCGTCACTTGGAAGAACCCGCCAAGGGACACGGCGTCGCCGAAGACGAGGTTAACCATCCCCAACACCAGGAACTTGCTCGCCGGAAGCACGAGAAGCAGCGTGATTGCGCTGATGACACGCGCCGCCACCGTGTCGGCAGCACGGAAGCGCGTCACGATCTTCTTCTTCACCCACAACACGCCTTCAAGGATCAACTTCAACAGGATCGCGGTGAGCAGCGCCAGCACAAAGGTCTCCGTGATGACAGCGGGAAAGAGCTGTATGAAGATGCCGAGGACGACGAGATAGGCGAATACGTCCACGAGATCGAGGGGGCGGAGTCGCACTCCGCGAGTGTATCGACCCCCCGGCGGAGCAACCTCGTGTGCCGCTATGGCGACGCCAGGCCGCAAAAGCGGATCCCTGTGCGGGCGACGCGCGCTCAGGGGGCGGCGACGTTCGCGGGCAATCATCCAGTGGGCCTCCCACATGCTGGCCTCGTCGAGCAAGCTCTCCTGCGCGCCCGCTTGGATTATCTCCGCCACGAGCACCATCCACCATCCACTGAAGGGGCTGAAGGAAGGGATTAGGCCGGTCGTCACCCTGTCGAACGATGGTCGCCGGAGCGACCATCGTTGGCATAGTTGGCAGTCCGTCGGCCGTGGCGCGAATTGGATACGCAACCGACCAACGCGCGTAGTCTGCACAGTCAGCGCACGCTTGCCCGTGCCCGACCATGCAATCGCGCAATGGCGGCGCGGGGTACTGCCTGTTGATGTCGTAGTACGTGCCGGATCGGAAGCACCGTCCCGCTCGCGTCAGCGGACCACCTCGTAGGCTATTCCGCTCAGGAGTTGTCTCGAAGCCAAAGCGCGTCCCGGAACACCTGCGGGGCCTCCACGGGCACGGGCGGAAAGCCCGGAGAGCGCGCAGACATTAACGCCCGTTGCTCGGCATTCATCCCCGAGTACTGCGAGGCGACGGCGGCCGCCGATGCCGCGCAGGAGTTCGCCAGATCGAACACGGCCTGACGAGCCTCCCAGCCTGGATCCCCCGGCAAATCGAACAGAGCCTGCAGAAGCTCGGTCGCTCCCGCATTCGCGCTGGCGTAGTCTTCTGCCCTGATGGCCAAGGAGACCCCGACAAGTTTCCAGCTCAACGATCGGGAGGTCGAGCGGAGGCGAGCGATCGCGCTGTTCGCGACGACCACCAGATCCTCGGCTTCTCGACGTGCGGCGACGAGAGTATCGAGGAGTCGGCTGACGCGAGGGTGAAGGATCAGGATCGACGAAATATGGGTGTAGTCGACGAGATTGCCGCTCTTGCGTGCACGACGCTCGGGGTCGCGTCGCGGAGCGGCAGCGGCCCGGAGGTCGGGCTGGCGAGGTACAAAGACCTCCACTTGCTGGAACACCTCTGCGAATCCCGGCCTCAGCAGGACGAACGACGCCGCCAGCACCGCCGCGTCAGCGATGTCGGTCGCCTGGATCTCCATGACCACCCGCCAGCGGAAGTAGTAATGGACCGGTCCACGCGACGTCACAAGCGTGGGGTCTGCGTCCAGCAGCCCCCAGATGCGCGCGACATCCGCCTCGATCGGCTTCACCGCTTCTCTGAACGCGCGCCGCGTTTGCTCTTGGTTCACCCGCGCGAGCACTGCCTTGAATTGACTCAGCACGATGTCCAGCAGCAGTGTCCCGATATCCCAGGGGCTCGTCGGAAGCAGATGCCTAGCGGCCTTGCGCGCGGTTGAGCCCACTGTCGGCTTGAGCCGCGGAACCGTGGTCGCCCCCGTTTTCACCGTCCGGGGAGGCCTGCGAGACGACCCCGGGGTAGGGCTCGCCGCGGCACCGATGCCCCTTTGCTCGACCGCTGTGCCGCGATCTCCGACGATCTCCGTCTCCCGCGGACGACTCTCGACTTCAACGCGGCGGCGCGCGACCTCGGGCGTTTCGGGGCTAGGCGCGGGAGTTCGACCTCCCGTGTCCTTACTCCGGGACCCCCGCTGACGCCCTTTGGCACGGATGGCTTCGACGAACTGATCGAGTGCTTCGGGGTTCACCAATTCCCCGCTCGGCATGCCGAGCCGGGCCCGGTCGACCTCGACGACATTGCCGGCAGCCAGGAGCCTGCGTTGCGCCTCGGGGATGTTCTGCGGGATGGTGACGCCGCCCACGAGGCGGGTGCTCCCGTCCGCGAATTCCAGCTCGATCTGGTAATGCGCCTCCTCCAGCAGATTCAGGTTCAGCTCCTCGTAGCGCGTCACCTCGACCGTCACCCAGACCCGGTGACCGGCTGCCGTTGCGTGCTCCGCGAGGCGGGAGACGCCACCGATCGCGCCTTCCATCCGAGCGATCAAGGACAGGTTGAGCTCGCGGCCGTGCGCGTACATGAGCCCTCCGGCCTCGCGACCTCCCCACCGCAGCGGCCAAGGGTGCGACAGGTGAAACCCGCTCTTCGCCATGTTTGCAAGCGGCTTCTGCGAAGCGCGCTCGACATCGCGGCCGGGCCGGACGATCCGACGCACGGAGTACGTCGTGTTATTGACCCAGCCCTCCGCTTCGACGAGCCGCCTGCCCATCAGACGATGCCCTCGTCCGGTCTATCCGCCGCCGGCGGGAGGGGGCCCGGCCGGCGGTGTCACGGCCGCCGATGTCGCCCCCGCGACGACGTACTTGGCCTCGACGTCGGGATCCTCCAGATCGCCCGGTCCGTCGATGGACGCATGGTCATGATGCGCGGAATCGGGCCGGGGATCGGGCAACCTGGCCATCCTGACTTCGTCAATTGTCGGCGTCAAGTCTCGGAACCCACGCGCGGTCAGGTACTGCCCCATGCACCGGATCAGTGCAGTGGTCGGAGACGCCTCCGGAGGCATCGAGCCCACCAGCTAACCTCCCCCGCTACCGGGGCCGCCGCCACCGCCGGCACCGCCGGGACCACCGGGTGGGACGGGCGGGGCGACGATAGGGGTGGTGGTGCCCTCGAAGACGTACCGGGAGGAGACGTCCGGGTCGTCGAGGTCGTTGGTCAGGATCCGTTGGGCCCTGCGGACGTTGTCGAGCCCGGTGGCGCGCAGCGACTCCTGGGCTGCCTTGATATCGATGTAGCGGTGCGCGACTTTGAACTGCTCCATGACGGAGTGGCTGCCGGGGAGCGCCTCGATGTAGAGGTTGCCGGTGCCGACGATGATCTCCTCGTTCTCGCGGACCTGCCGCTGCAGCAGCTTGCGCAGCCGGTCGCGCAGCTCTGGGGCGGCGGCGTCGAACCGCTGCTTGGGCAGCCTCGCCTTCAGGCAGCACACGTAGTCGGAGAATTCATCGAGTGACATGTTCCCAGTTGGGTCGGGGTCGTTGATGCCGTACTCGCCTGCGGCGAACTCCACGTAGGGGTCCATCATGAAGTCGGTGATGGCGTTCGTCTCATACATCGCCAAGATCATGTAGTTGCCCATGAAGCCGACCGGGTTGCTGAGATCGGCGACCTCGGCGAGCGGGCTGGTGGGTATGTCTTCGGGCTTCGGTGGCGGTGCGTCACCACCGTAGCTGGCGCTCGCCAGGACCATGTCGTTGAAGTCGGCGGCATGGGTGGGGACGACGAAGTCGTGGACCGACGGGTTCATCTGCAGAGTCGGGACCGGGACCTCGCGCAGCCTCAGGAACCGTTGGTCGTCTGGTTCGTGGGCCCAGATCGCCTGCATGTAGTACAGGATGTTCTGGTAGATGTGGGTGGAGAGCCGCTCGACCTGTGTGAGCTCGGCCAGGTGAGCAGCCAGCCGGGTGTTATAGTTCGTGCGCATCATCGCCAAGGTGGACTGCGCGTCGAGGAGACGCTGCCTGAAGTCCTCCTCTTCGCGGCGCTCGCGCTCCCAGGCGTCGCGTGCTGCTGCTTCGCGGATCGATGCGGCGTTGTCCTCTCCTTCGGCCCCTCCGCCGAGGATGCCCCCAATCAGTCCGCCGCCGCTGACCAATCCCGAGACGGTGTCCCAGACGCCACCGCCCCCGTCGCCGTCGGCTGCCTGCGCCGTCCGTTCGATCTGGCGTTCCAAGGAGGCGTAGCGCAGCCCGGCCATCGAGCGCCGGTCGGCCAGGTCCTCTTTGAGCTCCTCGACCAGGAGCAGCTGGTCGAGTAGGTCTTGCCGCATCCGTGCCAAGGTCTGGCGGTCGGCGACCAGGGTGGTGGCCACGTACTGCAGGGCGGGCCGGAAGGAGTCGTCGAGCAGGACTCGGCTCAAGATCCAGTCGTACCGGATCAGCCAGTCCGGGTCGAGGTCACGGGCCTTGGGCACCTCCTGCGCTACCAGGACGACCGACTGCAGCCGGTGCAGCCTCTCGTTGATCCGGTAGCGGCGCTGCAGCTCGTAGAGCAAGAACGTGCACGTGATCGCGTCGCTCGGATTCATCAGCTCACCGGTCTCTGTGACCTCCAGCTCGAAGGACTCCTCGGTGTCGACCTCGAGCTTGGTCTCCAGCCGGCGTTCGGTCGAGGCTTTGACGACGGCCTCGCGCATGGTCTTCTTCACGTCCTGGGAGTGGCTGTCGGCGTCGGACTGGAATGACGCGGTCCCCTTCGCGCTGCCCCCGTACCCGGTGTCGGAGCCGAACGAGAACGTTCCCTCCGAGGTGTGCGCGAAGCTGGTCTTGCCGCGCGCGTCCGCCAGAATCTCGGTCTCGGCGCGTGAGGTGTCGGAGGTGTCGTACTTGCTGCCGCTCACGTGGCCCTCGAGCTCGCGTTGGGAGCGGCGACGTTTCCGGACCTCCCGCTTGGAGTAGCGACGCGTCTCACGCGGGCCGAGCGGGACCGTGGAGACCAGGTCACCGACCTGGTAGGACACCGGGGTCCAGATCTGTCGGTAGGTAACCATCACCCCGAAGTTGACGGAGCGTTGAGTGGGGCTCGCGGCGAAGTAGCGGAACGGGTAGCCACCGTTGCGCAGCGCCTCCAGGCTGCGGATGATCTCGTCGGTCGGCCGATACGTGGCGTTGCGTTCGCGGTCGATCAGCAGCTGCTTGGCGTGGGCGACAATCCGGTCGGCCTGTGCCTGCAGGATCTTGATCTGCTCCAACGCCCGGACCGCGTCCTGGCTGTACCCGGCGGTGCCGCCGGCAACAAGGGCGAGCAACGGGCCGAGCGGCGTTTGCGAGCCGGTGACCGGATCGGTCAGGATTGAGGTGACCGCGTTGCCGAATTCTTCCCAAAAGCCGCCCCCATCTCCGCTTTCCTCGGGTGCGCTCAGTAGCACCTCGACGAGGTTGTCCCGTTTCGTGGCGATGTTGGAGGCGATCAGGTCGAGCTTGGCACGCAGGCTGGCGGGTAGCGCCTGATACTCGACCAGGCTGACCCGTACGTTCGCGGCGGTGTCGTCGGGCACCGCCGCGATCGCGGTGAGCAGGCCGGTGAGGGTGAAGATGATGGAGTCGATGTTGATGACCCCGGTGCCAGCCTCGTCGACCTGGGACAGGCCCTCTTCGACGATCCGGTCATAGGCGGAGTCCAGGTCGTCGAAGACGCGGTCGTCGAGCGCTTCACGCCACACCGGCTCGAAGGCCATCTGCAGCTCGGAGAAGTCGTGGAATGACGGCACGTCGGCCGGGCCCGGCATCAGGGTGACCCCGCCGATCGCCGCCGGGAGCTCGTCAGGGGTGAGCGTGGGTTCCAGCGAGATTTGCAGCTGGTCCTCCGGCGCCGTCTGGGTGTCCATCAGGTCGGCGACCGCGCCCGGGGCGTCGAACGGAGTTGCGCCGCCGGCGCCCTCCCCCGTGCCTGCCCCAGTGCCCTCGCCTGTGCCTTCACCGGTGCCTTCTCCGTCGCCACGGTCCAGGCACTCCTCGGCGCGGGTCCGTGGGCGGCACGGATCCGCGATGGCGGCGCTCCGTTCGACGATCGGTGGCTTCTTCAGGCTGTCTCCCAGGACGGCTTCGAGCTGGTCCCGGGTGATGGTGACGTCACCGGCGGCCCCCTCCACGCCCAGCGCCTTGCGCTGCGCCCTGGTCAGCTTGAGCCGGACGGGGTGTCGAACCTGCCCTGCCGGTGCTCCGCCTCCGGGGCCGCCGGGACCGAACAGCTTCCCGAGCTCGGCGTGCTGTACTCGAGTTGCCTTGGCGAGTACTTCGTTGTCCGTGCGGACGAACCGGCCACTGCCACGCTCGCGCGCGGTGGTCAGCGACAGGTCCTCGACCACCTTGGGGACGACCTGTTCGCGCCAGGCCCTGCGTTTGGCGACGCCGGCCTTCATCCGGGTCACGGAGAGCGCTTCGGCGGTGTCCGCCACGTGGGTTCGGTCGGCGTCGGCCTTGGTGAGCGCGTCGGCCTGACGCTCCGCGGTGGGCCGGGCGTCGGCGACCACGCGGCCGAGACCTTTCGCGGTCAGGGTGGCGGCGTCCAGCTCGACGAGGAACACCTCGCGTCGTGCCATCGTCGTCCGCTCGTCGGACTCGAACAGCAGGCGGCCCTCGCGGCCCACGCCGGGGGCGGCTGCGGTGAGCACTACCAGCCGTAGCCGCAGCGGGCCGGCCTCGCGGCCGGTCGTCCGGAGCGGTACGGGGATCACGAACCGGCCACCCGATCCGGTGATCGCCGAACCCAGGTTTGCGTCGGTGTCGCCGGCAACGACCTCTACGACCAGGCCCGGGACACCGACGTCGCCGCCAGCAACCCTGACAAGACCGCCGACGAGGACGACTGGCTCCGGAGGAACTGCTGGCCTTTGAGGGGGAGGCTGCGCAGTCATGATGAACCTCGTTCGGGGGCCTTGGGGCTTTGTTGGAAACAAGCACTTACCCAGCAGTTCATCCAGTCACCTCGTAGCAGATCTGCGCCGCCTTGGCGTGGTGAGCTGGCGGCCCCCCGCGCAGTCAACTTCCGCCACGAAGGCCGCCCATCTGCAATTCGTTCGGCCACACAGAGCGTCCAACGCTCTTGATCGCTCCCTAAAGACCCATGACTCCCTCTCTGGCGTCTGGGCGCTAACCTCGCTGACAAGTTCGCGTCTGTTCGATGCTCTACCGTCACGAAACCCTCCACACCGTGAGGCTGAGGAAGAAGAACGATCCCGACCTCTGCCAGATCCGGAAGTGATGTCCTCCCTTGGACAGGCTCGACATATGCGGTTGGTTGATCGTGCCGGTCCACGTCAACGGGCCGAAGGAGTTGTTGTCGATACGACACTCGACTGATGCCTGTGATGTTGAGGGATAGCTCTCCAACCGAGCGTTGCAAACGTAGTTCCCCGCTGTCGGAGCGTCGAAGTAGCAGTTGATGCGGCCCGTCTTAGTTTGGCCCGAGCCCCAGAAGTCATAGCCGTCGCCGGAGAACCAGGCCCGGCAGTCGTCGAGACTGCGCTGCATATCCGTGAAACCGTCGAAGTGATCCGTGTCCCAGATGTCGAGGTACCGAGCCGTACCAGACTTGAAACAGACGCGGAAGATGGCGGTCGGGAACCACGACTCCAGCTTCTCTAGGTTCGGCAGCTTTCTGAGAACTTCAGAGCCGCCCTTTGTTGCCTTGATCGCCTCGAGCGCTTCCTCGGGCGTCGTTACGAGATCCGCGGCCGTGACGCCCTCGCGTTCGTCCGGCGGCGCATTGCTCTCCATCGACTGGACGATCGAGAGCTCGAATTCGCGCTGGTGGTTGTCCATGACCACCACTCCTTCCCTATGCGGGCGATTGGCCCGACTCAGCTCCCCTAGGTTCGCGAGCAACGGTAAACAGCTCCCCTAGGCCGGCACGAGTAACGCTAAACAGCAGTCACGACCGTGGCTATGCGTACAATTGCCACCTCAGGAGGAAGCCATCCTCCTGTGTCGTCGACGATGACATTTGTTGTGGGGACGGCAGGATGCCGAGCGTCTCGGCACGAAGCACCGCGACGAGCCGGTCATGCGCATCGAGCTTCCGATAGACACTGCCGAGGTGCTTGTGCACCGTCCGGGGCGACACATCAAGACGGTTCGCGATTGTGCGCGCAAGTAGACCTTCCGCCACGAGACCCAGTACGTCGAGTTCCCGGGCGGTTAAGCCCGGGTCGGGGCCGACTGCGGGCGCGTGTTCTCCCGCTCGCGTGGCGATGGCGCACAAAGCAGTCAATGGAGTCTGCGTGCACTCCAAAATGTGCATCTCGCGATGGTCGAACTCGTTGTGGCGCGCGATGAGTGCAAAGCACACCTGCTGCGCCGCCCCACTGAGCGGAAGGTGCGCGACGTCGCGACATCCCATGAACTCGTAAAACGGCCATTCGATTGCTGCGCGCCAACTCGGGGACTCGGCATCTCGCGATAAGCAGGACGGGCGACGAGCCAGGAGGAGGTGATGCATCAGCAGTGGGAAGTCTGCGGGCAGCCGGGCAACGGCGAGACGCATCCGCGCCATGTCCACGGTATGAGGCCATGCCGTCAAGGTCGCCGTGCTGTTGTCAGGATCCACCAAGACGACAGCGACCAGCGCCGCATCAAAGCGTTCAAGAAGGACCGAGCAGAGCGCCAATTCGGCCCTAGTTCCGGACTCGAGCGCGTGCAGAGTGCCTGCCACCGCATCGAGGACAGCTTCGAGGCACCACTCTTCTCGACACACGTGCGCGTTCTCCTGTGGGAACTCCCCCTGCCGTGCCTGAGCGAATGCAGCTTGAAGCCGGTGCGTCCACTCAGTGCCATTGATACTCTCCCACGCGTTGATTCGCTATACCCTGGGTGAGCGAGGCTCACGGCTCAGAAGCGCCCGCTCAGTTCAAACTGTGAACGGCGACTCTTCCATTGAGTACGCCGTTGCTACTGGTGTTGATGTTCGCCGCCGGTTGAAAAGATTTGATTCGGTCAACGGTGTACGTCGCCCGGGTGTTTGCACACACGCACGAAACCGCCTCTAGCACCCCGAGAGCCGGCGGTCCGAAAGGATCGCTCAGCGGGCAGCGGTCACAGGATTGAAGACATGCGTCTCGGCAAAGGACCCGCATGCGAACAGCGACTCTTGCACGATTGGCTCTCCCCATGCGGTGGAAAGGCTAGCCGTCAATCGCTCCCGAAGCGTGCAGCCGGCGCTCGTCGCCGTCGCCGTAGAGGCCGGGAATACTCGGCAGACCGCCTTCGATGTGAACCGAATCGATTGCTGTCCACAAGTAGAAGTACTGCTCCCCATCCACCGCTCGATGCATCAGCAGCCCAAGGTTGTCCACCCAAAGCACCATCCCGCGCGTCGAGGAGGACCGATCGACCACAGTGACCGTTCGTCCGGGGAGCTTCTCGGTGATCGCTGACATCGCGTGAGCGTACCCACTACGCTCATCAGTTTCTAGCCGGTTCGTGACTGAGCCGGAGCGGACGTGGCCAGCTCATTTGCTCGCGCATGAGGCGACTCTCCGTCCCGGGGTGTCCGACTGAAGGATTCTCAGCACGGGGAGGGCCTTGGCGACGAGGTGAGAGCGGTCGAGAATGTGCCACATCGTGCTCCACGTGAGGGCAGGAGAATCATGCGCCGCTTAGTCGCCGTGACCGCAGTTTGGCCGATGCTGTTATCCCTTGTCCTCGTGGCGATGGGCGTCGCACCGGCCTCCCGTGTACCTGAACAAATCGCCCCGGCGCTGTTGATCCACAGAACCCAAATAGAAGTAAAGATCTCGAAGGTGACCCTGCTCGATGGTGGATTGGCATCCTCTGTATTCGATCGGGTGTTCTTTCGCGCCGACGGATGGCCAGAGCTCCCTGAGTTCGCCACGCCGGCCGCGAGTGTGTTCAATGACGTCCGATCGTTCACGAAGCTCATTGACCCCGCCGTCGAGCACCTCACGGAGGACGAGTATCCGTTACGTATAGAAGTTTTCACCGCGATTGACTGGCCGTTTGGTCCCGTCATGGTCGATATCGACCCCTCAGCGTGCTCATTTTGGGACCCGGTGGGCTGTGCCTCGTTGTCAACTGATCGCCAGCCAACCGATGACATCGGCTTGGATCTCAATGTCGATCTGAACACCGGCGAATGGGGCGGCGAATCCCAAGGGCCCTTTGATTCGGGCACGCAGTCTTGTGCCTACAAGGGCAGTTGGTTCGTACATGCAGAAATCTGCCTGACTGTGACCGTTGCACCACAGCCTATGGATATCCGGGTGACGACGAGAGCCGACGACAACGGAGTCTGTTTGCTAACTGACTGCTCGCTGCGGGAAGCATTGCTGGCTGCGATTACCGGCGACCGCATTCTCATCCCAGCGGGCCTGTACGAGCTCACCACCCCGTATGACCGGTCTCAGGCGCCAGAGGATGCTGGCAAGACCGGCCACCTTTCGATCCCCCCTAAAGTCCGCTGGATAGAACTGATGGGCGTGAATCCTGAAGCGACCGTCATCAAACAAACCATTCCACTCGTCCGAGTCTTTGACATCCCAGGTAGCGCAGAGGTAGTCATGAGGAACCTCACCATCACCGGGGGGGCCTCGAGCCCGGACAACCCCAGCACTGCGTATCCGGGGCACGTGCACGGGGGTGGGATTCATAACCACGGCGTGATCCATCTCGTCAATGTGACCGTGACGGGAAACCACGCCACATCTGCGGAAACGAACGGTGCGGGTCGAGGTGGAGGAGGAATCTACAACGCTGGCACGGCATATCTCACAAACGTCACCGTGGCGGGAAACGACTCGCCCGTACTGGGAGCCGGCCTGTCCGGAGCAGCAAACAACGACGACCCAACGAAGCCGACCTATATCTTGCGAAACACGCTTCTGGTCGACAACACGGGCGGGCATGGGAACTGCACGACAGCGAGCGGGGTCCCTGGGATAAGAATCGTTGATGAGGGTGGGAACCTGCAGTATCCGGGCAACAGCTGCGTAGGCATCCGTGCAGGCGTACCCACGCCGCTCCCCACGGCGACCGCGGATCCCGCCATCGGCCCCGTCGGGCCGGGGCTTTTGTGGCCCCTCGTGCGCAATCGAGCGGCGATCGATACCGCGAACGACGATAGCTGCCCACCGTCAGATCAGCTCGGCGTCCTCCGACCGCAGCCGGGCAGCCGCACCGGGGCATCTCACTGTGACATCGGAGCTTTGGAGTTCATCCTCGCCCCCAACACGCCACCATTCTCAGGTATCGCCGAGCCTCAGGGAGGATACCGCACACGCGAGGGCGGCTCGCTGCAGCTGATGGGAAGCGGGGCAGACATAGATCAAGATCCGATCATCTATCGTTGGTCCCCTGGCGATCAACTTGACGATGCCACCGCGCAATCCCCATTGTTCACCGCACCCGATGAGGGCACATTCTCATTTACGCTACGAGTCAATGACGGTCTAGCCGACTCACGGCCCACCACGACCACGGTGGAGGTCACAAACGTCGCTCCACGCATCGAGTCCCTTACCGTCACCCCGCCCAGCCCGGTCCCGGCCGGTACGAGCATCAGCATGGCAACGACCATCACGGACCCAGGCGTGCAGGACAGTCAAACATGCACGGTCACATGGGACGACCAGTCTGTTCCCACCACGGCCACTGCCACGGGTTCCGGCACTGCCAAAGTGTGCTCGAGCAGCCACACCTTCAACTCCGCTGGTGTTTACACCATTGGAATAGCGGTGTCGGACGGTGACGGCGGAGCCGCACAGGCAACTACGCAGGTCATCGTGACTGATCCCACTGCGGGATGGGTCCGCGGCAACGGACGCCACTTCGTCCCGGCCGGCACTGTGAAGGTCCAGCCGACCGCAGAAGGAAACGCAACATTCTCCTTTGCTGCCCGCTACTTGTCGCCCTCAAGTCTGCGCGGGCAGCTTACGTACAGACTGCGCAGTGCCGGATTCAGCTTCACAGCAATGAACTTTCAGTGGCTCGTCGTAGCGAATCCCCGGTTGCATCTCGCCGGAACTGGAGCGGTGAACGGCGAGGCCAACCACGCGTTCCTCCTCACCGGCTCCGACGGGCAGGCCGCCGGCGGCGATGGCACCGACCGGCTTCGACTCAAAGTATGGAACTCCGTTGACGGGCGGGTGGTTCTTGATAGCACCCTCGACGCCGCAGCGACCGACGACATTGACAACGCCCTCCCCACCCCCATCCAGAGCGGCAAACTCGAAATCCGTTGATGAGGACAGTTTCGCTGCGCTTGTCCTCTGGTCCCGGTTCGAACGTGACTAGGCCGAACGGATAAGAGACCCGTCGCCGGTCTGGGCTATTGACGGTTCAGGCCGTGTCGGCGCGCTGGCGCGTCCATATTCCCCAATCCGAAAGGATCGGCGCGCGGGAAGAACGGTCGCTCGACTCACTTGTTCCTCAGTCCGGAAGTTCCTCCGCGACCTCACAGGGCGATGTTGATTATGTCGAACTTCAACGACGACGCTGCTCGACCGGCCAGGTAGCTGGTTCAGCTCGTCGAGTCACGCTCCGCTGCAAGGCTTCGACGAGACGCCCCGCAACCCCAGGCGCCGCGCGAACATGATGTATGCGGCTGCCCGGAAGCCGGTCCCTCAGCGTGCTGAATCTGGCTGCCGCCGACGCGGCCGCGTTGGAACCGACGCGAGCGCTGGTGGCTGACGATCAGAACTCCCCGGACGGGTGTTCGCGAGCCGGTCCGCAACGAAGCTTTCGGCGGCGAAGGCTGCGCTGGCGGCGACGAGACCAGGACGTGGTTGCATGACCCCATAGTCGCGATGGGGACAC
>Ga0190271_10001556_pt1 | contig 13179 bp, 13 predicted proteins | sample Popmic356T_FD_133747 | JGI IMG/M metagenome (GOLD analysis project Ga0190271, IMG submission 133747) | Populus adjacent soil microbial communities from riparian zone of Weber River, Utah, USA - 356 T | ecosystem: Environmental > Terrestrial > Soil > Riparian zone | place: USA: Utah | collected...
CCTGAAGGTGCCCGTGGTGCGCAACGTCGAGTCGCGCGCGCTGCACGATCTCGCCGCGGAGATCCGCCGTGTCGCCGAGGCCGCGCGCACCAACAAGTCGCCACGCGAGGAGCTCACCGGCTCCACGATCACGATCACCAGTCTCGGGAAGTTGGGCGGCATCGCCTCGACGCCGATGATCAACATGCCCGAGGTGTCCATCATCGGCATCAACAAGGCGATCGAACGCGCCGTGGTGGTCGACGGCCAGATCTGCGTGCGGCTCATGATGAACCTGTCCTCGTCGTTCGATCATCGTTTCGTCGACGGTTTCGATGCCGCCTCGATGATCCAGGCGCTCAAGGATTCGCTGGAGCAACCGGCGACCATCTTCATCGACTGACGCGCGATGCGCAGCTTCTGCCTCGCGTTGCTGTGGTTTGCGCTCAACGGGCAAGCCGGCGCGCAAACCCCGGCGTTGTCCGGCACGGCGCAGGTCCGCGTGGAGGTCACTCGCAGCGGCAACGACTGGCTGGTGGAATACCAGTTCGACCGCGAATCTCCCGTGTGGGTTTTTCCGCGCACGGACACCACGCGCGGCGACCGACAGCAGTGGCGGCCACTCAGCTGGACCGTCGAGACCCGCGGCGTGCGTCTCGAGCGACGCGGCTGGTACGACGTGCTCATCGCGCGCGGCAAGGTGCCGCGGCGCGTGCGTATCCGCTTCACGCCATTCACGCATGGGCTGCAGGCCGATTACACACCGGCGCTCGAGTTCTCCGACGAATCGGTCGCGCTGTACATCGCGCAGTTCGAAGTGTTTCCGATGGAATCGGTCGGCGCGGTCAAGGCATTGCCCAGCGATCTGAACAACCAGCTGGTGCCGGACACGAAGCTTGCGTACGTGTTCCGCGATCGCGCGGGGCCCGTGTGGTTGCGCGGCAGGCGGCTGTCGGTGGCGGAGACGGACGACAAGAACACGTACGTGTTCTTCGGGTCGATGAAGCCCATAGAAACCCGCGAGATGGTGGGTTTCATCGATCCGCAGTTGCCGGAGTGGATTCGCGGCTCGCTCGTCGACACGGTGCCCGACATGCTGGCGCGCTTCACGCGCGAGCTCGGTGCACCGCCCGGCATGAAGCCCACGATCATGCTGAGCTGGGCGGGGCCGACACCCGGACTCGTCAGCCGCGCGGGCAGCGTGTTGCCCGCGCTCATCACGCTCACCTACGAAGGGTCCGGCGTGCTCGCGGAAGATGAAGCGGCGCGCATCGACGGGCTCCAGTTCATCGCGCACGAGGCAGCGCATTTCTGGCTGGGCCAGACCGTGGCCTACGAATACGCGAGGGACGCCTGGATCACCGAAGGTGGCGCTGACCTGCTGGCGATGCGGCTCATGCAGTCGGTCGAGGTCGGCTACGACTGGCGCACCGACTTCAATGCTTCCATCGAGGAATGCGTGAAGCTTACGCGGCGGCGCGGCATCGAGACCGCGCGCGACCGCAACGAGACCCGCGCGTACTACGCCTGCGGCGCGGTGTTCGGGCTGATCGCCGAAAGCGCATCCGGGCGGTCGTTCTTCATTTTCGTGAAGAAAATCATCGACTCCAACAGGGTGGACGGCGTCGTGAGCCGCGCCGAATGGCTGGCGGCGCTCGACTCCGCGTCCGGGAAGCCTGACCTGAGCCGCGACATCGCGCGGCTGCTCGACCGCGGAGTTTCCGATCCCGGGGAATTCATCTCGGCGCTGTTCACGCGCGCCGGCGTTTCGCACAGCCTCGACGCGCAAGGAATGCCGCGTTTGCCCTAGTGGGATTGTCCCTGGAGGAACAAGGCGACCTACAAGAAACTGCGAACGAGTACCGCCTCGCTGGCGGCGCCAGTGGCACATTTCCACCATGCATTCCCGCTGCAAATCCTGCCTGTACTGCGGGCTCGTCAACTACATGACGGCCGGCGACCCGCCGCCCATCACCAAGTGGAAGCGGCCGGTGTTGCTGGTGGCGGGAATCGCGCTCACCGTCTGCACCGTGCTCGCGCTGCGCTTCGCGTGGGAACGCACCGACGGCACTTTCTTCGCGGCGGTGTCAGCATTGCTCATGATCATCGCGCTCATCGGCGTCGCAATCTCGGTTCGCGGCTGCGATGCCTGCGTGGCGCGCTACCTCGGAAAGACGCTGTGAGCACGCGCCCTCTCAGCGCCTGCAATCCCAAGAGCCGGCGCAAGGTGGCGAAGCGTCCGCTGGGTCTTCGCGCGCCGCTTCGATCGTCGTGTCGCTACGCGTCAATCTGGCAATGCCAGTACTCGTCGCCACGTCTTCGTACCCCTGCGGTCTCAAACACCGACGTTTGAGTGACAATGCGCTTCCCATGGAAGCGCCCGCCAATCTCGAGTTCGCCTGCATCCCGGCGGACGACTTCCAGAAGAATCTGCTGCGCGAATTCAAACGGATCCTGCGTTCCGGCGGTCTATTGCTGAGCGCATCCTGAAGCTGCGGGCGAGATCAACCGGATCGGGGGAGTGAGATGAAAAAGGTGCTGCTTCTCGGGACGTTGTCGATCCTGGCCGCCGCTGCCGGCGCCGCCATGGCCGCCGGGCCCGCCCCCGGCGACTGGCCTAACTATGGACGCACGCCGGGTGGCGACCGCCATTCGCCGCTGAAACAGATCGATCGCAGGAACGTGGCCAGGCTCGCGCTCGCCTGGGAATTCAAGACCGGCGAAGCGGAAATCAAGACGGGTGAATCCACCGCGCTCGAAGCGACGCCGCTGGTCATCGACGGCGTGATGTATCTCTCCACGCCGCTCGGCAAGGTGTTTGCGCTCGATCCGGTGACCGGCAAACAGAAATGGGTGCGCGATGTAGGCGTGAAGCGCGAGCGGCACTTCGGTGACTGGGTGAGCCGCGGCGTATCGTATTGGCGCGATCCCCTCGAGAAAACGCCGCGCCCCTGCTCGCGGCGCATCTACTTCGGTGTCGTCGACGCTCGCATGGTGTCGCTGGACGCGGCGAGTGGCGAGTACTGCCTGGGCTTCGGCGCCGGCGGCCTGATCGACCTGGTGCCGTTGCTGCGTAACAAACAATCCTACGGCGATGAATACGAGCAGACCTCGCCACCGGCGGTCATCGGCGATCTCATCGTCGTCGGCTCCGCGATTGCCGACAACACTTCCACCGTGGGCGCGTCTGGCGAAGTGCGCGCCTTCGACGCGCGCACCGGCGCGCTGCGCTGGACCTGGAATCCGGTGCCGCAGGATCCGGATGATCCCGCGTACAAAACCTGGGCGGGCGAAGCGGCACACAGGTCGGGCGGCGCCAATACCTGGTCGATCATTGCGGCGGATCCTCGACGTGACCTCGTGTTCCTGCCCACCTCGAGTCCCGCTGTCGACTATTACGGCGTCACCAGGCTCGGCGACAACCGCTACGCCAACTCCCTGGTCGCGCTGCGCGCCTCGACCGGAAAGGTGGTCTGGCACTTCCAGACGGTGCATCACGATCTGTGGGACTACGACAACGCCGCGCCGCCGGCGTTGATCACGTTGCCGGATGGGCGTGCCGCGGTGCTGCAGGGGACGAAAACCGCGCAGCTCTTCGTGCTGGACCGCGACACCGGCGCGCCGCTGTTTCCGGTCGAAGAACGCCCGGTTCCCAAGAGCGACATTCCCGGCGAGGTCACCTCACCCACGCAGCCCGTGTCGTCGCTGAATACGGGGTTCCGCACGCTCACGGCGGACGACATCTGGGGCGCGACGCCTGAGGATCTCGCCGAGTGTCGCGCGCGTTTCGCGGGACTGCGCTACGACGGGCCGTTCACGCCGCCGTCCGAGCGCGGTTCGGTACAGGTGCCGGCCAACATCGGTGGCGCGCACTGGGGCGGGGTCGCCTACGACAGCGACCGCGGCATCGCCATCATCCCTAACAACCGCCTCGCCGCGGTGGTCAAGCTGATCCCGCGTGAAACCTGGAAAACGATGCGCGAGAAGCTGACCAGCGGTGAGCGCGCCGGCAAGGAGTTCACCAACATGCAGGGCACTCCTTACGTCATGCAGCGCGAGATCTGGCTGTCCAGCAAGCGTTCGCCGTGCACCGCGCCGCCGTTCGGAACGCTGACCGCCATCAGCCTCAAGACCGGCAAGACTCTCTGGGATGTTCCGCTCGGCACCAGCGAAGGTCTCGACAAGATCGGCATACCGCCGTTGCCGGCGGGCACCGGCATGGCCAATCTCGGCGGCGCCATCACCACCGCGGGCGGAATCGTGTTCATCGGCGCAACCCTGGATGCCTATGTCCGCGCGTTCGATATCGACTCGGGGAAAGAACTCTGGAAATACAAACTACCCGCGGGCGGCAAGGCGACGCCGATGACATATCTCGGCGCCGATGGCCGGCAATATGTGGTGATCTCCGCGGGTGGCGACGGTGACTCGTGGGGCAAGGCTGATTCAGTGATGGCGTTTGCACTTCCGAAGACGCCGTAGTTGGAGGATAGTGAACGCCGACGATCATCCGGGGGAGGACGCAGGCATGGCCCAGACGTTCGACATCCGCTTCGCCAGGTCCGCAGGCCTCGCCGCCTTGCTGGAAGCCCCCGAGAACAGTTTTCGCTGGAAAGGTGTCGGCCTGCTGCGCATCGACGCGCAGAGCATCCACTTCACGGTCAAACGCGGTTTGCTGGCGCTTCTTGCCGGCAATCGTACGCGCCGCATTCCCGCCGGGAATCTGAAAGCGGTGTATCGCGAAGGCGACGCGTTGCGCGTGGAATTCCAGGCGGACGAAGCCGCTCGCGAGGTGCTGCCTTTCTGGGCGAGTGATCGCGCCGCCGCCGCGGAAATCGTGCGTCTGCTTCCCACCAGCCAGACGGTGGAGATCGAACACAGTACTGATGTCACCAACTCCGGAAAGCCTCGTGCCGACTGGCGCGTCATCCTGATCATCGGCGTCGCGCTGGCGGCGATCGCGACGGGAATCCGGGCTTTTTATCCGCGCGCAGATTTGCCGGTCGCGGCGACGATCGTGCCCGGTGTCGATCGCGCGGCGCCGGCCGAAATGCCAATGCGACTTCCCATGCCCGATGCCACCGCGTCGCTGGATGACAGCCCCGCGCCGGCTCTCGAAGCGCCACAGCCCCCGGCAACGGTCGGCTCGGCGCAGGCGGCGCTTCCAGAGTTCCTTCAGCCACTTCCGGTCGTGCTGCCACCGCTTCCGCCGCTGCCGCTGCCACGCGATTACGTGAATTCAGCAGACTTCGTCATTCGCATCGAGCGCGACACGGCGGCCTATCTCGTTGCGAAAACGGAACTCGCATCCTTCGAGCAGGAGGCCAACCGGCTCGAAGCCCGCTGGGACCTGCTGCACGATTCCTTCCGCGCCAGCGCGCTCACTTCCGAGGATTTCGCGATGCAGCTCGGCGCCCTGGAGATGCGCTGGTGGGATTTGACCTTCCGGATTTTCGACAACGAGGCTCTGGCGAATCCGAAGCTGCTCGACCTGCGTGCCACCATGCTGGCCGCAGCGCGGCTCTGGCGCAGCTTTCTCGGCGGTTACGCGGGCGGGCTGCGCGGGCGCGATCACGTGAAAATGGGGCACTCCTTCGACGAACTGGCGCGTGCCCAGGAAATGCAGTCGCGCGCGCGGCTCTTCCTGCGCTGACTTCAGGCCCCGCTGCCGGGCGCGGCGACCTTCTCGCGCATCAGCACCAGCTCTTCAGCGGCGGTGGGGTGCAGCGCGATGGTGCTGTCCCACTGCTTCTTGGTGAGCCCGGCTTTCACGGCGACCGCCGCGAGCTGGATCATTTCCGGCGCATCTTCACCGGCGATGTGCACGCCTAACAACACGCCGGACTCGCCATCCACCACGATCTTCATGAGCGTGCGCTCCTGGTTGCCGGAGAGCATGTTGCGCATCGGCCGGAAACTGGTCCGGTAGATGTCGACCGCGGTGTGGCTGCGGCGCGCGTCGGTCTCGGACAGGCCCACGGACCCGATGGGCGGGCGGCCGAACACCGCGCTCGGCACCGAGCTGTGGTCGATCGGGGTCGGGCGCTTGTTGTAGATAGTGTCGGCGAAGGCGTGGCCATCGCGAATCGCCACCGGCGTGAGGTTCATGCGATTGGTCACATCGCCGATGGCGTAGATGGATTCGACGCAGCTTTGCGAATACTCGTCCACGATCACCGCGCCGGCATCGTCGAGCTTGACGCCCGCACGATCGAGCCCCAGGCCGGATGTGGCCGGATCGCGCCCGATCGCGAACAGCACGGCGTCGGTCTCCACTTTCTCGCCGGTCGACAACGTGGCGCGTATCGCGCCGCCGGCTCGTTCGAGCTTTGTCAGCGTCGTTTTCAGCGTGAGTTGCGTGCCGCCGCGCTCGATTTCGATGTGCATGTGCGCGCGCAGGTCGTCATCGAAGCCACGCAACAGCTTGTCGCCGCGATGCAGGATGCGGGTCTTCGAGCCGAGCCCGTGGAAGATGTTCGCGAATTCGAGCGCGACGTAGCCGCCGCCGACGATCAGCACGCGCTCGGGAAACTTCTCGAGCAGGAATGCCTCGTTGGAAGTGATGCCCAGCTCCAGGCCGGGCAACCCTTCGGGTAGATAGGGGCGGCCGCCGGTCGCGACCAGGATGCGTTCCGCGGTGAACTCGCCGCCGGACTTGCCGAGTTTCACGGTGTGGGCGTCGACGACCTCTGCGCGTTCCTCGAAAGCGGTGACACCGGCCTTCGCCAGGTTGGACGTATAGATGCCCGAAAGCCGTGACACTTCCTTCTGCACGTTGTCGCGCAACGTCGGCCAGCTGAATGTCGCCGGGCCTGCCGTCCATCCGTATCCCGGCGCATCGGCAAACATCTGCGCGAACTCGGCGCCGTACACCAGGAATTTCTTGGGGACGCAGCCGCGGATCACGCAGGTGCCGCCGATGCGGTATTCCTCGGCGATTGCCACGCGGGCGCCGGCAAGGGATGCGATTCGCGCGGCGCGCACGCCACCGGAGCCCGCGCCGATCACGAACAGGTCGTAGTCGTAATTCATGGCAGGATACTAGCCGACGCGGGGAGCGAGGCTCGACATCTGGTGAACTCCCGATTCTGGTTGTTGGCATGTGCGCTGGTCGCGGCGCCGGGGTGCGAGTCCCTGTGGATGAATCAAGGCAAGCTCGTGTCGGTGCTGGCGGCGGGGCAGGTCGGCATGTTTCGCCGGCAGACAGGCGAGTGGCCGCAGAGCAAGAGCCAGCTCGTTGCTCATGGCTGCCCCGAACTCGATGCCGGCAGCTTCGAGGAGGCTGTCATTTCGGGGCCGCGCCCTCCCGTGATCGACGGTTGCCAGTTCTTCGTCAAACTGAATTACCAATTCGAATTGCAGTCGCATGCGCCGGAGCTGCGAATGGTGCTGCGCGATCCCACGGGCAACCTCGTGTGCAATCTGCTGGTGATGGTGCCCGCGAACGACGGGCGTGACATGCTCTCGCCGCAGATCAGGATGAGAACGACGCTGTGGAGTTGTCCGGGAGAGGGAGAGCCGTGGTGAACACGTTCAAGGCATACCGCATCCACGAAACCGCGGGAAAGATCTCCGCGCGTTTCGAAGACCTGACACTCGATGCGCTCACGCCAGGCGAAGTGGTGATCGACGTCGAGTACTCCGACATCAACTACAAGGACGCGTTGGCCGCGACCGGCGCGGGAAGGATCCTGCGCCGCTATCCACTGGTCGGCGGCATCGATCTCGCGGGCCGCGTCAGGACTTCGGAGGACGCGCGCTTCGCATCCGGCGATGCAGTGCTGGTCACCGGCAGTGGTCTGTCCGAATCGATGGACGGCGGCTATTCGGAAATCGCGCGCGTCAAAGCCGACAGCGTCATCGCGATGCCAGCGGGTCTCGATGCCTTTCGCGCCATGGCGCTGGGCACGGCGGGTTTCACGGCGGCTTTGTCCATCCATCGCATGGAGCGCAACGGCCAGGATCCTTCGCGCGGGCCCATCGTCGTCACCGGCGCCACCGGTGGCGTCGGCAGTCTCGCCATCGACATGTTGTCAGCGCGCGGTTACGAAACCATCGCGGTCACCGGCAAAGCGGAATCCATCGGCTATCTGCAATCACTGGGCGCCAGCCAGGTCGTGTTGCGTGGTGATTTTTCGCTGGGAAGCAAGCCGCTCGAACCCGTGCGCTACGCGGGCGCCATCGACAGTGTCGGTGGCGACATGCTCGCCGGGCTCACGCGCCAGGTCGATTTCTGGGGGAACATCGCAAGCGTAGGCCTCGCGGGAGGCGCAATGCTTTCGACCACCGTCCTGCCGTTCATCCTGCGCGGCGTGAACCTGCTCGGCATCAATTCCTCGGCGACGCCGCGCGCGGAGCGGCTGGAAGTCTGGCAAAGAATCGCCACCGACCTTGCGCCGCGCCATCTCGCGCAAATCGCACGGCAAACCATCGCGTTCGCGGACTTGCCTGGGGCGTTCCAGGCTTACATCGACGGGAAAGTTACCGGCCGGACTGTAGTTAAGATCGGCTCACAGCCGTAAACTTCCGCCATGAATAATCCTGCCCGCGCCCAGCTTTCCGCGGGCGCCAAGTTCCGTGCGGCCATCGAGGCCGAAAAGCCCCTGCAGGTGGTCGGTGCCATCAACGCCTACGTGGCGCGCATGGCCGAAGCCACCGGGTTCCGTGCGCTCTATCTATCTGGCGGCGGTGTCGCCGCGAACTCGCTCGGGCTCCCGGATCTCGGCATCAGCACCATGGACGACGTGCTCATCGACATCCGGCGCATCACCGAGGCCAGCACGTTGCCCTTGTTAGTCGATGCGGACACCGGCTGGGGCGGTGCGTTCAACATCGCGCGCACGGTGAAGTCTTTCACCAGGGCCGGCGCCGCCGGCATGCACATCGAAGACCAGGTGCAATCGAAACGTTGCGGTCATCGGCCCGGCAAAGAAGTGGTACCGGCGCAGGAGATGGTCGATCGCGTGAAGGCCGCGGTGGATGCGCGCACCGATGAAAGTTTCGTGATCATGGCGCGCAGCGACGCATTGGCGAGCGAAGGCCTCCCGCGCACCATCGAGCGCCTGGTGAAATGCGTGGATGCGGGCGCCGACGCCATCTTCCCCGAGGCGATCACCGACCTGCCGATGTATCGCGAGGTGCGCAACGCCGTCGGGGTGCCGGTGCTGGCCAACATCACCGAGTTCGGCAAGACACCTTTATATACGCGAGAGGAACTGGGCAGCGTCGGCGTGGACATCGTGCTGCATTGCTGCTCGGCCTATCGGGCCATGAATCTCGCGGCGCTCGAGGTGTACCAGGCCATTCGCCGCGACGGTACGCAGAAGAACGTGGTGGGCCGCATGCAGACGCGCGACGACCTCTACAAGTTTCTCGACTATCACTCCTACGAACAGAAACTGGATCAGCTGTTCTTGTCTGAAAGGAGTGGGGCGGAGAAGGAGCAGAAATGACCAAGAAATCCGTGGCGCTCTCCGGGGTTGCCGCCGGCAACACCGCGCTGTGCAGCGTGGGCCAGACCGGCAATGATCTGCACTACCGCGGCTACGACATCCTCGAGGTGGCCGAGAGCTGCGAGTTCGAAGAGATCGCCTATCTTCTGATCCACGGCAAGCTCCCGAACCCGCATGAGCTCGCCAGCTACAAGACCAAACTCAAGAACCTGCGCGGCATCCCGGCGCCCGTGCGCGCCATCCTCGAGCAACTGCCTCCGGCCACGCATCCGATGGACGTCATGCGCACGGGCGCGTCGGCGCTGGGTTGCGTGCTGCCCGAACCCAATGACCACAACGCCGCGGCTGCGCGCGAGATCGCCGATCACCTGGTGGCGAGCTTCGCGTCGATGCTCTGCTACTGGTATCACTTCTCGCACAGCAGTCGCCGCATCCATGTCGAGACCGACGACGACTCGGTCGGTGGACATTTCCTCCATCTGCTGCATCGCCGGCCGCCGGCGCCGAGCTGGGTGCGCGCCATGCACACCTCGCTCAACCTCTACGCCGAACACGAGTTCAATTCGTCCACGTTCACGGCTCGGGTGATTGCCGGCACTGGATCCGATATCTACTCCTGCATCACCGGTGCCATCGGCGCGCTGCGCGGGCCGAAGCATGGTGGCGCCAACGAAGTCGCGCTGGAGATCCAGGAGCGTTACGAGACGCCGGATGAAGCCGAGGCCGACATCCGCCGGCGAGTGGCCAACAAGGAAATCATCATCGGCTTCGGACATCCGGTGTACACGGTGTCCGATCCGCGCAACGTGATCATCAGGCGCGTGGCCGAGAAATTGGCCCGCGAAGCCGGCGACATGAAGATGTACGGCGTCGCCGAACGTATCGAAACGCTCATGGCGGACCTCAAGAAGATGTTCGCGAATCTCGACTGGTACAGCGCCGTCAGTTACCACCGCATGGGCGTGCCCACCGCCATGTTCACGCCGCTGTTCGTCATCTCGCGCGTGACCGGCTGGAGCGCGCACGTCATCGAGCAGCGCGAGGACGGCAAGATCATCCGCCCGGCAGCCAACTATGTCGGGCCGGAGAATCGCAAATTCGTGCCTGTCGCGCAGCGGCCGTGAGTGCGACGAAATGAAATGGTTCATCCTGATTCTCGCCGGAATCCTCGAGATTGGCTGGGCAGTGGGGCTCAAGTACACACAGGGCTTCACGCGCCTCTGGCCCTCCGTCGGCACGATTGCCGCGATGGTCGTCAGCCTGGCGCTGCTCGGCATTGCAATGAAATCCCTGCCGTTGGGCACTGCGTACGCCATCTGGGTGGGCGTGGGGATGGTGGGAACCGCGGTGTTAGGCATCGTTCTGCTCGGAGAGAGCGTGAGCGCGATGAAGTTGGCCAGCATCGCGCTGATCATCACGGGAATCGTCGGGCTCAAGATCTCGGGAGAAACATGAGAAGGCAAACGGAAATGGTGTCGTAGATGTCATCGCACGATTACAAATCCGCGCAGCGGCCGAACCCCGACGACCTGCTGGTCGCCATCGCCGACTACACGAAGCACTACCAGGTAGATAGCGTGCAGGCCTACGAGACGGCGCGTTACTGCCTCATGGACACGCTGGCCTGTGGCTTCCAGGCGCTGAAATACCCGGCGTGCACGCGGTTGCTGGGTCCCGTGGTGCCGGGAGCCACCATGCCGGGTGGCTCGCGTGTTCCGGGCACGAGTTACGAGCTCGACCCGGTCATGGGCGCATTCAGCATCGGCGCCATGGTGCGCTGGCTCGACTTCAACGACACCTGGCTGGCGGCGGAGTGGGGTCATCCTTCGGACAATCTCGGCGCCATCCTCGCGGTGGCGGACTATCTGTCTCGCCGCGCCATCCTGCTGGGCGAGAAGCCGCTGACCGTGCGCGACGTGCTGACCGCCATGATCAAGGCGCACGAAATCCAGGGCGTGCTGGCGCTGGAGAACAGCTTCAACCGCGTGGGCCTGGACCACGTGCTGCTGGTGCGCGTCGCATCGACGGCGGTGGCCACGGCGATGCTCGGCGGCTCGCTGGAGCAGATCGTGAACGCCTTGTCGAACGCGTGGATCGACGGCGGCGCCTTGCGCACGTATCGCCACGCGCCCAACACCGGCTCGCGCAAGAGCTGGGCCGCGGGCGACGCCACGAGCCGCGCGGTGCGCCATGCGTTGTTCGCACTCAGGAACGAGATGGGTTATCCCTCGGCGCTGAGCGCGAAGACCTGGGGTTTCCAGGACGTGCTGTTCAAGGGCAAACCGCTGACGCTCGCGCAGCCTCTCGGCAGCTACGTCATGGAAAACGTGTTGTTCAAGATCAGCTTCCCGGCGGAGTTCCACGCGCAGACGGCGGTGGAGTGTGCGATGGCGTTGCATCCCCAGGTGAAGGACAAGCTGGCCCTGGTCGAACGCATTGTCATCGAGACGCAGGAGCCCGGCGTTCGCATCATCGACAAGACCGGCCCGCTGGCGAATCCCGCGGACCGCGATCACTGCATCCAGTACATGGTCGCGGTGCCGCTGATCTTCGGCCGGCTCACGGCGGCGGACTATGAGGATGTGATTGCCCACGATCCGCGCATCGACATGCTGCGCACGAAGATGGAAGTGCGCGAGAACACCGTGTTCACGAAGGAATACTACGAGCGCGACAAGCGCCACATCGGCAATGCGCTGCACATCTTCTTCAGCGACGGCAGCCCCAAAGTCGAGATGCGCGTCGACTTCCCCGTGGGGCATCGCAAGCGCCGGGCCGAAGGCATGCCGCTGCTGGTGCAGAAGTTCGAGGCTTCGGTGGCCGCGCATTTTCCGGCCAGGCAGACCGAAGCGATAAAAGCCGCGTTCGCGCGCCAGGACTTCGACGTAATGCCGGTCAACGAGTTCATGGCTGCGATGGTCGCGAACTGAATTTTCCGATGACTAACAACCTCGAAGAAGAAGGCGGCTGGAAAGCGCAGCTCGCCGCGGGAGCCGCTGAGCTCGGCACGCCGCTCGACGAAGCACAGCTCGACAAGCTCTGGCGCCTGGGCGCGCTGCTGCGCGAACGCAACGAGCTGGTCAACCTCACGTCGATCGTCTCGCACGAGGGCATCCTCACGCTGCACATGCTCGACAGCCTGTCGATCCTCCCGGACCTGCTCGATGCGGCGACGATCCTCGACGTCGGCACGGGCGGTGGATTTCCCGGGCTGCCGCTGGCGGTCGCATGTCCGCAACGCGAGTTCATGCTCATCGACGGCACGCAGAAAAAAATCCGCTTCGTGAACGAGGCCATCGAAACGCTCGCCATCCCGAACGCCAAAGCAGCGGCGGTGCGTGCCGAGGATCTCGATGAACCGAAGTACGACGTGGTCATCGTGCGCGCGGTCGGCAGCCTGGTCGATGTACTACATAACGCCGGACACCTGGTGGCGCCCGAGGGTCGCCTCATCGCCATGAAGGGCCGACATCCCGCCGAAGAGCTGCGCGCCGTGCCGCGGGGCTGGCGTGCAAAAGTTTCCATGCTGCGTGTCCCAGGCCTCGATGCCGAGCGCCACGTTGTCGCTCTCGCGCGTCAAAAACGCGCCGGATAAGTTCTGGATTCGCGGAGTAAGATGCGCTCCATGAAGCGGATCATCGCGGTGGCGAACCAGAAAGGCGGCGTCGGCAAGACGACCACCGCCGTGAACCTCGCGGCGTCGTTCGCCGCGACGCGCCGCCGCGTGCTGTTGATAGACATCGACCCG
>Ga0190271_10001557_pt1 | contig 13177 bp, 8 predicted proteins | sample Popmic356T_FD_133747 | JGI IMG/M metagenome (GOLD analysis project Ga0190271, IMG submission 133747) | Populus adjacent soil microbial communities from riparian zone of Weber River, Utah, USA - 356 T | ecosystem: Environmental > Terrestrial > Soil > Riparian zone | place: USA: Utah | collected...
CGTGGCGCGAGCGCTTCGGCCTCCGCCGGCGCCATACCCGGGAGCGCGTCCGACTCGGGGCGCCGGCGCACACGGCGGCGGGATGGAGCGATCGGTCGCCGCGGCGATTGCGACGTTGACTTGAATAGTTCATTACAACGTCGCAAGGACCCACCGCCGCTCCCGCACGCTCTTCGGATGGACCGCGCGCGAGTGCGGCGCTCATGCTCCAGGACGTCGGCAGGAAGCGCCGGCGGCCGCTACACTGGCCGCGCCAATCTGCGGCTGTGGCGGAACTGGTAGACGCGCGGCGTTCAGGTCGCCGTGAGCTAACGCTCGTGGAGGTTCGAGTCCTCTCAGCCGCATCGTCCTGCCGGGCCGTTGCTACCCTGCACGACGGTTCCTGCCGCTATCGTCTAGGGGACTAGGACGCCGCCCTCTCACGGCGGAAACCGGGGTTCGAATCCCCGTAGCGGTACCTCACTGAAGCCCCGCCGAGTGCGGGGTTTCGTCGTTCTCGGGGCGCATCTGGCGATCGCTGGGGTGATGAGGCTCGCTCAGCGTGCTCAAAGTCCCCGCTGATTCGTCAGGGCGTCAGGTCGCGCGCTTGGGCGTGCAGGTGCGGAAGACGCGGCTGCGCTTGACGGTCGCGGGCTTGCCTCGGCGGGTGCCGGTGAGGCGGATCCGGACGAGCGCCTTGCCCTTGGCGCGACCGCGCAGGTCGATGACGGCTCGGATCCGCTTGCCGCGGACGACGCGCATCCTGCGGCCGTCGAGCGTGACCCTGACCTTGCGGACCTTCATGCCGCGGGGCCTGCGGATCGTGATCTTCACGCGCCGTCGGCTGGTGCAACGGCGCGGCGGCTGGCCGGCGGGCGCCGGCTGCTCCTTGAACCACGGCTCGCGCAGCGAGGGCGCGTACTCGCTGCGGCGGTAGGCCCCGCAGAAGCCGGCCTCGTCGTTCGTGTAGACGGGGTCGTACTTGAGCAGCGCCGGCCGCAGGGCGTTCCAGACCGTCTTGTGGCCGGGGAACTGGTCGACCGCGGTGCCGCCGTCCGCGGCGCTGACCGCGCCGTTGCGGATCGCGATCACCATGTCGAGGCCGCGGTAGACGATGAACTTCTGGCCGCCGGTCCCGGACGCGAAGGTGTGCGCGATGTCGTAGCGCTGCTCGCGCTCCTCCGGCACGCCGCCGTTGGAGTTCGCGGACTCGAAGAAGGGGCGGTGCGGGTAGCTCGGCCAGCGTCCGAACGGCGCGCAGTACATGTCGCTCGTGCTCGTCGGGTAGGTCCAGTTGTCCGCGGCGTTGACGTAGGTCAGGTAGCCGTAGCCCGTGTTGACGTCCTCGAACGCCGGATGGGTCATCCGGTACAGGAACTCCTCGTCGATCAGCTGACGGCCCTGCCAGCGGCCGCGCTGGAGCACGAGCTGCCCGAGCCTGGCCATGTCGCGGACGTTGGTCATCAGGTTGCCGGCGATCTGGCCGCCGTCCCAGCTCGAGGTCCGCATCCCGAGCGGCTCGAACAGGTCCTTGCGCGCGAGCTCGACCGCGTTCGCGGCGCCCGGGAAGCGTCCCGGCTCGCCCGCGATCGCGCGGTCCATGACGCCCACGAGGCGGTTGATCTCGCGGTCGCCGGCGGTGTCGTAGCTCCAGGCGCCCTTCTGGCCGGGCCGGAGGTCGGCGTTGGTCGAGACCATCGCGAGCACGTGCGCGAGGCGTGCGGCCGGGTTGATCTTCCCGAGCTGGTCGGGCGGGATCCAGTCGCTGACCGCGTCCTCGTCGGACAGCCGGCTGCGCGAGGCGACCATCCCGAACAGCATCGCGCCGAACGTCTTGGTGACCGAGAAGACCTGGTACTTCTCGGTCGTCCCGCCGGGGTAGCCGCCCTCCCAGCAGAGCTTCCCGTGGCGGATGACCACGAACGGTGTGTTGGCCAGCTTCGGCGCGGCCGCGTCGAGCATGTCGGGATCGAGGCCGCACTCGGCGACCATGCGGTCGCGCGGGACCGGCTGCCAGTCGGCCGTGCCGGGATCCTGGGCGGCGGCCGCCGCCGGCGCCAGCAGCGCCGCGACGGTGGCCGCGAGCAGCGGACGGAGGATGCTCACAGGTGCCTCGCGATCAGGGTCGAGGTGGTCGTGCGCGCGCCGCGCCTGACGGTCAGGCGCAGTCGCAGGTCGCCGCGCGGCAGGCGCGCGGCGCGGAGCTTCAGCCGGTACGTGCGGCCGGCGCGCACCTTCCGGGCGGCGCCGCGCCGCAGCACGCGCTTGCCGCGCAGGACCGTGACGCGGACGGTGGCGGCGCGCCGCAGCCGGTAGCGCAGCGGCAGCACGCGGCCGAACGCCGCTCGGTCGAGCGCGAACGAGCGGATCGTCGCGCAGCCGGAGGGCTGCCGCTCGATCGCCGGCCGGCGCCGGAGCTTCCCGTGCGAGCGCCGCAGTGCGAACCGCCGCGTCTCGCCGCGCAGGCGCACGCGCACGACGTAGAAGCCGTCGCGCGACGCGCGCGCGACCTTCCGCACGCCGCGGCGGCCGTGGCGCAGGATCGCGACCTTCGCCCCGCGCGGGGCCCGCACGCGCAGCTTGCGGCCGCGCACGATCCTCACCCGCGCCGACGCGAGTGCCGACGTGCGGGCGCAACTCGTGGCCGTCGACGTGGGTGCCGGCCCCAGCGGTCGCCCGCCGGGTCCGTCCTCGAACGTGATCCACGGCTGCGACGGCTGCTCGCCGAGGCCGGGCTTGGAGTAGTCGCAGACGCCGTTCGGGAACACCGTGCGCAGCGTCGCGACCTGGCCGTCCGTGAAGCCCTTCGGGTCCACCGGCTTCAGGCTGCACTGGATGAGGTCGTCGGTGTCCGGGCCGCCGGCGGCCGTGCGCGTGTTGCCGTAGTGCGGGTAGAGCATCGCGCACTGGGCGGGGTCCTGGACCTCGGTCACCGGGCCCGACGGGGTGCCGATCGCCGGCGCGCCCGGGGAGCCCACGAAGCACTTGTCCGTCGCGTCGCCCGGCTTGTTGCTCAGGACCTTCTGCGCGAGCGGCGCGCCGCTGCCGTCGGCCTCGATCCGCGCCAGCCAGCCGTCCATCAGCAGGAACGACTTCTCCACGATCGCGGGCGGCGGCGAGACGCCGAGGATCGGCTCGGAGGCGGGGAACGTCCAGATCAGCTGGTTGCCGTGGGTCCCGTTGGCCTCGTCGAGCCGGGCGCGCGTCTTGTAGCTGTAGAACGACGTGTGGATCTCGCCGCTCTCGGAGTAGGCGCGGAGGTCGATGATCGGCACCGTCGCGAGCTGGCGCCCGTCGACGACCTGCGAGGTCCGGTAGGCGATCGCCGCGGTGTTCTCGTCGACCGCCGTGCGCGCGGCCTGCGGCTTGTGGTCGATGTCCAGCCCGCCGATCTTCTCGTTGAGGTCGACGAACTGGGCGGGCGTGATCTCACCCGCCTCCAGCGCGCGCCGCCCGTACTCGATCCCCTCGTTGCCGTAGGCCCGGTTGGCGAACCCGCGGCCCAGCTGCTTCTCGACCGGGCCCCACTGGCTCTCGGGGCGGCGGCCCCAGATCGACTCCTGGTAGTCCTGGATCGTGCAGCGCGTCAGCGCCGGGCGCGTGGCCGGGTCGTAGACCTGCTCGTCGGGCAGCTTGCAGTTCTCCTGGCGGCCAGGGTCCTGGACGGTGTAGAACAGCGAGTACCAGGCGGCGCAGTTGCTGGGCTCCTTGTGGCCGTCGATCGACGGCACCCACGGCATCGCCGGGTTCGCCGCGAAGTACTTCACGAGCAGCCCGCAGTCGACGACGTCGGGCGCCGTCGTCCACAGGTCGGTGTAGCTGCAGTTGGGCTGGATCCCGTCGAGCAGCCCCGGGTACATCGAGGCGATCATCGACTGGTAGGAGCCGCCCGAGCAGCCCTGGCCGATCGTGTAGCGGATGCCCCCGAAGCGCTCGGTGATGTGCTCCTTGAGCATCATCAGCGACTCGGCCGAGACGTTCTGGTTCGTGTTCTGGCCGTTGACGTTCATGCTCGAGTTGGCCGTCATGAAGCCGCGCGAGAGCGCCATGTCGTCGAGTACGGCCGACGGCTGCGACTGCAGATGATTCGGGGCGGTCGAGGCGCCGAAGTAGGTGAGCAGCTTGTGGTTCCAGGCGCCCGGCTCCGCGAGCGTCGCGATCGCGTAGATGCCGCGGTTCTGGACGCCGAACTCCTGCCGCACGATGTAGGGGACCGTCTTGCCCTGATCGGTCGTCGTGCGCGCGATCTCCGAGTCGGCGGGCGGCTTGTCAGGATCGTAGGCCTGGAAGCCTCCCGAACTGGTGCTCTTGTAGACGTAGCTGGTGGCGGACGGCGTGTTGCACTGCGCATCGCGCGGCGGCCCGAGGCCGACCGGGACGACCGTCGGCGCGGTGCCGCTGTTGGCGGGCGGGTTCTGGGTGTTGCAGATCCACGGCTGGATCTGCTTCCCGCTGAAGATCGGGCCGCCGATCGGGTGGTTGCGGATCGTGATCCGGGCGCGGGCGCCGCGGGCGAAGTGGGCCACCACGACGTTCTTGCCGACCACGAGGCCCGTGATCAGCCCCTGGGCACTGCCGTCCTCGCGCTTCGCGAGGCTCGCGCCGACCTCGCGCCCGCCGACGGTCACCGATCGCGGCGCGGGCGTGACGCGCACGAGCGCGTCGCCGCCCGAGATGAGATCCGCGCGATTGGACAGGACCTCGATCCGCGGCGCGGCGTCCGCGGCCGCTGACGCGATCAGTAGACCCGCGACGGCAATCGCGAGCGCCTTCGTGAACTGCCCCCTGCCGGACATCGCTCCTCCTCGGACCCGAATCGGCTCTCCGCCAATCTACGCGATGCACCGCTTTTCAACAGGTGTCAGAACCTCCAAACCCGCGGCCGATCTCCTGTAAAGTTCCACGGGGTGGGGGAGGACGCGATGATCACGCTCGCCGAGCGGTTGCGGGCCCGCGAGGGCGAGCTCGCCGAGACGATCGCCGGCCGCTACCGGACTGAGATCGTCGACTACGCGGCGAGCGATCCCGTCTTCGTCGAGACCGACGTCCTCCACGTCACGCGCCGGGGCGTCGCGCACGTCATCGAGAACATCGCCGCGGACTCGACCTCGCCCACGGCCGAGCAGCTCGCGGAGTTCCGGGAGCTGCTCGCGAGACGGCCGCACCAGGGCGTGGCACTGCCGTCGATCCAGCACGCGTTCCAGGTCTTCGGGGAGCACCTGTTCGCCGCACTGGCGGCGTGCGCTTCGCCCGACCGCCCGGAGGAGCTCCAGGCCGCGATCCGCGGCGGCACGGTGATCATGCGCTTCGCGAACGAGGTCATCCGCGGCGTCACCCAGACCTACCTCGACGAGCTCGCGGACGTGCGCGGCGATCGCGAGATCGTGAGCCGCAGCCTGCTCGACGCCGTGCTCGCCGGCCGGGCCGCGTCGGCGTCGAGCGTGCGCGACGCGCGCATCCTCGGGATCGACCTGCTGCCGCAGAACGTCGTGATCGTCGCGCGGGCGCCCGTGGGCGACGACCGCGACCCGTCCGCAGAGACGCAGCGCCCGCGCACGCTGCGCAAGGCCGCGATGATCCTGCGCGCGCAGGTGCTGTCGCGCCTGGAGGCCGGCCGGGCGCTGGTCGGGGTGCGCGAGGGCGAGGTGGTGTGCCTGTGCCCCGCGCCCACGGCGGACGACGCCGCGCGCGCGACGCAGGCCGCGCACGAGGCGGCGCCGCTGCTGGACGAGCTGGGGATGTCCGTCGGCGTCGGCACCTGGCACCGCGAGGCCGACGGGGTCCCGGCCGCCTACTCGGAGGCGCGCGAAGCCGCCGCGCACGCCATCCGCACCGGCGTGCGCGACCGCGCCGTCGTCTACGACGACGTGCTCGTCGACCAGCTGCTGCGCGCCAACGAGAGCGCGGGACGGCTGATCGCGACCGCGCTCGACCCGCTGCGCGAGTACGACGCCCAGCGCGGCGCCTCGCTGGTGGCGACCCTCCAGGCGTACGTCGACGCGGGCTTCAGCATCACCGGCGCGGCGCGCGCGGTGCACGTGCACAGCAACACGGTCCTCTACCGCCTGGACCGGATCCGCCTGCTGACCGGGCGCGACCCGCGGACCCCGCGCGACATCGTCTTCCTCGCCCTCAGCCTGCGGCTGGACGTCCCGCAGGGCTGACGGCCGTCTCGACCGTGCCGAGCCCGTCCTCGGCGAGCCGCGCGCGCAGGAGCTTCTTGTCGTACTTGCCGGTGCCGGTCTTGGGCACCTCGTCGATGAACGCGTAGTCGTCCGGGAGCCACCACTTGGCGACGCGGCTCTCGAGGTGGGCGCGCAGCGCGGCCGCGTCGCACGACGACCCGGCGCGGCGCACGACGCACGCGAGCGGCCGCTCGGTCCAGCGCTCGTCGGGACGGGCGATCACCGCCGCCTCCAGCACGTCGGGATGGGCGACGAGCTCCTTCTCGAGCTCGACCGAGGAGATCCACTCGCCGCCGCTCTTGATGACGTCCTTCGCGCGGTCGGTGATGCGGAGGTAGCCCTCCTGGTCGATCGACGCGACGTCGCCGGTCCGCAGCCAGCCGTCGTGGAACTTGTCGGGCGCATCGACGCCGAGGTAGCCGGTCGCCACCCACGGGCCGCGCACCTCGAGCTCGCCGTCGTGCTCGCCGTCGTGGGGGAGGACCTCGCCCGACTCCGCGACCAGCCGCGCCTCCACGAACGGAAGCAGGCGACCGGCGGTGTCGCGGTAGCGCCACGCGTCGTCGCCGCCACGCTCCGCGGCGTGCCGGGGCGGGCGGGCGAGGGACGCCAGCGGCCCCGTCTCGGTCATCCCCCAGGCCTGCAGGATGCGCACGTCGTGGCGCTCCTCGAAGGCCCGCATGAGTGCGAGCGGCACCGCCGCACCGCCGCAGATGACGGTCCGCAGGCTCGACAGGTCGGCCCCGTGCTCGTCGGCCTCGCGCAGCAGGTCGAGCCAGATCGTCGGCACCGCGGCGGCGATCGTCGCCCGCTCGTCCTGCATCAACTCCAGCAGCGATCGCGCGGCGGTGAAGCGGCCGGGGAGCAGCAGGTCGGCTCCGGTCATCGCGGCGCCGTACGGCAGTCCCCAGGCGTTCGCGTGGAACATCGGCACCACCGGCAGCACGCGGTCGGACGAGGAGACGCCCATGGCGTCGGCGGCGCAGATGCCGAGGGAGTGCAGCGCCTGCGAGCGGTGCGAGTAGACGACGCCCTTGGGCTTGCCGGTCGTGCCGCTCGTGTAGCACAGGCCGGCCGGCGCCCGGTCGTCGAGCGCGGGGTAGTCGAAGCCGGCGGGGTGCTCCGCGAGCAGCGCCTCGTACTCGTCGCCGATCACGACGACCCGCTCGACGCTGGTCAGCCGGTGGCGCAGCGGCGCGATCCGCTCGGCCAGCGACGCGTCGACGAACAGCACCCTGGCGCCGGCGTGGTTGAAGATGTACTCGAGGTCGTCCTCGAAGAGGCGGACGTTCACCGTGTGCAGCACCGCGCCGAGGCACGGCACGGCCAGGTAGAGCTCGAGGTGCTCCTGCGTGTTGAAGCAGAACGTCGCGACGCGGTCGCCGCGCTCCACGCCCATCGCCTTCAGGGCGCCCGCGATCCGGTCGACGCGCTCGCCGAGCTCCGCGTAGGACGTGCGCCGGCGGCCCTGCTCGAGCTGGGTGACGACCTCGGCGTCGCCATACATCGAGCGCACGCGCGCGAGCACGAGCTGCAAGGTCAGCGGATGGTCGTCGTCGACGAGATGCCAGTTCACGTGGTCGTCTCCCGGGGGCAGCAGCTCACCCGGCCCGGCCCGCGAGGGGCCGGGCCGGGCTGTCCCTCGGAGGAGGGAGCTGGGTGGGAAGGGCTACTCGGCCTTGCGCTCGTAGCTCTCCGCGGTCTCGTAGCTGAGGACGTCGCCTTCCGTCTTCAGGCCGCCCGGCGTGTTCTTGTCCACGTCGTGCGCGTAGACGGCCTTCGAGGAGGCCTGGCCGACCTGCGTGAAGTCCAGGTCGCCGGCGATCAGGCCGCCCGTGTCGATGCCCTTGAGCTCGCGGAACGCCTTGACGATGCCCTCGCGCGAGAGGTCCTTGTTCTCGCACGCCTTGTCCAGGACGGCCTTGGTGATCTGCGCCTGGCTCCAGCCGGTCATCACCGCCTGCTGCGGGACGCCCTTCGGGTAGGCCTTCTCGTAGTCCGCCGCGACCTGCTTGGCCTCCGGGAGGTCCGCCGCGTAGGAGGCGCCGCTGTTGAAGACGGTCACGGTCTTGTCGAGCGTCTCGCCCACCGGGGTGTCGAGCAGCTGGGGGGCGAACACCGGGCCGTTGGTCCCGATCGGCACCTCGAGCCCGATCGACTTGGCGACGCCCGCCAGCGACGCGAGCTGGCCGGGCGCGGTCGTCACCCAGATCGCCTTGACGCCCTCGCGCTTGAACTTGGCGGCGGCGCCGGACATGTCCTCGTCGGTCGCCTTGATCTTCTGCTCGACGACGTTCAGGCCGAACTTCTCGGCGGCGTACTTGACGCCGATCAGACCGCCCTCGCCGAAGTCGCCCTCGAAGTAGAGGTCGCCGATCGTGTCGCCCTCCTTGAGGCCCTTGTTCTCCATCAGCCACTCGATGCCGTTGATGGCCTCGATGTCGTAGCTGGCGCCGGGGATCGCGACCGTCTCGGCGTCCAGGAAGGCCGGCGGCCACGCGGCCGCGACCGCGAGCATCTGGTCCTTCTCGAAGCTGGGCAGCAGCGCCGCGATGATCGGCGAGCCGACCACCTGGCTGAGCATCGCGATGTCGGGCTCGGTGGACTTGTACAGCGAGACCGCCTTCTGCACGTCGTAGGCGGCGTCCTTGTTGACGAGCTCGACCTTGCGGTCGCAGATCGGCCCCTGCTTCTTCCAGTACATCTCCTGCGACTGCGTGAACGCGGTGGCGAGCGGGGCGAACACACCGCTGAGGTCGGTGAGCTGGCCGAGCGTGATCGTGTCGGCGGTGACGCCGGGCCCGGTCTTGAGGTCGCCCGAGCCGGACGACGACGATTCCTCTGCCGCCTTGCCGCAGCCGACCAGGCCCCCGAGGACCAGGAGCGTGGCCGCGAGGGCCAGCGGGCGGGCGATACGAGCGTTCATGCAGCACTCTCCTTGGGAGGGGACGTCGATGGGGCGGGGCGCGAATCGCGCCACAGGGCGCCGATCCCGCCGGGGGCGAAGATGAGGACGGCGACGATCGCCGCGCCGAAGGCGAAGCGGGCGGCCATCCCGGGCTCGATGCCGCCGCCCGAGCCGGCGGCGGCCAGGAACGGCAGCGAACCCGAGTACTCGTCGAGCACCTTCGGCAGCATCGAGACGAAGACGCCGCCGAGCACCGCGCCGCGGATCGAGCCGAGCCCGCCGATGACGATCATCGCGAGGAACTCGACGGACAGGTTGAGGCCGAAGCTCTCGGGGACGATGCGGCCGAAGACGAGCGCGAGCAGGACTCCCGCGAGCCCGGCGTACATCGACGAGATCGTGAACGCCGCCGCCTTGTAGCGGGTCACGTCGACGCCGTTGACCGCCGCTGCGACCTCGCTGTCGCGGATGGTCTCCAGCGCGCGGCCGGGGCGGCCCGCGACGAGCAGGCGCCCGAAGAGGTAGGCGATCGCGAGCAGCGCCAGGCCCAGGTACCAGAGCCGCTCCATGTCCTCGAACGGCACGCCGAAGATCACGAGCTCGGGGTCGCCGGCGCTGAACGAGAAGCCGAACAGGCTGAACGGCGCCGCGTCGCGACCGTTGAAGCCGCCCGTCAGGCCGGTGGCGTTGAACAGGATGTGCTGCCCGATGAAGACGAGGCCGATCGAGGCGATGCCGAGGTAGATCCCGCGCAGGCGGCCCGCGATCGGGCTGTAGAGCGCGCCCGCCAGCCCCGCGATGGCGACCGCGAGCACCAGCGCCGGCACCGTCGGGAGGCTGAGGCCCGAGGCGGCGCTGACGCCGAGTCCGCCGCCGCCGGCCAGGTAGCAGTAGCTGTAGGCGCCGACCGCCGCGAAGAACGCGTGCGCGAGCGAGAGCTGGCCGGCGGTCCCGGTGAGGATCGTCAGGCCGATCGCGCCGATCGCCGCGGCCATCGCGAACAGGCCGGTCTGCAGCCAGAACGCCTCGAGGAAGAACGGCGCCAAGAGCGCCACCACCAGCAGGGCGGCGGCGACGAGCAGGCGCGGGAGGTGCTCAGACACGGGTCAGCTCCTTGGTGCCGAACAGACCGGCGGGCCTCACGAGCAGCACGAGCACGAGCACGATGTAAGGGGCGACCTGGCCGAGCCCGCGCCCCAGGAAGGAGATCTCGTCCTGGTAGCCGGAGGCCATCACGACGACCACGCCGATGATCAGGCCGCCGACGACCGCGCCGACGACGGAGTCCAGCCCGCCGAGGATCGCGGCCGGGAACGCGCTGAGCGCCGCCAGCCCCGACGCGCGGTCGACGCCGGGCGTCGGGAACGTGACGAGGAAGATCGCCCCGACCGCCGCGAGCGCGCCGGCGATCAGCCACGCGCCGGTCACGACGCGCCGCAGGCGGATCCCCATCAGCGCCGCCGCCTCCCCGTCCTCGGCCGCCGCACGCATCGCGACGCCCCAGGACGAGTACTTGAACGCGGCCAGGAACGACCCCACCAGCACGAGCGCCACCGCGGCGGCCGCCACGCGCGCCTCCGGGATCGAGAAGTCCCCGAAGCGCACGACGTTCGAGCCCCACGGGTCGCCGAGGTTGAGCACGTCCTGGCCGATCTGGCGCGCCAGCTCGGTGGCGAGCACGATGTCGACGCCGATCGTCGCGATCGTCACCGTGTCGGCGGCGCGTCCGCGGACGTGGCGCAGGATCACCCAGTAGATGAGCGCCGCGGCGATCGCGGCGATCACCACGCCGGCGAGGACGGCCGGGATGAAGCCGAGCGGATCCGACAGCTTGGCGATCGCGAACGCGCCGAGCAGGATGATCGAGCCGTGGGCGAAGTTGATCACGCGGCTGGACTTGAAGATCACGACGAAGCCCAGGGCGAGCACGGCGTACACGAACCCGAGCGAGATGCCGTTGATGAAGAGCTCGATGAACTGCGTCATGCGTCTACCTCCTGGGAGTCCTGCGCGGCGGTCTCGGGCTTGGCGGCGCCGAGATAGGCCTCGACGACCTTCGGGTCGCTGCGCACCTCGGCGGGCGTGCCGTCGGCGATGCAGCGGCCGAAGTCGAGCACCGTCACCCGGTCGGCGAGGACCATCACGAAGGCCATGTCGTGCTCGACGAGCACGATCGAGATGCCGAGCTCGGAGCGCACGTCGCGGATCGTCTGCGCCATCCGCTCGGTCTCGCGGGCGTTCATGCCCGCCACGGGCTCGTCGAGCAGCAGCACCGCCGGCTCCGCGCACAGCGCGCGCGCCAGCTCGACGCGCTTGCGGTCGCCGTAGCTGAGCCCGGCCACGGGCCGGTCGAGGTGGTGCTCGAGGTCGAGCAGCGCGGCGATCCCGCGGACCGCCTCGATCTGCTCGGCCTGCTCGCGGCGCGCGCTCGGAAGGCCGAGCCCGGTCGAGACGAAGCCGGCCTTGCTGAGCCGGTGGCGGCCGAGCAGCAGGTTGTCCTGCACGGTCGACGTCGGCGACAGCGCGATGTTCTGGAAGGTGCGGCTGATGTGCAGGTTCGCGATCCGGTGCGGGCGCAGCCCGGTGAGCCGCGTGTCGCCGTAGCGGACCGTTCCCGTGGTCGGGGCGTAGACGCCGGTGAGGACGTTGAGCGTGGTCGACTTGCCGGCGCCGTTGGGGCCGATCAGCGCGTGGACCGTCCCCGGCTCGACCGTGAAGGACACGTCCTCGATCGCCGTGATGCCGCCGAAGCGCACGGTGAGGTCCTCCGCGACCAGCGGGTGCACCTCGCGCACGGCGGGCCGGTCCCCGGCGGGCGGTGCGGCGATCTCGGCGTGGCTGACCGAGCCGCCGAGGTAGCGCTCCTGGACCTCCTCGGAGCGTCTGAGCTCCTCGGCGCTGCCCTCGAGCGTGACCTGGCCGACCTCGAGCACGTACGCGGTCTCGGCGATGTCGAGCGCGAGCGCCGCGTTCTGCTCCACGAGCACCACGGAGGTGCCCTGGCGGTTGATCTCGCGGATCACCTCGCCGATGCGCTCGACGACCTTGGGCGCCAGGCCGAGCGAGGGCTCGTCGAGCAGCAGCAGCTTCGGCTCGCTCATCAGCGCACGGCCGATCGCCAGCATCTGCTGCTCGCCGCCGGACAGGAGGACGGCGCGCTGGCGGCGGCGCTCCTGCAGGCGCGGGAACAGCTCGAACACGCGCTCGTAGGCCCGGGCGCGCTCGCTCTTGGCGACCGTCATCGCCCCGGCGCGCAGGTTCTCCTCGACGGTCAGCTCGCCGAAGATGCGCCGCCCCTCGGGCACCTGCACGATGCCGGCGCGGACCGCCTCGGCCGGCCCGGCGCCGCGCAGGTCGCGGCCCTCGAAGCGGATCTCGCCCGCGTCGGCGGCGCCGCCCTGCAGCTCGAGCGTGCCGGAGATCGCGCGCAGGAGGGTGCTCTTGCCGGCGCCGTTGGCGCCGAGCACGGCGACGACCGCGCCCTCGGGCACGGCGAGGCTCACGCCGCGGAGCGCGCTCAGCGCACCGCTGTAACTGACCTCCAGGTCGCGCACGTCCAGCAACGCGCGACCCTCGCTCTCGCGGGGTCGTTCGGGCACGGCTTCTAGAACCTCTCTCCTCCGAGTAGCCCCCTCCCACAGGGGGCGAACCGCGGCGTACCCTAGGTTCGCCTTCGCGAACCATCAATGCGGCATTCCGGGAAGTTTCCGGTGCCCCGTTTGTGGGATCCGGCAAACGGCCGGTCAGGGAGCGCGCAGCTCCACGAGCTTGAGCCCGAGGTACAGCAGCAGCAGGTCGTCGGGGTCCTGGGGGTCGCGGTCCGACAGCTCACGGATGCGGCGCAGCCGGTACACGACGGTGTTCGGATGGACCTGCAGCAGCTCGGCGCTGCGGGTGAGGTTGAAGCCGGACGACACGTAGGCGCGCAGCGTCGGCACGAGCTGCGCGCTCTTGCCCTCGTCATAGGCGAGCAGCGGGCTCAGCGTCGCGCTGAGGATGCGGTCGGCGTGCGGGGTCGAGCGCAGCATCTGGTCGATCAGCACCTCGTCGTAGTGGACGGGGCGTCCGCGTATGCCGATCCCGACCGCGATCTCCGCCGCGTCCC
>Ga0190271_10001558_pt1 | contig 13177 bp, 10 predicted proteins | sample Popmic356T_FD_133747 | JGI IMG/M metagenome (GOLD analysis project Ga0190271, IMG submission 133747) | Populus adjacent soil microbial communities from riparian zone of Weber River, Utah, USA - 356 T | ecosystem: Environmental > Terrestrial > Soil > Riparian zone | place: USA: Utah | collected...
AGCCGCAGCGGCTCCTTTGAGGCGCCGAAGTGCTGGTGATACCAGCGCGCGCCCCCCGGCGCCGCCGACACCAGGCCGACCGGCTCGTAGTCGACGCGCTTGATCTCGCTTTCCTTGCCGTCCTTCCACGGCGTCACGCCGTTCCGCTCCGGCCAGGTGTAGGTGTAGCCCTTGCCCTTGATGCAGATCAGCACGGCGGCCGAGGTGTGCGCGTGCGCTTTGGAATAGCGGCCGTTCTCATGCTGGCCGATCCACAGATAGAACGTGTTGCCGGTCATGAACGGCTCGACGCGGCGGAAGCCCGGCGAGCGGCGGTTGTCGAGCGGCAGGTCGCAGTTGACGATGTCGGGCACGAAATTGGTCCGCCGCATCGCGAGGCCGCGCACCGGATCGGGCTCGATGTCGTCCTTGTACTTGTAGAAGTCGTCGGCGCCGGAGAAGCGATCGCGGAACTGGTATGGGCAGTCGAAGATCGCGCCGACGTTGTTGATCAGGTTCATCAAATTCGGCGCGGTGGTGCCGGCGAGCAGCATCGCCGGCGCGGATGACGCGTTGACGATGCGGTGCCAGGCGTTGACCGGAATCGAGAACAGCGAACCCTTCTGCCACTCAAACACGTGACGCTTGCTGTCATTGTCGAGCCAGACCTCAGTGGTGCCGCGGCCCTCCACCACGAAATAGATTTCCTCGTAGATGTGCTTTTCCGGATTGAGCGCTCCAGCGCCCGGCACCTCGATCACATAGCAGCCCCATTTTCCTTCGGTGCCGTGCAGCTGAATGTAGCTGCCGCGCCCGCCTGTTCTTTTCCAAGGAGCCAACGGAAGATTCTGCACCTTGCTGACGCCGATGTCGCGGAACACCGGGATGCCTTCCGATTCCATGAAGTTGTCGTAGGGCGTCTTCGGCCGGCCAAACTTGCCGAAGCCGGCGCGCTGGCCGCCGGTCGGCTCATGCCAGTGCGTTTGGCCGGGCACGTCATGCATGTTCTTTCTCCTCGGCCGCGGTGCTGGCTGATGCGTCGGCAACCTCCGCAGCATACGCCTTGTCCATCTGCGAGGTGAGGCCGTGCTTGGCGAGTTCCTGCGCGAACTGCTTGCGCGTCTCCGGGTTCTCGTCGCGGTAATCGATCTGGTCACCACCCTGCCGCTTGCTGATCCAAGCCTTCGGCACGCCCTGTGCGTTGCGGATTGCGACGCCTTCATGCTTGAAGGCGAGATAGCGCGCCGGCGTGGTGCCGGTGTTGAAGTGCTGATGCAGCCACATGTTGGGCGGCACGATCATGGTGCCGACCTCCCACTTGTAGTGGCGCGGTTCGTCGCCCTCCGGCCACATCAGCGAATAGCCTTCGCCGGACAGGATGATGACATGCGCACCCGGTCCATGAGCGTGCGCCTTCTTATAGGTGCCGATCGGGAACTGGGAGATGTGGCTGTTGAGCGATGACTTCGCGAAATTGAAGCGGATGTGGCCGCCGCCGGCGCCGCGCTCCTTCGCCGTGATCAGCGGCAGGTTGACCGCGTCCGGCACGAAGTTGGTGGCGAGCAGGAAGCCTTTCGTTTCGTTCTTGGCGGAGAAATAATCCGGCTCGCCGTTGAAGCGGCCCTTGAAGTCGTAGCTGGTGCCGAAGATGAAATCCAAGTCCTCGTAGAGATTGATGACGATCGGCGCGTTGGTGACTGAAACGAAACGCGCCGGCTCGCGGCCCGAGCCGTTGAAGTGCTGGTGCCAGCAGTTGAGCGGAATGGCGAACAGCGCGCCGGCCTTCCACTCGAACGTCATGCGCTGTCCGGCGTCGTTCCACACCGTCGTGGAGCCGCGGCCGGACAGGATCATGATGGTCTCTTCGAACAATTGCCGCTGGGGGCTGAGCGTCTTGCCAGGCGGGATCTCGCAGACGTAGCAGTCGTTCGAGGTGCGTGACGCTTCGTGGTTCATGAACACGCCAGAGCCGCCGCGCCGCGCCCATGGTTTGAGCTCGACAGTGTGCAGGTTCGGCACGTAGGTCGACGAGATGATGTCGAGCCCTTCGCACTTCACCCAGCGGGTGTAGGGCGTCTCCTTCTCGGCCGCGAACTTCTTCGCGAACTCGTCAGACACCATAGCTTGGGACACGATGGCTTGCTGGGCCATGGCTCGTTCTCCGCGCTTACGGATGCGCTTTTACGCCCTAAAGCGCCGCCATCCAAGACGCGGTTGCGAGGTCAGTTTGCGCCGTGGCTGCCGAATGAGGACGGCGACGACGACCATGACGAAGAGGATGACGGCGATGGCGAGTCGGCGGTCGGCATTCTCAGCGACAGCCCGAAATACGACGAGTCTTTGCGCTGGATGTTTTCAAAGCCGGGCACGCGGCGGCCGTCCGACATGTCGTAGGTCTGCAATTGGGTCTTGCCTTCGTAACCCAGCGAGCCTTGCGGCAGCGAGAGCCGGCCCAGGTTCGGCTGCTCACGCGGAACCGGCCGATCGGCCGAACGCGTCTGGGCGGCGGTGGTGTCGTTGATGACCCGTTCGGTCGGCGCCGCGCGGCGCACGGGAGCGGGCTTTGCGGGAGCCGCAGCGGTTGCGCGCGACGCCGGCTTGGGCGCGGGCGGCGCGGCTTGCGGCGGCGGCGCGATGACCTGCCGGGTGGCGGGCGGCTGCTGTTGCGCGTTTTGTCCGATCGTTGTGGTGGCAGGCGGTGTCAACGGCCGCGGTCCGTTGCCGGGGGTGCCCACGCTGTTCGGGTCGAACATCAGGCGGCTGTTGGACACCGGGCCCTGCTGCGCCTGCACGGCAAGCGAACCTGCGGCGAGCGCTGACGCGACGGCGATGACGAGACGCGAACGCATTGCAAATCCTGCCGTAAAACCGGATCGGATCATCATGGGCGATCTTGGGCCGATCCGGTTAAGTTTGAACTAGCAGCCTAGCAATCCAGCGGCCCATTGTCGCGCGAACCGGCCGCGAATGCGCCCATAATATCAGCATTGATGCGGGTTTTTGAAGGGCCGGCGCGGCGTGACAATGCGTTGCCCAACGTGCCAAAATCGCCGATGGGACGGCATAAAAAGAAGCGCGAGGAGACGGAAATGCGACTTCGGCGGGTGTTCTTCGCGGTTATTCCGGCCCTGTTCCTCGGTCCTGGCACTTCCTCCGCGCAGACCTACCCGTCGCGGACCATCACCGCGATCATCCCGTTCGCCGCCGGCAACGCCAACGACATCACCGCCCGCGTGGTGTTCGAGCAGCTTTCCAAGCAGCTCGGCCAGACCATCGTGATCGAAAGCCGGCCCGGCGCCGGCGGCACCATCGGGGTCGGCCAGGCGGCGCGCGCCGCGCCGGACGGCTACACCATCCTGTTCCACTCGGCGACGTTCAGCGCGTCCTATGTGACGCACAAGACGCTGCCCTACGACACGCTGACCGATTTCATCCCGGTCAGCGCGGTCGGCATCTCGCCGAGCGTGCTGGTCGCCGCGCCGTCGAAGGGCTTCAAGACCGCCGCCGACCTGATTGTGGCCGCCAAGGCGAAGCCGGGTGAGCTCAACTTCGCCTCGGCCGGGATCGGCGCCGCCTCGCATCTTGCCGCCGAGAAATTCCGCATCGCCGCCGGCCTCAAGGCGCAGCACGTTCCCTTCAAGGGCCCTGTCGAGGCGCTGACCGAGGTGATGGCCGGGCGCATCGACTATTACTTCCTGCCGATTGCCCCTGCGCTCAACAACATCAAGAGCGGCACGGTGACGGCGCTGGCGGTGTCCTCCGACAAGCGCGCGCCGCAGCTTCCGGATGTTCCCACCACGGCCGAGATCGGGCTGCCGGCCGCCGCCTACGCGTTCTGGAACGGCGTGTTCGTGCCGGCAAAGACGCCACGCGACGTGGTCGACCGGCTCTACCAGGAAACCCAGAAGGCGATCGCAGATCCGGGCGTGAAGGAACGGCTGGCGAAGCTCGGCATCGAACCGCTGCCGATGTCGCAGCCGGAGTTCGAGCGCTACTTCAAGGCCGACGTGCTCGACACTGAAAAACTCGCCAAGGAAGCGGGAATCGAAAAGCAGTAGACGCCCGCGTGAACCCGAAAATCTTTTCGGCATCATGCGCAAACACGTAGAGCGTTCATGAAGCGGCAGGCGTTCGCGTTGCTGTCGTGTCTCGCGGTGCTCGCGAGCGGCGGCGCGTGGGCTGAGCCGGTCCAGAACTGGCCGAGCCGGCCGATCCGCGCGATCCTGCCGTTTGCGCCGGGCACCGGCGCCGACGTGGTGTCGCGGATGGTGTTCCATCAGCTCTCGATCCAACTCGGCCAGCAGATCGTGGTGGAGAATCGCGGCGGCGCCGGTGGCACGATCGGCTCGGCGGCGGTCGCCAAGGCCGACCCCGACGGCTACACCATCCTTGGCCAGTCCAGTTCGCACGCCATTGCGCCGGCGATCTACCCGAACATGACCTATGACGTGGCGCGCGACTTCGCGGCGGTCGCGTCCTACGGCATGATGCCGACAGCGCTGGTGATCGCGCCGTCGAAGGGCATCACGACGATCCAGCAGTTCGTCGTGGCCGCCAAGGCCAAACCGATGACCTTCGCTTCGGCCGGCGTCGGCTCGACCACGCATCTCACCGCCGAAAGGTTCCGCCTGAGCGCCGGCTTCGAGGCGATCCACGTGCCGTTCAAGGGCGGCGGCTTCCGCCCCGAGGTCGCGTCGGGACGTGTCGATTTCGCGTTCTCGCCCATCGCGGTGGCGGTTCCCGATATCCGCGACGGCCGGCTGCTGGCGCTCGCGGTGAGCGGCCGCGAACGCGTCTCGGCGCTGCCTGACGTGCCGACCACGATCGAGGCGGGATACCCCAACTCCGACTACATGCTCTGGTTCGGCATGCTGGTGCCTGCGCAGACACCGCGTTCGATCGTCGACCGGCTGCATGCGGAAACCATGAAGGCGCTGGAAACGCCGGCGCTGCGCGACAAGCTGGCCGGCTTCGACGTGGTGCCGATGCCGCTCAAGCCCACGGAGTTCGATGCTTTCATCAAGGAAGAGATCGCGACACAAGGCGCCCTGGCCAAGGCCGCCGGGCTTAAGCCAAACTGAGACAAATCGAGCGACAACGAAAAATCACTCAAGGGAGCGTGCAATGAAGCGACTGATCGTTACGGTGATTTCGTCCCTCTGTTTCGCCGTAAGCGGCGCGGCCGTCGCGCAGGACAAATACCCCTCGAAGCCGGTGAAGATCGTGGTGCCTTACGCGCCGGGCGGCGCGACCGACATCACGGCGCGCATCTTCGGCGAGCACATGAAGAACAGCCTGGGCCAGCCGTTCGTGGTCGAGAACAAGCCGGGCGCCTTCGGCATCCTCGGCATCGAGGAAATGGCGCGCTCGAAGCCGGACGGCTACACGCTGTTCATCGGCAACGTCTCGACCAATGCCATCACGCCGGTGCTGTTCCAGAAGAAGTTCAACGTCAATTTCGAGAAGGACGTGGTGTCGGTAACGCGGATGGCGATCTATCCGTCGTTCATCATCACGACGACGGCGGGCTTCGACGTGAAGAACGTCAAGGAGCTGCAGGATTTCGCCAAGAAGAATCCCGGCAAGGTCCGCTACACCAGCGCCGGCGTCGGCAGCTTCCCGCACTACGACATGGAGGTGTTCTCGCGGCGCATGGGAACGGACATGGTCCACATCCCCAACAAGACCGGCGCGGCCGGCATGATCAACGACCTGGTGGTCGGCGACGCGCACGTTGCGGTGCTCAATTCGGCGAGCTCGGCGGCGATGATCAAGGCCGGCAAGCTGCGGCCGATCGCGGTGATCGCCGAGCAGCGCCTGAAGGAGTATCCGGACGTGCCCACCTTGGCCGAGGCCGGCTACCCGAACGTCGGCACGCTGCATTGGCAAAGCATGTTCGCTCCGGCGCAGACGCCGAAGCCGGTGCTGGAGACGATATTCAAGGCCGTTCAGGACGCGGCCAAAGTCCCGGCGCTGCAGGAGGCGTTCGCCAAGCAGCTCGTGTCCGTCAAGCCGAGCGACTCGCTCACCGAGGCACAGAGCTGGCACAAGAACGAGCTCAGCTCCTGGCGCAAGACCACGTCCGAGGTGAAGATCGATCTGACGGATTAAGCGCTCGTGTCCCGGGCGCGGCGCAGCATCTTTTGATGATGCGCCGCAGACCCGGGACCGTTGCGAATTCGGAATCCGGGACACGAGAGGAGAGGCCAATGGGCAAGTTTGGTGTGATCATTACTTCGCTCGCCTGCCTTCTGCTCTGTGCTCCGGCGCAGGCTCAGGACAAATATCCGTCGAAGCCGGTTCGCGTCATGGTGCCGTTCGCCGCCGGCAGCGCGACCGACATCACCATCCGCATCGTCGGCGAGCAGATGCGGCAACAAACCGGCCACGGCTTCCTGATCGAGAACAAGCCAGGCGCCGGCGGCGCGCTGGCGATCGAGGAAATGGTCAAGGCGCCGCACGACGGCTATACGCTGCAGGTCGGCAATCCTGGCACCAACATGCTGGCGCCGGTCATCTACAAGAGCCGGTTCAAGTTCGACTACGAGAAGGAAGTCACCATGGTGACGCGGCTCGGCGAGATTCCGCTGATCCTCGCCGCCACCACGGTGGATTTCGCGCCGAAGACCTACGCCGAGTTTTTCGCCTACGCCAAGGCGAACCCCGGCAAGGTGCGCTACGCCAGCGTCGGCACCGGCAGCAACAACCACTACGACACCGAGGCCTTCGCGCAGTGGGCGGGCATCCAGCTCCATCATATCCCGAACAAGGGCGGCGGCGGCGCCATCACCAATGACGTGCTGCGCGGTGACGTCCATGTCGTTCTGGTCAATGCGGCGAGTTCCGCGGGCCTGGCGCAGTCCGGCAAGATCCGCGTGCTGGCGGTGATGGCCGACGAACGGCTGCCGGAATATCCCGACGCGCCGACGCTCAAGGAGCTCGGCTATGCAGCCGGCAAGGGTCTGTGGTCGGCGCTCTACGCCCCCGCCGCCACGCCACGCGACGTGCTGAACACACTGCACCGCCTGACCGTGCAGGCGCTCAACGCCGAGCCGGTGCAGACGACCTTCAAGAAGCAGATGATCAAGGCGGTACCCAACGTCTCGATCGCGGACGCACAGGCCTGGGACAAGCTCGAAACCGCGCATTGGAGAAAGCTCACCGAACAGGTGAAGATCGAATTGCCGCAGTGACGATCTATCTCGGCCTCATGGTGAGGAGCCGCGCAGCGGCATCAAGAACCATGGGGCCGCCCCATCCTTCGAGACGCGCACTTCGTGCGCTCCTCAGGATGAGGGCGGAGTGAGCGATGAGGACTGTATGAACATCGAAGTCAAACCCGCCGCCACCGCCTACAAACTCCTGATCGAGAAAGACGTCGACGTGCCGATGCGCGACGGCGCGCGGCTCAAGGCCGACGTGTTCCGTCCCGACGACGGCGGCCAATTTCCGGCCATCCTCAATCTCGGGCCGTACCAGAAGGACAAGCTCTGGGTGCCGCCGGCCAATCTCGAGGAGAAGGCCACGCCCAGCATGAACTGGGAGACCGTGACGCCGGAGTGGTGGGTGCCGAAAGGCTACGCCGCGGTGCGCGTCGACGGGCGCGGCAGCGGCAAGTCGCCGGGTCAGTGCGAGCCCTGGTCGCTCGCGGAGGCGATCGACTTCTACGACGCGATCGAATGGGCGGCGGCGCAGCCGTGGTGCAACGGCAACGTCGGGCTGTCCGGCATCTCGTATTTCGCGATCAACCAGTGGTTCGTCGCCAATCTGCAGCCGCCGTCGCTGAAGGCGATCATGCCGTGGGAGGGCTTCGCCGACATCTATCGCGACGCGCTGTTCCACGGCGGCATCCTCAGCGTGTTCATGACCAACTGGATCACCGCGCACACCATGCACCACGTGATGGGCCGCGCGGCGCAGACTGTGCCGGATGGCTGGAAGACCAACACGATGTGGCACTGGATGCACCACAACCTCGACAGCGGCGTGCTGGCCGGCGCGCAGGCGCAGTGGGACAAGATCACCGTGCCGCTCTACAGCGTCGGCAACTGGACCGGCTTCGGGCTCCACCTGCGCGGCAATTCCGAGGCGTTCATGCATGCGGCCTCGAAGCACAAGAAGCTGCGCATGCACAACGGCTCGCACGTGCATGCGTTCTACACCGAGGACGGCAAGCGCGATCAGCTTCGCTGGTTCGACCACTGGCTCAAGGGCATCGACAACGGCATCATGGCCGAGCCGCCGGTCAAGCTCGCGATCCGCAAGGGCAAGGACCAGATCGAGTGGCGCGACGAGCATGAATGGCCGCTCAAGCGCACGCAGTGGACGAAATACTATTTCGACGTCGCCAAGGCGGCGGACGGCCAGGAGCCCCGCGTCGGCGCGCTGGTGAAGGACAAGCCGGCGAAAAGCTCCTCCTGCAGCTATCCGTCGTTCAATCTCGGCACCATGGGCTCGACGTCGGCCGCCTCGTCGCAGGTGATGGGCGGCGGCATCAAGCCGGGCATGGGTATCGCGCTGGAGACGCCGCCGCTGACCGAGGACGTCGAGGTGACCGGGCCGCTAATGGCGAGCTTCTACGTATCGTCGTCGAGCGAGGACGCCGACCTGTTCCTGACGCTCCGCAACTTCGACGCCGACGGCAATGAAATCCTGGAGACCGGACAACAGGGCACGCCGGTGCCGGTCGCGAAGGGCTGGCTGCGCGCCTCGCATCGCGAGCTCGACCCGGAGCTGTCGCTGCCGTACCGGCCGTACCACACGCACACGCGGCGGCAGTGGCTGGAGCCCGGCGAGATCGTGAAGGTCGACGTCGAGATCTGGCCGACCTCGATGGTGTTCAAGAAGGGCAACCGCATAAGGCTCGACGTGCAGCCGCGCGACGGCGCCGGAAGCCAGGGCTATCTGCACTACCACGCCGACTACAACACCGGCACCAACACGATCCACGCCGGCGGCGAGCACGAGGCGTATCTGCTGCTGCCGGTGATTCCGAAAGCACGATGAGCCTCCGGCACCTGCCACACGCTCCGCTGTCATCGTCCGCGAAAGCGGACGATCCAGTACTCCGCAGTGGGCTTTGGCTAGCAACGCCAGTGGTTACGGCATGCCCCGCTTTCGCGGGGCATGACACCCGTTGTGACGTGCGGGCGTGCGCATGACTGCTCACGAAATGCCGGCGCCTCCCCCCCGCTTCCATTTCCTTCGCCGCGCCGACGTGCTCGCCGGCCTGCTGTTCATCGCCGTCGCCGTCATCGGGCTGTGGGCGTCGCGCCACTATCCGATCGGGACGACGACGCGGATGGGCACCGGCTACGTGCCGCGGCTGCTGTGCTGGATCCTGCTGGCGCTCGGCGCGCTGATCGTGGTGCAGGGCTTGCGCGCGGGCGGCTTCATCGAGCTCGGGCGGCCGATCTGGCGCGCCATGGTGTTCGTGCCGCTGTCGCTGCTGGTGTTCGCGTTCCTGATCGGGCCGTTCGGCGTGGTCGCGGCGACCGTTGCGCTGGTGCTGGTCGGCGCTCTGGCCGGGCGCGAAAGCCGGCCGCTGGAGGTGGTGGCGGTGGCCGTGCTCCTGGTGGTGCTGACGCTGACGATCTTCGTGTGGGGCGTCGGCCTGCCGATCCCCGTCTGGCCGGAGTGGTGATGGATTTTCTGGCGAACCTTGCGCTCGGCTTTGGCGTCGCGCTGACGCCCGCGAACCTCGGCTTTGCGCTGGTCGGCTGCCTGGTCGGCACGCTGGTCGGCGTGCTGCCCGGCATCGGACCGGTCGCGACGGTGGCTATGCTGCTGCCGCTGACGTTCCATCTCGAGCCGGTGTCCGGGCTGATCATGCTGGCCGGCATCTTCTACGGCGCGCAGTACGGCGGCTCGACCACCGCCATTCTGGTGAACATGCCGGGCGAGACGTCGTCGGTGGTGACCTGCATCGACGGCCACCAGATGGCGCGCAACGGCCGTGCCGGCGCGGCGCTGACCGTGGCGGCGCTCGGCTCGTTCTTCGCCGGCACGGTGGCAACCTTCATGATCGCGCTGTTCTCGCCGCCGCTCGCCAAGGTCGGCCAGTCGTTCGGCGCGCCGGAGTATTTCTCGCTGATGGTGGTCGGGCTGATCGCCGCCGTGGTGCTGGCGCACGGCTCGATCATCAAGGCGGTCGCGATGGTGCTGCTCGGCCTGCTGCTGGGGCTGGTCGGCACCGACGGGCAGACCGGCGGCCAGCGCTTCACCTTCGGCATCACGATCCTGTCCGACGGCATCGGCTTCGTGCCGCTGGCGATCGGGGTATTCGGGCTTGGCGAGGTGATCGCCAACCTGGTGCATCCGCAGCAGCGGCGCGACCTGGTCAGCAGCAAGATTTCGAATCTCTGGCTCACCAAGGAGGAGTTCAAGCAGGCGTGGCCGGCGTCGGTGCGCGGCACGCTGGTCGGCTCGATCCTCGGCGTGCTGCCGGGCGGCGGCGCCACGCTCTCGGCGTTCGCCGGCTACGTGGTGGAGAAGAAGCTGGCGCGCGATCCGTCGCGGTTCGGCAAGGGCGCGATCGAGGGCGTCGCCGGTCCGGAATCCGCCAACAACGCCGGCGCGCAGGCGTCGTTCATCCCGATGCTGACGCTCGGCATTCCGGGCAACGCGGTGATGGCGCTGATGATCGGCGCGCTCACCATCCACGGCATCCAGCCCGGCCCGCAGGTGATGACCGAGCGGCCCGCGCTGTTCTGGGGCATGGTGGCGTCGATGTGGATCGGCAATCTCATGCTGGTCATCATCAACCTGCCGATGATCGGATTGTGGGTGCAACTGCTGAAGGTGCCGTACCGCCAGCTCTATCTCGCGATCCTGCTGTTCTCCGCGATCGGCGTGTACACCGTGAACAACAATTCGTTCGAGGTGATCCTCACCGCGCTGTTCGGCGTGCTGGGCTACGTCTTCATCCGCCTGGAGTGCGAGCCGGCGCCGCTGCTGCTCGGCTTCATCCTCGGCCCGCTGATGGAGGAGAACCTGCGCCGCGCCATGCGGATTTCCGGCGGCGACCCGATGATCTTCCTGAACCGGCCGATCAGCCTCGGCCTGCTGATCGCCGCGGCGCTGCTGCTGTTGGTGGTCGCGCTGCCGTTCATCCGCGGCAAGCGCGACGAGGTGTTCCAGGGGTGAGGTGTTGCGCCTGCGACTTGCGGTCGATACCAAAGGATCAAACGAACGCCGGCAATAGGGGGAACTCGCCATGCCAATCGCCAGCCTTGCGCGCCGTCATTTCATTTGCGCCGCTGTCGTGACCGCCGCAGGATTTGCCGCCGCTCCCGCCTTCGCGCAATCGACCTGGCCTGAGCGTCCCGTACGGCTCGTGGTGCCGGTCGGCGCGGGTGGCGCCGCCGACACGCTGGCGCGCAACCTGTCGAGCGGCTTCCAACAGATCGCCAACGGGCAGCCGCTGATCGTCGAGAACCGGCCGGGCGGCGGCGGCACCACTGCGGCGGCCGCGGTGACGCGTGAGAAGCCGGACGGCTACACGCTGTTCCTCGCCGAGGTCGGCGCCAACGCGGTGGCGCATGTGCTGCAGGCGAAGCTGCCCTACGATCCGCACACCGCCTTCACGCCGATCATCCACGCCGCCAACCTGCCGGTCGCCGTGGTGATGAAGCCGACGCTGCCCTACAAGAATCTTGCCGAGCTGATCGCCGACGCGAGGAAGCAACCGGGCAAGTTCAACTACGCCTCCGCCGGTATCGGCAACTGGACGCATCTGTTCATGGCTTACCTCAATGCGCAGGCCAAGATCGAGATGGTCAACGTGGTGTATCGCTCGGGCGCCGAGATGCTGACATCCGTGGTGCGCGGCGATGCCGACGTCGCGCCGATCACCGTTTCGACCGCGATCGGTCAGATCAAGGAAGGCAAGGTGAAGGGGCTGGCCGGTTTCCCGGCGAAACAGATTCCGCAACTGCCGGATACGCCGCCCGCGGCGCAGGCGCTGCCCGGATTCCAGATCGAGCTGTGGCACGGCATCGTCGGTCCGGCCGGCATCGACCCGGCGCTGGTGGCGCGCATCAATGCGATCTTCAATCAGGTGCTGGAGACGCCCGCGGTGCGCAACGCCATCAACGTGTCGCAGGCGGCCGAAGCCGTGGGTGGCCCGGCGTCGCAGTTCGATGCGCTGATCAAGGCCGAGCTGAAGCGCTGGCCGGAGGTGGCGAAGGCCGCGGGCATGAAGCCGGAGTAGGGCAAAACCTAGCCCTCGTCTGGGGAGCGGCCCTGTTCATGCGGGCATGAGCGCGCCTTCCTCTGGAACTTTGGCCCGCGCTTGAGCTGGCTCCAGGCACGACGGGCGGGACGCTCGGCATTGAGCCTTTGGGCACAATTCCAAGCAATCATGAGCCCCATGCGGAACTTTTTCCCGGACTATCAATTATCACAGTTGTCCAATTGCAGCGGTTGTTCTTAGGGCGGGCAAAGTCGAGGATTCTAACGAGCCTGCTTTTCAACGGCGGGTAATTCTGGCTTCGGAAGCGTCCTCTGATAGACTGACATCGGAATTCTCGGGGATCATCCTCTTGTCCTTGTTAAATCTCCAAACACCGGTCCGGACGCCGCCGGTCGTCCAGAATGTGCTTGAGCTGGATCAAGCCCTCCTCGATGCCCTGCCGATCGGCGTTTACGCCTGCGATGTTGACGGCCAGATTATCCGGGTCAACCGGCGCGCTATCGAGCTTTGGGGCCACGCCCCTCGGCTTCGTGACCAGGCGCAACGTTTCAGCGGTTCCTTCCGTGTTGAAAGTCTGGAGGGGGACTTCATACCGCCCGACCAGACGCCAATGGCTCGTGCGGTGCTCGCCGGCGAGAGCTTCGAGAATGTAGAGGCGGTGGTCTGGAACCCGGACGGAAAGCGTTGGGTGGCTCGCGTCAATGTGGCTCCGCTCCGCGATGCCGACGGCGTCATGATCGGAGCTATCAACTGCTTCCAGGATGTCACGCACGAGCACGAGATGCGGGTCGCGCTCGAGCGGCAGCAGCGCACCTTCGATCTTGCCATGACTGCTTCCAAGATGGGCACTTGGCGCTACACCTTGGCCGACAACATCTGCATTTACGATGAGAACGCTCAGCAGCTTTACGGCCTGACGGAAGCGCGCTTCCTCCACGACGAGCTCGGCGTGAAAGCCAAATTCCACCCGGACGATATGGCCCCCATGTGGGCGAGTGTGGCCAA
>Ga0190271_10001559_pt1 | contig 13173 bp, 15 predicted proteins | sample Popmic356T_FD_133747 | JGI IMG/M metagenome (GOLD analysis project Ga0190271, IMG submission 133747) | Populus adjacent soil microbial communities from riparian zone of Weber River, Utah, USA - 356 T | ecosystem: Environmental > Terrestrial > Soil > Riparian zone | place: USA: Utah | collected...
AGAGCAGAAACAATTCGGACCGAGCGGCAAACCGACATTCGTCGAATCCGGCAACCGCGATCTCGACTATGCCATGGCGCAAACGCTGTCGATGCTGACCGACACCTGGAAGGTGTTGCCTGCCTTTGCCTACTACGACGATTCGAAAGAGCCCAACGCGGCGGCCACCGCGAAGCGCTGGTTTTCGCGCGCCGACGGCACTGTGATCTTCGGCCGAACCCTGCTCGGCATTTTCCTGAGGGATTCCGAGCAGCCCGACGTTGCGATCAGCATGGTGGTTGCGCACGAGTTCGGCCACATTGCCCAACACAAATACAGGCTGATTCATCCGATCCTGACCGGACAGAAGACCCTGAAGCGGCTGGAGCTGCACGCCGACTTTCTGGCCGGCTACTTTGCCGGCGTGCGAAAGCTGGCGAGACCCAGCTTCCCGGCCTCGGTTTATGCCACGACGGTGTCCAGGCTCGGCGACAGTCCCTCCAACGCGGTGGATTACCACGGCACAGGGCAGGAGCGCGCGCAGGCGATCGTCGCCGGATTCCAGACTTCGTTCCGTGATCGCCGGGGCCCCGGTGAAGCGCTGCAGATTGGTGTGAACTATGTTCGAACGCTCTGAGGTGTCAATGATCGCCCGCCGCGATGTCGCGCTTGGAGGACTGTTGACGATCAGCTGGCTTGCCGCGTCGTGCGGTTGTGCGGCGCATGCCGCATCGGAGGTGCGGCGGTTCGGCTGCGAACTTGCTGAAGACGACGCGATCGGCGTTCAGCTCAAGGCCATGCAGGAGCCTCTGACGCGCGGCAGCGGCCCGCCGAAGTTCGTCGAATCCGGCGACCGCGATCTCGACTACGCGATGGCGCAGACGCTGTCGATGCTCACCGACACCTGGAACGTGTTGCCGGCTTTCGCCTACTATGATGACGGCAACGCGCCGAACGCCTTCGCCAGCCCGGCGCGATGGTTGTCGCGCGCCGACGGCACTGTGATTTTTGGCCGAGGCCTTCTCGCGAAATTGCTCAAGGCACCCGAGAATCCCGACGTCGGGGTGGCCGCAGTGGTTGCGCACGAGTACGGCCATATCGCCCAGTTCAAACACAACCTGAAACGGGCGCTGCTGGCCGGGCAGGATACCGTGAAGCGTCTCGAACTACATGCGGACTTTCTTGCAGGCTATTTTGCCGGACGCCGCAAGCTCGACCGGCCGGACTTCCCGGCGGCTGTGTTTGCGACGACGCAATATTCAGCTGGCGACCATCGCACCGAGCGCCTCAATCACCATGGCACGCCGGAGGAACGTGCAGGCGCGATTGTCAAGGGATTCGAGAGCGCATTCCGCGATCGCCGTTCACCGAACGAAGCGCTGCAGATTGGCGTGCGATACGCTCAAACGCTCTGAGCGGACTCTCACCGCGCTTCAGTCGGTCTTCTTCTCACGCCGCAATTGAGCCCAGAGATCAGGACGGCGAACCCTGGTGAGCTGCTCGGATTGCGCGCGCCGCCAGGCGGCGACCCTGGCATGATCACCGGAGGTGAGCACCTCGGGAATAGATTGGCCTTCGAACTCCGCCGGCCGGGTGTATTGCGGGTACTCCAGCAGGCCGTCGGAAAAGCTCTCCGCCTGTGCCGACGTCAGGTTTCCCATCACGCCGGGCAGCAGACGGACGCATGCATCGACCATGATCATCGCTGCGAGTTCGCCGCCGGACAGCACATAATCGCCGACCGAAACCTCTTCGAGATTGCGGGCCTCGATCACGCGCTGGTCGACGCCTTCGAAGCGTCCGCAGACGATGATCGGTCCGGGGCCGCGCGCGAGGCCGGCGACACGCGCCTGCGTCAGCGGCGCGCCGCGCGGGCTCATCAGCAGGCGCGGACGATCTTGCGCAGCGCCAAGCGCGTCGAACGCGCGTGCGACGACGTCGGCGCGCAGCACCATGCCGGCGCCACCGCCGGCCGGCGTGTCATCGACGCTGCGATGACGATCGGTCGCGGCATCGCGAATGTCGCGTGTCTCCAGCTGCCATACGCCAGAAGCCATCGCCTTGCCAGCCAGGCTCGCACCAAGCGGGCCGGGAAACATGTCGGGAAAGAGCGTGAGAACGGTCGCGGTCCACATCATCACGTGTCCGGGCCGTTGGGATCGTCACCTTCGACCTCGTCGGGGAGAGCGATGACCACGCGCCCACCGGCGAGGTCGACGGTCGGCACCACCGCCTCGGTGAACGGCAGCAGTCTGGTTTCGCCGCCGTTGTCCGATGCAATCTCGATGATGTCGCCCGCGCCGAAATTGTGCACGGCGAAGATGCGACCGAACGGCTGGCCGGCCGTTGTGACGGCGGCAAGTCCGATCAGGTCGGCGTGGTAGAATTCACCGTCGGCCGTCGCCGGCAACCTGTCGCGTGCGACGAACAGATCGAGCCCGTTGAGCTTCTCGGCGTCGTCACGGGTGTCGATGCCCTTGATGCGCGCGACGAGATGATCCTTCGTAACGCGGGCCTGCGCGATTTCAAATCGCCGCTTGCCGTCGGCGGTTTCGAGCGGGCCGTAGCCTGTGACCGACAGCGGCTCCCCGGTGTATGGCCAAAGTCTGATCTCGCCGCGTATGCCGTGGGCGGCGCCGAATTTCGCGATGCAAATTCGCGCGCCCACGCCGCGCCTCGTCGAGGCTTACGCCTTGGGCGCCGCGCCCTCGGCGGCCTTGCCGCGCTCCTTGCGCGGGATCGCCTTCTGCGGATTGTTGCGCGGCTCGCGCTTGGCGACTCCGGCGGCGTCGAGGAAGCGCATCACGCGATCGGACGGCTGGGCGCCCTTCGCCATCCAGGCCTTCACCTTGTCGAGGTCAAGTTTCAACCGGGTTTCGTTGTCCTTCGCCAGCAGCGGATTGAAGTAGCCGAGTCGCTCGATGAAACGACCATCGCGCGGAAAGCGCGAGTCGGCAACGACGATGTGATAGACGGGACGCTTCTTGGTGCCTGCGCGTGCGAGGCGGATAACGACGGACATTTTTTTCTCCTGATACTGTCTGTCTGCGGGATGTCGTGAATTACTTTTTCTTCGGCAGGCCCGGGAAACCCCCGAGGCCGGGCAACGTCGGCTTGCCGCCGAGGCCGGGCATGCCCGGCAATCCGGATGGTGCGCCTGGAAAATCCTTCGGCAATCCGGGCATGTTCTGCGGCAGCCCGCCCGGCATCTTTTCGGCGAGCGCTTTCATCTGCTCCGGTGTCGGCCCGCCGCCGAAGCCCATCATGTTGCCGAGCGCGGCCATCGGCCCGCGCTTGCCCTGGCCCATGGCCTTCATCATGTCAGCCATGTTCCGGTGCATCTTCAGCAGCTTGTTGATCTCCTCGACCTTCACGCCGCTGCCGGCGGAAATGCGCTTCTTGCGGCTGTTCTTGAGCAGGTCGGGATTGCGCCGTTCGTCGCGCGTCATCGAGTCGATCACGGCGACCTGACGCTTGAGGATCTTGTCGTCGAGGTTGGCGGCCGCGAGCTGGTTCTTCATTTTGGCGACGCCAGGCAGCATCCCCATCAAGCCGCCGAGACCGCCCATGTTCTGCATCTGCAGCAGCTGTTCGCGCATGTCGGCAAGATCGAACTTGCCCTTGCGCATCTTCTCGGCGACGCGTGCAGCCTTTTCCGCATCGATGTTCGCTGCGGCCTTCTCGACCAGCGACACCACGTCGCCCATGCCGAGGATGCGGCCGGCGATCCGGTCGGGATGGAAGTCTTCCAGCGCGTCGGTCTTTTCGCCGGTGCCGAGCAGCTTGATCGGGGCGCCGGTGACCGCGCGCATCGACAGGGCGGCGCCGCCGCGGCCGTCGCCATCGACGCGGGTCAGCACGATCCCGGTCAGCCCGACGCGTTCGTTGAACGCGCGCGCGAGATTGACCGCATCCTGGCCGGTGAGAGAGTCGGCGACCAGCAGCACTTCATGCGGATTGGCGGCGCTCTTCACTTCCGCCGCTTCCGCCATCATCGCTTCGTCCAGCGTGGTGCGGCCGGCGGTGTCCAGCAGCACGATGTCGTAGCCGCCGAGCCTGGCTGCCTGCAGCGCGCGCTGCGCGATCTGCGGCGGCGTCTGGCCCTGCATGATCGGCAGCGTTTCGACGCCGACGTCGCGGCCGAGGATGGCGAGTTGCTCCATCGCCGCAGGCCGTCGCGTATCGAGCGAGGCCATCAGCACCTTGCGCTTGTCGCGCTCGGTCAGGCGGCGGGCGAGCTTTGCCGTGGTGGTGGTTTTGCCGGAGCCCTGCAGGCCGACCATCATGATGGCGACTGGCGCCGGCGCATTGAGGTCGATTGTCTGGCTGTCGGAGCCGAGCGTTGCCACCAGCTGGTCGTGGACGATCTTGACCACCATCTGGCCGGGCGTCACCGACTTGACGACGGTGGCGCCGACGGCCTCCTCGCGCACCTTCTCGGTGAAGGTGCGAACGACTTCGAGGGCGACATCCGCTTCGAGCAGCGCGCGGCGAACCTCGCGCATGGCCGCGTCGACATCGGCCTCGGTGAGCGCGCCGCGGCGCGTCAGCCGATCCAGAATGCCGCCAAGCTTTTCCGACAGATTGTCGAACACGCCGGTTTATCCTCTGCCTCAAAACACGTTAGCGCCCGAGGGCGCACAGCGCTGTCGGGCGTTGGCCTCCGGCCTCATGGGCCGGTCGGCGGGTCGAAAAGAAAGCCTTTTCGAGATTTCGGCCGGACTTAATGCCGGGGAGGCCGAAAAGTCAAGAAATCCGGCCCGGATCCGGCCTATTTCTCCGGTTGCACCATCGTCGCCTGGCTGGCCGCAAGCTGCCATTGCCCGGAAACCCTCGTGAAGACCTGAATCCAGCGGAAATCGTAATTTTTGCTGTCATCCCGGTTCAAAAGCGGGGTGCGGGCGGTCAGGATCGCCGTGTCCGGGCCGTGCAGGTTCACCGTGGCATCGAGGACGAGACCGTTTTCGATGGCCGGCTCGCGCGTAGCGAGCGAGATGATGCGCGCCGCCTTGTCCTCGGTTCTGCCCGAGGCGTGTGTGTGGGTGAACGTCTCGGCGATCAGCGTGCGCAATTTGCCGATGTCGCGCATCTCGGCGGCACGCTTCAGTTCGGTGCGAAACGCGTCGAGTTCGCGGCGGACCTCGGCCGTCGCCGGCGGCGGCACGACCGGCTGCGCAGTCGCGCCACTTACGCAGGTGAGCGTCACCACAAGAAGCGCGGCGGCAACATTGCGTCGTTTCGTCATCGGCAATATCTCTAATCAAGCGGCCATACGATCTTACCTCAGCCGCCCGTCATTCCAACGCCTGCATTGCGACGTCACCCTCGATTCGATGCCAGTTTCCCGCAGACGTTTCCTCACCGTTTTCGCCGGCCTCGCCGCCCTGGTCGGCATTCCCACGCTCTGGTCGATCTTCATGCGCAACTACACGGGTCCGGTTTCCGATCATTTTGACGGCGTGCGCTTTTTCGATCCGGACGGTTCGCCGCCAAGAAGCTTCGGCGAGCTTTTGCGCTGGCAGCGCGAAGGTGGCCGCGCAAAGTGGCCGGAGAAGGTGCCGTCGCCATTCTCCGACACGCCGCCACAGCGCGTGACGAGCGGCGTGCGCTTGTCCTTTGTCGGCCACGCCTCCTGGCTGATCCAGACCGCGGGGTTGAACATCCTCGTCGATCCGGTGTGGTCGGAGCGCGCTTCGCCGTTCTCGTTTGCCGGACCGAAGCGCGCCAACGATCCGGGCATTGTCTTCGAGAAGCTGCCGCCGATCGATGCGGTGCTTGTCTCGCACGGCCACTACGACCACCTCGACGTCGTCACGCTGTCGAAGCTGCATGCGCGGTTTGCGCCGCGTGTGATCACGCCGCTCGGCAACGATCTGACGATGAAGTCACATGACGGTGCGATCCGCGCCATCGCGTTCGACTGGAGCGACCGCGTCGAACTCGGCAACGGCGTCGCGGTGACGCTGGTGCCGACGCGGCACTGGTCGGCGCGCGGCCTGTTCGACCGCAACAAGTCGCTGTGGGCGAGCTTCGCGCTCGAGACGCCGGCGGGCAAGCTCTACATCGTCTGCGATTCAGGTTACGGCAGCGGCGTGCATTTCCGCCGCGCGCGCGAGCGGTACGGGCCGTTCCGTGTGGCGATCCTGCCGATCGGCGCCTACGAGCCGCGCTGGTTCATGCGCGACCAGCACATGAACCCGCAGGACGCCGTGCAGGCGCTGGCCGACTGCGGCGCCGAACAGGCGCTCGCGCACCATCACGGGACTTTCCAGCTGACCAACGAAGCGATCGACGCGCCGGTCGAAGAGCTGGCGGTGGCGCTGAAGGCGGCCAATGTGGCGAGCGAAAAGTTTCGCGTGCTGAAGCCCGGCGAGGTGTTTCAGATTTGACGCAATGACGTCGGGGTTACTTCACGATCTCGTACGACACCGTCACCGTAATCCGCAGCGTCTCTTCGCCGGGCGCTACGGGTGGTCCCCCGAATTTCTTGTAAGACGTCGCGTGTACCGATACCGGCCCGCCGCCTCCGTCCTCGCGAACGCTGAGAGGCGTGCCGACGCGAACGCCGGCCGCCTTGGCGTAGATCTCTGCCTTGCGCCGTGCGTCCTCGATCGCCTTCGCCCGTGCCTCGTCCAGCGCCTTCGATTCCTGCGACACCATGAAGTTGATGCCGCCGATTTCGTTGGCGCCGGTGGTCACCAGTGTGTCGAGCGTGCTTGCGACTTTGGTGATATCGCGCAGTCGGATGGTGACGCGGTTGCTGGCGCGATAGCCGGTGATCGCCGCCGCACTGAGCGCGCGCACCGTCGACTGCTGCGGAGCCAGGGTCAGGCGCGAAGTCTGGATGTCGGCATCGGCTATCCCAGCGGTCTTCAGTGCGGCCAGGATTGCTGTCATCGCACGGCTGTTGACGTCGCTGGCTTCGCGTGCGGTCTTGGCTTCATTGGTGACGCCGCCTTCGATCAGCGCGAGGTCCGGGGCGACCGAGACCGAGGCTTCGCCGCTGACCGTAATCGCCGGGTTTTGTGCAGACGCCGACGCGCTGGTTGCCAGCACGAAAGCGATCACCAGGCCGACAGCTTTCGCGGTCATTATTTCAGCGGCACGTAGACGTTGATGACCAGCTTGTCTTCCGCCGTTTTCAACGGATCGGTCATGTACTCCTCGATAAACGAGTCCTTGGCTTCGAGCCTCTTTTCCTCAAGATGATTGGTGATCGCCTCGTAGGTGTTGTCCATATTGTCGTAGCTGCCGCGATGCACGAACTTCAGCGCCTTGCCTTCCGGCGACTTGCCGGTGGAGATGTCCTTGCCCAACGACGACTTCGGGGCTTCGGCGACCGGAATCTCCGCCTGGAACACAAAACCGGAGTCATCGGTCGAGGTGTAGACGATGAGCGAGGGGCCGGCGGCCTTGATGCTCTGCTTGTCGAGCGCGCCCTGCAGCGTCTTCAGCGTCGAGGTGATGGTGTCGAAGGCTGTGTCCCAGGTAGCGGTGCCCTTCATGATGACGACGGTCTTGCCGGCAAGCATCAGCTCCTCGCCGAATGGGTCGGCGGTCTGCACAGCGGGCGGGGCCGCGGGAGCCTGGGCGGCGGGGGGTGAAGCAGGGGGAGGCTGCGCTGCGGGCGGCGTCTCGGCCGGCGCGGGCGTCGCAGCCGGAGGTGCCGGCGCAGGGGCCGTGGCGGTGGGTGGGGTCGCCGGTGCGGCGGGCGTGGTTGCAGGCGGCGTCTGCGCCCAGGCGGTCGCAGCCATTGCCACTGAGACCGCGAGCGCCGCGCCAAGCCGGCGGCAGAGCACGAGGCGGATCATCGGGCACTCCAGGATGGGGTTGTTCCGGCGGTGAATTCTAGCACAGCCGCCACGGTTTCATATCACGTCGAATCATGGCCGGCGATCATGGATGTTTGAGGGCGACAGCCCTGCGGTAGCGAAGCGGCAGCACTGGTAAAATGCAGGGCTTTGGCAATATAAGACGGAACACTCAGGGCCCGGATCATGAGCGCGCTGGCCAACAAGAACTTCGCCAAGATGAACGGCGTCGGCAACGAGATTGTCGTCGTCGATCTGCGCGCGCAACCGGTTGCGATCAGCGAAGGCGAGGCACGGGCGATCAACGCTGGCGTGCCGTTCGATCAACTGATGGCGCTCTATCCGCCAAAGCTCGCGGGCACCGAAGCCTTTATCCGAATTTACAACAGCGACGGTTCCGAGGCCGGCGCCTGCGGCAACGGCATGCGCTGTGTCGCAAGGCAGATTTTCGCGGGCACGACGGACGACGCGCTGACCTTCGAGACCCGGGCGGGCCTGCTCAATTGCTGGCGCGGACCGTCGTCAGAAACGTTTACCGTCGACATGGGCAAGCCGAAGTTCGGCTGGCAGGAGATTCCGCTCGCCGAGGAATTCCGCGATACGCGTTCGATCGAGCTGCAGATCGGTCCGATCGACGCGCCGGTGCTGCATACGCCGTCGGCGGTCAACATGGGCAATCCGCACGCGATCTTCTGGGTCGACGATGTGAAGGCCTATGACCTTCCTCGCTTCGGCCCGCTGCTGGAAAACCACCCGATCTTCCCGGACCGGGCCAACATTTCGCTCGCGCACATCGAGGCTCGCGATCACATCATCGTTCGCACCTGGGAGCGTGGCGCGGGCCTGACCCGGGCTTGCGGCTCGGCTGCCTGTGCGGTCGCCGTTGCCGCCGCGCGGCTGCGGCGCGCCAACCGCCAGGCCACGATTTCGCTGCCCGGCGGCGATCTCCTGATCGAATGGCGCGAAAGCGACGATCATGTGCTGATGACCGGGCCGGCGGAGCTCGAATACGAGAGCCGCTTCGATCCGGCGCTGTTCGCCAGCGTCGCCTGACTTCATATCATGAGCATCGACGTCATCACCTTCGGCTGTCGGCTGAACGCATTCGAATCGGAGATCATCCGCCGTCGCGCCGAGGACGCCGGCATTGACGAGGCTATCGTCTTCAACACCTGCGCCGTCACCAACGAGGCGGTCGCGCAGGTACGGCAAACGATCCGCAGGCTGAAGCGCGAACGTCCCGGCGCGCGGATCGTCGTCACCGGCTGCGCGGCGCAGACGCAGGCGGGCATGTTCGCCTCAATGCGCGAGGTCGATCGCGTCGTTGGCAACGAGGACAAGCTGCACGCCGATGCATGGGTCGCGACGCGCGCAGCGCTCGCCTGCGAGCGGCCGGACGCGAAGATTGCCGTGTCCGACATCATGGCGGTCAAGGCGATGGCGCCGCATCTGGTCGAGGGTTTCCAGCGCAGCCTGCCGCGCGCCTTCGTGCAGGTGCAGAACGGCTGCGACCACCGCTGTACCTTCTGCATCATTCCCTACGGCCGCGGTAATTCGCGTTCGGTGGCGATGGCTGGCGTTGTCGATCAGGTGCGTGTACTGACCGATGCGGGCCACGCCGAGATCGTACTGACCGGCGTGGATCTGACGAGCTATGGCTCTGATCTGCCCGGTGCGCCGAAGCTTGGAGCTCTTGTCAGGGAGATTCTGAAGGATGTGCCGGATTTGCAGCGACTGCGCCTGTCGTCGATCGATTCGATAGAGGCCGATCGTGATCTGCTCGACGCGATTGCGAACGAACAGCGGCTGATGCCGCATCTGCATCTGTCGCTGCAGGCCGGTGACGACATGATTCTCAAGCGCATGAAGCGCCGGCATTCGCGCGGCGACGCCGTTGCGTTCTGCGACGAGGTCCGACGGTTGCGGCCGGACATCGTGCTCGGCGCGGACATCATCGCCGGCTTCCCGACCGAGACCGACCAAATGTTCGCCCGCTCGCTCGATCTCGTCGACGAATGCGGGTTGACGTTTCTGCACGTCTTTCCGTTTTCACCGCGCCCCGGAACGCCTGCGGCGCGCATGCCTCAGGTGGACGGCCGCGCGATCCGGGAGCGCGCGCGACAGTTGCGGGAGAAGGGCGAAGCGGCCGTGCGTACGCGACTCGCTGCCGAGGTCGGCAAGTCACGCGATGTGCTGATCGAAAGCGCGTCACAGGGTCGCACCGAGCATTTCATTCCGGTGGCAATCGCCGGGCATCCGCCGGGCCGCGTTCAGACTCTGACGATCACAGGTCACGCGGGCGGGCGGCTGATCGCCTGATCGCTCTCGTCGCTCCATCCGCACACCGTCAGTCGCTCGCACATATGCTCCGGCACCGGCGCCGCGACCCGCACCGGTGGCTTGTTCCTAGACAACGGCACGGAAATCCCGCGTGCATGCAAGTGCAACATCGCCCCGTCCTCGCGTGGCGCGTTGCCGTAAATGCTGTCGCCGACGATCGGAAAGCCCGTTGCCGCGCAGTGTACGCGCAGCTGATGCGTTCGCCCGGTGATGGGCTCAAGCGCCAGCCAGGTCTGCTTGCGATCGTGCGACCGGCCCAGCACCTTCCAGTTGGTCGTCGCCGGCAATCCGTCCGGATCGGGCTTCTGCCACCAGCCGCGTTCTTCGTTGAGCCGTCCGAGCCGCATGTCGATCGTGCCCGCGTCGGCCTCCGGTCCACCCTCGACAACCGCCCAATAAGTCTTGTCGATCTTGCCATGCTTGAACAGCAGGCCGAGCGAGGCGGTCGCCTTGCGATGACGGCCGAGCACGAGACAGCCCGAGGTGTCGCGATCGAGGCGATGCGCCAGCACCGGCGGCCGCGGCAGCCCGAAGCACAAGCCGTCGAAATAGTCCTCCAGCGCCGCCCCGCTCTTGTCGCGGCTGTTGCGCGGGCCCCGATGCACCGGAATGCCGGCCGGCTTGTCGATGATCAGCATCAGCCCGTCGCGGTGAAGGACGCGCGCGGTTATGTCGAAGATCCCTGTTCCCGTCTGATTCACAGCTTTCGTCATGCTGGCGAAACCGCTATCACACGCGCCACATGAACGACAGCACGCAAGAGCAGCCGAAGCAAAGCTGGTGGCGCCGGCTTTCCGACGGTCTGAAGCGCACATCGAGTTCGCTCGGTACGGCCGTGGCGGACCTCGTCACCAAGCGCAAGCTCGATCGGGCCATGCTCGAGGACATCGAGGACGTGCTGTTGCGCGCCGACCTCGGCACCGAGGTTGCTGCGCGCATTTCGGCTGCGGTCGGCGAGGGACGCTACGACAAGGCGATTTCCGCCGACGAGGTGAAGGCGGTGGTGGCGACGGAGGTCGAGAGGGTGCTGTCGGCGGTGGCCAGGCCGCTTGCGATCGATGGCGCGCGAAAACCGTTCGTCGTTCTTGTCGTCGGCGTTAACGGCTCCGGCAAGACGACAACGATCGGCAAACTGGCGTCAAGGTTTCGCGCCGAAGGCCGCAAGGTCATGCTGGCCGCGGGCGATACGTTTCGCGCCGCTGCTATCGAACAACTGAAGATCTGGGGTGAACGCACCGGCGCGCCGGTGATCGCGCGGGCGCATGGCGCCGACGCAGCGGGCCTCGCCTTCGATGCGATGACCGCGGCGAAGACGGACGCCATCGACGTGCTGCTGATCGATACCGCCGGGCGGCTGCAGAACAAGGCCGAACTGATGAATGAGCTGGAGAAGGTCGTTCGCGTCATGAAGAAGGTCGATACGGAGGCGCCGCACGCGGTACTGCTGGTGCTCGACGCCACGGTTGGCCAGAACGCGCTGTCGCAGGTCGAGGCCTTTCTCAAAACCGCCGGCGTCACCGGGCTCGTCATGACAAAGCTTGACGGCACCGCGCGCGGCGGCATTCTGGTGGCGCTGTCGGCGAAGTTCGGCCTGCCGGTGCATTTCATCGGCGTCGGCGAAGGCGTCGACGACCTTGCGCCGTTCACGGCGAAGGATTTTGCCAGGGCGATTGCAGGGATCGAGTAGCACATGGACAAAGCCACGCCGCACCCGCTGTTCAAGCTTGCGACCGAACTCGGGCCGCTCGTCGTCTTCTTCGCGGCGAACGCGAAGTTCGATCTGTTCGTCGCTACCGGCGCGTTCATGGTCGCGATCGTGACCTCGATCGTGGTGTCCTATGTGGTCGTGCGGCATGTGCCGCTGATGGCGATCGTCTCGGCGGTGATCGTGCTGGTGTTCGGCACGCTGACGTTGGTGTTGCACGACGAGACCTTCATAAAGATGAAGCCGACGATCATCTACAGCCTGTTCGGCCTGATCCTCGGTGGCGGACTCGTGTTCGGCAAATCCTTCATCGCCATCATGTTCGACCAGATGTTCAATCTCACGCCGCAAGGCTGGCGCGCGCTGACGTTCCGCTGGGCGATGTTCTTCTTCGCGATGGCCGTGCTGAACGAAGCGATCTGGCGGACGCAGTCGACGGATTTCTGGGTTGCCTTCAAGGCGTTCGGGGCGCTGCCAATCACCGCCGTGTTCGCGATGCTGCAGATGCCGCTGATCAACCGGCACAGCGTCGAACCGGCGACGGCGGAAGCCGGCGATTCGAAGCGCGGGGATGTGTAAGTTCTTCCGGGCTACGGGCTCCCCGAAAAAACAGGCGCATCGGCGGGGGCACGCCGATGCGCCGTCAGCATACTCAACTCATACACAACACGGCCTGGCGTCATCCGGAGCAGGGGGCTGCGCTCCGGACCGGCGCCGGTTGCCGATCGCGATCAGCTTTTCTGCTTGGCGATGATCTTCTCCTTGACGTCGTTGTAGACGTTCTCGGGCAGGATCTTCTTGCTCAGCAACTCGTCCTTGCCCTTGTAGGGGCGGCCCTTGATGATCGCTTCCGAGCGCGCCTTGGCAATGCCTGGCAGCGTCGTCAGTTGGGCTTCGGTCGCCGAATTGATGTCGATCAGGTCGGCCTGCTTGGCGGCAGTCGGTGCTGCACCCGTCGTTACCGGCTTGGCCGCAGGCGCTGCTGCCGGAGGCGGAGCCGCCTTCTGCATCGCGCCGCCGGTCGCGGGCGTGGGGGTCTGCGCCAGCAGCGGCGTGGCTGCCATGAGGCCGATTGCGGTCAATGCTGCAAGCGTAAGATGACGCATGTAGGTTTGTCCCTCCAGAGACAGTTGGTGCCGTCAAATGACGGCGATACGAATTCAGCGCGCACTTCATGGCGGCGCCGTGTCGCGCAAATGAACGCGAGATAAATGCGCGAAATATTTTCAGGAGTGCGCTGCGACGGTTTGTGAACGAACGTTCAAGGAGCGCGCAGCGCCTTCTCGACTTCGGCCTTCAACACCGTCTCGTAGTTTGCAGGCGTGATCGGTCCGACCA
>Ga0190271_10001560_pt1 | contig 13172 bp, 17 predicted proteins | sample Popmic356T_FD_133747 | JGI IMG/M metagenome (GOLD analysis project Ga0190271, IMG submission 133747) | Populus adjacent soil microbial communities from riparian zone of Weber River, Utah, USA - 356 T | ecosystem: Environmental > Terrestrial > Soil > Riparian zone | place: USA: Utah | collected...
ACGAAGGCGGGGATGATGACGGCGTCCGGGAAGGAGCGGCGCTCGCCCTCCAGCTCTCCCGCGGGCGCGATCGCGACGATGCGCCCGTCCTCGACCGCGACCCCCCCGCCGGGCACGGGCGCTCCCTCGACCGGGACGACCCAGTCGGCCGTGTAGACGCTCCGGGTCACCTAGGTGTCGGAGCCGGCGGCGTAGGCCTCGCGGCGGGCCTCGATCTGCGTGGCCCACCGCTTCTCGAGGAGGACGGAGGCCCAGATCGACAGCTCGAAGAGCACGAGGAGCGGCACCACCTCGAAGGCGAGCGAGACCGGGTCGACGGTCGGAAGGATGATCGCGACGACCAGGACGCTCACGTACCCGATACGGCGGTTGCGCCGCAGGGTCTGCGAGGTCAGGACTCCCAGGCGGACGAGCGCCAGGACGAAGATGGGCAGCTGGAAGACGAGGGCAAAGCCGATCAGCCCGAGCGTGACGAACGAGAAGTAGTAGTTCGCTCGGATGTCAATGTCGAAGAGGTCCTCGTTGTAGGTAGTGAGGAACTGCAGGGCGCGCGGGAGGACGATCCAGTAGGCGAACGCGAGACCGGCGGCGAAGAGGCCGGTCGCGAGGGCGACGAAGACGGCGACGATGCGCTGCGAATGCTCCTGGAAGGCGGGCGCCAGGAAGCTCCACGTCTGCCAGAGGACCACGGGGAGGGCGAGCGCGAAGCCCGCGTAGAAGCTCACCTTGATCGAGGTGAAGAACGGCTCGGTGACGCCGAAGGTCACCAGGGACTGGTCGTCGGGGAGCGGCGCCTCGAGCCATCGGAGGATGGTGTCCTGGAAGGCGAACGCGACGACGAAGCCGACGGCGACCGCAACCAGGCAGATGATCAGGCGCGACCGAAGCTCGTCGAGGTGCTCGACGAGCGTGACGCGATCGCCGTGCTCGAGGCGACGCGGCAGGCGGGCCATGACGCCTTAGTTGGAGACGCGCTCGGTCTCGACGCGCTCGGGCTCCGCCGACGGGTGGTTTGCCGGGGGAGTGGCGCTCTCGGGTGCCGGCGGCGGCGTCAGCTCGGTCTTCTTGGGCTCGTCGTCGTTGCCCGTGACCGCGTCCTTGAACTCACGCATTCCGTGGCCGATCGAGCGTCCCATCTCGGGGAGCCGCTTCGCGCCGAAGACGAGAAGCAGGACGACCATCAGGATCACGAGCTCCCAGATGCCGATTCCGAAGGGCATGGCACCAGAATACCACCGACGTGTCCGGGGTCGGCCGGAACCCAGCCGCTACACTGTTCGTGTCCGGATTAGCTTCGTTTGAAGGGTTGCTTGCCGGATACTCCCTACCGAAGGAACCATGGCTCTTCTCGAGATCAAGAATCTGCACGTCGCCACCGAGGACGGGACGGAGATCGTCCGCGACCTCGACCTGACGGTGAACTCCAACGAGGTGCACGCGATGATGGGCCCGAACGGGTCCGGCAAGTCGACCCTCGCCTACGCGCTCATGGGCCATCCGGCCTACGAGATCACGGATGGCGACATCCTCATCGACGGCGAGTCGATCCTGGAGCTCGGGGCGGACGAGCGCGCGCAGCGCGGCCTCTTCCTCGCGTTCCAGTACCCGCACGCCGTGCCCGGCGTCACCGTCGCGAGCTTCCTCCGCACGGCCGTCAACGCGCAGCGGAAGGCCGCGAACGGCGGCGAGGACGACCCCGTGAAGATTCCCGAGTTTCGCAAGCAGCTGACCGCCTCGATGGAGCAGCTCAAGGTGCCGAAGGAGATGGCCGGGCGCTACCTGAACGACGGCTTCTCCGGCGGCGAGAAGAAGCGCGTCGAGATCCTCCAGATGGCGATGCTCTCCCCGCGGATCGCCGTGCTCGACGAGACCGACTCCGGCCTCGACATCGACGCCCTGCGTATCGTCGCGGGCGGCGTACGCGGGCTCGTCGGCCCCGAGATGGGGGCGCTCGTCATCACGCACTACCAGCGGATCCTCAACTACATCAAGCCCGACTTCGTGCACGTCTTCGTCGACGGGCGTATCGTGCGAGAAGGCGGGCCCGAGCTCGCCGAGCAGCTCGAGGCCGATGGCTACGAAGCCTTCATCCCCGAGCCGGTAGGAGGTGAGTCGTAGTGGCAACTTCCGAGACCCAGGTCGTCGCCGGGATCGGTAACGACTACAAGTTCGGCTTTCACGACGCTGAGAACTACTTCTTCAAGTCTGGGCGAGGCCTCTCGCGCGAGATCGTCGAGGCGATCTCGGCGCACAAGGACGAGCCCCAGTGGATGCGGGACTTCCGCCTCAAGTCGCTCGAGTACTTCGAGGCGCGCCCGATGCCGTCCTGGGGCGGCGACCTCTCCGGCATCGACTTCGAGAACATCTACTACTACATCAAGCCGACCGAGAACCAGGCGAAGTCCTGGGAGGACCTCCCGCCGGACATCAAGCAGACCTGGGACCGGCTCGGCATCCCCGAGGCCGAGCGCAAGTTTCTCGCCGGCGTCGGCGCCCAGTACGAGTCGGAGGTCGTCTACCACAAGCTCCAGGCCGACCTCGAGGCGAAGGGCGTGCTCTTCCTGGACATGGACTCGGGCCTGCGCGAGCACGAGGAGCTCGTGCGCCAGTACTTCGGCACGATCATCCCGCAGAACGACAACAAGTTCGCAGCCCTCAACTCGGCCGTCTGGTCGGGTGGCTCCTTCATCTACGTGCCCCCGGGCGTCTCCATCGAGATGCCGCTCCAGGCCTACTTCCGCATCAACGCGGAGAACATGGGCCAGTTCGAGCGCACGCTGATCATCGTCGACGAGGGCGCCTACGTGCACTACGTCGAAGGCTGCACGGCGCCGATCTACACGACCGACTCGCTCCACTCGGCCGTCGTCGAGATCATCGTCAAGCCGGGCGGACGCTGCCGGTACACGACGATCCAGAACTGGTCGAACAACGTCTACAACCTCGTCACGAAGCGCGCAGTCGCTTACGAGAACGCGACCATGGAGTGGGTGGACGGGAACCTCGGCTCGAAGCAGACGATGAAGTACCCGGCCATCTGGCTGATGGGCGAGGGCGCCCACGGCGAGGTGCTCTCGATCGCCTTCGCCGGCAACGGCCAACACCAGGATGCGGGCGGCAAGGCCGTGCACGTCGCGCCGAACACGACCTCGGTGATCACATCGAAGTCGATCTCCAAGGACGGCGGGCGCTCGAGCTATCGCGGCCTCCTCGAGGTGGCCAAGGGTGCGCACGGCGCGCGCTCGAAGGTCGTTTGCGACGCCCTCATCCTCGACGAGGAGTCGCGCACCGACACGTACCCGTACATCCGGATCGACGAGAACGACGTGGACATCGGGCACGAGGCCACCGTCTCGAAGATCGGTGAGGAGCAGCTCTTCTACCTGATGAGCCGCGGACTCTCCGAGGCCGAGGCGGCGGCGATGATCGTGTCCGGGTTCGTGGAGCCGATCACGAAGGAGCTTCCGCTCGAGTACGCGGTCGAGCTCAACCGGCTGATCCAGCTCCAGATGGAAGGCAGTGTCGGCTAGCGGGATTGGCGTCGAGCGCACCGATTTCATCTCGGTGCCGGTTCGGGACATGGAGCGGTCGAAGCGGTTCTACGCCGAGACCCTCGGTCTGCCGAGTCCGAACCTCGACGGCGGCTGGCCGGAGTTCGAGACCGGCAACGTGAGCCTCTACCTCATGGATCCGACCAACGTCGGCCAGGAGTTCGCGGGTCCGCATACCGCGCACATCGCGCTCCGCGTCCCCAGCGTCCAGGAGGCCCGGGCCGAGCTGGAGGGCAAGGGAGTCGAGTTCGAGGGCGACATCCTCGACACAGGCGTCTGCCACATGGCGTTTTTCCGCGACCCTGACGGCAACGCGCTCATGCTCCACCGGAGGTACGCCCCGAATGACTAGAGAGCTGGCGCTCGAGCGCTACAACGAGCTGCCGCTCCCGTCCACCAGGGACGAGCACTGGCGCTTCACCGACCTGCGCGGCTTCGACCCGGAGTCGTATGCCGTCGACGGCGCCGAGGCGAAGTCGGTGGCTGACAGCATGCTCGAGATCGACGCGGCCGCGGTCGCCAACGCGACCGAGGGCGGCATCGAGATCGTCAGCGTCCCCGAGGGCATCACGTTCGCGCCGTTCGCCGATCACGAGCGCCTCGGCACGCTCGTCGGCCCGGAGGACAAGCTTACGGCGCACAACGCGGCCGTCTGGCAGCACGGCCTGCTCGTGCACGTGCCCGCAGGCGTCGAGCTGGAGAAGCCGCTCTACGTGCGCGTCGGCAACTCGACGCCCAAGGGCTCCCTCTTCTGGCGCCTGCTCGTCATCGCGGAGGAGGGCTCGCGCTTCACGCTGATCGAGGAGTCGGCCTCGACCGACCCCCAGCTCGAGTCGTACTCGAACGCGGTCGCCGAGCTCTTCGTCGAGCGGGGCGCGAAGCTCGAGTACGTATCCATCCAGAACTTCTCCCGGAACACCTGGCACTTCGCCACGCACCGGGCGCGGGTGGCCGAGGACGCCGAGCTCGACTGGGTCGCGGGCGGCTTCGGCTCGCGCAAGGGCAAGATCACGATCGAAAACCGGCTCGCCGGCAAGGGCGCTACCTCGCGCGTGACCGGCGCCTACTTCGCCGACGGCGACCAGCACCTCGACTACGACACGCTGCAGGAGCACGAGGCGCCGAACACGACCTCTGACTTCGCCTTCAAGGGCGTGCTTCGCGACAAGGCCACCTCGGTGTGGCGCGGCATGATCAAGGTCGAGCGCGACGCGCAGCGGACGAACGCCTACCAGGAGAACCGCAACCTCCTGCTCTCGCCGGACGCGCACGCGGACTCGATTCCCGGCCTCGAGATCCTCGCCAACGACGTGCGCTGCACCCACGGCGCCACGGTCTCGCAGGTGAACCGCGACGAACTCTTCTACTGCATGGCGCGCGGGCTCTCCCGCGAGGAGGCCCAGCTCCTGATCGTCCGCGGCTTCTACCAGGAGATCTTCGACCGCATCGAGCTCGCCCCGGTGCGCGACGCGCTCCAGAGCGTGCTCGAGGCGCGCCTGCTTGCCTAGGAGGCTTTGACGCAGCGTGAGCTGCTGCCCTCCCCGGGGCTACACGCGGCTCTTCTCCAAGCGCGCCGCCCGCCGGGACGCCAAGCGCTACCGGCGCGACGGCCTGGACGACACGGCCGCGACGATGGTGGGCTTCCTGCGGGAGCGGGGCATGGACGGCGCCTCCGTGCTCGAGATCGGCGGCGGGGTCGGGGCGGTCCAGCTCGAGCTTCTGAAGGCAGGCGCCGTCCGGACGACGAACCTCGAGCTGTCGCCGGAGTACGAGGAGGCGGCCGGCGAGCTCGCGCACGAGCAGGGGTTGGATGAGCGCGTCGAGCGCCGCCTGGGCGACGTCGTCCAGGAGCCGGACCTCGCAGGGGCCGCCGACGCGGTCGTCATGCACCGGGTCGTGTGCTGCTATCCGGACTACGAGGCGCTCGTGGGCGCCGCCTCGGACCGGGCGCAGCGGTTCCTGGTGATGAGCTTCCCGCGCCCACGCAGGGCCGTCCAGGCATGGTTTGGCGCGGCGAACGTCTTCGCGTGGCTCCTGCGCTGGGAGTACCGAACGTGGGTGCATTCCCCGGCGGCGCTCGTCGCCGCCGCGGAGCGCCGCGGCCTGACCCTGACGCGAGAGACGAGCGGACGCATCTGGCAGGTGGCCGCCCTCGAGCGCCGCGGTCTGGGCGGCGGCGGGGGCGTCGCTACGATAGATCCATGGCGGTGAGCGCTCAGCCGAAGCTCGACGCGCAGCGGGTTCGCGCCGACTTTCCCATCTTCGAGCACCCGATCCACGGCAAGCCTCTTGCCTACCTGGACTCGGCGGCGTCCTCGCAGAAGCCGCGGCAGGTGCTGGACGCGATGACGACCTTCTACGAGACGTCGTACGCGAACATCCACCGTGGCGTCTACGACCTGGCCGAGCGCTCGACCGAGGCCTACGAGGCCGCCCGTGAGACCGTCCGCGCGTTCGTGAACGCCGGGTCGGCACGCGAGATCGTCTTCACCCGGAACGTCACGGCTGCGATCAACACGGTCGCGTACGGCTGGGGGCTCGACAACCTCGGGCCGGGCGACCTCGTGCTCGCCACCGAGCTCGAGCACCACTCGAACTTCGTCCCGTGGCAGTACATCGCCGGGAGGACAGGAGCGGAGTTTGCCGTCGTCCCCGTCGATGCGGAGGGCGAGCTCGCACTCGACGCGCTCGACGGGCTGTTGGAGCGTGGGCAGCCCAAGGTGCTCGCCTGCGCCGCAGTCAACAACTCGCTGGGGACGATCCTGCCGGTGCCGCGGCTCGTCGAATGGGCGCACGCCAACGGCGCGCTCGTCGTCGTGGACGCCGCCCAGGCGGCCCCGCATACGCCGGTCGACGTCCAGGCGCTCGGCGCCGACTTCGTCGGCTTCACGGCCCACAAGCTCTGCGGGCCGACCGGAATCGGCGCGCTCTGGGGCCGGGCCGAGCTGCTCGAGGCCATGTCGCCGTTCGAGCTCGGCGGCCACATGATCCGCAAGGTCACGGTCGAGAAGACGAGCTGGAACGAGATTCCGCACAAGTTCGAGGCCGGGACCGCTGCGATCGCCGAGGCTGTCGGCTTCGCGGCCGCCATCGACTACGTGACGGAGGCCGGGTTGCCCGCGATCGAGCGCCACGAGCACGAGCTGCTGACCCATGCGCTCGGCCGCCTCGGCGAGGTCCCGGGCGTCCGCCTCTACGGCCCGCCCGCCGACCGGCGCGTCGGCATCGTCTCCTTCAACCTCGAAGGCGTGCACCCGCACGACGTCGCGCAGATCGTCGATGCCGAGGGCGTCGCCGTCCGCGCCGGGCACCACTGCAACCAGCCGCTCATGGCCAAGCTCGGCGTCAACGCCACCACGCGGGCGAGCTTCTACCTCTACACGCTGCCGGAGGAGATCGACAGGCTCGTCGACGGGCTGCACCGGGCGCGTAAGCTCTTTCAGTAGATGAGCGAGCTCGACAGCCTCTACCGCGAGGTCATCCTCGACCACTACAAGAACCCGCGCGGGCACGGGGTGATCGACGGCGCCGATGCGGAGGCCGAGGGCCAGAATCCGCTCTGCGGCGACGAGGTCTCCATCGCGGTCGCCTTCGACGGCAACACGATCGCCGACGTCAAGTTCCAGGGCCGCGGCTGCGCGATCAGCCAGGCGGCGACCTCGATGCTGATGGATATGGTCAAGGGCCGCTCCGCCGAGGAGGTCGCCTCGATGTCCCGCGAGGAGCTCCTCGACGAGGTCGGCATCCCGCTCACGCCCGTGCGCCTCAAGTGCGCGCTGCTCGGCCTGGGCGTCCTGAAGCTCGCGCTCCACAAGGGCCGCGGCACGGCGCTCCCGGAGGAGTGGGCCGGCCTGGACGACCTCGAGCTCAAATAGGCCATGGCCGAGATCGTCGTCGGCCCGGTCGAGGAGCTGCCGCCGGGCGAGGTGAGGATCGTCCACGACGGTACGCTGGCGATCGGCGTCTACAACTGCGACGGCGCCTTCTTCGCGATCGAGGACCGGTGCTCGCACGACGACGGGCCGCTCTGCGAGGGCGACTTCGAGCCGGATGGCTGTGTCGCCATCTGCCCGCGCCACGGCTCGCGCTTCGATGTCCGTACTGGACGGGCGCTGACCCTGCCGGCCTATCTCCCGGTGGACACGTTCGACGTCGTCGTCGAGGACGGCGTCCTCAAAGTCGTCGTTCCCTAGGAGGATCCGGCGAAACGGCGACTGTGTCGAGCGAGTCTCGCCGGACCCTCCTAGAATCAGCAGATGTCCCGGGAGGAGCGAATCGCCAGGAACGAAGCGCTCTTCCGCGAGGTCAACGAGCAGATCAAGGACGTGAACGACGACGTCCCGACGGGCTCGGAGGCAGGCTTCGTCTGCGAGTGCGGCGACCCGGAATGCACGAGCACGGTGAGCCTGACGCTCGTCGAGTACGAGGAGGTCCGCAGCGACCCCACGCATTTCGTCGTGCTGCCCGGCCACGTCGTACCGGACGTCGAGGTCGTCGTCGCGCGGAACGAACGCTTCGCCGTCGTCAGGAAGAACGAGCCTCAGGCAGCGCGCATCGCCGTGCGCGAGGACCCGCGCTCGTGATGGACGAGCGCGTACGCAGCGTGCTTGCACGGCTGGCGGGAGAGGAACCTCGCTCACCGGCCATGCCGGTCAAGCCGACGACCGGCTGTTTTCTCTACTCGGTCGTCGCCCCGCAGGCCGACTGCGAGGTGCTCGAGATCGGCGCCGGCCGCGCGCACTCGACGATCTGGCTCGCCGCCGCTACGCGGCTGCTGGGCGGTCGCGTCGTCTCGCTGGAGCGCGATCCGGAGATCGCCGCCGACTGGCGCGTCAACGTTTCCGAGGCCGGGCTCGAGGAGTGGGCGGAGCTGATCGAGGGCGACGCGCTCGACACGCTCGCGGCCCTCGAGGACGTCTTCGACGTCGTCTTCATCGACGCGAAGAAGGACGAGTACGAGCGCTACTTCGAGCTCGTCCGCCGCCTGGTCGACCCCGGGGCGCTGGTCCTCGCGGACAACGTCCTCTCCCACGAGGAAGAACTCGGCGCCTACTCCCGCGCCCGACAGAGCGATCCCACGCTCCTGAGCGTCACCGTCCCGCTCGACAGCGGGCTCGAGCTGACGTCCGTGCTCAGCCCGTAGCGGTTGCGCCCCACTCCTCCGGCTCCACCTCGCGCAGGACCTGCGCGAACGACCACCGGTGCCCCTCCAGGTCCTCGGTGTCGTAGCGGCGGTCGCCGTATGGCGTGTCCTCGGGAGGGAGGTGGATGGTCGCGCCCTCGGCCGCGGCGCGCTCGTGGTGGGCGTCGACGTCGTCCACGTAGACGTGGACGAGATCGGTGAACGCGCCCAGCGTTTTCGGGCTCCGGTACTCACTGCCGGGGTGCCCGACGAAGATCTCACCGTCGCCGAGGGTCAGCTCCGCGTGGGTGACGGCGCCCGTGTCGTCCTCGAAGCGGAGGCGCTCCTGAAAGCCGAAAGTCCGTGAGAGCCAGTCGATCGCCGCCGCGGCGTCCTCGTAGAGCAGGTAGGGAGTCACGGTCTGCACACGCTCCTCCTTCCGTTTTGGTCGTCCTGGCGGAATGCGTATCATGGCCCTAACCACGGAAAGGGGGTGGTCCGACTTTGATTTCCGACAGTACGGGCAGTGGAGGTAGTCGCAGGTAGGGGCGTGTCCCCAAGACCTACGGGGAATCGCCTAGCCAGCGTGGGGGACAACCCAGCGCCCCTGCTACTCCAGGCGATCTACCGACGGGGGGCTCTTTCGAGGGCCCCCCGTTCCTTTTCTTGGAGGGTTCGACGAAACGCAGCCTGTGCCGTCGGGCCGCGCTGCTCGCCCCGAAGACTGCGTCCTCGGTCGCGCCCGTAGCCTCCGGCTACGAACGCTCCCTGCGTCCTTGTGTCGGAACGACCATCACACCCCGACGAAGAGCGACGTTCCGCCCAACCCTCCTGGCTTAGGCGGCCCTGACCCGGTAGCGCGTCCGCCCGCCCAGGCGGCCGGTGGCGACGATGCGCAGGAGCTCGTCGCGGGAGACGAGCTTGTCGATCGGGTCCTCGCCCCAGAGGATGTCGAAGGTGAGCTCACCGGGGATCTGCCCGAAGAGCCACTCGAACGTGTACGCCAGGCGTCCGATCCCGTCAGAGGTCAGGTTCCAGCTGACCGCGTTGACGGTCACGCCCTCCTCGAGGAGGAGGTGGATACCCGCGAGCTCGAGGACCCATGGGCCCTTCCGTTCCGTCTGGACGGCCTGCATGGGCACGACATCGGCTTGGCGGCTCTCCGCTGCGATGCGCTCGGCCTCTCCCTTGTCGAGTTCCGCCGCCACGACGGCGTAGAGCGGATCCATGCCGGCAGGATAGAGCGAGGACCCCAGGAACGCGCGTCAGGCTGCGACTGCGCGGCGGACCTGCTCCTCGATGCCGATCGGACGGACGCCGAAGGCGTCGATCGCCGGCTGCGGATCGCAGACGTTGTCGCCGAGGTCGAGCATGTCCACGGCGGAGCGCGCGCCCTTCAGCGGCGGCAGGATCTGCCCGACCGTCGCGCCGGCCTTCATCAGGCCGGGCGGCATGGTGAACGCGAGGCGCCGCTTGCCGAGCGTCTTGCGGATGAGCGCGTGGAGGTCGGCCCAGGTCAGCCGGTCGGGTCCCCCGAGGTCGAACGTCCGGTTGGCTGCCTCCTGTGCCGAGACCGCGGCGGTGAAGAACGCCGCCACGTCGTCCACCCAGACCGGCTGCATGCGGTGCCGGCTGAGGATCGGCGTCACCGGCGAGTAGCGGACGATCCGGATCTGCTGCGCGAGGATGCCGCCGTCGCTCCCGAAGACGAAGCTCGGCCGGAAGATGACGTGCTCGAGCCCGGAGTACTTGACGGCCTGCTCCTCCTCCCACTTGGAGTGGTAGTACGGCGTGACCTCGTGCCCCTCCTCGGTGCCGAGCGCGCTCATGAGAACGGCGCGCTTCACGCCGGCGCCCTTCGCGGCCTCGACGAGGTCGCGTGTCCCCTGCACCATGATCCGCTCGAAGGCCTCGGGGCTTCCGAGCAGGATGGCGACCAGGTGCACGACCGTGTCGCAGCCCTCGACAGCCCGGCGGAGGCTGTCCGGATCGGTCAGGTCGCCCTGGACGATCTCGCAGCCCCAGGCGCGCAGCTGGTCCTGCTTCTCGGGCTTCCGTGCGAGCACGCGCACGGGCAGCTCGGCCGCGCGCAGCGCGTGGACGACCTTCGTGCCGACGAAGCCGGTTCCCCCGGCGACGAGGATCATTCGCTGGCGAAATTCTTCCAGTAACGGGAGGGCGTAGGCCCTGCCTGCCCCTGGTACTTCGAGCCCAAACTCCCCGTGCCGTACGGGTGCTCCGCCGGCTCCGAGAGCTGAACGAAGGAGAGCTGGCCGATCTTCATCCCGTAGTAGATCGTGATCGGGAGGTTCGCCACGTTCGACAGCTCCAGCGTGACGTGGCCGTCCCAGCCCGGATCGATGAAGCCGGCGGTCGAGTGGATGAGCAGCCCGAGCCGGCCGAGGGAGCTCTTGCCCTCGAGCCGGGCGACGAGGTCGTCGGGCAGCGTGATCCGCTCCAGCGTCGAGCCGAGCACGAACTCGCCCGGATGGAGGATGAATGCCTCCTCTGGGTCGATCTCGACGAGCTCGGTGAGCTCCTCCATCTCCTGCTTGACGTCGATGAAGGGGTAGCGCGAGTTGCGGAAGACGCGGAAGAGCTTGTCGACGCGCACGTCCACGCTGGAGGGCTGCAGCAGCTCCTCGGCGTACGGGTCGATGCCGATCCGGCCCTCGTCGAGCAGGCGCCGGATGGTGCGGTCAGAGAGGACCATGGGCATCGCCAATCTATAAGCTCCGTCCGTGGCTACGACACGGACAATCGAGCTGAAGACCGACATCCCGGGCCCTCGCAGCGCCGAGATCCTCGCCCGGAAGGAGCGGGTCGTCGCCGAGCCGCTCTCCATCTACCTGCCCCTGGTCATCGCCGAGGGGCGCGGCGCCACCCTGACCGACGTCGACGGGAACACGTTCGTCGACTTCGCGGGCGGCGTCGGCTGCATGAACGTCGGCCATTCGCATCCGCGGGTGGTCGAGGCCGTGCGAGATCAGGCCGAGCGCTTCACGCACACGGACTTCACCGTCCTCCCGTACGAGAACTACGTCGGCCTGGCGGAGCGCCTGCTGGCGCTAGCGCCGATCTCCGGCGAGACGCGCGCCGCCTTCTTCAACTCGGGCGCCGAGGCGATCGAGAACTCGATCAAGTTCGCGCGCGCCCACACGAAGCGCCCCGCCGTGATCGCCTTCGAGGGCGCCTTTCATGGCCGCACGCTGCTTGCGCTCAGCCTCACGTCCAAGACGCATCCGTACAAGGCGGGGCTCGGGCCGTTCGCGCCGGAGACCTATCGCGTTCCGTTTGCGGACCTCGACGCACTCGAGTACGCCTTCAAGACGCGCGTCGCGGCCGAGGACGTGGCAGCGATCGTCCTCGAACCCATGCAGGGCGAGGGCGGCTTCATCGTCCCGCCGCGCGAGTTCGTCCAGGGCCTCAGAACGCTGTGCGACGAGCAGGGCATCGTCCTGGTCGCCGACGAGGTGCAGACCGGCTTCTGCCGCACCGGCACCACGTTCGCTATCGAGCAGTTCGGGATCGAGCCCGACCTGATCACGATCGCCAAGTCGGTCGCCGCCGGCCTGCCGCTCTCGGGCGTGCTCGGCCGCGCGGACATCATGAACGCCCCCGGTGACAGCGCCGTGGGCGGGACATACGTCGGCAACCCGGTCGCGATCGCGGCCGCGCACGCCGTTCTCGACGTCATCGCCGAGGAGGCGCTGAACGAGCGCGCCCAGGCGATCGGCGAGACGATCCGGGCGCGGATGGAGAGCTGGCGGGAACGCTTCGAGGCGGTCGTGGACGTTCGCGGGCTCGGGGCGATGCTGGCGATCGCGCTCGAGCGCGGCGGGAAGCCGGACGCCGACCTGGCCACGGCGGTGGCGGAGGGTGCGGCGCGCCGCGGGCTCCTGCTCCTCAAGGCGGGCATCTACTCGAACTGCATCCGCGTGCTCGTGCCGCTCGTGATCGCGGACGCCGAGCTCGACGAGGCCCTCGACGTCTGGGAGGAAGCGCTCACAGAAGCGCTCGTCTGAACCCCGCCGGAGGTTCTGCGGCAGCAAGACTATGGCGGTGCATGTCGGAGAGTTGATCGTCGGCCGGTACGAGCTGGAAGAGCTCGTCGGCGAAGGCGGCATGTCGACCGTCTACCGGGCGTATGACACTGTGCTCGAGCGCCGGGTCGCGATCAAGATCCTCCACGAGCACTACTCGCGAGATCCCGAGTACGTGGAACGCTTCCGCCGCGAGGCCCGGGCGATCGCGCGGCTCGCGCATCCCAACGTCGTCACGGTCATCGACCGCGGTGAGTGGGAAGGGCGGCAGTTCATCGTCTTCGAGCACGTCGCCGGCGAGAACCTGAAGGCGGTGATCGTCCGCGAGGGGCCGCTGCCGGTCGACCAGGCCCTCGCCCTCGCGTGCCAGATCGCGCGCGCGCTCGCCTTCGCGCACGACCTCGGCATCGTCCATCGCGACGTCAAGCCGCACAACGTCCTGCTCGACGGCACCGG
>Ga0190271_10001561_pt1 | contig 13162 bp, 12 predicted proteins | sample Popmic356T_FD_133747 | JGI IMG/M metagenome (GOLD analysis project Ga0190271, IMG submission 133747) | Populus adjacent soil microbial communities from riparian zone of Weber River, Utah, USA - 356 T | ecosystem: Environmental > Terrestrial > Soil > Riparian zone | place: USA: Utah | collected...
AGCGGCAGGATCACGGCCACCAGGGCCACCAGCGTCGAGACGACACGGACTCTCATCGACGACTCCTTGGGCTGGTGACGCATCACCACACCCGACCCCAAATCCACAATTCAGGACACTCGGCAGGCCGCCGGGGCCCACTTCGAGCCGTCCGCTTCCTTCTTGAAGTTCGAGCTGGTGACAAAGGTCTGGGCCAGATACTGCGGGTCCTCGACCATCGTCGTCACGATGAGCCAGGAATCGCCGTTCGGCTCGTTGACGCGATTGTAGTTTTCGGTGACGCGGGCGTTGGCGCTGTAGGGAACGCCGTTTCTCCGCAGGTACCCGGGCCGCAGGTTCGTCGTCACGACGCGCAGGGAACCCCCTCGTGGAGGACCGCCGCTGCGACGTCCACCGCCGCCCGCTACCTGCCAGTTGGCCACTGAGACGCCTTGCCAACTCGGTTCGGCGGCTTGAGCCGAGCCAAATGCGAACGCACGCGTCTGTGTCCCTGCCTCAGTTTCCACTTTGATAGTGGTGTCGTCGTTCCAGCTGATACGGATGCGGCCGGGCACTCGCATGATCGCCGCGCCACCGAACGGCCGGCACTGTTCGCCGGCTGCCGCGTCGCGCGCCGGATCCCAACTGTCGGCTGCTTTGACCGCGGCGTCGGTGAGCGGAAGGCTTGCGTAGTCGCCCTTCGGTGGCGTGCGCATGCGCCAACGCCAGTCTTCCGTGACGATCGAGACCCACATGCCGGTGAGATCGACTGGCGCCGATGCGCGTGCGGACGCGCCACCCTGCCGCCCCTGACCGCGCTGCGCCGCCAAAGGCGCCACACTCGCGAGACACACGACGACGATCCAGATCCGTATCGTCAGATGACGTTCGAGCGACTTCACTTCGATCGCCCCGGCGCGGTCTTCGGCGCTGTTGTCTTTCCTCCACCGAGTGACACGTAAGCTGCCTCGATGAACTGATCCGTCGTCCATGCACCACTCGTCGCGCCGTAGCGAGGTTCGTAGTCCGCCGTCGGCTTCGACGCCTTGACCTGCTCGAGGGTCAGACCCCTTCCCACCATTGCACTCACGCGGTCGCGAATGATCGTGACCATGTCGCGGTAGTAAGCCACGTCTGCCGAGTCACTCAGGCGCCCGTGACCAGGAATGACGAGCGTGCCGCCCTCGGTGCGGAACTCGGCGATGCAGAGCCGCAGAATCCGGTTCAACCCTTCGACGACGCCGTTGATCGAGCCACCTTGTTTCACATCGATGATCGGATAGCTCGTTGTCGAAAACACGTCACCAGCCGCGATCACGTCAGACCCGCGAAACCAGACCAGCGTGTCGCCGTCTGTGTGCGCGGACGCCTGATGAATGAGCTGCACTCCTTCGCCGTTGAAGAAGTGACTGAGCTTCATCGTGTCGGTGTAGTAGGTGTCGGTCGGCTGCGCATCCGCGGGCGCAGGCGTCGCTCCACCTGCGGTCGACGTCATCCGCGTGAGTACCGCCTCGTGCGCCATGATGGCCGCGCCTTCGGTGGCGTCGGAGATGTTGCCCGTAACATTGCCGCCCGTGAACGTCATCCCTGATTGCCGGAGCAATTGGTTCGCGCCGACGTGATCCGGATGCACATGGGTGTTGATGATGTAGCGGATTGGCTTGACGGGAGTCTCGATGTTCCTGTCCGCGATACTCGATCGCGTCTCCGCTCCCCATCCGAGCGGCTTGTCCTTGAGATCGATCTGATTCTGCAAGCGACGAATTGTTGCGAGCACCTGATCGCCCATCGACGCCAGTCCGCTGTCCACCATCAGCACACCGTCCCGTCCAATGGACACGGTGATGTTCGCGCCAGCACCCTGCAGCACATAAACGTTCCCGCGAACCGGCAGCACCCGAATCTCACTCGATGGAGCCTGCTGCGCTGCAATAGGAACGGACGGCGCGGCGGCGGCGAGAGCGGTGAGAACGATCAGCAACAACCAGGCGCGGGGCAACGTGGCAACGACCTGTGCGGGCATGTCGGCTCCGGCTACTTTGCGGGCGGCAGTGTCTTCAGTTTCTCTTTGAAGTCGGGATACATCGTGGCCGCACCGCCGCGAGTCGCTTCGATCGGCAGGCCATGCTTCATCGCGAACTCCTTCGTGTAGGGATTGGTGCCCGGCAGATAGTGCGGAACCTCCCCTTCTCCTCGATCGATTTCCTGCACGACGCCGCATGGATAGGGCGGCACCTGCTGTGTGAGGCTCAGTTCGTAGTCGGTCGTTCTGATGAAGGGCTCTGTCAGGTAGACGGGATCGTTCACGATCGTCACGATCGTGAGGAAGTCGCCGTTGCGAATCCAGTGCTCGGTCAACGTGGCCCTGTCGCTGCGCGGAAGACCGTTGCGCCGGAGGTAGCCTTCCTTCAGGTGCGTCACGGTGACGGTGAGGATGTCGCCATCCCACCTGGCGGTCGAGAAGCCCGCCCACGTATGCAGTGCATCGGCGGGAGGATGCGGACGGCCATCCAGAAACACCGCTCGATCGACGGAACGAAGCCACTCGGCGTGAAACGCGACGACCTCGCGCGAGACGGGATCGACTTCCTTCGAGATTCTCAGCGGTGACGGGCCGCGCCAGATGTAATCGGCCGAGTGCGGCCGGCACTGCCACTCAGGCAGCGTCTGAATCGACGCGTCCCACGACTCGGCGCGCAGCCTTGCAGCGTCGCTGATCGGAATACCCAGGTAGTCGCCAAGCTCAGGACCGGGCACACGCTCCGGCTGGTCCTCCCAGAACCGCGGCGCCCATTCGCCGGAGAAGTCGACCTGCGCAGCGACCGGCAATACTCCGGCCGCCAAGGCTACGAGCACCAGCGCGGCGACTCGCGCCAGATTTGGGAGTGGGGGGTTGGACGTTGGGAGTTGAGTCATTTCATTGGAACCTGCTCGCGCCACAAGCCAAGTGCCTGCTGCGCGGGACGATCGGACAGGCTGAAGAGCACGGCCTCCGACTGCGCCTCGTGCGCAACCGGCGCCCACGACGGCGTCACGAAGATGTCGCGTGGACGCCACTCGAACACCTGATCGCCAATGCGCGTTCGCCCCTGTCCTTCGACGACGACGTAGATCGTGGCGTCGGTTTGACGATACGCCACGCCGCTGAACCCCGCCGGCAGCAATTGCATGAACGCACCGATCGTCGGCATGGTGTATCCGCCCGACACCGGATTCACGAATCGCATCTTGATCCCGTGACTGGGATGCGGTGCGCCATTCCGCTTCAACTGCTCGAGCGCCTGACGGCTGCGCTCATACGGGTAGTTGAAGATCGGCGACGAAGGCCGCGTCGGTGCGTAGTCCACAGGCAGCATGTTCGCGCCGTATCGAGCGAGTGAATCACCGTACGCGATGGTGTTCGGCTGAACCTCTCCCGGGTAGTGCTCGGCGAAGCTCGTGTCGAACAGGTTGACGATCGGAATGTCGAGACCGTCCAGCCAGACCATCGGGCCGTCACTCGGATTGCCGTGATCGTGGTACGTCCACGAGGGCGTCAGGATGAAGTCGCCCGGGTTCATCGTCGTCCGTTCACCCTCGACCGCAGTGTACGCTCCGCTCCCCTCGAGCACGAATCGGAGCGCCGACGTCGCATGACGATGACAGCGCGCGGTCTCGCCCGGAAGGATCAACTGAAGACCGATGTAGAGGCTGCCGGTCACACGAGACTTGCCGCGAAGTCCAGGGTTCTCGAGGACGAGCACACGCCGCTCGGCTTCCTTCTCGGTGAGCAGACGTCCCGCTTCCATGAGCAGCGGCCGTAGATCGTCGTAGTGCCAGAGCACCGGAACCATTTCGGGGCGAGGTTCGGGCGGAATGATCGCGCCCAGCACTTCCCAGAGCGGCGCTGCCCCCTTGGCCTCGAGACGACGGTAGAACTCTTTTCGCTCTTCAGTGAGCGAGGGCTTGGTAAAGAACGTCGTGCTCGCGCCGTCCATGGTGTGTCCTAGGCTCCGGCGGACGAGGCGCTCATGGCCGGCGCGGAGATCGCCTCTTCGGCACGGACGGCAACCGCCATGCTTCCGATGTTCGCGATCGTGGCCAGGATGCTGTCGCCGGCGCGAATCGGGCTCACTCCCTCCGGCGTGCCGGTGAAGATGAGATCCCCGGGGTGAAGCGTGTACATCGACGACGCCATCTCGATCAGTTCGGCAACGCCCAGAATGAAGTGCCGGGTGTTCGACTGCTGACGCACTTCGCCGTTGACCGTGATCTGCAGATCGAGCGCGCCTGGGTTCGAAATCTCGTCGGCGGTCACGAGCCACGGCCCGACCACCGTGTAGCTGTCCGGGGACTTGCGGAAGCTGCGATCCTCAGACCCTCGAATCGAGATGTCGAGCCCGATCGAGTAACCGGCCACGTACGCCAGCGCATCCTGACGCGCGACGTGGTTCGCGCGCTTCCCGATCACGACGACAAGTTCGACCTCGTGATCGGTGCGTCGCTCGGGAAGCCGAATGACGATGCCTTCACCCGCACCGACGAGCGAGCTCGTTGCCTTGAGGAACAGACCCGCTGTCTGGATACTGAACGCACTCCCCGGATTGTTCCCGTGCAGCTGAGGATCCTTGGTGGCTTCGATGCGGTGCTTTTCGTAGTTCACCGGAGCAGCAATGACCTTGCCCGGATTGGCGACGGGGCTCAGCAGCGTTACTGAGTCAACTGCCACCGTGCGCGCGCCTGGCAGGAGCGTGCGAGCGCGCTCCACGATTCGATCGAGATGCTCGATCAGCAGATCGTGTGTCGGAAACGGATACTCCTGCTTCGGTAACACCTCGAGGGCCGCCGTCACGTCTCGAACGGTTGTTCCTTCAACGATGCCGAGACGGTGGTCATTGAAACGACAGAAACGCATATCTCACATCCGGCTCAACGCGCGGAACAGGGCATCGGATTCCACCCCGTCGCGTCGGGCTGCTTCTTGAACTGAACCGTCCGCACGTACGGACCGTTCATGTATTGCGGATCCTCGAGGATCTTCGTGACGAGCAAGTACGTGTTGCCATCCGGCTCGGACACCGTGGTGAACCACTCAGTCATGTGCGCGTTGGCGCCGTAGGGCACGCCGTTCCGGCGATAGTAGCCCGGACGCATGTGCGTGGTCTCGACGCGAAGCGACGTGCCTGGCCGCGACGGATTCCCTGCGCCGGCGGCGCCACGGCCGCGGCCTCGCCCTCCGGCCGGGAGTTCCCATGTGGCGGCAGACGTGCCCTGCCAGGTGGCTTCGCTCGAAGGCCGGGCAGGTCCAAACGCAAAGATGCGTGTCTGTTGCCCCGAGTCGGTCTCCACCTTGAGCGCCGTGTCGCCGTCCCAGGTGACGTGCAGGCGACCGGGAAGATGCATGATGCCTCCCGCGCCGAATGCGCGACATGCCTCGCCGGCGGTGTCGTCTTTCGCCGGATCCCACGCGTCGGCCACGCGTCGGCCCTCGTCGTTGACCGGCAGATAGAGGATGTCGCCCTTCGGTGGCGTCACCATCCGCCATCGCCAATCGTCGGTGACGAGAGACACCCAGTAACCCGTGAGATCGATCGGCGCGGCCGCGCGTGGCGTCGGCGCCTCACCGCGCCCGCGTTGCGCAAACGCGGGAGTTGCCATCAGACACACGATGAGCACGAGCAGGGCGGGTCTTGTTTTGTAGACCCGCAGGGCCCAAACACCAGGACCCGGCCAACGCGCGCAAGCCGCGTTCATCGCTGACTGCCCTTGCGTGCCGGCGCTCGCGCGGGTCGCGGAGGCGTCCGCCCACCGCCGAGACTCTTGTAGACCGCTTCGATGAACATGTCCGACGTCCAGCCCGGCGTATTGCCGTACTCGGTGTCGTAGTCGGCAGTCGGTTTCGCCGCCTTCACCTCGTCGAGCGTCATCTCCTTGCTGACCATGTCCTGAATGCGATCGCGAATGATCGTCAACATGTCGCGGTAGTACGCCACGTCACCTGAGTCAACGAGCCGTCCGTGCCCGGGCACCATCATCGTCCCACCTTCGAGACGGAACTCGGTGATGGCAAGATCGAGCACCGCGTTCAAACCGTCGATGACGCCGTTGATGCTGCCGCCCTTCTCCACGTCGAAGGTTGGATAGCTCTCGGTGGCCATCAGGTCGCCGAGCGCGATCACATCGCTTCCACGGAAGTAGACGATTGAATCGCCGTCGGTGTTGGCCTTGGGCATGTGAAGAAGCTGCACGCCCTCGCCGTTAAAGAAATGACTGAGCTTGTAGTAGTCGGTGAAGTACGTGTCGGTCGGAAGTGCGTCGGCAGGCGGCGACGGCCGACCCTCGGCGGCGTGACCGAGTCGGACGAGGACGTTCTCGTGCGCCAGGATCGCGGCGCCTTCTCCCGAGTCGCGAATATCTCCGGCGACGTTGCCGCCGGTGAACGTGCGTCCCGCATTGCGCAGCTTCTCGTTGCCGCCGACATGATCGGCTGTGGGCCCGGTGTTCACGATGTAGCGGATTGGCTTGGGAGGCGCGACGATGTGACGATCGACAACTGAGGATCGCGTCTCGGCTCCCCAACCGAGCGGCTTGGGCTCGTTCCGAGCGGAAAACTCGCGTTGAAGCTGTGCGAGGGCCGCAACGATCTTGTCGGTCATTCCCGCGGTCCCGGCATCGACGAGCAACACACCGTCAGGGCCCACCGAGGCGATGATGTTCGCGCCTGCACCCATGAGCGCGTAGATGTTTCCTCGAACAGGCAGGATCTCAATCTCGCCCGCTGGTGGCGGCTGGATGGTCGGCGCCTTCACCAGGCCGGAGGGCGCAACCGTTGGCGACTGACCGATGAGTGGCGTTTGAGTCGCGACGGCAATGCCCAGCGCAATCCTCAGTATTGACGTTCGTCTCATCCGCACGGCTTTACTGTCCGGCCCGCGGCGCCGGACGCTGGGTTCTGGGCTGGCCTGCTGGAGTGGGCGGTGGCTCCGGACCGAATCCACCCATCGAGCGCGGAATCTTCGCGCGAATCTCTGGGTACATATTCGCAGCTCCGGCATTCACGACATCCATCGGGATGCCATACCGACGCGAAAACCACGTGATGTCGTTGTTCGTGCCCGGCAGGTAGTGCGGCACCACACCTTTCGGCCGATCCACCTCGTTGACCACAGTGCACGGGTACGGCGGAATCTGTTGATTGACGTTGAGCCTGTACTCCGTGCTGCGCACCAGCGGCTCGCTCAGGTACACCGGGTCGTACGCGATGACGAGATAGGTGAGATAGTCGCCGCGGCGAATGAGGTACTGCGTCAGTTCGATCTTGTCGCTGTGCCAGACGCCGTTGCGCTTCAGATACTCCTCTTTGAGATGAGTGACGCGCACGCGTAGCATGTCGCCCAGCCACTCACCGGTCGAAAACCCCGCCCAGGTGTGAGCCGCGTTGGGTGAGGGATGCGGCCGGCCATCCATGTAGACCGGACGGTCCACCGAGCGCAGCCACTCAAGGTGCCACGCCGTCGTCTCGCGCGAGACAGGATCGACTTCCTGCCAGATCTTCAGCGCAGACGGGCCGCGCGAGATGTAGGCGCTGCCATGCGGACGACACTGCCACTCGGGCAGCGTCTGGATCGACGCATCCCAGGCCGTCGAGCGCAGCCGCGACGCCTCGTTCATCGGGATACCGACCCAGTCTCCCAGTTCGGTATTGCCGACGTTGTCCTCGGCGCGCACGACCGACCATTCGCCCGAGAGATCGATCTGCGCGAACGCAGGCGCACCGATGGTAAGGACGGCCAGGATCAGCGCGCCGATTCTCCCAATGTGTGCGGTGTGGGTCATGGGTGTCCTCGCTGAAGCAGAAGGCGCGGCGCAGCGCGCGAAACTTCTGAGCCAGCGGTCGTTACGATTGGCTCGCGAGTATACTTCGCGGGTCGCCGTTATCAAAGTCTGATATGGCACGTTTCGTTTAGGAGTTTTTGATGAGCATGCCGGGCCAAGCGGTCACCAAGATCAACATCGGAGAGTTGCTCGAGAACAGCACGATCGGACCGCTGCAGATACGGGTCTTCCTCCTCTGCATGATCTGCCTGATCATGGACGGCTTCGACGTCCAGGCCATGGGCTACGTCGCCCCGGCGATCGTCGAAGAATGGGGAATCCCGCGCGCGCAACTCGGCAGTGTGTTTGCGGCCGCCAATTTCGGCGTGCTGCTCGGATCGCTCGTCTTCAGCATGGTGGCCGACAAGATTGGCCGCCGGCCGGTCCTCATCGGCGCCACACTCTTCTTCTCTGTCATGGCCATCGCCACGGCATATGCCCAGAACGTGCCCCAATTGCTCTGGCTACGGTTCATCGCCGGGATCGGCATGGGCTGCATCATGCCGAACGCGACGGCACTCATTGGCGAGTTCAGTCCGAAACGCAGTCGCGTGACGTTCATGATGTGCATCACCGTCGGCTTCACCGTGGGCGCCGCGCTCGGCGGATTCGTCGCGGCTTGGATGATCCCGGCTTTCGGCTGGCAGTCGGTGTTCATCTTTGGCGGCGCTGTTCCGTTGGTGATTGCACTGGCGATGATCTGGGGCCTCCCTGAGTCGCTCCAGTTCCTCGCCGTCAGCGGGCGCGGGCGCGCGACGCTGGCGCGCTGGCTCAGACAGCTCGACCCGACGATTCGCGTCGATGCGTCCACGCAGTTTGTCGCCAACGAGGAGGGTCGAACGGGCGTACCGGCCGTACACCTGTTCCGCGACGGGCGCGGCATCGTCACCGTCCTGATCTGGACCGTGAACTTCATGAATCTGCTTGTCCTGTATTCGCTCTCGAACTGGCTGCCCACCGTGGTGACCGGCATGGGATACACGACGCAGACCGCAGTGCTGGTGGGCACAGTGCTTCAGGTGGGCGGCACGATCGGCACGTTCGGCCTCGCCTGGCTCATCGCGCGAGGCGGGTTCATTCCGATGCTGACAGCCACCTTTGCCGTGGCGACCGCGAGTATCGCGCTGATTGGACAACCCGGCATCTCTCTGGCCCTGCTCAACGTGATCGTCTTTGTGGCGGGGTGGGCCATCATCGGCGGCCAGCCTGGCATCAACGCGCTCTCAGCCACGTACTATCCGACGTACCTGCGCTCGACGGGCGTGGGCTGGGGCCTCGGCATCGGCCGCACCGGCGCGATCGTCGGGCCTTACCTCGGGGGGACGCTGCTCGGGCTGAACTGGGGTCCGCGAGAACTGTTCCTCGCCGCGGCCGTCCCGGCGCTGATCTCGACGCTGACGATCATCGCGCTGTCGTTCACGATCAAGCTGCCAGGTCAGGCGACTGCGCGACGGTCCGCTCCGATCGCACATTGAGCACACGTGCGACCGTGACACTTGTCGGTGCGAGATCGATGCTTGTCGGTGCGATCAGCGATCCTTGTTGGTGCGACCGTGATTCTTGTCGGTGCGATCAGCGATCCTCGTCGGTGCGATCTTGACGCTTGTCGGTGCGATCACCGATCCTTGTCGGTGCGACCGTGATTCTTGTCCGTGCGGCTGGTCCTCTTGCCTGATCGTCGAGGCGTCGGAGTACTTCGCAGGTACGCCAGCAGTCGACTGAACGCTGGATAGATTCGATTCGAGAGACTCCTGATTGGCGCGAGTTCGGAGGCCGTGACGTACTCCTTTAACTGCGCGCCGTGCAGCACGTCGTGCACCTCGTTGAGCGATCGCCGGGAGATCTCGAGGAACCGTGCGAACTCGGCGTGAGTTTCGCATCCAAAGCCCTCCGCGATATTTCGACAGACTGAATTGGCGGCATCCTCACCCTGCCGCTTCGCCTTGTAATCTTCGGCGAACAAAGGCTTGGCGGTCAGTTCGAACACTTTGCCCCGTATCTCCTCGGCGAGTTTCCAGACGATCAACTGAGAGTAGTGAGCAACCCGCCGCATGCGATATCCGATCGCATGCCGTGTGCCGGTACAGCCTCTCGCAAGATCTTAAGGATTTCGAACGCAGAGGGTCGGACGCGCAGTTATTGCGTAGCTCGGTCCAATATCGCCGCGGAGTTACGACGTACGAAGCACCGACGCGGGCCAGGGAACCGCACTGACAAGCGAAGGGGCGTCGCACCGACAAGTGTCGCGTTCGCACCGACAAGAATCACGGTCGCACCGACAAGCGTCAGCGAGCTCGCACCCACAAGGATCAGTGATCGCACCGACAAGAACCGCCCTTGTTCTAGTGCGCGGCTGGAGCCGGTGTCTGTGCCGCCGCCGTCGTTGTGGGCAGCTTCATCGTGAAGAGCAGCGCCACCATCGTCACGGTAGAGACGAGCGCGGGGACTGCGGCAGCCCAGAACAATTCCTGCGGGCCCCACTGCCACTCGAGCAGCTTGCCTCCGAGATACGGCCCGACGATCGCGCCGATGCGGCCGACCCCAAGACCCCAACCGACGCCGGTCGTGCGCAGCGAGGTGGGATAGTACGTGGCCGAGAGCGCGTTGATGCCTGGCTGACCGCCGATCACGCCCCAGCCAGCGACGAAGACGATGACGGTGAGCATGGCGAGAGAGATGCCCGGCTGCCCGATCAATGCGATGCTGACGGTGGCGAGCGCGAACGTTGCCGCCAGCATCGGGATGAAGCCGGCACGCGCGATGAGCCACGCAAGGCCGAACGTGCCGATCGTGCCGCCAACCTGGAGGACCGTGCTGACGAGCACCGCGGTCTGCGTCTGATAGCCCATGCCTGTGACGACGATGGGCAGCCAGTTGGAGAGCGAGTAGAGAACCAGCAGGTTCATGAAATTGACGACCCACAACAGGATCGTCGAGACGGTACGGCCGTCGCGGAAGAGGTGAACGAACGGCGCCCCGGCCTGTTTCACTTCGTTGGTGACGAACCGAGTCGATGCGTCAACCCGAATCTTCGGATCGAGCTTCCTCAACCAGCGCGCCAGTTGGTCGCGATTGCGTCCGCTGACGGAGAGAAACTGCAGCGATTCAGGCATGCCCCAGATCATCAGCAGCGCGATGACGAGCGGCACGACTCCGCCGAAGATGAACACCGAGCGCCAGCCGTAGAGCGGCATCATCCAGGCGATCACGAAGCCGCCGATCGCAGCGCCCGCGGTGAAGCCCACGGTGATGCACATCATCAACGTCACGCGACTCTGCTTCGGGCTGAACTCTCCGACCAGCGCCGTGGCGTTCGGGATGATGCATCCCATCCCGATGCCCGCGATGAAGCGCATCCACAGCAGTTGCTCCACGTTCTGCGCGAACGCTGTGACAATCGCCATGGCCGAGAAGAACAGCGTGGCGCCGATGAGCACAGGGCGGCGGCCGATCTTGTCGGCGACGACACTGAAGACCAGCGATCCGATCAGGACGCCGAAGTTGGCAGCCGAGAAGACGGGACCCAGCAGGCTGCGCGGCACGCCGAACTCGGAGACCACCGCCGGCGCGACGTAGCCCATCGCCTGCACGTCGAAGCCGTCCATGATCAGACAGATCATCGACAGGATGAAGACCTGTATCTGCAGAGGACCGATGCGGCTGTTCCCGAGCAGCTCTCCGATGTTGATCGTGTTACCCGTCTCGCCGGGTCTGTTCATCGCGGTCTCCTGTCTGCGTAGGTGCCATATCAGACTTTGTTAAAGCTGACCCGCGCAGTATACTCGCGTGCCTGACCGTAACGACCATTGGCTCAGATGTTTCGACGACCATGACACAGGTGGTGCGCGTCGGGAAGTTCCTCACTCTGTTCCTCGGAGTCCTTTCACTCAGCGCGCCCGCCTGGGCGCAGATCGATCTGTCCGGCGAGTGGTCGGTCGTGAGGGCTGAGGACAACGTCGGCAATACCGAGCTCGGTGACTGGGTCGGTATTCCGATGAATGACGCATCGAGACGCCGCTCGACGGCGTGGGACGCGTCCATTCAAACGCTGCCCGAGTGGCAATGCCGCCCCCACGGCAGCGCCTACATCTCGCGCGGTCCCTCTGCGCTCAAGATCTGGAAGGAAGTCGATCCGGTGTCGCGCGAAACGACGGCGTGGCACCTTGAATGGCTGCGTTCAGTGGACCGTCCGGTCTACATGGACGGCCGGCCGCATCCGTCACCCAACGCGGCTCACACCTGGGCGGGCTTCTCGACCGGTGAGTGGCTGGGCGACATGCTGCGTGTGCGCGTGACCCATCTCAAAGAGGAGTACCTGAAACGCAACGGCGTCTGGCACAGCGACAAGATCGAGTTGACGCAGTACCTCATTCGCCGCGGCGACTATCTCACGTACCTCGTGATCGCCTACGACCCGGTGTACCTGAGCGAGCCGCTGGTTCGCAGCACCGAGTACAGGCTCAACGTCAATCAACAGATTCCGCCGTATCCGTGCACGGTGGTCACCGAAGTGGATCGGCCCAAGGGTGTCGTGCCCCATTACCTGCCGGGCACGAACAACGACATCACATGGTTCTCGCGTCGCTATGGCATCCCGATGGATGTCGTGAACGCGGGAGCCGCAAACATGTATCCGGAGATCCGCGCGAAGATTCCGCGGTCGATGGGTGGACTCGGTCCGGAGCCACCTCCGGCTCCTGCAAACCAGCCCAGAACCCAGCGTCCGGCGCCGCGCGCCGGACAGCAGCAGTAGAGCCGTGCGGATGAGACGAACGTCAATAGTGAGCGTGGCTCTGGGCATTGCCGTCGCGACGCAAACACCACTCATCGGTCAGTCGCCGGCGGTTGCGCCTTCCGGATTGGTGAAGGCGCCGACGATCCAGCCGCCGCCAGCGGGAGAGATTGAGATCCTGCCTGTTCGAGGAAACATCTACGCGCTCATGGGTGGAGGCGCGAACATCATCGCGTCGGTCGGTCCTGACGGTGTGCTGCTCGTCGATGCCGGCACCGCGGTGATGACCGACAAGATCGTTGCGGCGCTCGCGCAGATCCAACGCGAGTGGTCAGTCCGGAACGAACCCAGGCCCCCAGGTTGGGGAGCGGAGACGCGGTCCTCAGTCGTCGATCGTCACATCGTCGCGCCACCCAAGCCGATCCGCTACATCGTGAACACCGGGCCCTCGGCCGATCACGTGGGCGGCAACGAGAAGCTGCGCAACGCGGGACGCACGTTCACCGGCGGCAACGTCGCCGGCGATATTCGCGACTCGGGAGAAGGCGCTGCGATCCTTGCGCACGAGAACGTTCTCAACCGGCTGAGTCACGTGGC
>Ga0190271_10001563_pt1 | contig 13157 bp, 9 predicted proteins | sample Popmic356T_FD_133747 | JGI IMG/M metagenome (GOLD analysis project Ga0190271, IMG submission 133747) | Populus adjacent soil microbial communities from riparian zone of Weber River, Utah, USA - 356 T | ecosystem: Environmental > Terrestrial > Soil > Riparian zone | place: USA: Utah | collected...
CCAATCCATGGCCTGGACGTCGAGTTTGAGGAAGCCTGCCTTGCGCAGCTGCTGGATCATCACCAGGTTGGCCGGATTGATGTACTGGTGGTCGGTCGCATGCAGGATCGTGATCGGCTCGCCGTTGTAGCCGGCCTCCTTGAACAGCGCTTCGGCCTTCTTGTAGTCCTTCGGGCCCTTGTAGGCCTCGCTGCCGGCATCGGTTTCCATGGCGACGGCGCAGCCGAAGAACGAGAAGCAGAGCTTCTGCAATTTCGGGTCGGCAGCAATCGTGTTCAGATAGTCGGCGTTGTTGATGATGTAGAGCATCGCCTGCCGCGCCTTCACATTGTTGAAGGGCGGATGGAGGTGGTTGAGCTGAAGGATTCCCATGGTGCCCATGGCGGCATGGGACTCGATCTTGATGCCGGGTGTACCCGCAAGGATCGGCAGGAAGTCGGGCTGGGGATTCTCCAGGTAGTCGATCTCGCCTGCAACCAGCGCGGACTGCGCCGTCTGCGGATCGGAGAGCCAGACGAACTCGACGCGATCGACCTTGACGACCTTGCCGCCGGCGTGGCCGGACGCAGGCTCCTTGCGCGGCACGTAGGCGGCGAACTTCTCGTAGACGGTCTTGCTGCCCGGGACCCACTCGTCGCGCTTGAAGACGAACGGTCCGGAGCCGACCACCTCCGTAATCTGCTGGAAGGCGTCGACCATCGCCTCCTTTTCGCGCATCACGAACGGGATGCTGGTGCCGGTCTTGGCCAGGATGTCGATCAGCAGGCCGTAGGGCTCCTTCAGCGTCCAGACGAAGGTCTTGTCGTCACTGGCGACCAGCGATGTCGTATATTCGAAAAGCTGCTTGCCCGCGCCGTCGCGCTTGCCCCAGCGGTGCATCGAAGCGACGACATCCTTGCTGGTCACCGGCGACCCGTCGTGGAACTTGAGTCCCTCGCGCAAAGTGAATTCATACATCTTGCGGTCTTCGCTGACGGCCCACTTGTCGACCATCTGCGGCTGAGGGTTGAACTCGGCATCGCTGGAGAAAAGCGTGTCGTAGACCATCAGTCCATGGATGCCGGCGATGGTCTGCGTCGTCCAGAACGGGTCGAGCGTGCGGACATCCGCATGCATGGCGACACGCAGAGTCTTGGGCTGCTGCGCCGACGAAGGCACGGCCATCGGCACCGCTGCCAGCACGGCGAGGGTCGTCGCGAGCCAGAACTGAAATGCTGCTTTGCGCGTCATCATCGTCCCTCCGTATTGATTGAAGTGGTTGTCAGCAGAAGATCAGCCCCGGTCGCGTGTACGCGTCGAGCAGCCGGATCGGACGGTTGACCCTCACGTATTCGAATTGATGGTTGGCGCGGCTCAGGGGCGCGTCGCTGCGGCAAAAGGGTATTGGTTTCGGTCGCCAAGCTCGCGGCAGACAAACTCATACCATCCCCCAAGAGGGCGCAATGCCGACAGAACTCGCCAGCAAGTCAAATACTGGCAGCTTCGCCAGTTCGGCGCCAGACCTTTGGGCTCCGACTTATGTCGGAATCTTCGCAGTAGTGACGTTGCCTGACTCGTCGCGCTCGGCGCGAAGTGCCTCCCTATTCGGCGTCGGATCGATCAACTGCACAAGATGTCGGCGATAACGGTTTCAGTTGCGAAGCGTGGCCTGAGAGCACGTTTGCAGCGTGCTCAGGGCAGCCGCCACGAATAATTCCAGCCGCGCTTCTGTCCATAGCAGGCGTAATCGCCCTTGGATCCACAGACGCGTCCGCAGCGACCGTAGTTCTTTGCGCCGTCCGTGCAGCTTGTGCCGTCGCAGCTGCGGCCGCAGCGCGCCGAACTAACGTCGGGGCCCCAGTGTGCGCCGGTCCCGTCCTCTTTCACCAGTTGCGTCCAGTGCCGTTCGCTGATGCAGATGCTGCGGCATCCCGCCTGCGCGGCCGACATGCCGCCAAGCAGGATGACGCCAAGCAGCAATGCGGCGCGTCCGTTGCGTCCAGGGATCATGATTCGAGCATATCATGTCGAAGCGGGCCTGATGTGTCGCATTAGGTCGCGTTGGCCGGGTCGAACCAGATCGCGCCCGGCCGCGGCTGAAAAGAAAGCACTGCGACCGATGGATCGGGAGCCGTGCCACAATTCTGGCGTGGATCACGCCAAGATCGGCTGAGCCGCCTTTCGCGGCGCCTTGCGGTATGCACGGATTTGCGATGGGGCACGAGGTCGCCAACGTTCATCAGGTCCTGATCTACAGCACCGGGAAGGTGACAAAGCGGCTTGGAATTCGACCGGCGGCGACCCGCTACGCGTATTGCGGGAGGGGAACGACTGGATCGTTGACGTTTCAGCCGCTACGCTCAGGACAACAATGGCCGGGAGGGCGCATGCGACAGATCAGGATCGGCGACATCACCATCGATGCGGTGATCGAACGCGAGGGGCCGTGGCGCAAGCCGGTGGACTTCTTCCCGACCTATGACGAGGGCGTCTTCAACAGGCACCTGGCGACCATGGAGCCGGAGGTGTTCGACGCAGCCTCCGGCAAGATGGTCATTACCTACCAGACGTTCCTGGTACGCACGCCGCGCCACACTATCCTGGTGGACACCTGCACCGGCGAGGACAAGGGGCATCCGCCGCCATTCGATTTTCCGGGCAAGGAGCGCTGGCGAAACGAACTGTTCGCGCTCGGCGTCAGCTTCGAGAAGATCGACTACGTGTTCTGTACCCACCTGCACATCGATCACACCGGCTGGAATACGACACTGCGCGACGGGCGCTGGGTGCCGACGTTTCCGAATGCGAAATACGTCATGCACAAGCGCGAATACGCAGCCTGGGAAGCCGAACACAAGAAGGGCGCAAACCCGCCCGGCACCGTGTTCCGCGACAACGTGATCCCAGTGGTGGAAGCGGGCCAGGCGGTATTCGTCGATGACGACTATGCGCTTGACGACACGGTGACGCTGACGCCGACACCGGGGCACTCACCCTGCCATTGCTGCATCAACATTCACTCGCGCGGGCAGCGCGCGGTGGTTGCGGGTGACCTGATGCACCATGCGATCCAGTGCCGCGAGGTCGACTGGTCGGCGCGGCCCGACTGGGACCCGAAACAGTCGGCGGTATCGCGGCGGAAGTTCTTCTCGGAGGTTGCGGACACCGACACACTGATCCTGCCGATCCACTTCCCCGCGCCGACGGTCGGCTTGATCAAGACGCAGGGCAATGCGTTCGATTACCGGTTCAAGCGGGATTGAGGCTTACGCCTCGGCCACATCCTTCGCGACGCGCCGCTTCGCGACGCTCCTCAGGATGAGGAAAACGGGCTCGCGTGCGGCGGACCGGAATGAGTTGAACCCTCATCCTGAGGGCGCTTCGCAAGAAGCGCGTCTCGAAGGATGTAGCCCCAGTGCTGCAGCCTCTACGAATTGCTCGGCGCGCGCTCGAATACGTAGGCGTCCATGTTTTCCTGCGCGGCCATGCGCAGCTTGTGCCACTGATCGGGACCGCCGTAGTAGGCGAGGCTGCCGGGTTCGGCATTGCCCTCGCCATTATAATACGAGAGGCAGTCGCGGAACGCGGCTGTGCGGATGTCGGCCGCCTTGCAGTGCTCGGCGTAGGCGACTTCCGGTTCCTTCTTGACGTCGACGATGCCTGCGCCGCGTTCGCGCATGGTCGTCATCAGCCACACGACATAGTCCGTGTGCGACTCGATGGTGCGGGTGAAGTTGAACTGGCCGCCGCCGCCCTGCGGGCCGGAGACGATGAACAGGTTCGGAAAGCCGTGGCTGTGCAGGCCGAGGTAGGTCTTCGTGCCCTCGCTCTGCCATTTGTCGCGCAGGGTGCGGCCGCCGCGGCCCTGGATCATGTTGAAGGTTGACGTCGCCATCCACTGGAAACCGGTGGCGTAGATCATGACGTCGACCGGGTACTCCTTGCCGTCGTGCACGACGCCGCGTTCGTTGATCTTCTCTACGCCGTTCGGCGCCGTGTCCACCAGCGTCACATGCGGCAGGTTGAAGGCCGGCAGGAATTCGTCGTGGAAGGTCGGCCGCTTGCAGCCGTACGGGTAGTAGGGCTTCAGAGCTTCCGCCGTCTTCGGATCCTTGACGATCGCGTCCACCCGTGCGCGGATCTGCTCCATGACGCGGAAGTTCGTGTCGAGCTGCTTGGCCAGCAGTTCGTCCGGCGTCAGCTGGCGTTCGTAGACCTTGCGCTCCTTGAAGTCCTGCACCTTTCCGGCGAGGAAGTCGTCATTCGCCTGCAGCGCGGTGCGGCCCGCCGAAATCATCGCCAACCGTTCGCGCCGCGCGACTGCCCAGCCGGGCGTCTTCGACCATTCTGCAATCTCTTCCGGCTTGGTGGCGCGCTGGTCGCGCACGTCGATGGTCGATGGCGTGCGCTGGAAGACGTAGAGGTGCTTCACCACCTTGGCGATCTCGGGGATCACCTGCACGGCGGTGGCGCCGGTGCCGATGATGCCGACGCGCTTGTCCTTCAGGTCGATGTTGTAGTCCCAGCGCGAGGTATGGAACGACTCGCCCTTGAAGCTTTCCATGCCCTCGATGCGCGCCAGCTTCGGCGTGGTCAGGATACCGTTGGCCAGCACCACAAAGCGCGCGCGCATGGCGTCGCCGCGGTCGGTGTAGACGGTCCAGAGACCGGTGACCTCATCCCAAGCCGTGCGTTCGACCGTCGTATGAAACAGGCAGCGGTCGTAGAAGCCGGTCTTCTCCGCCATCAATTGCGAGTATTCGAGGATCTCGAAACCGCTCGCGAACTTCATGGTCGGGTAGTAGCCCATCTCCTCAAGCCGCGGCAGGTAGCTGTAGGCTTCCACGTCGCAGGCGATGCCGGGATAGCGGTTCCAGTACCAGGTGCCGCCGACGTCGCCGCCCTTCTCGCAGAAGCGCACGTCATTGATACCGGCGTCGCGCAGCTTCGACCACAGCAAGAGTCCAGCGAAGCCGGCGCCGATCACCAGCACTTCGCAGCGGTCGGTCAGCGGCTCGCGCGGTACCGGCGGTGCCGAGTAGACGTCGTCGAGGTAGCGGGAGAACTCGCCTTCCATCGTCATGTAGTCGGCGGCGCCTCGGCGGGCTTCCTTGAACGCCCGGTACTTTGCCTGCTCCTCGGCGTTGAACCTGGCGCCTGGCGGTGGGGGCGGCAGTTCCTTCAGCGCCTGATCGTCGATCGCCGAATAGCCCTTGCCGGCGATCTTCTCGGTGGCCTTGGCTGCGCGGGTGTTGAAAATCTTCAGTCCGGTGATTTCGTCAGTTCTGACTGGCGCGTTCATGTCTTGTCAGCTCTTTCAAATCGATTGGCCGCATCTTGCTGGCACCCCCCGCTGTCTTCCCAGCAAAGAGTTCCACAGGCGACACTTCTCACACTGCGTGCGAGCGTACCTATATCGGCAAGATGGCCCAGAAGTCAGCAATCGTCACTATTCGCCCGCGGCGTGCCACACCAGTGCTGGTATGCAGAAAATGCCTGTCACGAATGGGGGGCGGTGGAAAGCTCAAAAGTGCGCTGAAAAAGCAGGTCAAGCGTCGCAGCGCCGAGCAGGCGGTCAAGCGGCCAAAGGTGCTTCTGACGGGGTGTCTCGGCATCTGCCCCAAGCACGCCGTCACGGTCGCCAGCGCCGCTACGCTGCAGCGCGGCGAATATCTCCTGTTGAAGGCAGAAGGGCAGGCCGCCGAGGCGGTCGAGCAGTTGATGCCGGAGCCTAAAGAGGGCAGGCACTAATCTTGGCTCAGCAGCTGATACTTGCTTTGCAACTCCTGCTCGACATAGAGAGCCGCCTTTGCTGCGGCCGCCTTGTCCGATCCACCGACGCCGCAGGAGATGGCCCAGTTTGGGTCAGGCTCGGCATTTGCGATCGGGCAGACCGAGACATCTTCCACATCGTGGCATCCGCGATGCTCCCTGATCTTGGCAAGCGCCATTTGCCTCAACTCGTCCAGCGACAGTTCTGCCTTCATGCTTCTCTCCAGCGAGGCCACGTGATGACAGATGCGTCAGGCCGCGTCATGACGGGAAGCAGGCGAAATCTTGCAACTTGATGAATGAATGCCTGCAATGCGCACAACCGGGTGAAAGACGCGTCGCGTGACCGCCCATTGACTTTGCTGCGCGAGTTCCTTGAGTCCTTCGCCATGTTGTCCGTGACGCGGCTGAGCAAGAGTTACAGGATTCCCGCCGGAACGCTGCCGGTGCTCCGCGAGGTGAACCTGGTCCTGGCCCGCGGCGAGAGTCTTGCGCTGACCGGCGAGTCCGGCTCGGGCAAGAGCACGCTGCTGCACCTGATCGCCGGCCTCGACGATCCCGACAGTGGCGAGATCATGCTCGATGACGTACCGGTCGCGCGCCTGGTTGAGAGCGAGCGGGCGCGCTTGCGGCGCGACAGGCTCGGCCTGGTGTTTCAGCAGTTCAACCTGATCCCGAGCCTGAAGGTGGCTGACAATCTTGCCTTTCAGGCGCGCATCGCCAATCGTTTCGATGAAGCGTGGCAGAACGAACTCACCGAACGGCTCGGGCTTGCGGACCTACGTGACCGATACCCCGAGCAACTGTCCGGCGGCCAGCAGCAGCGGGTCGCCATCGGCCGTGCATTGGCGAGCCGGCCCGCACTGCTGCTTGCGGACGAGCCGACAGGAAATCTCGACGAGGCGACCGCCGACGAGGTCGTGACGTTGATGACAGGTCTCGTCAAACATGCCGGTTGCGGCCTGTTGATGGTGACTCACTCGACGCGGCTTGCGGGCCTGCTCGACCGCCGCGTGCACCTGACCGGCGGACGGATCGCATGAGCCGCGTCGCCTTCACGCTCAGGGTCCTCCTCAGCCACTGGGCGCGGCACCCGATGCAATTGGCGACGCTGCTGGTGGGGCTCGCGGCCGCGACAGCCCTGTGGAGCGGCGTGCAGGCCATCAATGCCCAGGCGCGCACAAGTTACGACCGGGCGGCCGCGTCGTTCGGTGGCGCCAACGCGGCGATGCTGGTGCCCGCGCAGGCGTCGAGCGTACCGCAGTCGATGTTTACCGATCTGCGCCGCGCCGGCTGGCTGGTGTCGCCGATGGTCGAGGGGCGCATACGTGTCGCGGGCCGCAGCGTCCGCATCATCGGCATCGAGCCCCTGAGTCTTCCGCGCGGCGCGGGACCTGCTCCGTCGGTCGGTGAGACGGCACTGCAGGATTTTCTCGCGCCTGGCGGCCAGACGCTGATCGGTGCTGAAACGGCGCGGCAGCTTTCGGCGCGCGAGGGTGACGCGCTTGCGGTCGAAGACGGCAGCGTGCTGCCGCCGCTGCATGTCGCGTTCGGCCTTGCGCCGAATCTGCTGGTCATGGACATCGGCTTTGCGCAGCAAATCCTGAAGACGCCGGATCGTATCTCGCGTTTCCTGCTCGATCCGGGCGGCGCGAGCGCACGTGCACCGCTGCGCGAGGTCGCGGGTGAAAACCTGCGTCTCGTCGAGGCCGGCGCCGAGACCGATCTCGAGCGGCTCACGGCGAGCTTTCATCACAACCTGACGGCTTTCGGCCTGCTGTCGTTTCTGGTCGGGCTGTTTATTGTTCACTCCGCCATCGGTCTTGCCTTCGAGCAGCGGCTGCCGATGCTGCGCACCTTGCGCGCGTGCGGGCTATTGCCGGGCGAACTGGTGGCGCTTCTCGTTGCCGAGCTTGTGCTGCTGGCGTTGTTCGCAGGCGCGGGCGGCGTCGTGTGCGGCTATCTGATCGCGTCGTCGCTGCTGCCCGATGTGGCCGCAAGCCTGCGCGGGCTCTACGGCGCAAGCGTCCCCGGCGAACTTGCCGTCGCGCCGCAGTGGTGGCTCGCGGGCATGGGCATGAGCGTTGCCGGTGCGCTGGTCGCCGCGGTGCATGCGTTGATCAAGGTCTTCCGGATGCCGTTGCTGGTGTCGGCGCAGCCGGTTGCCTGGCAAGAGGCGCAACAGCGCTGGCTGGTATGGCAGGGCGGTCTTGCGTTGACGGCGCTGGCAGCCGCTGCGGCTTGCCTCTCGTTCGGTGAGAGCCTGATCGCCGGATTTGCCGTGCTGGCCGGAATCCTGCTTGGCGCGGCGTTGCTGTTGCCATTGCTGCTCAGCATCGTGCTGCGTCTGGGCGAGCAAACCTCGCGGCGACCGGTGGCGCTCTGGGCCTGGGCCGACAGCCGTCAGCAGTTGTCCGGGCTGTCGCTGGCACTGATGGCGATGCTGTTGGCGCTCGCCGTGAATGTCGGTGTCGGCACGATGGTGAACAGCTTCGAGAAGACCTTCAACAGCTGGCTCGAAGGCCGACTCTCCTCGGAGCTTTACGTTGTTGCGAAAGACTCTTCGCAGGCCGGCGAAATTGAGCGATGGCTGCGCGATCAGCCAGGTGTACAGGCAATTCTTCCGAGTGCGCGAGCGGAGACAAGGCTCGTCGGCGAAGTGATCGAATTGCTTGGCCTCAGTGATCACGCGACCTATCGCGACCGGTGGCCCCTGCTAGCGTCACTGCCGAATGTCTGGGACGGCGTGCGCGATGGGACGGCTGCGCTGGTCAGCGAGCAGCTGGGCCGACGGCTCGGTCTGCATATTGGTAACGAGTTACGCATCTCCACCACGTCGGGTGCATGGGTCGTACGCGTCGGTGGCTTCTATGCCGATTATGGTAACCCGAAGGGACAGATCATCGTCAATGCGGATCAGCTGGTGAGCCGGTTTGACGATGCCGAACGCGCGCGGTTTGGCGTGCGCGTCGCGCCAGACAGTCTGCCGTCGTTGCTGGCCGCACTCGACGGCAGGTTCGGCGGTGCTTACGTTGCCGACCAGGCGTCGTCGAAGGCCGAGGCCCGGCGCCTCTTCGGTCGGACCTTTGCCGTGACCGCCGCGCTGAACGCCTTCACGCTGGGCGTGGCCGGCATCGCGCTGTTCACCAGCCTGTTGACGCTCGGTCAGGCGCGGCTGCCGCAGCTTGCGCCTTTGTGGGCGATTGGTCTGACGCGACGGCAGATCGCCGGACTGGAGCTTGCGAAGACCGTCGCGCTTGCGATGCTGACGGCGCTGCTGGCGCTGCCGCTCGGCATCCTCGTCGCCTGGTGTCTGATCGAGGTGGTCAATGTGAAGGCCTTCGGCTGGCGACTGCCGCTCAGCATTTTCCCGGGGCAGCTTCTGCAACTCCTCGCCGTCGCAATTCTGGCGGCGTTGCTTGCCACACTGCTGCCGGCGATCAGGCTTGCACGCACGAAGCCAATAGCGCTGCTGAAGATTTTTGCCGATGAGCGATGAACTTGTCAGCGGGAGATCGAAACGCGACTGTCATGCTCGCGAAAGCGGGCATCCAGTACGCCGCAGCGTCTGCGAGCGAATCTCCCATGCTCTGGAAAACTGGATCCCCGCTTTCGCGGGGACGACGATCGTGGCAGCTACGCTGTTCACAGCCCACGCCCAAACCCCTGACAAAGGCTTCGCCGGTCTCGGCGACGACGTTGCTGGCTATGCGCAGGTTGTCCCCGGCAGACAACTGAGATTTCCCGCTGATCACGGCGCGCACCCGGACTTCCGGGTCGAGTGGTGGTACGTCACCGCGAATCTGAAAGACTCGGCCGGCGCAAGCTATGGCGTGCAGTGGACGCTGTTCCGCCAAGCCAACAAGCCGAACGACCGTGACGAAGGCTGGTCGAGCCGGCAGCTGTTCATGGCGCACGCGGCAATCACAAGCCGCGACACACACCGGTTCGCCGAGCGCTTCGCCCGCGGTGGTGTCGGGCAGGCTGGCGTCGAGGCCGCGCCCTTCAGGGCGTGGATCGACGATTGGAGGCTGCAGTCGCTCGATACGACGGCGGATTTTACGCCGCTCGAGGTCCGTGCGTCGGCAAAGGATTTCTCCTATGCGCTTCGCCTCGACGCCGAGCGCGGCGTGGTGCTGCAAGGCGAGGGTGGCTACAGCCGCAAGTCCGAGCAGGGCCAGGCGTCATATTACTACAGCCAGCCGCACCTGCGCGTGTCCGGTTCGCTGATGATCGACGGCAAGTCTGTCGCGGTCACGGGACAGGGATGGATCGATCGCGAATGGAGTAGTCAACCGCTGGCGTCGAACCAGACCGGATGGGACTGGTTCTCGCTGCATCTGCAGTCCGGCGACAAGCTGATGCTGTTTCGCCTGCGTCATGCGGACGGCAAGCATTTCTATGCAGGCAACTGGATTGGCGCCGACGGGAGGTCCGTAGGTCTGGAGTCGAAAAGCATCGTCATGACGCCTGGCGCGACCACACGCATCGCCGGGCGCGGAGTGCCGACGTCATGGACGCTGTCTATTCCCTCACGCAAGCTGGAAATCACGACCGCGCCGGTCAACCCGCGAAGCTGGATGGACGCGCGTTTCAAATACTGGGAAGGCCCGGTGAAGGTGAGCGGAAGCCATGCCGGTGAAGGCTATCTCGAGATGACAGGCTATTGAATCGCGCCGCAGCTTGAACGGACGCCAACCCACCACTACTCTGTCGCGTCTTGAGCTTCACAAGAACAACAAGAGGAAACGATGGACGCAGCGTCAGTTGAAGGCTACCGGCTTCTGCTCTCGCGCATCGGGCTTGTGGAGCAGGATCCCGGTGGGGAAGTGCGCTTCATCGGCTCCGATCCGGTCATTCCAAGCCGGCTGCGCTACGGCGCCGGCACGGCTTCCGCGATCGCTGCGCAAGCCGCGGCGATCGCAACCATCTGGCGGATGCGTTCGGGACGCGGCCAGGACGTTACCGTCGATCTGCGCCGCGCGGTGAATCTCGGCTTGCGCACGGTGCAGAACCTGCGCCAGAACGGTCGCTCGTTCACGGTTGGAAGCACGACGCGCGCATCCAATTTCTTCAAGACCGCGGACGGGCGTACGATCTACCTGCTGCGCAACACCGGACGGCAGAGCATTACCACCGATCTTGTCGGCATGCTTCGCTGCGAGAACACGACCGAGTCGCTGTCGGCCGCAGTCGCGAAGTGGAAGGCCAGCGACCTGGAGGAGGCGCTGGCCGAGCGCAAACTGCCGGGGGTGGTCGTCCGCAAGCCCGAGGAGTGGCTGCAGCATCCGCAAGGCGAGTGGCTTGCCGACCGGCCGGGCGTCGAGATCGAAAAGATCGGCGACAGTGCGGCCCAGCCGTTCGCGCCGGGCGAGCGGCCGATGAGTGGGGTGCGCGTGCTCGACGCCTCGCACGTGATCGCGGGGCCCGCGACGGGACGCATGCTGGCCGAGCACGGCGCCGACGTGCTGCATGTGACCACGCCGAAGGAGCAGGAGCATGTCCATGTCATGATGGACACCGGCTTGGGCAAGCGCGCGGCCTACATCGACCTGAATGAAGTTGCCGACGTGGCGCAACTGCGCGAATTGGCAAAGAAGGCCGACATCTTCATACAGTCCTGGCGGCCGGGAGGGCTCGCACGCAAGGGCTTTACGCCACGCGACGTCGCCGCAATCCGGCCCGGCATCATCTACGTTTCGATCAGCTGTTACGGTGACGAAGGGCCCTGGGCTCCACGCGGTGGCTACGAGCCCATCGGCCAGGTGGCAACCGGATTGTCCGCCACCGAAGGCTCATTCGAGGATCCGAAGAACGCGCCCACCGTCACCATGAACGACTACCTCACCGCCTATCTTGCCGCTGCCGGCGCCTCGGGCGCGCTGGTGCGTCGTGCGCGCGAGGGTGGCAGCTATCACGTCAAGACCTCGCTCTGCCAGGCATCGATGTGGGTGCTCGGCCGAGGCATTCTCGGCGATCCGATCGAGGCGCCGCCGCTCTCGGCTTACGTTCCGGGGCAGGGCGAAATCCTGTCGATGAAGTCGGCGTTCGGCGATCTGAAATATGTCGCGCCCATCGCCCAGTTCTCGGAGACGCCTGCGTCATGGGAGACGCCGCCCGAACCTGCAGGAGCGTCCGCGGCGCAGTGGCGATAGTTGAACAGGCGAGGCTTGGGCGGTCGCGAACGCGGCTCTGCCTCAGGTCCCGCAGAAGGTCTGCGTGACGCGCTCTTCGTCCTGCGGCGGGTTGGCGTAGTGGGCGAATTGCGGTTGGTCGTTGAAGGGCGTTGACAGCACCGTCAGCAACTCCTCGAACGGGCCAAAGTCGTCGCCCGTCGCTGCCTGGATCACCGCCTCGATGCGATGATTGCGCGGAATGAAGGCGGGATTGATCTTGCGCATCTCAGCGCTCGCGAGCCCGCGTTGCGTACGAGCCTGCCGCCATTTTTCCGACCATGTGTCGAAGTCGCCCGGATCTGCGAACATTCCCCGTAGCTCACCCGCGTCGCCGTCAGCGGCGTTGCAAAGCCTGCGGAAAGCGAGGGTAAAGTCCGCGCGGTTGTCCGCCAGAATCTTGAGAAATTCTCCGATCAACTGCTCGTCGTCGCTGTCGCTGGACACGCCGAGCTTGGCAAGCATGCCCGTCGTCAATGCTGCATCGAAGACACCGGAGAACTCGCCGAGCGCGCCCTTGGCGACCTCGATCGCCGCGGTCTCGTCATCTGCCAGCAGCGGCAGCAGGCATTCCGCCAGCCGCGTCAGGTTCCACAGGACGATGCGCGGCTGGTTACCGAATGCGTAGCGGCCATTCTGGTCGATCGAAGAAAACACCGCCGCCGGATCGAATGCGTCCATGAAGGCGCACGGGCCGTAGTCGATGGTCTCGCCGGCGATCGCGCAGTTGTCGGTGTTCATCACGCCGTGAATGAAGCCGACCTGCATCCACTTCGCCACAAGCTGCGCCTGCCGTTCGATCACCCTGACCAGTAACGCGCGGTAGGGCTGAGCGTCGCCGGCAACGTCCGGGTAGTGGCGGGCAATGACATGATCGGCGAGTTTTCTGATCGCGTCCTGGTCGTCGCGCGCCGCGAAGAACTGGAATGTGCCGACACGGATATGGCTCGAGGCGACGCGGGTCAACACGGCGCCCGGCAGCGGCGTCTCGCGGTACACCGGCTCGCCGGTGAGCACTGCCGCAAGCGATCGTGTGGTCGGAATGCCGAGCGCGGCCATGGATTCGCTGACGATGTATTCGCGCAGCACCGGGCCGATCGCCGCGCGGCCGTCGCCGCCACGCGAGAACGGAGTGCGTCCCGCGCCCTTCAGCTGGATATCGCGGCGTTGGCCGGAACGGTCCAACACCTCGCCGAGCAGGATGGCGCGGCCGTCGCCGAGCTGCGGCACGAA
>Ga0190271_10001564_pt1 | contig 13154 bp, 13 predicted proteins | sample Popmic356T_FD_133747 | JGI IMG/M metagenome (GOLD analysis project Ga0190271, IMG submission 133747) | Populus adjacent soil microbial communities from riparian zone of Weber River, Utah, USA - 356 T | ecosystem: Environmental > Terrestrial > Soil > Riparian zone | place: USA: Utah | collected...
CTTCCGATCCAAGCTCGGACCGGAAAATGAAGGCCGGCGACTGCAACAACGCCTGAATGACCAGGCTGACGCCAGTCGCAAAATCCTGCTGGCGGCCTTCGGCATAGACCGCCATGAGACCGGTGATTTCGTTCTCGTCGACGGGGCGACGGAAGGCACGGGCACCAAAGCGCCCTGCGAAACGCCGCGCGCAAGCTTCTTCGCTTTCGCCTGATGTGCAGGCGACGAGCGCGGGGATTCGCGGGCCGAGCGCCGCCGTCACCTTGCGCGCGGTCAGGTTGAGCTGAAAGGCGAGGTTCTCGTCGACCGTCGCTGACGAATCGCTAAAAAAGGCCGCTTCCGACGTTCCGCCGGTGGTCGCCAACACGGGCGGGCTGTCCAGATCGAGCAGATCGCGAACCGAGTTGGCGTACTGCTGGACCGAGAGCCGCCACAACCGCCGGTCAATCGGGGGGAGCGGCGCACATGGCTCGCTCGGCTCATAGGCCGTCGGTTTATCAGGCGTGCTTGCGCCGCCGTCTTTGCAGGCGATCCCGGCCGAGAAGGCGACGAGCATGGCGACGATGCGCAGGGCCGCCATGATCGGAATCCGGTGCGGGGCTGACATCCTCAGCGACGCGTTACTCATGGCCGGCGTCATGTCGAGCATCGTTGTCTCCGGGCCTTTGCTGAGCGCCTGCCGACGCGTGTCCGCGCCAGAGCGGCGCCGAGTAGCAAAGACACGATCGATGTCGGACGACTGTCCGGCGGGGCCACGCCACAGGCACAGCCCGCGGGATTGTCGGCGCCGGCCCCCCCCGCGCCAGCGCCCGCGCCTGCAGGCGATCCGCCGCGCCCGCCACTCGTGTTCGTTCCCCCCACGCCAACGGAGGCTCCGGCCGTCCCGGTGTTGCCACCGGCACCGGTGCTTCCGCCGCCGCCGGTCGTGCCACTCGCGCCAGCGGCGCCGATCGTTCCAGCGCTTCCCGTAGTGCCGGCGGAGCCGCCGGTGCCCATCACGCCTCCTCGGCTGCCACCGCCCGCCATGGCGCCCGCCGTCCCAGTCGTTCCCGCGCTTCCCGACGTTCCGGCGGAGCCAGTGGCCCCCGTGCCGCCCGCGCCCCCTCTACCGCCGCCGCCTCCGGCCGCCCCACCTGTGCCGCCCGCGCCCGCGCAGACGTTTCCGCTACAGAAGCCGCTTTGGCAGTCCGTGTCCTTCGTACACCCTCGACCGTCGGCACAGCGACGGCACGTACCGCCGCAGTCGACGTCGGTCTCTTGCCCGTCCCTGGCGCGGCTTCCGCAAGTTCCGGGCAGGTGCGGTCGGAGGAGTGGGAACGGCGTCGAAACGAAGCTCGCGCCACTGGTCGTGCTGCTGGCGTCGATGACCCAGTACACGTAACCGCTCCAGACGCCGCCATCTGTCCCAGCAGCTTTGGCGTGTAGGTGCGCCAGGAGGTTTGCGAATGCCTGCTTGCAAGCGTCGCTCGCTTCGGGCACGTCCATCTCGCTCAACCAGGCAAAGCGACGGTTGGCGACGGCCCACTCCTCGAACGGCCTCAACTTGTCGACGTACCCGTTGGCGACGCACGCATCGTCGTAGTACTGGTGCACGTCGATCGCCATGTTGTCGTCGGGGTCGGTGATCGATTGGAGCAAGTTCCGGTTCTGTGACCAGGAGAAGTCATTGGCGGTGGTCCAGTCTGCGCCCGGGACCAAGATCAAGTTCTTCGCGCCGGTGCCACGGATCGCCGTAAGGGCCTGCCGGGCTGCGTCCACCCAGACCGATACAGCGATGTCGTGCGGCTCGTTCATCAGCCCGAAGACGTACGGGTGTGACTTGCTGGACGATCCGAACTCCTGGGCGAGCCGCCGCCACAGATCTACGAAGGCAGCAATCGGAACGTCGGCGGATCCGATGTGTTGCCCCGGCTGTGAGGTGCCTCGATTGTTGCGCTTGTAGTAGGCGTAGTTGTGGACGTCGAGCAGAACGATCGCGCCCCGCTTGCGCAGGGCCTCGGCAGTAGCCTTCAACTTGGCAAGGTAGCCAGAGTCGAACGGACCGCTCAGAACCGGCTGCAACCGTTCCCACTGAAACGGCAGCCGGACTGTGTTCACCCCGCCGGGGAAAAGCGCGCTGTCCAGGGCCGAGACGTTCGTATTCAGGTCGGGGTTGGGCCACACGTAGGTCGATCCCTCCACGCCCGGAATCGCGGCTCCCCACGACTCCTCGATCGCCGCGCCGAAACCGCGCTCCGCGCCGGTGAGGTTGACGCCCTGATAGAAAAGCCCGGTGGTCGTCAGCTCCGCAGAGCGGCTCTCGACCGGTTCAGCCGGGGCGCCATCAACACACGCGCCTGCCAAAAGGGCCGACAGATAGATTGCCGCGCTCGCCGAACGACTGGTCATGACGACCCTATGGATTGCCGGGACAACAACGCAGTCGGTGCCTGCTGACATCGAGCGTCGCGGAGCCTCATTTGTGAAAGCTCCGAGCACGGGTCTAAGCGTCTACACCTCTAAGAATGACGATTGCTACGCTCGTGATGTTCGGACTATGTTCCATTTGTGACAACCGATCGGCGTTCCCCGGTAGACCCGGAAATCGCCCGGTGGCAGGTCGTTTCGGTCGACCTGCTCAAATCTGACCTGGTTGCCGGACGCACTCCCGGGCCGCCGGCTCCGACCGAGTGGGCGCCGCTGCTCGAGCAACTCGTTCAGACGTCGCGCTCACCGAGCGCCGGACCGCACTGGTGGACGGCCCCTCACGCCTTCTTGGGCAACGTCGAGACCCGAACCGATCCGCGACGGTACTACTGGGACGGAATGAAGCGGATCGGACGCCGCGAGCGCCGGCACGTATTCTTCCAGTTCACTCTGGCCGGTTGGGGTTGTTTCGAGCTTTATGGAGGCGCCCCGCAGCGGATCCCGCCGGGAAAAGGGTTCTTCGCTGTTGTCCCATCCAGGCACCGCTATTACCTGCCTGAGGGATCGCCGGGATGGACGTTCGGCTGGGTGGGGATGTACCACCCGTACCTGGTCGAGCGCATTGCGAACCAAGTCGCAACCAGCGGCCCAGTGGTAACGACGGCGCCCGACAGTCCCCTCGTCGCGGTGGCAGCGCGGCTGGTGCGCGGCGCATTCCAGAAGGACTTCCGGGACCGCTTGGACGTCGAGACCGCGCTGTTCGAGTTGGTAGTAGCCCATGAGCGCCTGGCGCTAAAGCTCTCCGATCCCGGGGTCGATCGGCAGCGCCTGCTCGAGGCGTTGCGGGGGCGCGTGATGGCGGATCCGTCGCGACCGCTCGACGTCGCACGCATCGCCGCCGAACATGGCATGAGTCGCAGCCACTTCAGCCACTACTTCAAGGCCCGCACGGGTCTGTCTCCCGGCCGATTCATGACCGAGGTGAGAATCCAGGAGGCATCGCGCCTCTTCCTCCAGACGCGAATGCCGCTCAAGGAGATCGCCGCGGCGTGCGGTTTCATCAACCTCAGTCACTTCGCGCAGGTCTTTCGCCGGTTCAAGCACCTGACCCCCGCCGCCTATCGCCAGGCGATTGGCGGCAGTCGAGCGCTGTAGGCGGCGCCGCCGACGCCGTTCGACGTGCCGCGCTTAACGTCCCCGAAGATCGCATCCCGTGTTCCGCGGGTCGCGAAGCGGATCGGCTTCAACCTCGGCTCACGCCCAGACTGCGGCGGCTCTCCATTCGGCGCTCGTTGATCATTACTGCGCGATGCAGTTGTTCACCATGATGTCCCAAGCCTGCTTTGCGATTATTTTGGCTGCCGCCGCAGTCGGGTGGATGCCGTCGGTGGTGTACGCGCTCGCATCCTGGCCGGCAAAAAGGGGCTGATTGTCCGCGAAGAAGCAGGGGACCGAACTCATCTGGCATTCGGCCGCCATCCTCGGTCGCATCCAGTCGAGACCAGCCTTCAACGCTGGCATGTCGTAGTAAAAGATGAATACGACGTGTTTGACGCTGCCATCCGTCGCCATCGTCCTGAAGAAGTTCCTCGCGTCGGTGACGGCTTGCACGTGCTGAGCGCAGCCCGGCGCACAACCGGGATTCTGGAGGATGTCATTGCCACCCCCGTCCATGATCACGACCTTCGGCGGGGGCGTGCGGTTACGGGTGTACGACGCGGCGATAGCGGCCATCTTCGTTCCGCCCACGGAGACATCCCTGTAGTTCGCACCACCGGCGAGGCGCCGGAGCTCGTTGGGTAGTGCGCTGCCGGCAGCCGGGAAGTATGAGTCACCGACAATGAGCACCTCATTGCCGGCAACTTGACCACGCTGGCAAGCGTCTGCCCCGCCGGCTCCCGTGCTGCCACCCGAGCCGGTGGTACCGCCGCGGCCGGCGGCGCCAGTCGTGCCGGCGGTGCCGGTCGTGCCGCCCCGCCCCGCAGCGCCGGCAATACCCGCCGTACCGGTCGTGCCGCCCCGCCCCGAGGCGCCGGTGGTCCCTGCGGTGCCGGTGGTCCCCGCGACGCCGGTGGTTCCGCCCGACCCCGTGACGCCGCCCGTTCCGAGCACGCCACCCGTTCCAGCGGTGCTGCCGCCCGTGGCCGTGGCACCGGAGCCACCGCCCGATCCCGGGGTCGCGGAACCACCGCCGCCTGCTGATCCGGAAGAGGAACCGCCTGAACCGCCGGAGCCTGTGTCGCTTCCCGTCGGGGCGCAAGCTGTGAACGAAAGCACGGCGATCCCGAACACCAGAGATCGGGCGGCCGAGCACGAGAGTCGACGGTTCGTCATGGCTTCGATTACCTCCGCTTGGGGGGCACAAAGGATTTCGTGCCTGAATACAGTCGCGATGGTCCGATACGTGTTGGCGGCCTCGCAATAAGCCAAACGGCGTAATTTGCGACGCGGTCGATTTCGGGCGCCGCTCCCCGTATCGCAGCAGATTCGCCGAGGTACATTCGCGGGCCATGGCGCTCACCAGGCTCGCGGAGCTTCTCGGCCGTTTGTCGCTGGCCTTCGATATCTCGAGCGCTTTTCCGCACGGCAAGGCGGTCCGCTCGACGGTGTTGGCGGTCGAGTTGGGGAAGCGAGCGGGGGCGAGCGATGAGGAGATTGGCGATACCTATTGGGTGAGTTTGCTCGCCAATCTGGGCTGCACCGGCTTCGCGCACGACGAAGGCCTGATGGGCGCCGGCGACGATCGCTCGCTGCGCAGTGGCATGTCGCTGTTCAGCATCGAAGACCCGCTTCGCAGCGCGCGCGACGCGTTTCGTCGCATCGCGCCGGACGTCTCGCTCGCGCGTCGCCTGCAGGTGTTCGCGGGTATCCTCACCGACCGGACGGTGTTCGAGCGTTTTCAGCTGGCGATGTGCGACGCGTCGATCGGTCTCGCCCAGATGGTCGGCGCCGGGCCGCGTGTCCTGACCGCTCTCGACCAACTGTGCGAGCGCTGGGACGGACGCGGGGCGCCCGGGAAGGTGCAAGGCAATTCCATGGTCCTGCCCATGCGCCTCCAACAAGTCGGGCACATCGTCGAGATCGCGCATCACCGCGGCGGACGCGCCGGTGCGATCGCGGTCGTGCGCCGCCGCGCTGGCCGTCATTTCGATCCGCGCCTCGCGAAAGTGTTCGTCGAGGAGCAGGTTCCGCTCTTCGAGGCCATCGAGGATCGTCACATCTTCGAGCGTTTCCTCCGGTTGGAGCCCGAGCCGGTCGCCTCGGCGGATGAGCGCCGTATGGACGACGTCGCCCGCGCGCTCGCGATCTTCACCGACATCAAGAGCCCGATTTTTCTCGCCCACTCCACCGGTGTCGCGGCATTGGCGGAACGCGCGGCCGGCCAGCTCGGACTCGGCGCCAACGACACCAGGGCGCTGCGACTGGCCGCCCTGCTGCACGACATCGGGCGAGTGAGCGTGCCGAACGGCATCTGGGCGCAACCCGGCCCGCTCGACTGGAGCGCATGGGAACGGGTCCGCTTGCACAGCCACTACACCGGACGGGTGCTCGGCCCGATCGAGCCGCTCGCCCAAGTCGCGGACATTGCCGCGGCGGCTCACGAGCGCCTGGATGCGTCCGGCTATCCGCAACGTCGAACCGCCCAATCGCAGTCTTCCGCGGCACGCGTACTCGCGGCGGCCGATATGGCGTTCGCCATGAGTGAGGACCGCCCGCACCGCCCGGCGCTCGCCCCTGAGATAATCGCGCGCGAGCTGGTGGCCGAGGCAGCAGCTGGACGCCTCGACGCCAAGGCCGTGGACGCGGTGCTCGCTTCGCTCGGCCTACCGGACCGCGCGGCGCCGGCTGACTCCCACGGGCTCTCCGAACGCGAGCTCGATGTGTCGCGGCTACTGGCTCGAGGCAAGTCCAACAAGGAGATAGGCGCGCAGCTCCACATCTCGCCGCGCACCGTACAGGTCCACGTCGGGCGAATCTTCGAGAAGCTCGGGGTGCGGAGCCGTGCCGGTGCCGCCATCTGGCTGATCGAGCACGATTTGGCTCGCTGACCAACCGCGCGTTGCGGCGGATTGGGCTGCGCCCGGCGCCCTGCTCCCCCAGGGAGGCCTGCGCAGCACAACCGTCTTCTACCGTATCCTCAACGAATCCGGGACGTAGACAGGGGTGTGGCCGTTTGCCTCGCGTTGGCGCTACGGGTCCCAGCGCAGCAGCTCGCCGAGCGAGGTCGTCGCGTAGGCGTGGGTGCTGGTGCCGGCGATTCCGCCGATCGAGGCGAGGCCGCCGGCCATCAGCTCAGAGACGTCGTGATTGACCCTGCCGATGCTGCCGCAGTCGGTGGGCTCGGAGGCCCAGATCGCGCCGCTTCCGCCCGCCCGGAGGCGCGGCTCACAGGGGCCGCCGCTGCAGTCCGATCCCTGGCGCTTACCCGTGGTCGGCGCTGCGAGCGGCAAATACTCCAGGCCACCAAACCAGTCACTAAAGTAGAGATCGCCGCCGGTCAGCACGATGGAGTTCGGCACGGCGTACGCCAGCTTGAGGAACGCCGGCGTGCCGGGGAGCGTACCGGTCACCGACACCTTTTGGACAGTCTCGTTGGAAAACTCGGTGAAGTAGATGGCGTCGGTTGCGGCGGCGATTCCCCTCGGTTCCATGGTCGTCGAGACCGTCTGGACCGCGCCGCCTCCCGTCGGGACGCGCCATATGGTGTTGTTGGCGGAGAAGTAAACGAACCCGCCGCCCACAGTGAAGTGCGACGCCCGTCCGTTGGTGCCCATCGCCTGCGACGCGAGCATTGTGGGCGTGGCTGCGTTCGCGGTCAGCGGCGCGCGGAGGACCGTAATCATTCCCGTGACGCCGCTGTCGAGCCAGTAGATGTTCTCGTCGTCGATGCCGGTCACGAGTGGCGCAACGCCGCTGACCATCATCTCCGGCGTGCCGCCCGAGAGCGAAAGGCGCATCAGCGCCGAGCTGGTCGCGAAGTAGGCGTTCGTCGCATCCACTTCCAGTGCAACCGTTCTCGGCAGACCAGTCGCCATCACCGTTAGACCGTAGTGGAGCGGGCCGCGATCGGTCGGGACCAGGCTGGCCGAGCCTCCGAAACTGCAGGTGCCGTAGAAGTAGGGCAGCGGCGCCGGCTCGAAGCCCATGCTGTCCATGGGCCCGTCCGAGCCCGACAGATCCACGCCGACGTCGGGCTGCTGCCCGCTGTCGCCACCGCCACCGCCGTCGGGCGCCGCCGCACCGGATGAACAACCGAGTCCCGCGCACAACACCAGACCAACGACTCGCACACCACGGGTCATGAGCGACGCCTCCATTGCTCGCAGCGAGCGCCCAATCTTCGCAAGCGCCTCGCCCGGAAAGCAAGAACCTCACACGACGGTGATCGCTCTCACGTTCCCCGCAATCTGCGAGAATGCGGTCGGCACGGCCGTTGCTGTTCTCACCCGCCATGACGTCTTCCAGACCGAAAACCACGACATTTGCGTCCGGGGTGAGGGGTCTCACCGCGCTGGTCTTCGCGCTGGCGGCCGCCCCCGTCGGGTGCGGCACCGAGTGTCCGGCCGGCTCGACGGCGATGAGCGTGACCGCCGTCGAGTGCGCCTCCCAGGGCAGCGTGCAGGTCGCGTCCGCGACCCTCGCGTTACCCGCGACCGCCGTGCCCGGGGGCGGCGCGATCACCTGCATGCAGACCGATGGGACGTGCGGCGGCGATGCCGTCATCGCGTTCGCGACCCCCGGCGAGATCAGGCCCTCCTTCATCCACTTCGGCTTCCGGATCCCGGGCGGCGAGGGCCCCCGAAGGTACGGGCTGACGGCCGACACAACGCTCTTCACCTCCGCCCTGGTCAGCGACGAGGCGAGCGCCTACACCGGCAACCTGGCCGTCACGTCGGGCGCGCTCGTGGTCGGCCGCAACGACGCCCGAAACCTTGACGCCACCTTCTTCGTCGAGCTCGAGACGACCGACGGCCTGCACCGGGTCTCGCTCACCAACGGCGAGATCCACGTCAACTCGTGCGCGGTCGTGGCCAGCGAACAGTGCTTCGTCGCTGACTAGCCGATCCCGCGCGGAGCGCCGGATCGCCGCGCGTACCGAGCCGCTCTTGCCGCCTCGCGTGGGGCCTAGGGGCAGTTGCCCGGGGAACACTGACCCGAGGTGAAGATCAGGTAGGGCTGGGTGCCCGACCTCATCGCGGTCTCGCCGCCCCCTTCGCAGCGGATCGAGATTCCCACGGAGGGAATCGTTACGGTGGTTCCGGTGGCGACCGTCGCGCCACTGGCATCGCTCCACCGGTGGGTCTCGTACTCGCAAGCCTGCGAGGGACTGGCCGAGATGGAGACCGTGTAGCAGAGAGTCCCGTCGGGCTTGGTGATCGTGGCTGTCTCGACGCTGGGGCCGTTCGTGGTGCACCTCGAGCCCGTCGAAGTCGAGCGCGCACCCGACGCGTAGCATCTGGACACGGGATTGCCGGCATCGTCCGTCTGGTAGGCGCAAGAGCCTGCGATCGAGCAGGGGGCGAAGAGGTCGCGCAGGCATCCAGGCGGCTGGAATCCGTCGAAGCCCGCGGCGCCGCTGCCTCCATCGCCGTTGTTGCCGCCCGTGCCGCCACTGCCCGCGCCGCCCGTCGTGCCGCTCACGCCTCCGCCGCCCGCGCCGCCTGTGCCGGCGCCTCCATCTATGCCCGTGTCATTGCGCTCCGTCGGTGCGTCCGCACCGGCGGAGCCATCTGTTGGAACCTGCGCAGTGGAGCCGTTGCACGCCGCGCCAATCCCTGCCGCGACCAGGAGCACCAGCAGATAACCGCGCCAGGTTGGTCTGATCCGGGCCTTCATCGAGCACGTCACCGCCCATACACTAGAGCAGTTCGGCGCGATCGCGTCGATTCAGGCGCCGATCGTCCCCAGGGTGGCGCAGCTGGTAAGTGACGTACGTCCCACGGCGCGCGCGGCGATCGGTTGGCCGCCGCGCCGGCGGTCGCGAGCGGGTGTAGGATCGTCGCGTCGGCCGCATCGAACGCCGTCGCGCGTGACCCGCCACGATCGTGCAGAACGCCGCAACAACGAATCGCCGCGCCCGCGCCCGGGTTCTGCTCCTCTCTTGCTGCGCGTTGGCGACGACGGCCTCTGCTTGCGACAGCGGTCGGAATGAAGAGACGGGACCGGCGCTGTGCGAGGCCGGCACGCTGTTTCTGTCCGGCTATTTCGACGGAACGTACGTCAACCAGCGGATCCGGCACACGTCGTTCGTGGTCCAGCAGCAGTCATCGCCGCACACGCTCGACGTCGCGTACGCGACCGGCGCTTTTCACCTGGAGTGGGCCGCCGCTCTGTCGGTCGATGGTCCCAGCGTCAACGCCACGGGCCGGATCGTCGTACCGGGCGGCTCCCTGATGGGCTCGACGTTCTGCAGCGCGGAGGTGCCGCTCTCGCTGGATCCCAAGACCGACGCCTCCTCGCGCTTCGTTGAATATGAGTTCAACCTGGGCGCCCTGTCGCTGGGCCCTGATTGCCCCGGACGATCGGTGCCCGGCAGCGTTCTCGGCTGCCTCCGCGAATGATCCCGAGCGCCGAGTTCTAACTGACCCTTCCGAGGCGTCAGTCGGCTCCGCCGCCTTCGCCGCCACCACCGCCGCCGCTCGTCTCGACCAGATCTGACACGTGGTGGCTGGTGACGACGTGGTCGTGGGTGTCCGCGCCGAACTCGCCGTCGCTGTACACGGTCGAATCGGTCGAGCGCGGCGGGCGGTAGTCACGTAGCGCCTGCCGGATGAACACGAAGCTCCCGGGGATCAGCCAGAGCAGCACAGCCTGGGCGATCTTCTGCGACCGCTCGAACAGCGGGCTCTTCCAGAGCCGACGCGTCGTCGCGGCGTTGATCACCGCAAGCGCCCCACAGACACCGATCACAATCATGCCCGCGACGGTCACCGGCATCGTGGCGAAGGTAACACGTGTCGGCCGTGAAGACCGTCAGCGGGACGACACGGTGACGCCGACGATGTATTCGCCTCCGGCGGAGGACGTGAGACGTACGACCTTCTCCACCGGCGCGATGACGCCCTCGAGGATCTCCTCCCTCCCGAGGATGAGACGGCTCGTTCCCAGGGTCGCGCGGCCGGTCTCGATACCGAACGGGCCCCGATCCACCTCCGACCCCTCGACGTCCACGTTGATGCTGCTGCCCGGCGAGGATTTGACCACCTGCCTCTGCGTGGCGAACACGCGCCGCGTTCCGCGTCGACGTTCTGCTCGAGGGTCGTCAGCGTGGTGGTGGTGGTGGTCCCCGACGCGGGGTCCACGGTCATCCGGAAGTCGACCTCGTCCGATCCGGTCCCGGTGGGACCGGATGTCTCCTTCAGGCAGTGGAAGCGATTGAGCACCACCGTGACCTCGGTCGGATTGCGCGTGTAAGTGGCCCGCAGCTCGCGGATCGTCGGGACCGTGGTCATCAGACCGTAGTGATCGGACACGTCGCGCCCGGAGGGGCTCTTGACCACAGAACGTTGAACGAATCGTCCATCCCGCGAAGCAGACGGCCGATCTGATGCCCGGGTCCGCGGCTGCGACATCAGGGGGTCGCCTTCGCGGTCGCCGCCTGAGCGACGATGTCCCGGAGGCGATCGAGGTTCACGGGTTTGACCAGGTGGTCGACGAAGCCCGCGGCCATCGACGTGACCCGATCGCGGCTGCGACCGTAGCCCGTCGCAGCGACGCAGCGAATCCCGCGCCCCCCGGGCAGCTCGCGCAGGTGCGCGGCCAGCTCGTAGCCGCTCATTTCAGGCGTCGCGGCAGGCTGACGGTGATGGCGGTGCCTTCCAAATCCGAAACGACATGGATGTCGCCGCCGTGACCCTTGACGATCTGCTGCACGATGTAGAGCCCGAGGCCGACGCTCTTGCTCTTGGCTGTTGTGCGACTGACACCGCGCTTGAAGGGATCAAACAGCCTCGGAAGGACCTCAGAGGGGATGGGGCCGTCGCGATTCTGGTTGGCGATCGTGACAGACACCGTCTCGGCTCCGCCTTCGCTGCGGACGGAGATGCGAGACGCGGACGGACTGTGGGTGAGGGCATTGCCGAGGAGATTGCTCAGAGCCTGAACGATCCGATCGCTGTCCCATGCACCATCCCCCGGGCCTGAACGGTCCGAGATGATGACTCTTTCCGGGTTGGAGATCTCGATCTCCTCGACGACGTGACGAACGATGTCGTGGATGTTGCCCGGCTGCCCGACGACGGGGATGCCCCCGCCGATTCGGGCCTGGCTGAAGTCGAGTAGCTCTCCGACCAAGCGGGTGGCTCGATCGGCGCTACGGACGATGCGCCGGAGCACATCAGTCAAGGCCGCGTCCTTGTGGTGTCTCCGCAAAAGGACACCAGAGGCCGCGATGACAACGCCGAGAGGGTTACGAAGATCATGGCTCACGATCGCCAGCAGCTCTTGTGCGAATGCGGACGTTTGTTCGACCTCCGCACGTAACTTGTTCCCCTCGTCGATGTCGCGGAGCGCCCCTTTGAGGCGCACGTTCATGGTGGTGAACACCTCCGCCAGTCGCTGCTCGGAGAGAACCGCCATCCTGTCGACCTCCGCCGCTCGGGCTTCTGCGATCGCATCAGCGTCGGTGACATGGCTCGGCTGATCCGCGCGCGACGCCCACGCCAGAACGTCGGCCACCTCGGGCGTATCAGCGACGAGCGGAGCGTAGTTATCCGCGTAGCGCTCATCGAGCTCGTACCCCACCTCGGGGTGCGCCGACATCCAATCGTGGCAGGTCTTGTTGTAGCTGATGAAGAGGACGAGATTGTCATAGGCCTCGGAGTCGAGCGCGTGACGGAGAGCGCTGCGAACCGCTCCCGCCGTTTTCTCGCCGGCGTAGACGGCAGTGGCGAGACGGAGCAGGTCGTCCTCCCATGTCGAGCGCGCGATACCGCTTGCCGCCAAATGCTCCAACCCGGCGAGCCGTACCATGGACGCTTCGACATCCGCCTGCGTGGGTCGGGACATTCGTAACAAGCGGACGATTCCATCACCTGGCAAGCCCAGCGGACGGAGAGCACAGCTGTGGCACATGAGGCAATAGGGAACGGCGCAATTCCCGGCGAGAACCGCCGCGATCTTCTCCTTGAAGAGCGCCGGCAGCGGGTTGTCCAGGTAGGCGGTCCGCGTCTGATGCCAGAGGTTCTCCAGAACGTCGGGATGAGGAATAGCCGGCTCGAAGAACGGAGGCACAAAGCCGAGCCGGGCCTCGATCGCGCCGAGAAGCTCGGTCGATCCTGATGAGGTCACCGACGCCGGCAAGCCTGGATCCTGGTGACCCATCGATCGACAGTACCAGGCGACGACTCGGGTGCAAGGTGCCGACGGATTCGTAGCGCCGTCGAGGCCGGGACGCGGCCGCAGGGCTATCGGTCGCGCCGCTTCTTCTCACGCAGCATGAAGAGGTAGAGGCTCTCGACCTTCTCGCGCGCCCACGGCGTGCGCCGGAGGAACTTCAAGCTCGACGGGACGCTGGGATCCGTCGTGAAGCAGCGGATGTTCACCTGCTGGCCGAGCTCTGGCCAACCGTAGTGCGCCACCAGCTCGTTGACAATCTGCTCGAGCGTGATGCCGTGAAGGGGATTGTGCGGTTGGGTGCTCATTGTCTCCTCGGGGGCGCGGTGCGCCGGGCAAGGAGACTACCCGGGCAATCATTCGCCGACGCAGCCGATGTCAGCGTATGACTGCCGCGTTGCCGCCCCACCCGC
>Ga0190271_10001565_pt1 | contig 13152 bp, 13 predicted proteins | sample Popmic356T_FD_133747 | JGI IMG/M metagenome (GOLD analysis project Ga0190271, IMG submission 133747) | Populus adjacent soil microbial communities from riparian zone of Weber River, Utah, USA - 356 T | ecosystem: Environmental > Terrestrial > Soil > Riparian zone | place: USA: Utah | collected...
GAGCCAGTCCGGATGCATGCTCCGCTCGATCAGCACGGCGAGACCGTACACCGCGCGAAAGGATCGTTGCCCCCGTTGACTCTTCCTCTCTGGGTGCGTGCGCTCGCGAAAGCTGCACGTGCCCGGGGCCTCTGGCTACGGCGCTTGCGGCAGCGTCGGGAGAGGCACCGCAGGAACCGGCAACGGCGGAGCGCTCGCCCCAGCGGCGCCCGCCGCGCCGGCCACGGTCTCGACGACCGCGGGAAGGGCCGGCGGGACGGCCGGGAGCGGCAGCGGAGAAGGGACGGGGAGCGGGAGCTGCGGCGGAACGGCAAGCTGCCCCGGGAGCGGCACCGGCAACGAGACCGGCGGCAGCGCCGGCACAGGCACGGGTAGGGCGCCGGGCACCGGGAGCGCCTGCGGCGTGCCGGCTGTCGGCGTCGCAGCCGGCTCGGCGCCGGGTACGGCGACAGGCGTGAAGGTCTGCGGGACCGCCGCCACTGGCCGCGACCGTGGCGCCGGCGCGGCCGCCGGCTTGGCGCGCACGACGGTGCCGGAGACCATGGGTGGCTTGGCCGTGCGAGCCACGGGCTTGGCGGCGACGCGAGCGGCTGCGGGCTGCCCGGTCGGAGCCGCGTTCGGCGCAGCAGCCACCGGCGCGGGCCGAAGCCCGTCCGCCTGGGAGACCGGGACGGCGACGCTGGCGCCGCCGACGGTGAGCACCGCAGCGCCGAACGCTCCGGCGGCACGAGGGGTGAGCGCCGCGATCTCGAATCGCGACCAAAGCCCGGCGAGCCAGCCGGGCAGGGGCGGCAGGAAGACCGGCCTGCGGACCGCGACAGTCGGCGGATCGAGGACGTCGCGCAACGAACGGCGCGCCCGGAAGAGCAGCATCTGCACCGACCCGACGGTCGAGCCGAGCTCGTCGGCGATCTCGCCGTAGGAGAGCCCGACGATCTCCCGGAACACGAAGACGCGCCGCTGCTCGGGCGGCAGGCTCGCGAGCGCCTCGGTCAGCGCGTGGGACTGCTCGTACGACAGGTCGGCGGCGAGCGGGAAGTCGGCGTCGTCGACGAGCTCTTCGCGCGGACGGCGCTGGGCCGTCCGGAAGCGGCGCCGACGCACGTTCTCGGAGATCGCGAGCAGCCACGCCCGCGGCGACTGCGGCCGCGCGCCGCGGAGCACGGCGCGATACGCGTCCGCGAACGCCGCCTGCGTCACGTCCTCGGCGTCGTGCGGGTTCCCGAGCTTGCGCAACGCCGCCCGGTAGACGTCTGTGCGGAGCTCGCGGTAGAGCGCTTCGAAGCCGAGGTCGACGGCTGCGCGAGCAGGACTGGCTCGACTCGTTGCCATGCTCACGAACAACGGTTGAAACGCGGGAAAAGGTGCGGTCAGCGCTCGGCGCGGCGCTTCGCCGCCCGGAGCCAGAGCCGTCTGGTCAGCCCGCTGAAGGGGCGGATCACGAGCCAGTAGGCGGCGAAACGTCGCCGGGACGGGGCGTCGGTGAGGAACACGCGCGTCTCCGTCTCGAGCAGGGCGCCGTCCCCGTCGGGCAGCGCTCGAAGATCCATCGCCAGCTTCGCGTAGCCCGGCTCGGTGAAGTGGACGAAGTCCTCGTCCGCGCGGGTGCCGCCGCGGGGCGACCACGGGCGGCCGATCAGGACGAGCGTCTCCGGGTCGTGGAGCCGGAAGCCCTGCGCCTGCAGCGACGTCCAGATCGGACCGCGCGGCGCCGCCCGGAGGCCGCGCAGGCGGAAGAGGATCGAGGCGAGCGGCACGTCCTCGAGCCGTGTCGCCCGCGCCGCCGCGAGCGCGGCCTCCGGCGTCGCGTCGACACGAACGGAATGGCGCTCGCGATGGTGGTAGGCGGGAAGCGCATCCGTGACCGTCATGCCGCGATCCTGCCAAACGGTGAGAATCGCGCGATGCGCGTGGCCCTCGTCGTTCTCGCCCTGCTCGCGGCCGCGCCCGCACAGGCCGGCGTTCGCGTGGTGCCGCCGTTCGACCCGGCCGAGTACGCCGACCGCGCCGCGGTGGGGCTGCTCGTGCCCGGCGCCGGCCCGACGGTGACGCGCGAGGCAGCGCTCGCGGCGCTGCTGCAGGGACAGCTCGAGCACGACCTGCTCGGCGGAATCGCGGACGGCGAGAACCTGATCGAGCTCGGGGCGCCGGGCGGGCCAGAGATCGTCGTCTCGCTGCCGCCGCCCGGCCGGACCGACAACGACGTCCGCTACCCGATCGCGCTGCTCGGCGAGCGGGGCCTGCTCACCTCCGACTCGACGCGGATCGACGGCCTCGTCTCGGTCACCGACGTCGCGACCGGGCGCCTGCGGGTGGTGCCGCACGAGGACCCCGCGCAGGCGCTCGAGACCCTCGACGACCGGATCGCGCGGAATGCAGACTGGCGGCTGCCGCTGACGATCGCCCTCGCGGCACTGCTGATCGCGCTCGCGTCCGTCCGGCCCCAGCACGCGGTGCGGGCGCTCCTCGTCGTGCTCGCCGCCAACCTCTGGCTCAGTCCCCTCCTGGCCGTCGCCGCCGGCCTCGCCGTCCTGCTCCTGCCGCTCGGCTGGGCGTGCGCGGCGATCCTCGGCGCCTACCTCCTCGCGCTCGGGCTCGACGCCGAAACCGTGGCGCTCTCGCCGTTCGGCCCCTCCCAGTCCGGCCGCTTCTACGGGATCAACAACCTGCTCGAGACGATGCTGCTTGCGCCGGCGCTCGTCGGCGCCGCCCTGCTCGGGCGCCCCGGGATCCTCGTCGCCGCGCTCGCGTTCGTGACGATCGGCGGCAACCGCTTCGGCGCCGACGGCGGCGGTATCGTCGTGCTCGCGGCCGGGTACCTCGTCCTCTGGCTGCGGCTGCGCGGCGAGCGGCTGACGTGGCGCCTGGCGGGGCTGGTCGCAGCCGGCGCCGTGGCGATCGCACTCGCGCTGCTCGGCCTCGACGCGGCGACCGGAGGCTCGAGCCACGTCACCGACGCGGTCGGCGACGGCCCGGCCGCGCTCGCCGGCGACATCGCCGACCGGATCGAGCTCTCGGTTCGGCGCACGGCGGCGAGCGCCGGAGCGATCGTCGTCGTGCTCGGCTCGCTCGCGATCCTCGCCGTACTCGCCCTTCGTTCGCCCAGGAACGCCGTGCTCGATGCGTTTCTCGTCGCAATCGCGGTGTCGGTCGTCGTCAACGACACGCCCGGCGACGTCCTGGGTGCCGGTGCCGCCACCGCGATCGCGCTTGCTCGACACACACCCCGGCACGGCTGGTTAAGCTCTGAATCGATGCGTCGCGCCGCTCTCCTACTCGCTCTGCTCGCCCTGTCGGCCGGCCTCGCCGGCTGCGGCGGCGGCCAGGAGGCCAGCCCGACGCCGGAGACGATCATCGGGACGCTGCCCGAGGCGACGACCGCGGAGGAGCCGTCGTCGACGGTCGAGGGCGATGCGTCGAACGGCGCCCAGATCTTCGCCTCGGCCGGGTGCGGCGGCTGCCACACGCTCGAGGAGGCCGGTTCGTCGGGAACCGTCGGCCCGAATCTTGACCAATCGCAGCCCGACCTGTCGCTCACGGTCGACCGGGTCACCAACGGCCAGGGCGCGATGCCGGGCTTCTCGGACAGCCTGAGCGAGCAGGAAATCGCCGACGTCGCCACGTACGTCGTCGAGTCGACGAGCTGACCCTTCCTGACGGCTTTCCCCGCGACGTCGGCGCGATCGCGTGCGACCTCGACCGGACGCTGACCTGGGAGGACGGCGCCCTTCGTCCGCGGACGAAGGAGGCGCTGCACGCGGCCCAGGCCGCGGGGATCCACGTCGTGATCGCGACGGGGCGCATGTACCGCTCCGTCCTGCCGTACGCACGGGCCGCCGCGATCGAGGCGCCGCTCGTCTGCTACCAGGGCGCCGCAGTCGTCGACCCGGCGTCGAGCGACTGGCTGCTGCACGAGCCGATCCCACTCGCGCTCGCCCGTGAGGCGATCGGCGCCGTCGAGAACGAGGGTTTCGCGCTCAACTGCTACGTCGACGACGACCTCTGCGTCGCCGCAATCACCGAGCACGCCCGCGCGTACGCCGACTTCCAGAGCATCCCACTGCACGAGGTCGGGCCTCTGCTCGACTGGATCGAGCGTCCGCCGACGAAGCTGGTGGTCGTCGACGATCCCGATCGGCTCGACGTGCTCCGGCCGACGCTCGAAGCGCGCTTCGGCGAGCGTCTCTTCATCGCCAAGTCGCTGCCGTACTTCCTGGAGTTCGCGAACCCGGCGATCTCGAAAGGCACCGGCCTCGCGTTCGTCGCCGAGCAGCTCGGGTTCACGGCCGAGCGCACGGTCGCGTTCGGCGACGGCGAGAACGACCTCGAGCTGCTCGAGTGGGCCGGCTTCGGCGTCGCGGTCGAGAACGCGCACGAGGGCCTGAAGGCGCGCGCCGACTGGATCTGCCCCGGCGCGGCCGAGCAGGGCGTCGCGCAGGTGCTCGAAGCGCTCCTAGACTTGCGGGCATGATCGACCTCAAAGCCGCGCGCAACGACCCGGACGCCTATCGGGCGGCGCTCGCCCGCAAGGGCGCCGGCGACGCGTTCGACGCGCTGCTGGCGGCCGACGAGCGCTGGCGGACGCTCGTGCCGCAGCTCGACGAGCTGCGCGGAAAGACGAAGCTGAAGGGCAAGCCCTCGCCGGAGCAGCTGGCGGAGCTGCAGCAGGTCAAGGAACAGCTGCGCACGGCCGAGGAGGAGTACGCGGCGGCCGAGGCGGCTCGCGACGAGCTCGCCCTCCGTGTCCCCAACCTGCCGCATCCGGACATCCCCGACGGCTCGACCGAGGACGACGTCGAGGAGGTGCGTCGCGTCGGCGAGCCTGGCGCGGCGGAGGGTGCCCGCGAGCACGTCGACGTCGGCCGCTTCGACATGGAACGGGCCGCACGGATGTCCGGCTCCCGCTTCGGCTACTGGATCGGCGACACGGCCCGCCTCTCGCTCGCCCTCTACGCCTTCGCGCTCGAGCGGCTCGCCGCGAAAGGGTTCGTCACCGTGCTGCCGCCGGTCCTCGTCCGCGAGGGGGCGCTCATCGGCACCGGCGCGTTTCCGTCCGACGAGGTGAACGTCTACGAGCTCCCGGACGACGGGCTCTACCTCGCCGGCACGGCCGAGATCCCGCTCGCCAGCCTGCACGCCGGCGAGATCCTCGACGCCGCCGAGCTGCCGCTGCGGTACGTCGCGTTCTCGCCCTGCTTCCGCCGCGAGGCGGGCGCCGCCGGCCGCGACACCCGCGGGATGATCCGCGTCCACCAGTTCAACAAGGTCGAGCAGTTCTCGCTGACCCGGCCGGACGACTCGTGGGACGAGCACGAGCAGCTGCTCGCAAACACGGAAGAGCTCGTGCAGGAGCTGGGCCTGCCGTACCGCGTGGTCATCCTCCCCGCAGGCGACATCTCGACCGCCGCCGCGAAGACCTACGACGTCGAGATCTGGTTCCCGAGCCAGGGCCGCTACCGCGAGACGGCCTCGATCTCGAACACGACGGACTTCCAGGCGAGACGGCTGGGGATCCGCTGGCGCGGCGAGCACGGGCCCGAGCCTCTGCACACGCTGAACGGGACCGCCGTCGTCGATCGCATGGCGCTCGCGATCCTGGAGAATCTCCAGGGCGACGTGCCGGACGTCCTGCGCGAGTTCGGCGCTCCCGCCCGCATCGAGCCCTGAAGCCGCTGACGCAGCGGTCGCGCGGGACTTTGTGTTTCTGAGCTACTAGCGCTTCCGACCCGCGCAACCATGCGGTGCGAAGAGAGCTTGTGTTTCAGAAACACAAAATCTCGGTCCACTAGACTCCTCGCCCGGGCGGGGTGCCGGAGCGGTCGAACGGGGCGGTCTTGAAAACCGTTGGGCGTGCAAGCGTCCCGTGGGTTCAAATCCCACCCCCGCCGTCAATTTCCGCATGACCACGACCGACCACGCCACCGCGCAAGCCCGGGCCGAAGCGCAGATCGCGGCCGTGCGCGACGATCCGGCGGCGCGCCTCGCGTTGCTGGCCTGGGTGTTTGGCGGGCCGACAGGCGACGCACCGCGACATTTGCCGTTCCGGCGAGCGGCGTTGTCGTTCATGCGCTGGCAGGTGCGCCGGGGTGTGCTCAACCCGGTCGACGCGTCGCCGCCGGGCAGCGTGTGGTGGCGCCGGGTCAACGAGCGGCTGCTGCGGGACGGCTGCGAGACGGTCGCGCTGCTGGGTGGCTTGGCCGGCGAGCCCTCGTCGCAAGCCGTGCGACTCTGGCTGACGTTCGGTGCGAGACCGACGGGGCGCAACTGGTACCGGGCGCACAACTCGAGCATCGTGGATGCCTACTTGGAGCACCGAGGGCTCGCCGATGCCGAGAGTGCCCCGGAGCGTTTCTTCATGAACGTTGCGCTGGCCCGCGTGCTGTACGCGCACGCGCTGAATGCGGCCCCGCGGCTGGCGCTCGGATCACTGGCTCCGCTCGGCCGTTTGGTCGGCGATCCGCGGCTCGGGATGGCGGGCGTGTTCCTCTCACTCCGGCGGATCCTGCCGGACCGCTACCCGCTCGCCCTCGACGTCGATCGCTACATCGCAGACGAGCGGCGCCTTGGTCGCCTGCTGGACTACGCGGTGATCGCGCCGCGGCTACAGCGTCTTTACGAATGGTCGGCCGACGAGCTCGCCGAGTCGCGTCTGCTCGGGCTCGTTCGCGACGGCAGCCCGATCTACGCGTGGCCGTACGAGAGTCGACATGTGTGGCGCGCCCAGGACCTGCCGTTCCTGGCGGCGGCGCTCGAACGCGTGACGCGGCCTCACTGAGACCTGCCGCCCAGCAGAAGGGCCCGTCGCCGGGCCCTCCTTCACGTCGGGACGAGCTAGCTCGGCTCAGACCGGTGCGGCCAACGGCACGCCCGCACTGCCGGCGTGCGCGACGGCCCACTCGAGCGCGAAGTCCGCCACGGCCTCCCAGCCGTCGGCGCCACAGGTCCAGTGGTCGCGGCCTTCGAACTCGTGGTACTCCGTGATCGTGTCGCCCTTGTAGTGCTTGGCGTTCGACTTGTTCACCGATGGGGGCATGATGTTGTCCTCGCTGCCGCCGATGAAGAGAAGCGGGGCGCGGTTCGGGTTCTTGTAGTTGACCCACGTCTCCTGGTGGCCGGGCTTGAAGTTGGCGATGAGGCCGTAGGCCCAGATCCAGTTGCCGGGAGCCGGGATGTGGTAGCGGTCGTAGACCCGGTGCGACTCCTCCTCGCCGAGCGTGTTCGTGAAGGCGTAGTGGAACTCCTCGGGCGTGAAGCCGAACGCCCGATGGCGACTCCGCGGGTCCTTGAGAGCGGGGAACAGCGACTTGATCTGTGAGAGCGGGCTCACGTGGACGCCCTCCGTCGGAGCCGAGTCGATTGCGACTCCGGCGGCACCGCAGCCGCGATCGAGGAGGAGTTGGGTCAGGGTGCCGCCGAAGGAGTGACCCATGATGATCGGCGGAGCGTCGAGTTCCGTGATCGCTTCGGCGATGTGTGCCACCGTTGCCGACACGGTCGCGGTGGCGATCGGGGTGGGATCCTCACGCAGCGCCTCGACTTCGACCTCGAACCCGGGATAGGTGGGCGTGATCACCTTGTAGCCCTTGCCCTCGTAGTAGGGAACCCATTGCTCCCAGCTCCGAGGGGTCATCCAGAGCCCGTGGACGAGGACGATGGTGTCGGGTGCGGTGGACATGGACGCCTCCTTGGTCGGCGAACGACTTGCTTGAAGCAAGCGACTGTACAAGAGTGACTAGCTTCAAGCAACCTGGAGCCGTACCCTGTGGACGTGCTCAAGCGCGAGTACCTCGGACAGGAGCTGTGCTCGGTCGCACGGACCCTCGAGATCATCGGCGATCGCTGGACGTGGCTGATCATTCGCGACGCGTTCCTCGGGATCTCGAAGTTCGGAGAGTTCGAGGAGAGCCTCGGGATCGCGCCCAACGTGCTCCACGATCGCCTCGACCGACTCGTCGGCGAGGGGATCTTCGAACGACAGGCGTACAGCGACCGTCCGGCTCGGCACGAGTACCTGCTTACGCAGAAGGGCCAAGATCTCTTCACAGCGCTGAACGCCCTTCGCCAGTGGGGCGATCGGTACGTGTGCACGAAGCCGATGCGGCTCCTGCGCGTGAAGGGCAGCGAGAAGCCGGTTGTCGCGGCGCTCGTACCCGAAGGAACTCCCGCGTTGACCAACGACGACGTCGAGCTCGTGCCGGGGCCGGGATTTCCCCGCGGCTAGGCCGCGGACATGCAAGCGTCACGTTCGTTCAGACGCCGTCTCACGGTGAGTGCGTCGTGGGCCGGCGCGGCGCGGTCGCAGCGGAGCCCCTGAGCTGCGCGCGGCGCCACGGGACGACGACCTCCCGCACGACAAGGTCGACGATCGCCGCGGCAGGAACGGCCACAAACGCTCCGACGGCGCCGCCGAGGGAGGCGCCCGTCAGGACCGCGACGAACACGAGCAGCGGGTGGATGTCGAGCTGATCGCCCTCGACGACCGGGGAGATCACGTACCCCTGCAGGTTCTGGATCAGGATCGACGCCAGGAAGGTCAGCACGAAGGTCCGCGGGCTGTCGAGCGCCGCGATTGCGAGGAGTGGGATCCGAGCGAGCCAGCTGCCGACGAGCGGAATCAACTCCCCGAAGGCCACGATCACGGACAGCGGGATCGCGAACGGCACTCCGATCGCGATCAGCGAGACATAGGTGAGAGCCCCGACGATCGCCATCACGAACACCTTCGCCCGGAGGTACCCGCCGATCCGGAGCCAGGTCCGGTCGAGGACGAAGCCGGTGCGACGCCGATGATCGGGATACGTCAGCGACAGGACGAAGTCACGGATCCGCAGCCGATTCGTGAGCAGAAGCAGGGAGACGAAAAAGACCGCAAGCAAGTCGATGAAGATCGAGAAGACGTCCCCCGGAAGCGCAGCGGCCCGCTCGCCCGCACGGTCGAGGATCGCATCTCCGAGCCGTGACAGCTGCTCCTCGAACGGCGGCAGCGCAGGAAAGTCGGCCCGAAGCTCCGCGTACGAATCACGAATCCCCTGGTAGCGGTCGGCGTACTCCGGCGCACGGTCGGCGAACTCGACCACTTGGCCGAGAAGTGGCGGCACGACGATCCAGCCGATGCCGACGATGACCGCGAAGGACGCGATGTAGATCACCACCGCGGCCAGTCCGAGAGGCAGTCGGAATCGCCGGTGAAGCCACTCGCTCGGCCCCGTCAGCGCCGCGGCGAAGAGCACGCTCACGAACAGGACGAGCAGGACGTGGCGGACCATGAAGAGGACGACAACTGCGACGACGGTCAAGATGGCGAAGAGCAACCCGAGATAGATCGGCAGCGCCCGGTGGACGAACGACTCGTGGAAATCGCCCGACGGCGCCATTTCGACCCGGATACCCGTGAAGCGGCGGTGCTAGTCGTCCGGGCCAGCCCGCCGCTGGAACAGGCCGGTTCCGTCGACCAGAGCGGACGCGCGGGGCAGCATGGCGGCAGCGGCGGCCGTTCGCGACCCGTGGCGCGAGGCGACCACGCGAGATTTGGCCGGGCGCCTGTCGGGTACACCGTGCGTGACGGCCGGCCCGGGCTGGGAGGACGGATGCGCGTGAAACGGGAGACAGTCGCGGCGCTGATCGTGTTGATCGTGGGCGGCTGCGGCGACGACGGGGAAGACGACGCGGAGGGCACAACGCTCGCCGCCATACAGCCCTGCCTCGCACGGCTCGCCGAGACCAGCCCGGCGAGCGGTGGCGTCGCCGAGGGCGCATCGGACGCCGTCCGACTGCGCCTCCCGAGCAGCGCCGTGACCGTCCTCATCGCCGCGGATGCGGAGGCGGCGAGCGACCTCGCCCTCGACTATGGCGTCGTCCGCGGAGACCGGAGCCAGGTCGGGAACGTCGTGCTCGCCTGGGAGGACGTGCCGGACCCCGGCGACGCGCTTGCGGTCGAGGAGTGCATCACGTAAGTCAGGGGTGCAGAGAGGTTTGGGTTCACCCATCCTCGCCGCTCACCGGGTGCAGGCGGCGCCACAGAAGCGCCGCCACGCCTCCGAGCACGATCGGCGGGAGCCACGTCAGCAAGCGGTAGAGCAGCACGGCAGCGACGACGTTGTCGTTGCTGCCCCCCGCCGCGACGAGCGCCCCCGTCAGCCCGAGCTCGACGATCCCCAGCCCACCGGGTGTGATCGGAATCGCCGTCAGGAGGCGCGTCAGCGCCCACGCGGCGAATGCCTCGACGAAATCGACCTCGTCTCCCGTGACGCCGACCGCGCGCAGGGCGACGAGGAGGACGACGAAGACCGAGAGGTGTCCCACAAGCGTCCAGCTCAGCAGCGGAAACCAGCGCCGGCGGAGGAGCCCGAACGTCTCGGTGCGGAAGCGACTCAGCCGGTCCGGAAGCGATCCGGAGACCTTCCGCCGCCGCAGGATCGGCACCCGGGTTCGCCACACGTCGAGCCGTGCGGCGAACACCCGCGTGCTGGCATCGGTCCGGAGCGCCATCACCGCCGCCCCAAACAGGAGGCCGAGCGCGCCGACGCCAATCACGGTCAGCAGTCCGAGCAGGCCGCCCTGACGTCCGGTGACGAGGAGCCCGACCAGCGCCGCGGCGGGAAGCAACACCTTCGCCAGCGTGTTCATCACCGTCACAAGCGCAACGGCAGCAGCAATTGCTCCGCTGCGGAAGCCCCAGGTCTTGAGCATCCCGAAGCCGAGCCCCAGCCCGACCGCCTCGCCGCCGGGGAGCGAGCTGGCCGCCGCCGTCGAGGCCTGCGTCATCACGAGGGCGCGCCACATGCTCAACCCCGGCATTGCCGCCCGCCAGGGCGGCGCGAACGTGAAGACGTTCCAGAGCGTCGCCACCGCCAGGACGACGATCTCCAACCCCGAGAGGTCCGAGACGACGTCGATCACGTCGCGGTAGTCCGCGATCCGCGGCAGCGCGAACCCGAAGATCCCGACGACGACGGCGACCCCGACGGCGGTGAAGCCGTAGCGCCTGAGCGCGTTCCTCATCGACGGATGATGTCGAACGCCGAGACGCTGCGCGCGCTAGACGGCGGTGCCCGCGAACTCGGCCGTGTCGAAGTCGGCCAGCGGGACGTCGACCTCGCCCTTGCGTGGCCGGTAGATCGTCACCGTCACGTAGTAGTTCCGGCCCGCCTTCGGCGCCGGGACCCAGACGAACCACTTCGCGGTCTCCTGGTTCGTCGACGGCTTGATCCCGACTGCGTCGTTGCCGTCGGCGTCGTCGTCGCCGGTGCGGACGCGGTCGTTCGTCTTCGCGTCGACGAGCTCCCACTGGATCGGCAGCCGCGTGCCGCGGAAACCCTCGGCGGCGTAGTCGAACTCGATCAGCAGCCCCCGCCGCTGTCGAAACGCCTTGGTCACGTCTCCCGGCGGCAGCCGCACCCGCTCGAGGTAGCGGCCGAAGGTGACCGGCTGACGGACGTTGGAGTCGACGATCTTCAGCGTGCCGACGTCGGGCGGCGGCGTCGGCTGCCAGCCGGGCTTGAAGACGAAGAGCAGGCCGACGACGCTCGCGACGAGCCCGACCACGGCGGCAGCCTGACCGACGTAGACGAGGGGGCTCTTCCGGCGCTCCTCCGGCGCCGGTGCCGCATCCGTCGGCGTGGTCATGGCCTCGGCAGGAGCACGCCGCGGCCCGGGAGCCTGAGCGTGCCACCGTTGGGATTGACGAGCGTCGTCGCCAGCCGGTACGGGCCTCCTGGCACCGATCGCGGCACACGCAGCCGCAGCTTGGTCGTCCCCACCTTGACGCCGTAGCGGCCGGTCGCCACCACGCGTGAGCCGCGCAGCAGGCGGAGCCGTGCGGACGTTGCCCTGTTGGCGCGGACGGAGACGACGACGATTCTGTTCCCGCCGACGCGCCCGACCCCGACGCCGGCGAGCCGGGCGGCCAGCGCGCACGGCCTCGTCTCCGCAGCGACGTTCGCGCGCTGCGAGCGGTTGCCGAGCGTGTCGACGGCGTCGACGGCGACCGCGTAGCGCCGGCCGCACTTCAGGCCCTGCAGCGTGTATGCCGTCGCCTCCGTCTCGCCGGCCACCGCGTCGTCGAGGTAGACGCGATAGCCGCTGACTCTGACGTTGTCCGTCGAGGCCGCCCACGAGATCGCGAGGCTCGTTCGCGTCCGGGTGCCGACCGCCGGGGCGCCCGGCGCCGTCGGCGCGATCGCATCACGGACGAACGCGGCCCGGATCGACGTGATCGGGCCGGCCGGGAAGGTGCAGGTCAGCTGCGTCCGTGCGCAGACGCCGTTCCACCCGTCGAAGAGCGAGCCGTCATCCGGGTTGGCGGTCAACGTGACCGGCTTGCCGTAGCCGTAACTGGTCCTGCAGACGGTGCCGCAGTCGATCCCCGACGCTGTGACGCGGCCGCTGCCGTTCCCGCTCTTGCGCAGCTTGAACTCGACGCTGATCGTCGTCGGCAGCTGCAGTGGCGGATCGTCCCCGAAGCGCGCTCCCGCCCAGGTGGGCTGATCCTCGACGGCGATCGTGCACGTTGGCGTGTTCGTCGGCTCGCAGCGGTAGTTCTGCGTCGGCTCGTCGTTCCAGCCCCGGAACGACGTCGTGCCCTGGTTCACGGTCAGGGCAACGCGCGTGTGGGGCGGGTACTCGCGGCAGACATCCGCCTGTCCGGGCGGGTCGTCGCAGAGTGGGCCCGCTGGATTGAACGACACGGTGGCGCCGCCGTTGTCGTCCGAGAGGTCGACGGCGAGCATCAGCGGCGCGAAGACGGCGACGACCGAGGTGAGCGCGTCGTCGACCCGGACCGTGCATGAAGGGCTCGTCCCGCACTCCGGCTCGCTCCAGCCGACGAAGCTGTTTCCGGCACCGGGGTCGACGATCGCATCCAGCCGAACGCTCGTCCCCTGCTCGTACCTCCACTCGCAGTCGTTGTCGTCCTCGCCGTCCTCGCAGGGATGCGGGTCGCCGGCGGTTGGTAGCGGCAGCGCCGAGACGTCGCCGGGCCCGCGCGGCGCGACCTGCAACGTCACGAGCGCGCTGCTCGTCGCTCCCGCACCGAGCGCAAGCGTCGCCACAGTCAGGGTCGTCAAAGCCCCACCCCCGAGCGCCGCAGCAACGATCCACCGAGCACGTCGCATCGCGCACCTTCGTCGCTAAGCAGAGCGTGGCACCTGCCTC
>Ga0190271_10001566_pt1 | contig 13151 bp, 13 predicted proteins | sample Popmic356T_FD_133747 | JGI IMG/M metagenome (GOLD analysis project Ga0190271, IMG submission 133747) | Populus adjacent soil microbial communities from riparian zone of Weber River, Utah, USA - 356 T | ecosystem: Environmental > Terrestrial > Soil > Riparian zone | place: USA: Utah | collected...
AACGGGCCGACCAGCAGTTGCAGGCGCGGCCTGTCGGTGATGACGCCGGCGAACACCTGGTTGAGGATCGACTCGACGTCAACCTGCTGCTGGATGGCGGTCGTGACCTTGGTCGCGAGGACGTCCTGGACCTCAGTGGAGTCGACCAGGGGACTGACCGTGTCGACGTACCGGGTGGCGTCGTTCAGGGTGCGCTGCCCCCAGTAGGCCACCGCCGCCGGCGTGGTCAGCAGGGCGGCCAGCACCAGGCAGATGACCGCCGCAACCGACCGACCGCGGGATGGAGACGCCGCGGGTGGACCCTCGATGGAAGGGGCTTGCTCCTCGTGGTTGCGCGCGCCGGGCTCGGGGTCAGACATGTTGCGTCTCCTCTCGACAGCGCCATCGTGGAGGGTCCGCGGGGTCGTGGTCGTCACCCGGAACAAGTGAAACGTGTGCGGCCGCGACCCCCTCGCACCCCCACCGACGCAGGCCCCCGGAGAACCGGAGTCCCGCATTCCTGCAGGTCAGAGGCTCGTCGTCGTTGGCCGAGGCGCTGACCGCGGCCAAAACAGCGAGACTCGGCAGGACACCGACAAATCCGTCCCGGATCATGCGCGGCGGATGAGTCGCCGGTGAAGGTTCCCCGGTTGAATGATCGCTGGACACGTGCCCATGGACGGCCGTCCTCGGAGTAGCCCGGACCACGCAACTCAAGGAAGGGATTTCCCATGACCGAACAGCCCGCACAGAACTACCGACCCGCAGGACAGGACGAGCCCAGCGGCTTCGCGACCGGACTCATCGTCTTCGCCGGCGTGCTGATGATCGTGGCCGGCGGATTCCAGGCTCTCGCCGGGCTGGTCACGCTCTTCGAGGACGAGTTCTACGTCAACACACCCAACTACCTGCTGGAGTTCGACGCCACCAGCTGGGGTTGGATCCACCTGCTGCTCGGGCTGTTGGTCGTCTTCGCCGGCTTCGCGGTCCTGTCCGGACAGACCTGGGGTCGGGTCGTCGGCATCATCCTGGCCGTCCTCAGCGCCTTCGCCAACTTCGCCTTCATCCCGTACTACCCGTTCTGGTCCATGACCGTCATCGCTCTCGACATCTTCATCATCTGGGCCCTGGCCGCCCACGGGCGCGACATCACGAGGTAACCCAGGAATCGGCACCGGGCGAGGTCCGCGCCGGTGGGCCACATCGGCTCCAGTCCCGGGTTAGCCTGTCGATGACCATCCGCCGACTCGGGCCTGGACATGGAGGATGCGATGAGCTCTCCTGTCGACCCGATGGCGACTGGCCTGCCTGGTCCGGTGCCCCAGGCGAAGTTGCGTCCGGCCGCCTGGCCCGAACGACTCCTCCCACGACCGCGACTCTTGTCCCTGCTCGACCAGGCGGTGGCCCTTCCGGTGACGCTGCTGGTGGCGCCGGCAGGTTCCGGCAAGACCTCGCTCCTGGCGTCGTGGGCCGATCAGGCCGGGGTGGCGCAGGCGTGGTTGTCACTCGATGCGACCGACCGCGATCCTGACCAGCTGTGGCGGGGCGTCGTGGCGGCGCTTCGCCAGGCAGCACCGGCGGTCGGAGCCGACGCAGCTGAGTTGTTGGACCGGCCGGGCATGCTCCTTGCCGCCGTCGATGCGCTCCTGTCGGAGCTGGACGTGCCGAGGGACCCGGCCGTCCTGATCTTCGACGATCTCCATCTCGTCGATGACGTACCCGAGGTGGGTGCCTCGTTGACCTTGTTCGTGCAGCACCTGCCGCCCTGGCTGCACGTGGTGGTGTCTTCGCGCACCGCTCCACCGTTGCCGGTCCCGCGCATGCGGGCACACGGGCAACTCCATGAGATCACCTTCGCTCAGCTCCGCTTCTCGCGGGTAGAAGCCACCGAGCTGCTGTCTCGGATCGCGCCCCAGCTCGCCCCCGACGAGGTTGAGCAGGCCACGGCTCGTGCCGACGGGTGGGTTGCCAGTCTGCAACTGTCGGCACTGGCGGCCCGACGAGGGCAAGGCACGCTGCACGACGGTCCGGGCCCGGACGCGGAGCAACTCATCGCCGACTACCTCTGGCAGGAGGTCTTCGCAGGGGAAGCCCCCGGCGTGGTTGAACTGCTGCTGAGGACCTCGGTCGTCCAACGAATGAGCCCGAGTCTGGCCGAACGACTCACCGGTCGCACCGATAGCGCCGCGCTCTTGTCGGACGCCGAGGACAGGGGCCTCTTCGTGAGCCGTGTCGGTGCCTCCGGCTGGTACGAAGTCCACACTCTGGTTCGTGACGCCCTGCAGAGGGAGCTCGGCCTACGTTCTCCGGGGCAGTTGGCCAAGCAGCATGCACTGGCGGCCGAATGGTTCCAGGAACACCACCAGGTCGCGAACGCACTGGAACACCTGCTGATGGCTGACCGGCCACGTGAGGCTCTGCGGCTGCTCGCCGAGAACGTTGCGGCCCTGTACGACGGCGGCTGCGAGGCCACCATCACCAGCACCATCGCCCGGATCCCGGCCGGGATCGCTGGGAGCGACCTGGACGCATTGATCGAGTACGCCTGGTGTCACCTGCTGGTGGACCGGACCCGCTTCTGGCAGCTGGTTGACCGGGTCTCGCAGTGGGCGGAGTCGGACAACAGCGCAGCCGAGAACGTCGGCAGGCAACCCATGCTGCAGTCGATGGCAGCCATCAGCCGCGGTGACTCGGCGCGCAGCGCAGAACTGGCCCGCGAGGCCCAGCGAGCGTTCGGCGACACCTGGTCGAACGATCTGCTGGGCCGGTTCTCGTGGAACATGATCGCGCGCGACATCGCGCTGACCGAGCGCTGGGACGACGCCGGTGCGCAGGTGAGGGAGGTCAGGGCCGCACTCAGCCAGGACCCAGGTCGCCACACCGCATTCCAAGGCACGCGGGCGCTCGGGGAGGCCCTCGCTGGACATCCCGGCCGAGCGCTACAGGTCGTCCAAGATCTGCAGGAGCCTGCGGTCGTCGATCGGACCATCCTGCGCGTCGAGCTGTCGATCGCCCAAGCCATCGCGGATCGCGAGCAGGGGAACCGGACGCACGCCATCCGAAGATGCCTCGAGCTCATCGACGAACCCGTGGGTCCGATCATCTACGCCAGACTCCTGGCGATGCTGGAGCTGACCAACATCCGCCTCGACGAGGGTGACCTTGACACCGCCGAGCACATGTTCGGTCAGGCCGCCGAGCTCGTGGGCAACGAGATGCCGGGGCCGGACAGTCGTCGCTGGCTGGCCCGCACGGGCGCCGTACTGGCGCTGCGCGCGGGCCGTCTCGAGGAGGCCGAGGGGTGGGCCCGCGAGGTCGACGACGGGTTCTGGACCGGCGTGTCCCGGGCCAGGGTTCTCCTCGCCAAGGAAGATCGTCCCGGCGCCGCACGCGCGCTGGGCACCGCCCTACCGCGATGCGCACGTCACGACGTGGTGAGGGGACTCCTGCTCTTCCGGCTCGATGACGCCGACTCGCCTCGTCGGGACCACTTGCTCGCTGCTGCGCGGAGCGCCGTGGCTCAAGGAATGGTGCAGACGGTGGCCACTGAGGGAGCTCAGGTCCTCGACGGTCTCGACATGATTGCGTGGCAGCTCCCAGGACCCTGGCTGGAGCGCGTGAGCCGTGCCGCTGCCGTGACGCCCTACGCGTCGGTCAGCAGCAGGCTCGCTCATCTGGTCGACCCGCTCACTGAACGGGAACTGGACGTGCTGCGCCTGCTGCCCACGCGACTGACGCTGCGCGAGATCGCTGCGCGGCTCTCCATCTCGCCGAACACCTTGAAGACCCACCTCAGGTCCATCTATCGCAAGCTCGACTGCGGCTCGCGGGTCGAGGCAGCCGACCTCGCGAGGTCGCTGAACCGTGAATTCCGAGGCGGGGAACCCGCGGCCCGCACGCAGACGCGGGTCTGACCGCGCCGTCGCGCCGACAAACGTCCAGCAGACCCCTACCCGAAGTCCGCTTCGAGGTGGACCGGACAACCCCGCGTGGGGTGACGCACAGTCACCCCGAATGCCGGTCCCATGACTCCCTGGGCCGCGCGGCCCGTCGCCGGATGAGCGTCAGCACCGGCTGGCCGGGGGGTCGGGCCGCGTGCCCAACCAATGCCATGGACGGCCTGCCCCTCGACCGCCCCACGTCAGGGCGTTGGCGGACCGAGCAGCGTTTCCAGGTCGACCTGGATGGTGCCGTACGGCGGCACGTCCACGACAGCGGTGTGGCTCTTGGCATCGAGGTGTCCACTGTGGTGCCAGCCGCTCTCGTCGCTCTGGAACACGTCGATCGAGCGCCCAGTCGGGTCGATGAGCCAGTACTGGCTGACGCCGTGCAGCAGGTACGCGGCGGACTTGACCACTGTGTCGTTCGCCCACGTTTCAGGGGAGAGCACCTCAGCGACCAGGATCGGTGTCTGCGTGATGTGTAGCCCCTCCACCGGGCCGGCCGTGACCGTGACGTCCGGGATCGGCTCCATGTCGGGGGCCAACTTGACGGTGACTGCGTGGCAGGCGATGAGTCCGGGGAGTGCCTGCTCGAGGAAGTTTGCTGTCCGTCGCGTTGCCTGCTGGTGGGCGACGGTCGGACGAGGCGCCGCGACTGCTTCGCCATTGATCCATTCGGCGTGCAGGCTCTCCGACGACGTCAGGTGTTCGCGATCAGGCATGCGGTGTCTGCCGGATGCGTTCACGGGCCAGCTTCCTGTGCGCGTTGGATGTGGCGACCAGTGTGCCCCGACCCACTCAGCGCTGACCGGATTTCGGGGGCCGTCTTGCGAGGCTTCCCCAACCTGGGTGACGCCGCAGTGCGGCCACCACTGACCTTGCAGGCCCTCGAAGCACGCGGTCCAACGCAGCCCACATTCGGAGGACCTCCAGCGTCGCGAGCGATAGTGTGCCCGGGTGGCGTGGCCAGCCGTTACCGGGTGGAGCAGAAACCTCGGTCCTCTGACAATCCTTGGATTGATCGCGGCTCAGGTGGCTCTGTGGGGAGTGGCACGGCCGGCCGACGGGCTCTCTGCGAGCTACCTGGGCCAGGGCTTCGGCGCCCTGTCGGTCCTCCTCCTGTCCATCGCCCTCGTCCTGATCAGCACCTTGACCGTCGTCGAGCGGTGGTTCGACGGGATTGATCGCGCCGCGATCTGGCACCGACAGGTGGCGATGGTCGGAGTTGTCCTACTGGTGCCGCACATCGTCCTTGCATCGGGAGGGAGCAGTTCGGTCGGCGGCACGCTGGGAATCATCGGGGCGGTCGGGCTCGGGGTACTCGCCCTGTGGGCTTTCCTGCCGCGCTGGCGTTCGGTGCTGCCGGAGCGGTTGGTGCGGTCTGTCCTGGAGCGCCGTGAAGTCCGTGGCGGCGTCCAGGAAGTCGGCAAGCTGCTCGGTGGCTACTCGCGTTGGCGGTCGGTACACCGCACGACGGGGTTGTTCGTCGTGAGCGGCTTCGTTCACGGGCTCCTCGACGAGTCGGTGTTCGCGGACGCACCGGCGTTGCGGTGGAGCTATCTGGTCGTCGGTGCTGTCGGAGTCGCCTTCTATGTCTATCGAGAACTGTTCTCCCGCTACGTCCTGGCACACCACGACTACGAGGTCGAAGCTGTCCGGCCGATCGACGACAGCGTCGTCGAGATCACGCTGAGGCCTCTCGGCGGGGGCATCAGGTTCGTACCGGGACAGTTCGCGATTGTCTTCATCGAGGCCAAGGACGGTTGGCACCGGCACCCGTTCACCCTGTCGAGCGCGCCATCCGAGGGGCGGGTGCGGATCACGGTGAAGGCGCTGGGCGACTACACGTCGCATCTGGATGAGCTCGTCCAGGAGGGCATGCCGGCAGTCATCGGGCCGCCTCACGGGCTCTTCGACCGTCGCCGCGGCACCGACCGCCAGGTGTGGATCGCTGGAGGCATCGGTGTCACGCCGTTCCTCAGCTGGCTGCGCTCGCTCGACGGGGAACTGGACCAGAGGGTGGACTTCTTCTACAGCACCGACCACGTGTCACCGTTCGCGGACGAGATCCGCGAGATCGCCGACCACTACGCATCGCTGCGCGTTCATCTGGTCGACTCGAGCGTCTCCGGGTTCCTCACCACGGTGGATATCCTGGCTTCCATTGAGGAACCCCCCGCACGTCTGTCGGTCTTCATGTGCGGCCCGGAGCGGATGCTGGAGTTGTTCCAGGACGAGCTCAAGGACGCTGGTGTCCCAGCCCGCCACATCTACCGCGAGCACTTCGACTGGCGCTGACGAGCCGCGCGTGGACGCGGTGCTGGGTTCGAGTGGTCGCAGCGCAGGCCCCTCAGCTAGCGATTCCCATCAGATGTCGATGTAGTGCCCAACGTGGGAACGAACTAGTCAGCGCGGGCCCAAGAAGGAATCCGCACGTCACCCGGTGTGGGGGATGTCGGAGCACCCCGGGCTGCGGGAGCGTTTTCGGACGAGAACACGCGAAAGGAACGTCGTGGGCTGCTTGTTCGCTTTGATGGCCGGCTTCTTCCCCCGGTTCGCCCTGTTCATCATCTGGGTGGCACGACCCGCCCAGGTGGATGCCGCGTTCGACGGCTGGTTCTGGCCCTTGCTGGGCATCATCTTCCTTCCGTTCGCGACCCTGATCTACGTGATCTTGTGGCAGGTCGGCGGCCTGTCCGGGTGGGACTGGTTCTGGGTGGTGCTGGCCGGCGCCTTCGACCTCGCTCACTGGGGCGGAGGGTGGACGCAACGTCGACAGGTGCCGGGCTATCCCTCCGGCTCCCAGGTGTGACCCCCGCTGGGCCGTGCCTCACGGTGGTGGAACGATGCTGGTTTCGACGCTGGCAGAGCGACCTCCTCAACCGCCGGTCTTGAGTAGCCTCGGCCAGCGTATTGGGTGTCCGGTCGAAAAGACGTTGACGCCGTCAACGCCAGCCCAGACGATTCCGTGGTGATCATCCGACCTGAGCGCTCCGCCGACGTAGAAGCGATCCGTTCAGTCACGGCAGCCGCATTCCGCAGCGTCGAACACAGTGCACCGCCGGTGGAGCCAGGCGGAGACCCTGGCGAAGCGGTGCTCGTGGCATGGCTGCGCGATGATGTCGGGTGGATCCCCGAGTTGTCGCTGGTTGCGGTCGACGGCGGGCTCGTGGTTGGCCACGTCGTCGCTTCGCGTGCGTATGTCGATGACCAACCCGCGCTCGGACTCGGACCGCTGAGTGTTCGCCCCGACCGGCAGCGGTCCGGTATTGGTGCCGCGTTGATGCACGCCGTTCTCGGTGCGGCCGATGCGCTGGGTGATCCGCTGCTCGGGCTGGTTGGGGAGCCCGCCTTCTACTCCCGCTTCGGTTTCGTCCCGGCGGAGTCGACCGGGGTGACTGCGCCGGATCCCTCGTGGGGCGACTACTTCCAGGTCCGGACACTCTCTCGGTACGACGGCCAGACCGGCCGCTTCCAGTACGCCGCACCATTTGACAGGCTCTGAGCGACGAGGCGTTCAGCCTCGCGCTGGACGGATCTCTGACTTGGGTCGGTGACGGCCTGCGGGTGAGTGGCCCACAGGCCGTCGGGCACTCAGCGGCGTTCCAGGATCCGCTCAACACGGTGGACGGTCGTGCGTGCGAGGTACTAGCTGATCAAGGGATCGTCTCGTCCCGGTCGATCTGCCGGTGCCCGACGCAATGCGTCCAGGTGTAGGGGTTGCCGGTGTCGCTCAGCAGCCGCCCGTCCGGGGTGGCGATGAAGTTGCGCTTGAATATCCAGCACTTGGTAGTGCGGTAGCCGAACTCGCGGTGCGGCTCGGCCTTGGTGATGTGTCGTCTTGATCGAAACCTATGCGGCCGTAATAGAGGAAGTTGTTTCCCCCGGTGCCGGCCTGGAATTCCCCGGTTACGGGATCGCCAGTCACGCCGGTAACCACATCAAGGAACGTGATCACCCCTTTGGCATTCGCGAAGACACCGCTCCCACCAATGACTTTGTGTTTGCAGCCTCCAGCCACCTGCAGGGTAGGGTCAAAGGACTGACAGTAAGGCTTAGCAAAGGCCGCTTCTAATGTGTACGTCGTCCTGAATCTGCCTTGTTTCCCGCGAAGCTTCCCGACAAAGACCTCGCGACCCTCCTCGAAGTACAAATCGTAGTCTTGCAACTCTTTGCACTTGAAACCCTGGACGTAGCTGCTCCAGCAGCCCTCGAGATCCCCGGTCAATGAGATCGCCCAGTCCGACCCCGGGATTCCGCAGCCAGAAGCCGTGCTGTTGCCGGAGACGAAGACAGACTTCTTGTGTCCGCCCGCCGAGGCAGCACTCGCATCTGCCTGGTCTCCGTCTGCCAGGGCAGTACTTCCACCTGCCAGCATCATCGATGCGAGGGCAATTGCAATGAGGACCCTCGCGCTGCGGAATGGGGTTCCGCGAACATTATTCTTCATGTTGATATGCTCCTTAGACTGTTCTCCTTTGAATGTTCCTATTGTTCTCTCGTGCGCAGCGAAACCCGGGTCCGGGGGCCGGCGCGTTTTTCATCGACCCCTTCTGCGGCCCGTTTTTCGGCATAAACCATACTCCTTCGATGTCGGGCGTGTCTGCATCGCAGGCATAGGAGTCCGGCCAGCCAGCCAGCCAGCCAGCCAGCTGCCTGCCGGTTGACTTAATCAACCATCAACGCGGCCCGCGGCACGTGAACTCGCCGGCAAGGCGCTTTTCCTGCGCGCTGCGGCTTTACCTCTCGGGATGGAATGAGCTGATGCCTGATCTCAGCGTTCCGGACTTCTCGGCCGGCTTCCGGCGTGGGCCCAGATCGAGCTCCGCCTGTACCGGTGTACCGGAATACCGGTGTAGCCCGGCCTAGCGGGACCAGCTCGACGGGTCTAGCCTCGAATGTCAAGGAGGACCTGTCATGACCTGGGAACTGTGGGTCGTACTGTCGGTGCTGGCGCTGTTCTTCGGCTGGGCTGCGTGGCGGATGCGCGGTCGCAGCGGACCCGGGGGTGACCCTCGGCAAGACCGCGAGTCCCGCCTCTTTCGGCAAAGCGGCGGGTGAGCCGGCCCCCAACTGGTCTTGCGGAGCGATCGCGGACTGCGCAGTGGCGTCAAGGTTGAAGCCGCAGTTCAGACCCCACCTTCGTCGCGGGGTGCACTCGGTACGCTCACGATCGCGTCAATCGCTGCTTTGGTGTGGGGGGACCGGCGCACTTCAGGGGCAGGAGCGGTCGCACACTCTTGGGGTCAAGGCTTCTCGAAGCTTCACGGATCCGGAAGGGGCTCGGAGGACGCGTCTCCGAGCATCTCGGTGATGCCGGCGAGCACGCGGCGGGTCGCGTCGGCATCGTCGTCGCCGAACGTGTCGCGCAGGATCCGCTCCACGTCGTTGATCCGCTCGAAGCCCCGTTGGGCGACCCCGATTCCGTAGTCGGTGAACCGGACGATCTTGGCTCGGCCGTCGGCTGGGTCAGGCACCGTCTCGAGGATCCCGAGCCCGACCATGTCGCGGATCACCTCCCCCATCGACTGCCGGGTGATGCCGGCCCGGGCCGCCATGTCCGCGGCTCGTGCACCTTCGGGCGGAAGCGTGGCGAACACCGCGTTGTGAGCGGGCTGGATCTCGGTGAAGCCCCGGGCATGAGCGTTCCGGACCATGTCGGTCCGAAGCGCCCGAGCCGACTTCTCGGCCAGGGCGATCAGGGGCACGAATCCCGGTCTGGTCAGCTCTCTTGACATTCGTAAGGTTTCCTTCCAATATTTGACAGGAAACCTTACAGTATCAGGAGCCAGTCATGAACCGTTCTTCGATCAGGCAGCGCGTTTCCTCGTTGTTCGCCCGCGGCCCCCGACGTGCCGTCGCAGTGGGCATCGAGCAGGAGCTGTTCGCGATGGATTTCATCGGCGGTGGGTGCGTAGCGCCGACCCGCGTGGCCGACGCGATCGAAGGCCGCGAGTACGCCGGATGGGTCTCGTTCGAGCCGGGTGGCCAGGTCGAGCTGAGCCTTCCCGTGGCGCCGACCGCCGCCGCTGCATCGATACAGCTCGAACGGGTGACCTCCGCTTTGGCCGCTGACCTGATGGCCCGCGGGATCGTTCTGGCCGCCAAGCCGGAGTGCAGTCAGGACCTCGCCGTGCCACGGTTCCTTCACTCGCCCCGGTACGACGCGATGGAACGCCACCTCGACTCCGTAGGCCCGGCCGGTCGTCGCATGATGCGCGCAACCGCCTCGACCCAGATCTGCCTGGATTGGTGGCCGGGCAGGACGGGCTTCGAGCAGTGGCGCGTACTGCTCCTCGCGGCGCCGTTCCTTGCTGCCGCCAGCGCGCGCAGCGCAGGGCCAGGGAGCCGGCTGGCGACCTGGCTTGAGGTCGACGCGTCCCGGACCGCCTTCGACGACCGGTTGCTGCACGGCGACGACCCGGTCGCTGCCTACGTCGACTTCGCCGCAGCAGCCGCGGTCTTCGTCGACGGTGGAGTCGCCGAGCACCTGACCACGCTGTTCCCACCGGTGCGGCCGCGCGGTCGCTACCTGGAGGTCCGGTTCCCGGACGCGCGTCCGGCTGCGGACGTCGCACTGCTCGCGACGGGCCTGGCTCGCTTGCTCTATGACGACGAGCTGCGTCGGACTGCCCTGACGACCTTGGCGGGCAAGGAAACCCGATTGGCCGAACACTGGGCCGCGGCCGGCGCGGGCGTACTCGACCCAGAGATCGGGTTGCGGCGCCTGGGCTGGATGGACCGGCCGGCGGTCGCGGCATGAGCATCCTCATGGTCACCGACCCGCTCGACACCCTGGACCCGCGGATCGACGCGAGCGTCGGGCTGATGAACGCGGCCCAGGCGCTCGGGTGCGACGTATGGGTCTGCGGTCCAGAGGACCTCGCGGTCTGTGCGGGTCGGGTGCACGCCCGGGCACGAAGAATCGTGCTGCAGCCGCGGCGGCGCGGTGGCGACCATCGCTGGCTGGTCGACCCTTCCTGGTACGCCGAAGCGCGTCACGCGACCATCGACGTGACAGGCCACAGCGACCTGGTGTTGATGCGGATCGACCCGCCAGTCGACGCCAGGTACCTGCACACGACGTACCTGCTCGACCTGGTCGAAGCGGCCGGTACCCCGGTCGCAAACCGACCCGCGGGCATCCGTGCGCTGCACGAGAAATTGGTCGCACTCCGGTTCCCCGAGCTCTGTCCGGCCACCCTCGTCACGGCAGACCCGGTCGCGGTGCGCCGCTTCGTCGCCGAGGTCGGCAACGCGGTCATCAAGCCGCTGGACGGGTTCGCCGGTGTCGGCGTGTGGCTTCTACGCGACGATGCGACCACCATCCCGCTCGCTGAATCCGCGACCGACGGCGGTCGCCGACACGTGATCGTGCAGCAGTACCTGGCCGACGTGGCCGACGGCAACAAACGACTGTTCCTGCTCGACGGCGAGATCATCGGGGCCGTGCTGCGCCGGCCCACCGTCGACGACTTCCGGATCGGCCCACCGGTGGCTGCCGCCGAGATCGACAGCTGCGACCGCGCCATCGTCGCGGCACTGGCACCGCTGTTGCTCGACCACGGGCTCGCCATCGCGGGTCTCGACGTGATCGCCGGCCGCCTGATCGAGGTCAACGTGACCTGTCCCGGCGGCATGCACAAGACAGACGCCCTCTTGGGCACCGACCTCAGCGGCGCGATGATGCGCCGCCTCCTCCACCGCCAAGCCAACCCCCAGAAGGGAAACCTCGCCTCATGAGCACGACTGTCGTCATCTGCATCGCCCTGATGGGCATCCTGGTCTTCATCCTCGGGGCGAACGTGACCCGACACCGCGCCATCCGTGGCAAGAGCGGTGAGCCGCAGATGCCCACCGACCCGGCCGACCGACTGCTGATAGCGCAACGCGCTCACGGCAACGCCACCGAGTACGTACCCACCCTGATCGGCCTACTGATCGTCTGCTCGACCCTCACCGACGGCTGGTGGCTGGACACCCTCGCCATCGTGGCCACCGCCGCGCGCTACACCCACGCCTACGGGATGCTCAGCGCCAAGACCCTGGCGGCGCACGGCCCGGTCCGCGACTCGGGTGCGATGTTCACCTACCTCTCCGGTGTGACGCTCGGCGTCACCGCGATCGTGGTGCTCTGACATGCGCCCCGCCGCCACGCCCGAGCGCATGGACCACATCACTGCCGAACGGGCCACCGTCATCCGGGTCAGGATCCTGGCCGTCGTCCTGAGCGTCACTGCCCTGGCTGCCATCCCCGTCGGCCTGCTCTGGCCGGAGCCATCCGGTGCCGGAGAGACCTACACCTACGCCGACATCGCCGGGAACCGCGACCTGTGGTGGGGCCTGCTGGGCGCCGGCGCGACCATGGGGGTCATCAACGTCCCGCTGCAGGCACTCGCCACCCTGCTCCTGGTCAGGGGCCGCGGCAGCGCCTTTGCGACCTGGGGAGCGTCAGCCATGTGGCTCGGTGTCGCGCTGCAGGCCACCGGCGTGGCCGGCTGGGCGTCGGCGTACTTCTACGCCACAAACCCTCAGGTGGAGGCGGCCGCGGGACGAGCCGTCATCGAGGCGGCCAACGCTGATGAAGCGCATCTGTTCGCTTTGATAGTCCCCGGGGCGCTGTTGGTCATGGTCGGCACGATTCTGCAGTGCGTCGGTCTGTTCCGCGCACACGTCGTACCGACCTGGGTCCCGCTGGCAATGCTGTTCACCGTGCTCACGTTCGTGATCCCCGGCAACGGCCTCGCTGGACTGATCACCAGCGCGCCCATGGCGGCCGGCTCGATAGGTCTGGCGTACTTCGTGACCCGACAGACGACGGCATCGCGAACGCGGTGGGAGCCGTGACGCGAACAGCATCATCAGCACGCACGGCGGCCCCCGTCGGCGGAATCCGAGGGAATTCCTCCGCGGGGGCCGCGTCGTGGAGCGGTGGTGGTTTCGAGACGGTCGCAGAGCGACCTGCTCAGCCAGCGATATCCATCAGATGTCGTAGTAGTGACTGACTGACCCACGTTGACCTGCGCAAACGTCGAGAATGGCCGGTTGTTTGTACCGGAGTTGTAACAGGATACGTCGTCCTCGGAGACTCCACGGCGGAGCGGTATGCCTAGATTGATCTAGAAATCGGCTGCTTTATAGACGGCCGCATTGATCAAGTTCGATCTCGGAACCTTCCCTTCTCTCGTTGCGCTTGCGGGGCAACGACCGTCCGGCGCTGGCTGGTGAGGA
>Ga0190271_10001569_pt1 | contig 13142 bp, 11 predicted proteins | sample Popmic356T_FD_133747 | JGI IMG/M metagenome (GOLD analysis project Ga0190271, IMG submission 133747) | Populus adjacent soil microbial communities from riparian zone of Weber River, Utah, USA - 356 T | ecosystem: Environmental > Terrestrial > Soil > Riparian zone | place: USA: Utah | collected...
CGGCCGGCGAAGGCCCGACGATCGCGCTCGAGGGCGTGTCGCGGTGGTACGGCAACGTGGTCGCCGTCAACGAGATCTCGTTCGAGGTCTCGCCCGGGGTCACCGGACTGCTCGGCCCCAACGGCGCGGGCAAGAGCACCCTGCTGCACATGCTCTCCGGCTTCCTGAAGCCCTCCGCGGGCACCGTCACCGTCCTCGGCGAGTCGCCCTGGGGGAATCCGGGCCTCTATCGCCAGCTGGGCCTCGTGCCGGAGCGGGAGTCGGTCTACGGGGGGCTGACCGGCTACGAGTTCGTGCTCCTGAGCGCCCGCCTCCAGGGCCTCGCCGACCCGCACGAGGCGACACGCAGGGCAATCGCCGAGGTCGACCTCGGCGCGGCGGCGACGCGCGCGACCGGCGGCTACTCGAAGGGGATGAAGCAGCGCATCAAGGTCGCGGCCGCGCTCGTCCACGACCCGAGCGTGCTCCTGCTCGACGAGCCATTCAACGGCGCTGACCCCCGCCAGCGGCTCCACATGACCGAGCTGTTCCGCCGGCTCGCCGACGAGGGGCGCACGATCGTCTTTTCCTCCCACATCCTCGAGGAGGTCGAGCGCCTGGCCGAGCGGGTGCTCGTGATCGTCTCCGGCCGCCTCGCCGCGTCCGGCGACTTCCGCGAGATCCGGCGGCTCATGACCGACGCTCCGCACACCTTCGTCCTGCGAACGTCGGACAACCGGCGGCTGGCGGCGGCGCTGGTCGGCCATGACAGCGTGGTCGGTGTCGACTTCGGCAGCGAGCAGCTGACCGTGCGGACGTCGCAGCTCGGTGCCTTCGCCCGCGCCGCCCCGGTGGCCGCGCGCGACGCCGACGTATCGATCCTCGAGCTTCGGCCCACCGATGAATCGCTGGAGGGCGTCTTCTCCTACCTGGTGAACCGGTGACCGGCATCATCCTCCGGCTGACGCTCGGCCAGATGCTCGGACGCGGGCGCACGATCCTGATCGGGATCCTTGCGCTGCTCCCGGTGCTGATCGCGCTCGTCTACCGGCTCGGGAGCCAGGACACCGACCAGCAGGAGTGGGCAGCGACAGTCCTCCTCGACGGCCTCGTCGTCTCGACGTTCCTGCCGCTCGCGGCGCTCGTGTACGGGACCGCCGTGCTCGGCGCCGAGATCGAGGACGGGACGGCCGTCTACCTCCTCTCCAAGCCAATCGCGCGGAGCAGGATCATCGTCGCGAAGCTGCTTGCCGCCTGGATGCTGACGACGGCGACCGTGCTCTCCTCCGGCCTCGTCGCCGGCGCGATCGCGCTGTACGACGAGCCCAAGGCCGGGATCCTCCTCGGCTTCGGCGTCGGGATCGCCCTCGGCGGCCTGGTCTACTCGGCGCTCTTCGTGCTGCTGAGTGTGATCACGAGCCGGGCCCTGATCGCAGGGCTGATCTACGTCTTCATCTGGGAGGGCCTCGTCAACGGGTTCTTCGCGGGCACGCGCCTGCTCAGCGTCCGCCACTACACGCTCGGGGTCGCCGACGCGTTCGTCGACCTGCCGGAGCACGACTTCGACGCGGCGCTCGACCCGGCGACGGCGCTCGTCCTCATGCTGGTCTTCGGCGCCGCGGCCACCTGGTACGCGGTCCGCCGGCTCCGCAGCTTCGAGATCGGGGAGACGACCTAACCCCTCCGCGGAGGTGGGGGAGGCACGAGCCCGAAGAGGCCGGGTGGCGCCATCGCGGCGGCGGAAATCGCTGCGTACAGTGACGGAGCGATGCCCGTTCCCCGCTTCTTCACCGAGCCCTTCCGCCTCCGCACCTGGCGCGAAACGGGCTACGCGCTCGTCGCGCTCCCCCTCGGCGTGGCCTGGTTCAGCATCTTCCTGACGCTCCTGACGACGAGCCTGAGCCTGATCGTCTTCATCGTCGGCTTGCCGCTCCTGGCGCTCACCATGTGGGCGGCCCGCGGGGCGGCCTCGGCGCAACGTGTCGTCGCCGCCGCCCTCCTCGAGGTTCCGATCCCCGAGCCGCCGACGGCACCGCTGCCCGCCGCCCGGCGCTTCCGGCGGTTCATCGACCCGGTGCTGCAACTCTCGACCTGGCGCGCGCTCGTTTACCTGGTGCTCTTCGCCTTCCCGCTCGGCCTCGCGAGCTTCCTGGTCGCCGTCATCTCGTGGTCGGTGGCGCTCTGGTGCGTCAGCGCGCCGATCTGGTACTTCGCCATCCCCGAGGACAACCGCGGTGACGTCCTCTGGGACGGGAACCACATCGACACCGCCTGGGAGTGGGCGGTCATCGTGGGCTGCGGCGCGCTCCTGCTCCTCGTGACGCCGTGGCTCGTACGCGCGTTCGTCTCCTTCGACGCGCTGCTCATGCGCGCCCTGCTCGGCCCGACCCGGGGCGAGCTGGAGCGCGCGGCCGCGCGCAGCACGGAGCAGCGCGACCTCGCGGTCGCTTCCGCCAGCGACGACCGGCGGCAGATCGAGCGCGACCTGCACGACGGGGCCCAGGCGCGGCTCGTCTCCCTGGCGGTCGACCTCGGCCGCGCGCGGCGGCGGCTCGAGCAGGGCGGCTCCCAGGAGGAGGCGGCGGAGCTCGTCACGAGCGCGCACGAGGAGGCCAAGCTCGCGCTCGCCGAGATCCGCGACCTTGCGCGCGGCATCCACCCGGCCGTCCTCACCGATCGCGGTCTCGACGCAGCGCTCTCCTCACTGGCCGCCCACTCGCCCATCCCGGTGACGCTGAGCTCGGAGCTCGGGGGCGAGCGTCCGTCCGAGCAGGCCGAGTCTGCGGCGTATTTCGTCGTCGCCGAGGCGCTCACGAACGTCGCGCGCCACAGCGGCGCCGCGCACGCGGCTGTCTCAGTGGTGCGCGACGACGGCGTCCTGGTCGTCGAGGTGCGCGACGACGGCGTCGGCGGCGCGGAGCCTTCCGGCTCCGGCCTCGCCGGGCTGCACGATCGCGTCGGAGCGCTCGGCGGCTCGCTGGTCGTCGAGAGCCCGCCCGGCGGCCCGACCCTGGTCACGGCGGTGATCCCGTGCGCGTAGTCATCGTCGAGGACTCTGGACTCCTGCGCGACGCGCTCACGCGCCTCCTCTCCGACTTCGACATCGAGGTCGTGGCCGCGGTCCCGACCGCCGAGGGGCTCCGCCGGGCCGCGGAGGAGCACGCTCCCGACGTCTTCGTCGTCGACGTCCGCCTGCCGCCGACCTTCACGGACGAGGGCGTGCGCGCGGCTGTCGACCTGCGCACCCGCGATCCCGAGGCGAACGTGCTCCTGCTCTCCCAGGCGGTCGAGGAGCGCTATGCGCGCGACCTCCTCGCCCAGCGGAGCGAGGGGTTCGGCTACCTCCTCAAGGACCGCGTCGCCGACGGCGCGGAGTTCGTGGACGCGCTGCGCCGGGTGGCCGCGAACGGCACCGCGCTCGACCCGGAGGTCGTCCGGCAGCTGCTCGTCCGCCGGCGCGCGATCGACGACCTCAGCCCACGCGAGCGCCAGGTACTGGAGCTGATGGCCGAGGGCCGCACGAACGCGGCCATCGCCCGCCGCCTCGTCGTCACCGATCGCGCGGTCGAGAAGCACGTCGCCAGCATCTTCGGGAAGCTCCGGCTGCCCCCGAGCCAGGAGGACCACCGCCGCGTGCTCGCCGTCCTCGCCTGGCTCAACAGCTCGTAGGGCCTAGTCGTCCCACTCGATCTGGTCGAACCAGCGCAGGGCGCAGCGGCTCGCCCGGACGCGGGAGCGGTAGGCCGAGAGCTCGTCGTCGGAAAGCTCGCCGAGTGCGTGCTTGAGGCCGAGGTACGGGAGGTTCAGGTCTTCCTGGTAGACGACCGTGGAGATGCGCGGGTTGACCTCGATGACGAGGTCGCCCACGAGCTGGACGTTGAAGAAGTGGTCGATCTCGAGCGCTGCGACGGCCCGCTCGCCGACGGCCAGCAGCTCGGGGTCGTCCAGCGTCCGGAAGTACATCGCGAGCCCGGCGCGCATCGCCTCGCGCGTCTTCGGATGGCCGAAGACGACGCGGCCCGCGCGCGCGATCCCGTCGACGGTGCGCTCGATCCCGCGCGCGAGCTCCATGACGAGGAGCTCTTCGCCACCCACCTCCGGCAAGAGCTCGGCGACGTCCTCCAGCCGCATGGCCAGGCTGCCGGGGCGCTCGCGCAGGAGCTGGTGGGCACGGTCGACCGTGGGGTCGAGGACGCGGAAGCCCCGCGAGCCCGAGCTCGTCACCGGCTTGAAGCAGACGGCGCGGTCCGGATAGCCGAGCTCCTCGGCTGCGGCGACGAAGCCGCTGCGCCCCCGAGCGCGGACGAACGCCGGCACGGGCACGCCGGCCTCGGCGAGCAAGGCGTAGCACTCGGCCTTGTCGTTCGCGCGGCGCACGGTCTCGGGGGAGCTGACGAGGGCGGCCGTCCCGCCCTCGCCGAGCGCAGTCCTGATCTCCGCCAGGCCGGCGAGGTCGTGCGACGACTGCGGGAGAACGGCGTCGACCCCCTCCCGGTCGCAGAGGCCCACGACGGCGGCGCCGAACCCGGGGTCGGCTCCGGCCGGGACCTGCGCGAAGGCGTCGCAGAGAAATCGGCCCACGGCCAGCTCGCTCATGTCGCAGCCGACGAGCCGCACCTCGCGCTCGCCGTTGGCGCGCAGCGCGCGCAGGAGCGCGCCCGTTCCGGGCGCGCCGGCGGCGGTGACGAGGACGGTCAGCGCACGCATCGGCCTAGTATCGCGGCCTCAGCGGCGCCGCAGGCGCCCCGTCAGGCGCCGGCGCTCCGCGGCCGTCAGGAAGCCTCCGAGCAGCAGCGCCGCCGGGTAGGCGAGCGTGATCGCGACCCGCACCGGAAGCGAGGCGTCGAAGGGCACGCGGGCGTCCACGGCGAGCGAGGCGAGGGCCAGGGCGAGCGTGACGCCGACGGCGAGGCCGACGCGCCGCCACTCCCACGGCACCGGATAGATCCGGTGCGAGACGATGCCCACGAAGATCGACGCCGACCAGAGCCCGCCGGCGGTCGCCCACGCCGCGCCGACGAAGCCGTACGGCGGGATGAGGAGGAAGTAGAGCCCGACCGCGACGACCGCCGCGGCGAGAACCGTAGGGATGATCAGGCGCATCCGCTTCGTCACGTTCAGCCCGACCGCCGTGACGGCGTACGCTCCCGTCGCCATTGCGGCGATCGAGAGCGGCGGGACCGCCTCGGTGGCCTCCCAGTAGCGCTCGGGCATCAGCAGGTGGAAGAGCGGGAGGATCCAGGCGGAGACGAGCACAACCAGGAAGCCGAGCGCTCCGAAGAACCAGCTCGCGCCACGGGCGACCATCTGCGGGTGGCGGTCGCTGTTGAGCCAGGAGTAGTGCCACTGCGGCCACCCCATGCGGAAGGCGAAGACCCCGACGAGCACGATCTGGCTGTAGCGGAAGGCGACCCCGTACAGCCCGGTCTCCGCGGCGCCGTGGTAGTGCTTGACGAAGAAGCGATCGAGCAGGTTGAGCGCGTAGAAGGAGAAGGCGCTCACGATCGTGGGCCAGCCGAAGGCGATCATCTCCTTGCCGACGTCCCAGTCGACGCCCCGGATCAGGTCGCGCACGTACTCGCGGGCGCTGACGACGAAGACGATGATCGCCGACGTCAGCGAGGCGATCAGGATGCCCTTCACCCCGAGCTCCCAGACGGCGACGAGCAGGACGGCCAGGGTGACGTACGTGAGCCCGCGGATCAGCGCGTAGAGGGCGAACGTCCACGGCTTGCGCCGCATGCGCGTCAGCGACATCGAGATGTCCACGATGTTCGTCAGGTAGAGGTCGACGAGCGCGATCACGATCAGGCTCGCGTAGGCCGCCTCGCCGGCCACGGGGTCGGCGAGGCGGCTTGCGAAAAGAAGGAGCCCCCCGATCAGGACCGCGGGGTAGATCGACTCGATCAGGAAGAAGAGCGTGATCGCCTGCTTGCGCCAGCGGGAGTCGTCCTGGTCGAAGTAGAAGCGGGCCAGGACGCCGCTCAGGTTGATGAAGACGTCGACGAACGCGGCGAAGGCGAGGATCAGCTCGAGCGTGCCGAACTCGGCGGGGCTCAGGTGGCGCGCGTACAGCGGGACGAGCAGGAACGCGAGCGACTTGAGGAGGACGCGGACGCCGCCGTAGATGGCCGCGTCATGGGCGAGCGCGCCGATGCCGAGCCGGCGTGGGACCTCCTCGTCCTCGCGCGCCTCGGCCTGGAGCCCTTCCTCGGCCCGGATCTCGCTCACGCCGAGATCATGGCCGCTGCACCCGACGCGCAGCGGCGGCCGGCCCGCGCGGCGCCTCTATACTCGGCGTCCGCGGGATGATGTCGAGCCTGGGCAGGAGATTCCGGCGCAGACGGAGGCTGTGGCGGAGATACGGCTGGCGCAAGGTGGCCGGCCGGCCGCTGCACGACCTGCGCTGGAAGGTCTCGAGCGACGAGTCGATCTCCCGCTGGATGGAGGAACGCCTGCAGATCGACGACGACTACTGGCTCTTCGTGCTCGGGCTGAACAACTCGGGCACGTCGATCATCCAGCGAATCCTCACTTCCCACCCGCGCGCTCGCGGGCTGCCGGACGAGGGACAGGCATTGACCTCCGTCTTCGCGCGCGGCAACCAGTACGGCGTATCCCGCTACTGGACCGTGCGACTCGACGTCTTCCGGCTGACCGAGGAAGACGACCCGGCGCCGGCTAGACGGGCCAAGTACGACTGGCTCTACTACTACGAGCCGCGGCCGGGAATCCTCGTGGAGAAGAGCCCGCCCAACGCGATCCGCGGCCGGTGGCTGCAGCAGAACTTCCAGCCGAGCCGGTTCATCGCCGTCACCCGCCACCCCTACGCCGTCTGCGAGGGGATCCGGCGGCGCATCGGCCTTCCGATCGAGCAGGCAGCGCAGCACTGGCTGGTCGGCAACGAGCTCCTGCTCGACGACACCGAGCGCATGGACCGGGCCTTGCTCGTCCGCTACGAGGACTTCTGCGAGCGGCCGCAGGAGCAGCTGCAGCTGATGCAGGACTTTCTGGACCTGAAGGAGCCCTTCGACCACGAGCTGCTCAACCAGCCTCTGCGGATCCAGAACATCGACGGCAAAGCGCAGCCGATCCAGAACATGAATGCGAAGAGCATCGAGCGCCTCTCGCACGACGAGATCGCGGCGATCGACCGCGTGACTGCTCCGCTGAGAGAGCGGCTCGGCTACGAGAGCGTGCTCGATCCGAGGTAGGTCGGTGTCGGGCCCCGCATCGCTACTCGTAGCCTAGGTCCCGCAGACGGCGGAGGATGATCTCCTCCTCGTCCGACGAGTAGGACGAGTCGCCGCTGCGGAGCGAATCGGGCGCCGCGGTGACATGGCGTCCCTCGGCGGTGTCGACGAGGATCTCCTCGATCGGCGCTGCGTCGACGTCGGCGAGCTCGATTCCCAGGAGGCGGCAGAGCGTCGGGCCGAGCTGCGTGATCTCGGCGGCCTCCGGCACCTCGCCGAAGGCGATCCCGGGCCCGGCGGCGGCGAGGATGCCCGTCAGTCCGTGGTGGCCGGAGTACCCGTAGGAGATCTCAGGGTCGAGGTGCTCGTGACGGTCGAAGGCGGTCGACCACGGCCTCCGCGTCGAGTCGACGTGGATGCGCTCGTCGTGCGGGAGCAGGACGAGCTCGGGCGCCTTGTCCAGGTAGGGCCCGAAGAAGAGCTCCTCCTTGCGCTTCACGGCGAAGGCGGGCTCCCCGGTCTCGGGGTGGGGGACGTCCGCCAGCTCGTCCGCGAGGCGCTCCGCGTAGCGGGGGTCGCGAAGCGCTCCGCTCGCCTCGCCGAGGTACACCTGGCCACCGGTGGCGAAGGCGTAGGCGCGGGTGGAGCCGAAGTCGACGTCGGCGAAGACGCGACGGGCCGGTGGGCGCGGGAGCCCAGGGACCCGGTCGAGCGCGCGCGCGTACCAGCCCGTCGTCCGGGCGAGCCGCTGGTCGACCTTGGCCGCATAGGCGAGGCGGCCGCGGCGCAGCGGCTGGAGCGAGCGCCGGCGATAGCGCAGGTGCCCGTTCTCCTCGAGCCAGCGGTTGGTGTGGAACGTCCAGTAGATCGGCTTCATTCCGTGGTCGGAGAGGACGACGACGGTCGGCTCCTCGGCCCAGCGCTCCCGCGCGGCCTCGATCAGCTCCCCGCACGCGCGGTCGACGGCCTCGTAGACCTGCACCAGCTCGTCCCCTGCCCGGGCCGGATCGTGCGCCGGATGCTCCGGGTCGAGGCGGTCGTAGCCGAGGTGGCCCGCGTGGTCGGAGCTCATGAAGTCGACGCAGAGGAGGCTTAGGTCGGGCTCGAGCTCCATCGTCAGGCGACAGACGTCCGCCACCTCGCCAACATGGTCGATCAGGCGGCGCGTGTACCGCTCGAAGTCCTCCCACCAGCGCTCGGCCATCGGGTGCCGCGCCGTCACGAAGTCCGGGTGGGCGGCGAAGACACGCTCCCGGGCGACCGTGGGAACCACCTCCGGCGGCTCGGGCCCCCCGTAGCCGGTCACGACGATGCCGGCCATCGGCTCGGCCGGGTAGGTGAACGGGACAGTGACGAACGCCGAGCGAAGCCCCGCCGCCCCGAGCGCGCGCCAGAAAGGAGCGCCGCCGCGTGTGGCCGCGCCCTCGACGCGATGCGTGCCGCGGTTGGGGTTCGTCGAGAAGTTGAAGATCCCGTGCCCCCCGGGGTTGAGCCCGGTGAGGAACGAGGACCATGCCGTCGGCGTCACGGCGGGGATGGTGGAGCGAAGCGGGCCGTAGGAGCCCTCGCCTGCGAGTCTCGTCACCGTCGGCATGCGCCCCTCGGCGATCAGCGAGCTGACAAGGTCGTAGTCGGCGCCGTCGATCCCGAGTGCGAGGACTCTCACGCCGCCAGCAGCTCCCGGTAGAGCCCCTCGAGGGCGAGGCCCGGGTCGCCGATTCGCTCCCGGACGACCCGCGAGTTGCGGTCGCCGTAGGCGCGGCGGCGGTCGGGGTCACGCAGGAGGCCGAGGAGCGCGGCCGCGACCGCGCCCTCGTCCCGGCAGGGAACGAGCTCGGCGCCGTCGCCCTGGCCCACCCACTCGTCGATGGAGGGCGCAATCCCGCAAACCGCCGGCAGGCCGGTCGCCATTGCCTCCAGGAGCGATGCCGGGGTCGAGTCCGAGGCCGGCAGGGAGAGGAGCACGTCGGCCGAAGCCACGAGCGCCGGCAGGTCGACCCACTCGGCGCGGTGAAGGACGACGGTTCCGTTCAGACCGAGGTCGGCGACGAGCTTCTCCAGCTCACCGCGAAGCGGGCCAGCGCGGGCCGCCAGCACCAGGCGTGCGCGGGGCTCGGCCGCGACCACGTCGGCGAAGGCGCGCACGGCGACGTCCAGGTTGGTGTCCGGCCGGTAGTTCCTCAGGGAGAGGACCATGAGCGCGTCGTCGGGCCAGCCGAAGCGTGCGCGCAGCCCCGGGTCGGCCGCCTCCGGCACGAACCGGTCCAGCTCCGCGTACCAGATGATTCTTCGGATGCGCGCCGGATCGGCCCCGAGGGCGATCGAGGCGCGCTCGTTGACGTCGGAGTTGACGACGAGGTAGTCGGCTGCCGCGATCGCGACCGGCGCCCAGCGCCGGCCACGCCGCCGCGTGTGGGCGTGGACGAGCACGTCGGTGCCCCACGGGCTGAGCACGAACGGGTGCACGTCGGCCTTCGCCGCCCAGTAGCCGTACGGGAGCATGTAATGGGCATGGACGAGGTCGACGTCGAGGGTGCGCGCGAGCTTCCGGAGGGCTGTCCCGAAGCGGAGGCGGCGGACGCCGCGGACGCGGAGGAGCGGGTCGAGGTCACTGATCAGGTGGGGCTCGAGGCCCTCCAGCTCGGCCGGGACCTCGGAGAACCGGTCGCTCGCGAGGTGCACCTCGTGGCCCCGCTCCCTGAGCCGCCGACCCCAGCGAAGGAAGTTGATCGAGCGCCCGTTCCCAACGCCGAGGATCCGGAGCGGTTTCGCAGACACGTGGCCGAATGCTAACGATGCCGTTCGTGACGACTGCCCGGTTCGTCTTCATCGGAGGCCTGCACCGGAGCGGGACGACGCTCCTCGGGCGTGCCCTGGCCGAGCACCCGCTCGTCTCCGGGTTCGCGGACACAGGGGTACCCGCCGACGAGGGCCAGCATCTCCAGTCGGTCTACCCGCCCGCCAAGGGGTACGGCGGCCCCGGGCTCTTCGCCTTTGCACCGGAGGCGCATCTCACCGAGAGCTCGCCGCTCGTCTCGACCGCAAGCCGGGAGCGGCTTCTGGCCGACTGGTCGCCCCACTGGGACCTCGCCCGGCCCGTCCTCGTCGAGAAGTCGCCGCCGAACCTGATCCGCTTCCGCTTCCTGCAGGCGGTCTTCCCCGAGGCGGCCTTCGTCGCCGTGCTGCGCCATCCACTCGCGGTCGCCTACGCAACCTCCAGATGGCGCCAGAGGGAGTCGCTGCGGACGCTCGTGCGTCACTGGGTCGTCGCGCACGAGCTCTACCGGCAGGACAGCCCCGACATCGTCCGGCTCCACGAGGTGCGCTTCGAGGACTTCCTAGGCGCCCCCGATGCCGAGCTTGCCCGCCTGGAGTCCTTTCTCGGCCTCGAGCCGGCTCCCACGACCCTCGCCGTCCGTCCCGACGCGAACGAGCAGTACCTCGACCGCTGGCGGCGCGAGGGCCGAACGCCCTGGGGCCGGATCCGGCAGTCGCGCATCCGCCGTGAGCTCGGGGACCGCGTCGAGGCGTTCGGCTACGACCTCGATTCGTAGAATCCCCGCGATGGAGAGCCGCCTGCCGACGGCAGTTGTGGTCGACGTTCGCTGGGTGAACGGGCTTGCGGCGATCCGCTCGCTCGGGCGCCTGGGCGCGCCGGTCGTCGCTTTGGCCCATCGCGCGGGCGCGCTCGGCTTTCGCTCGCGCTACGCGCGGGGGCTCGTCTGTCCCGACCCGGTCGGCGACGAGGCCGGCCACGTCGCGTTCCTGCGCGACCTGGGCGACACCCTGGGCGCGCCCGCGCCGATCTTCCCGACTCACGACGAGTTCCTGAACGCGATCGCCCGCAACGCCGGTGAGCTCGGCGGCCGCTTTCTGCACCCGTTTCCGGACTGGGAGCTCCTGGAGCGGATCCAGGACAAGGCCTGGCAGCTCGAGCAGGCGCGGAGCCTCGGCCTCCCGGTGCCCCGGACCGAGGAGGCGCCCCTGGACGACCTCGCCTTCCCGGTGCTGGTGAAGCCCCGCGACCCGGTGAGCTTCCGCCGGGAGTTCGGGCGCCAGGCGTTCCGCTGCGAGGATGCGGCGGCGCTGGCTCGCGACTTCGAGCGCGCGCTCCCCTACCGGCCGCTCGTGCAGGAGTGGATCCCCGGCGGGGACGAGGAGCTCTACACGCTCGGGAGCTACCTGACGGCCGGCGGCGAGGCGCTCGGCCTCTTCTGCGGCCGCAAGCTGCTGCAGACCCCGCCGGGCGTGGGCACCTGCCGCATCGGCGAATCCGTCTGGGTGGACGAGGTCGTCGAGCAGGGCCTCGCCCTCTTGCGGGGGATCGGCTTCCGCGGGCTCTCGCAGGTGGAGTTCAAGCGCGACCCGCGCGACGGCGCCTTCCGGCTGATGGAGATCAACCCGCGTCTCTGGCAGTGGCACGGGCTGGCGACGGCGACCGGGGTCGACCTGACCCGCATCGCCTACCTCGACCTGATCGGCCGCCCGCCCGCCCCCGCGCGCATGAACGGCAGCAGACGCCGCTGGGCGATCACGCTGGCGCCCGGCGAGCGCCCCGTGCTCGTGCGTCCGCCCTACGTGGACGGGGTCGTCGCGCGCGACGACCTGCGCCCGGCGCTGACGAACCTCGGCCGGGTCGTGCGCCGGGCGATCCCGTGATCTCCGCCTACGCCGAGCCGCGGGCCCGCTGGGTGCTCGACACGCTCGGCGCCCGCGAGCTCGCCGTCGGCGAGGAGGTGCCCTACGACGCCGGCGCCTGGGCGCAGGTCGAGCGGGGAGAGCGCCCCGAGGGCGACGAGCTCGCCGGCGCCTTCTGGCATCTGGCCCGGCTCGAGGAGCGCAGCGGGGAGCGCGACCGCCATGGCCGTTTCCCGTCCTCCGCCTCGGCCCTCGACCCGCTCGACCCGCCGCTGGAGCGGCTGCGCGCGCGCCTGGGGATCGAGCCGCCCCGCTGGCGCGGCGCCCGCTTCGCGGTCGCGCTCACCCACGACGTCGACCGGCCCTGGCGCTGGACGGGTCGCGGCGTTCGGAACGCGGTAGGCCGCCTCGCCGCCCGCGCGCGCGCCGGCGCCGGGCGGGACGCGCTTCGCGAGGCCCGCGGCCTGGCGGCCGTCCCGGTGCACCGCCTCCGCGGCAGTGATCCCAACTGGTGCTTCGCCCGCATCGCCGAGCTCGAGGGCGCCCGCGGGTCGAGCTCGACCCACTTCCTCCTCGCCGGCCACGGTCACGTGGAGGACGGCTTCGCGCCGGAGGTCTACGACCGGCTGCGCCCGCGGCTGGTCGAGACGCTCCTCGAGACAGGTGCCGAGGTCGGGCTCCACGGGAGCTACCTCAGCGCCCAGGAGCCTCTCCGCCTGGCGGCCGAGAAGGAAGAGCTCGAGTCGCTGGCCGGCCAGGTGGCCGGCCAGCGCTACCACTTCCTGCGAGTCGATCCCCATGCGAACCTCGCGCCGCTCGCCGGCCTCGGCTTCCAGTACGACACGACGCTTGGCTTCGCGGACGCGCCCGGGTTCCGAGCGGGAATCACGCAGCCGTTCCGCCCCTGGAGCGAGGAGCTCGGCCATCCGCTCCGGCTCGTCGAGATCCCGCTCGCGCTCATGGACACGACGCTCGCCGTGCCGCAGTACCTCGGGCTCACGGCGGCCCAGGCGGAGGGCCGGGCGCTGGCGCTGCTCGACCGCGCCGCCGAGCTGGGCGGAGGCTTCGCGCTCCTGTGGCACACGAACCGCTTCGACCCGCCGACGGCGGCCGGCTGGGACCGCCTCTACGAGCGGATCCTCGACGGCGTGCTCGAGCGCGGCGGCGTGTGCCTGACGGCCGGCGAGCTGGCCGCCGAGGCGGGCGAGGTCCTCTTAACCCTGGAGTAGTTCGTAGCCCTCGGCGAGAAACGGCGTGCGGTCGACGAGGGCGGCGATGTCGCCCGGCTCGAAGATGCCCTCTTCGGTGGCGTACCTGGTGATCCGCGAGGGC
>Ga0190271_10001570_pt1 | contig 13139 bp, 10 predicted proteins | sample Popmic356T_FD_133747 | JGI IMG/M metagenome (GOLD analysis project Ga0190271, IMG submission 133747) | Populus adjacent soil microbial communities from riparian zone of Weber River, Utah, USA - 356 T | ecosystem: Environmental > Terrestrial > Soil > Riparian zone | place: USA: Utah | collected...
ACGTCGTCGGCGAGGTCGATGCCGCACAGCTTGGACAGCACCCTTGCGGCAGCTGGCCCGGTGAGGCGCACGAGTGCCCGGCCGTGGGTCAGGTCGACGACGCTGACGAACTCCTCGCCGCGGCGAGCGTTGGCGCGATCCATCAACGCGTCGGCCGCTCCGATCGGTCCGAGGAGCAGCCATTCGCCGACGCCTGACCCGATCTCGAGGATGCGGCCCTCGATGTGGGCGGCACGGCCAAAGCCGACGGTCGCGGCCCCGGCGTAGGGACCACCCGGGTCGGCGTGGACGAGCACCTTCGCCAGCGGCGTCCGGTCCGACAGCGTGAGCGCGCTCGTGGCGTGGCGCTGCGAGACCTCCCAGCCGTCCACGACGGCGACCGAGGGAGCCGGTGCGATCGGCGAGCGAGCGATCGGCGCCTCACCCACGGAGCCGCGCCCCGTCGGGATCGAAGTGGGCGTGTTGTTCCATCACGCGCGCGGAGACGTCCGTGCCGTCCGGCAGACGGACCCTGACCACCGCGTCCGGGTGTGACAGATGCGGCGCCACGAAGCCGAGGCAGATCGAGCGGTCCAGGGTCGGCGACATCCGGCTCGACGTGATGCGGCCGACGATCTGTGTGTACCCGTCGACGCGCTCGATGATCTGGCACCCCTCGGCAGGGACGCATCGGGGATCAACGGGCTGGAGGCCGACGAGCCGCTGATAGTCCCCCCGCTCCTGCTGCCAGACCAGCTCGGGCCGGCCGGCGAAGTCCTGCTTCTCGAGCTTGACGAGCGAACCGAGGCCGACGGCGAACGCCTGCGTAAGCCCGTCGGTGTCCTGCCCGACGATGAAGTGTCCCTTCTCCAGCCGCATGATGCGCTGCGCCTCGACGCCGAAGGCGCGGATGCCGAGGTTCGCCCCCGCCTCGAGGCAGGCCTCCCACACGTGCAGGCCATACGCCGCTGGGACGTGCAGCTCGTAGCTCAGCTCTCCGGTGAAGCCGATGCGCCACATGAAGCAGCCGGCGACTCCGGCGACGGTTCCCTGACGAACCTGCATGTACTTGAAGGACTCGGGCGCCAGGTCGACATCGGCGACGAGCCGGGCGAGGAGCTCCCGGCTGGCTGGACCGGCGAGGTTCATCGACGCGAAGGCGGTCGTCACCGGCGTGACGTGGACGCGCCACTCAGGATGTTCCGTCTGCAACCAGTTGAGGATCCACTCCCACACTGTCCCCGCACCCGACGATGTCGTCGTCATCACGTAGTGCTCGGGGCCCAGCCGCCCGGTCACGCCGTCGTCGAGCACGACACCGTCCTCGGCGCACATCACGCCGTAGCGGACGCCGCCGATTGCGAGCTTGCTCCACAGGTTGACGTACAGAAGGTTGAGCAGTTGCGCGACGTCCGGCCCGCGCAGGTCGAGCTTGCCGAGCGGGGTGACGTCGATGATCCCGACGTTCGACCGGACGTTGCGGACCTCTGCGTCCGGGTCGCCGTAGTGGTCGGGCCGGATCCAGTCACCGGCGACGAGTGGAGATGCGCCATGCGCCTCGTGCCACGGCTGCATGGGGGAGTAGCGCACGGGCTCGAACCCACGGCCGGCGAGCGCCCCGAGCGTGATCGGCGCGTACGGCGGGCGCCACACCGTCGTGCCGGTCTCCTCGATCGTCTTGCCGTTGGCCTCGGCGAGCACGGCGACGAGGTTGACGGTCTCCAGTTTCCCCTGCGCCGGTCCCATCGTCGCCGTCGTGAAGCGTTTGACGAGCTCGATGGAGTCGTATCCCTCAGCGGCGGCGGCGACGATGTCCTTGGACGACACGTCCTCCGAGAAGTCGACCATCCCGTGCGTCCGGGACCGGAACAACGGCGGGTGAGCGACGACCGGCAGCGCCGGGATCGCTGTCGCGGCGCCGCTGCCGGCGCGGCGTGCGGCTTCCCGGCCGCTGGCCTGACCATGCTCGATCAGGGCGTCGAGTGAACCGTCCCCGGCAAGCCCTCCCGTGGCGAGCACGCTCGGGTGGGCGAGACCGCCGGGGAGGAAGCGGTTGGCGACGGCCGAGAAGGCGGGACGGTCGCCGGCCAGGTTGAGCAGCGTCGTCGGCGCCGTCCACCCGACGGCCGTGACAAAGAGGTCGCACTCGATGCGCTCGCCGCTGCCCAGCGTGACGCGCCGGACGCGCCTGTGCTCCCCGCGACCGCCGCCCTCGGCCTGGACGACGTCGCCGCCGGATCGGGCGTCGACGACGCGGACGACGTCGACGCCGGCGCGGCGGAGGTCGTCGACCGCGGCATCACCCTCGTCGTTGGCGGTCAGGACGACCGCCCGCTCGCCGGGCCGCACCGCCCAGAGCTTGACGAGGCGGCGGACGGCCGTCGAGAGCAGCACGCCGGGCTCGTCGTTGCCGTCGAAAACGTAGGGGCGCTCGATCAGCCCGGGTGCGACGACGACGGTGCGGGCACGGACCTTGACGAGCCGCTCGAACACGGGACCGCGCTGGCGCTCGACAACGGAGAGCCAGTTGTCGTCGTAGCGCCCGGCGACGACCCCGTTCGTGACGACCTCGAGGTTCTCGAGGCCTGCGACGGCTCTGTGCAGGTCGGCAAGCGTGGAGAGCTCGGTCTCACTGCCGAAACGCAAGTGGCCGCCGAGCCGGTACTCCTCCTCGACGAGCAGCACGCGGGCCCCGGCCCCCGCGGCGGCGATCGCTGCTGCCATCCCGGCTGGTCCGCCGCCCGCGACGCAGACGTCGACGTGGGCGTAGCGCTGGTCGAAGCGGTCCTCGGCCGGCTGGTCGGTCACCCGTCCGCCGGCGGCGAAGCGGCTGAGCACCCTCTGGTAGGCAGGCCACAGCCGTTGCGGCTTGATGAACGTCTTGTAGTAGAAGCCGGCGCCGAGGAACCGTCCCGCGAGCTGGTTGGCCGCCTTCACGTCTCGGTGCAGGGACGGCCATGCGTTCTGCGGTTGCACGACCATCCCCTCAGCCAGCTGGCGGTGGGCGCCGCGGACATTGGGCTCGTCGCCGACCTGCACCGTGCAGCCGGGATCGTGGAACGTAGCGGCGAGCAATCCACGCGGGCGGTGGTACTTGAAGCTGCGCGAGAAGACGGAGACGCCGGCCGCGGTCAGCGCCGAGGCAATGGTGTCGCCGGCGAAGCCGCGGTGCTCGTCGCCGTTCCACGTGAACGCCAGCGGGGCCTGGCGGTCGATCTCCTCACCGGGCTGGGGACCGAGGCGGCCGCTCACGGTGCGGACCGAACCTCGTTCGAAACCCGATGGCGCTCGACCTTGAAGTATCGCCGGCAGCCGGCGCGGTGGTACCAGGTCTCGGTCGTCCAGTCGGCCTCGTTGGCCTGCGCGTACAGGTACGCCCGCCACTCGTCGGGCTTGGGTGCCGAGGCGTCCGGCCGTGAGGACGCGTCACCGACGAAGCGGAACTCCGCCGACCCGCGCGGGCCGCACCAGGGGCAGGGGACGAGCAGCATCGATCAGTGGCCGACGGCGGCCGCACCTTTCTCGCCGACGAGGCGGCCCTCAGGGAACCGAGCGAGGTCGAACGGAGCGATCATCTCCGGCGTCTTGCCGGTGGCGATCAGCTCGGCCATCGCCTCTCCGGACACGGGTCCCGCCTTGAAGCCATACGTCCCCCAACCGACGTCGACGAGGAATCCTTGCACCGGCGTGACGCCCATGACCGGTGAGAAGTCGGGGGTCATGTCGCACAGGCCGGCCCACTGGCGCAGCACCCGCAGCTTGGAGAGCGAGGGCATCAGTTCCAGCACGTGACCGGCCAGCTCCTCGCAGAACGCCAGCGAGCCGCGCATCGAGTACGAAGCGACGGAGTCGGTGCTGGCCCCGAACACGAGCTCGCCGCGGTCGGTCTGGCTGACGTACACGTGGAGCGTGCCGGACACGACGACGGTGTGCAGGAACGGCTTCACGGGCTCGGTCACGGCTGCTTCGAGTGGGTGAGTGCTGATCGGCAGCGTGATGCCGGCCATCGCGGAGATCAGCGACGACCAGCCGGCCGTGCAGTTCACGACGACCGGTGTCGAGATGTGACCGCGCGATGTCGTCACGCCGACCACCTCGTCATCGACGACGTCGATGCCGAGGAGCTCCGTCTGCTGGTGGATCTCCACACCCATCGCGTCGGCGGCCCGGGCGTAGCCCCAGTTGACGGCGTCGTGGCGGATCGTCCCACCGGGTGGGTGGTACAGGGCGCCGAGGATCGGATACCGCGTGTGCTCGCTGACGTCCATGAAGGGGACGAGCCGGGCAATCTCGTCCGGGCCGATCACCTCGGAGTCGACACCCTGCAGCTTGTTGACCTCGGCCCGCCATCGCATCGTCCGCAGGGACGAGTCGTTGTGAGCGAGCGTCAGGTGTCCCCGCTGCGAGAACATCACGTTGAAGTTCAGTTCTGCCGCCAGCTGCTCGTAGAGCTTGACGGAGCGGTCGTAGAAGGCGACACCCTCGGGAGTCAGGTAGTTCGACCGCACGATCGCGGTGTTCCGCCCGGAACCGCCGCCGCCGATGTAGCCCTTGTCGATGACCGCCACGTTCGTGACGCCGAAGTTCCTGGCGAGGTAGTACGCGGTCGCCAGCCCGTGGACCCCGGCCCCCACGATGACGACGTCGTATGCGGCACGGAGGTCCGGGGCACGCCACGCACGCGGCCACGGTCGATTGCGCAGGCCGTGACGTACGAGCATCGCCGCCGAGTACCTCGCTGCCGGACGACTGATCATGGCCACGTCAGGAGGCGCCCTCGGCCAGCGCGCCCGTGGCGATGACGGAGAGGAATGTGATCGGGAGCTTCGTCAGCTCGGCGGGACCGTGCGGAACGTCGCCTTCGAACTCGAGCGCGTCGCCGGGGCGCAGCGCGTAGCGGGCCGCTCCATAGCCGTACGTCATGCGTCCGCTCAGCATGTAGATGAACTCGGTGCCGGTGTGCTGGAAGAGCGGGAACACCTCGGAGCCCTCGGTCAACGTGACCAGCACAGGTTCGATCCGCTTGGCCGCGCCGCGCATGCTGCCGAGCAGCTGGTAGCGATGCCCGACCCGGGTGCCGCGACGCACGATGTCGAGGCCCTCGCCCGCCCGCACGTGCAGCGCATCGTGCTCCTCCTCGAGCCCACGGAAGAACGACGTGACCGGCACGCCGACGGCCGCGGCGAGGCGGGCCAGCGTCGCCAGGCTCGGTGACGCCTGCGCGTTCTCGAGCTTCGAGAGCATCCCCTTCGAGATGCCGCTGCGCTCGGAGAGCTGCGCCACGGTGAGCCCCAGCTGTTGACGTTGCTCGCGGATCTGGCGGGCGATCGCGGCGTGCATGGCCTGCTCCGTCTGTGCCGGGTCACCACCCTCGGCGGCATGGCGCTCGGGCAGCGTCATCGGCGAGCGTCCCTGTGCCATTCAGAACAGCGCCAGGTAGCGGTCGACTTCCCAATCGCTCACGTGCGCGTGCCACTCGCGGAACTCCTCGGCCTTCACGCGGGCGAAGTAGTCCACGTAGTCCTCGGTGCCGGTGTTGCCGAAGGCGGCGCGCATCACGTCGTCCTCGACGAGTGCTTCCACCGCGTGCAGCAGCGTCGGCGGCATGGCGGCGATGCCGCGGGAGGCGACGTCATCCGGATCCAACGCGTAGAGGTTGTCGGCGTTGGGACGACCCGGATCCAGCTCCCTGTCGACGCCGTCGAGCCCGGCGGCGAGCACCGCGGCGAAGGCGAGATAGGGGTTGGCGGCGCCGTCGATCGCCCGCAGCTCGATGCGTCCGACCTCGGGGACGCGCATCAGCTGGGTCCGGTTGTTGCCGCCGTAGGAGACGTACGCCGGGGCCCACGTCGCTCCCGAGCTGGGCGGGCCGACCCCCATGCGCTTGTAACTGTTGACCGTGGGGCAGCCGATGGCCGACAGGCCACGGGCGTGTTCGAGCACCCCGGCGGCGAACTGGTAGCCGAGGCGGGAGAGCCCGAGGCCGTAGCGGTCTCGGCCCCTTCCCCCGGCGAACAGGTTGCGCCCCTCGGTCGACCACAGCGACACGTTCGTGTGCATACCGTTGCCGGTCAGGCGGGTGAACGGCTTGGGCATGAACGTCGCCGCCATGCCGGCCTCGTGGGCCAGCGTGTGGACCATGTAGCGGAAGAAGATCACCCGGTCAGCGGTCGTCAGCGCGTCGTCGAAGAGGAAGTTCTGCTCGAACTGACCGTTGGCGTCCTCGTGGTCGTTGGCGTAGTTCGTCCAGCCGAGCTCGTTCATGTACCGCGAGACGGTCGACAGGTGGTCGAACATCCGCGTCAGGCCCTTGGCGTCGTAGCAGGGCAGGCCCTGCCGGTCGAGCGGGTCGGCGACCTCGATGCCACCCTCGGGCCGGCGCCGGACCAGGTGGTACTCCGCCTCGACGCCTACCATCATCCGCATGCCGCGCTCGTCGAGCAGGCGCGCCAGGGTGTTCCTCAGCATCACGCGCGGCGTGTAGGGCCATGGCTTGCCCTCGACCTCGATGTCGCACATCACCACGGCGACGCCGTCCCGCCACGGGAGCTTGATGTAGCTCGCCGGGTCGGGGGCGGCGATCATGTCGGGATCGGCCGGGCTCTGACCCATCGGCCCGACGGCGAAGCCTGCGAACCCTGCTCCGCCGACCACGACGTCCATCGCCGACGACGGCACGAGCTTGGCGCAGGGGCGCCCGTGCATGTCGACGAACATCGTCAGAAAGAACTCGATGCCGTCTTCAGTGGCCCGGGCTTCGAGCTCCTCGCGGATGTCAGTCACACGGTGGGACCTTAGTTCGAAGGCACGCCGCCGTGTTTCACCGTAGGAACCGAACACCTACTATGAGGAAACATGTGTGGCATCGTCGGACTGCTGATCCTCGATCGGGATCTGGAGCCACAGCTCGGCGAGCTGTTGGCGGCGATGCTCGTGCAGATGACCGAGCGCGGCCCGGACTCGGCGGGTGTGGCCGTCTACTCGGACGGGCTGCCGGAGGACCGCTCCAAGTACTCGTGCCGCACCGACGACGACGTCGACTGGGCCTCGCTGGCCGCTGAGGTCGGCGCGACGCCGACGACCTATGGGCGCGCCGCCGTGCTCACCGGTCCTGCCGACCTGCGACATGAGCTCGAGGCACGCGGCGTGCGAGTCATCTCGTCCGGCCGGGACCTCGAGGTCTTCAAGGGCGTCGGGCTTCCCGTCGACATCACCAAGGACTTCGGCCTGCCGGCCCGCGAGGGATATCTCGGCGTCGGCCACACCCGCATGGCGACGGAGTCCGCGGTCACGATGGACGGCTCGCACCCGTTCTCGACCCACGACGACCTCTGCGTCGTTCACAACGGTGCCTTCTCGAACTACTTCTCGGTACGGCGTGACCTCGAGCGTGAGGGCGAGCGCTTCCTGACCGAGAACGACACGGAGGTGGCCGCTCGCCTGATCGGCCGTGAGATGGACCAGGGTCGCGACCTCGGCGATGCGATCCGCGTGCTGCAGAAGGAGATGGACGGCTTCTACACGCTCGTCTGTGCGACCCGCGACCAGATGGCCGTCGTCCGGGATGAGTTCGGCTGCAAGCCGGCCATGGTGGCCGTCAGCGACCGGTACGTCGCGGTCGCCTCCGAGTTCCGAGCGCTGGCGATCCTGCCGGGCATCGAGAACGCGGAGGTGTTCGAGCCGACGCCGACCGAGCTGTACCTGTGGGAGCGCCCCGGATGAGCGTTGCCGCGCGCGAGGGCACTGTCCTCGACTGCGACGAGCTGACCACGCGGCAGGTCAACCAGGGGCTACGCGCGCTGCCTACCGGTTCCCGAGTGCGGATCCTGAACCCCCGAGGGCGACACAACCTCGCCGTCGGGTTGGTCCACCACCTGGACATCAGCATCGAGGGCGACGTCGGCCACTACGTCGGCGGACTGTGTGACGGGCCCGACGTCCGAGTCGACGGGTTCGCCGGCTGGGCCGCCGGCGAGAACCTGATGGGCGGCACGATCCGGATCACGGGCAACGCCAGTGAGCGAGTCGGTGCGTCCGCCCACGGCGGGGCGATCGTGATCGAGGGCGACGCGTCGACCCGAGCGGCGATCTCGCTGAAGGGCGGCACCGTGCTCGTTGCCGGCGACGCCGGCAACTTCAGCGCGTTCATGGCGCAGGCCGGTGTGCTGCTCGTCGGCGGCGACGCCGGGGAGGCCCTCGGTGACTCGCTGTACGAGGCGGTCATCTACGTCGCCGGTGCGATCAAGAGCCTCGGCAGCGACGCCCGGGTCGAGGAGCTCACCGAGGCGGACGTCGCCCGCGTGCGCGAGTTGGTCGAGCTGGCGGGATTCACGCACATCTCGCCCGAGGACGTCACCAAGGTCGCCTCCGCCCGCGAGCTCTACAACTTCGACGCCGTCAAGGCGCACAACTACTGACATGGAGCCCGTGATGGAGCCTCGCCGTCGCCACCTGGCCCTGCGTGAGAGCCACAGCTTCCCGCGCCACGTCATCGACCAGATCCATGGCATGGCGGAGGAAGGGCGGTACGAGATCCGCGGCTGGGGCGCCAAGCGGGCACTGCCCACGTTCGACGATCTCGTGTTCGTCACGGCGTCGGCGTCGCGCTACCCGATCGAGGGCTACCGCGAGACGTGCTCGACGACGACGGTGCTCGGCTCCCGTCGCGCAGCGCAACCGCTCGTGCTCGACACTCCGATCACGATCGCCGGGATGAGTTTCGGCGCGCTGTCGGGTCATGCGAAGGAGGCGCTCGGCCGGGCCGCGACCGCCGTCGGCACCTCGACCACCACAGGCGATGGCGGGATGACGTCCGAGGAGCGGACGGCATCGAAGTACCTCGTGTACCAGTGCCTGCCGAGCCGCTACGGGTTCAACCCGCACGACGTCCACCGCGCCGATGCGATCGAGATCGTCATCGGTCAGGGAGCCAAGCCTGGCGGTGGGGGAATGCTCCTCGGCCAGAAGGTCAGCGAGCGGGTCGCCGGCATGCGCACCCTCCCGGCCGGGATCGACCAGCGCTCGGCGTGTCGTCACCCGGACTGGACAGGACCCGACGACCTCGTGATGAAGATCGAGGAGCTGCGGGAGGCGACCGACTGGCAGAAGCCGATCTACGTGAAGATCGGCGCCACCCGCGTGGCCTACGACGTGAAGCTCGCCGTGGCGGCCGGAGCCGACGTGGTCGTCGTCGATGGCCTCCAGGGAGGCACCGGAGCGACGCAGGAAGTCTTCATCGAGCACGCCGGGATCCCGACACTGGCCGCCGTCCGCATGGCGGCCGAGGCGCTGCGTGAGGTGGGCAAGCACCACGAGGTCCAACTGATCGTGTCTGGCGGGATCCGCTCCGGGGCCGACGCGGCAAAGGCGCTGGCGCTCGGGGCGGATGCGGTCTCCATTGGCGTGGCCTCGCTGATCGCCCTGGGATGCAACCGCGACTCGTGGTGGGACGCCGAGTCAGACCGCTGGGTCGAAGCCGCTGACGAATACGAAGCGCTCGGCGCCGCACCCGGCTACTGCCACCACTGCCACACCGGACTGTGCCCCGTGGGGATCACGACGCAGGACCCCGAGCTCGAGCGTCGCCTCGACCCCGAGGTCGGGGCGCGGTGGATGACGAACTACCTCCGTGCAATGACGATGGAACTGACGACACTGGCCCGGGCGTGCGGGAAGAGCGATGTCCACCACCTCGAGCCGGAAGATCTCGTCGCTCTCACCATCGAGGCCGCCGCCATGGCGAAGATTCCGCTAGCTGGCACCAGCTGGATCCCCGGCTGGCCCTGACGCACCGGCTCGGGTCGCCACGCTACGTCACATCGGCGCTGGGCGGCCTGAAGTCCACCGGACACCAGCGAGGACCGTCGGTTGTCGTCGTGTCCGCGCTCGCCGTGGTGGACGGTGGTGAGGTCGTCGCGGGTGAGCTCGACGTCGGGGTCGACCAACCACCCGAGTCGTCATCGGACCCACCGGCGGCAAGGTGCGGCGAGCGAGACCGTGCCGCCTGCGGTCAGGAACGTCCGAGCGCACCCGCGATGGGGTGGAACTCGGCGTCGGTCTCGCCGATCACTATGTGAGAAGCGCCTGGCGCGAGTTCGAGTTCCAGGCCGCACGCAACGGCAACGGGTCGGAATCGCGCCGCATTGCGGCCGACGACGCAAGGCCGACGCCTCCGGCAGCACGTACCTCCGGGTGCCAGGCCAGCGCGTCGGCAGACCGCTCGATGAGGGAGACGCTCGCTCCCATACTTGTCAGGGCGCGTACCGTCGCCAGGGGCTGCAGTGGGGACCCACCCGCTTTCGCCGAGCTGGCGCGCCGTCAACGCGACGGTTGGGCATCGGACAAGTTCGGACTCCCGAACGTCGGTGAGACCTGCGCATCCCACCCAGCGCCAAGTTCATCGACCCCATCCCCGCGACGACCTCGGAGGCGGAGAGCCGACGGCGCCGATGGACGAGGGGAGGAGTGGAGGAACGCGCCGGGCGACACAGCGTGCGAACCGGCCGGGCCGTAGCGTGATCGAGGATGGCGACCAGCCGATCCTGATCTTCGCGCAGCTCGACGTCACGCTGGCGCGCTGAGCGCGGCCAAGGGCTGGGGCACCGACTCCTCCGACTTCACAGGGTGGCGAGAGCATCGTCATCCCGGGGTGAGGACCGCAGACACAACACCTCGGCTTTGCGATACTTGTTCTGACCCCGGCTTGCCGCGGCTGCCGGTGGAGGGCGGACGGATGATCGTTGAGCGCAAGGTGGCGCTCGGTCTCGTCGCCGTAACGATGCTTGTGGCGTGCTCGGACGACGCGCCCGAGGACGCCGGCGCCGCGCCGACCACCACGGCGGAGGCGACGAGTGTGCCCGAGTCGACTGCTGAGGCGACGACGACGACTCCGACCACGGCGGCGACTGAGGCGCCGGGGTACGTGGCTCCGGGGGGCGCGGAGGGTGCTGCGGCGGGCGTCTCACGCCAGCAGGTGGATGACGCGTTGGGCATGATCGACGGGTTCGTCGAGGCCGAGATGGAAAAGACGGGCGTGCCCGGCGTCGCGGCCGCTGTCGTCTACGACGACGAGGTGGTGTTCGCCGAGGGGTACGGCGTGCGAGAGGTCGGCACGGACGATGCGGTCAGCGCCGACACGGTGTTCCAAATCGCCTCGTTGTCCAAGCCGATCACCGGAACGGCGCTCGCCGGTCTGGTCTCCAAAGGCATCATCGACTGGGACGAGCCCGTCCACCCGTACGCCCCGGATCTCATCTTCAGCGATCCCTGGGTCACCGACCACGTCACGTTCGCTGACCTGTACTCGCACCGCAGCGGGCTGCCCGACGGCGTCGGCGAGTCGCTCGAGTTCCTCGGCTACACCCGAGACGAGATCCTGGCCCGCCTGCGTTACGTCCCGCTCAACCCGTTCCGCGCCACTTACGCCTACTCGAACTTCGGGATGACGGCGGGCGGTGATGCGGCGGCCAAGGCCGCTGGCGTGTCCTTTGAGGACATGATCGACGAGCAGCTCTTCGAGCCGGCCGGGATGGCGACGGCGAGCGCTCGGTACGCCGATTTCTTGGAGCGACCTGACCGGGCCACGATCCACGTACGGCTCGACGGGGAGTGGGTCCCCGGCCCGACGCGCATGCCGGACGCCCAGGCGCCAGCGGGCGGCGTCAGCGCGGCGGTGACGGACGTGGCGACGTGGGTGCGGCTACAGCTCAACGGCGGCACGCTCGACGGCGAGGAGATCGTCAGCGAGGAGGCGCTCCTGCCCACGCACACGCCGCACATCGCCGTGGGGTCGCCTGGGACATACGACGGTCAGACGATCTCCTACGGGCTCGGCTGGAACGTCCTCACCGACCAAGTCGGCTACCTGCGCTGGGCGCACTCCGGGGCCTTCACGAGAGGTGCGGCGACCAACGCCACGCTGCTGCCGGCCGCAGGGCTCGGTGTGATCGTGCTGACCAACGGAATGCCGATCGGCGTGCCCGAAACCCTCGTCGAGGAGATCCTCGACCAGATCGCGACGGGCGGGCAAACCCGCGACCGGAGCGAGTACTGGTCCGAGAGCTTCGGCCGTCAGTCCGTCGGCGATCCGGCCCTGTCCGAGCTGCCCGACCCACCGACGACAGCTCGGGCCAACGACGCCTACCTCGGGTCCTACGCCAACGACTTCTATGGCACGTTCGAGGTCGTCGCCGACGGCGAGGGGATGGCCCTCGTCGCGGGGCCGGACCGGGTGACGTACCCATTGACTCACTGGGACGCCGACACCTTCACGTACGTCCCCGTCCTGGAGAGCCCGTGGGCCACGATCACGTTCACGATCGGACCCGACGGTCGGGCCTCGTCGATCGACATCGGCGACGTCGACGGAGAAGGCATCGGCACACTGAACCGAGTCTGAGGCAGAACCAACGGAACTGTCCGTAGAAATCGCATCACAACGAGCGCTCTGTGCGGACAGAACGCTTGACTCTTGATCGACAAGAGGGCACCGGCCCGCCTGTCCTTACGGGCATCGAGCATCCCGGCTACCGTCTGCTGACGAGGGTGTTGCCCCTCGGTCGGGGTGTGTTTGTCGAGCGAGAAGGCAACGTATTCGTTCGTCAGGAGCAGCCCGAAGAAGGGACGATGATGGTCGAGTTCGATGAAGTGGTGGAGAAGATCACAGAAGCTGTGCGGCAGGTCGAAGCCGATGCGGGCGCATCGCCTGTGCTCGTAGCCGTCGTCGGGGAGTTCCAGGCGAAGCTTGTAAAGGCGAGGAAGCACTCGGCCGGTGGCCTACCTGATCACGACTTCGTGGTGGAGCTGGAGCAGGCCGGCGATAGTGCGAAGGTTGCTGCCGAGGCCGATGCAGGGGTGTCGGGTGATGCGCGCGAGTCTGTGCTCGCGGCTCACCTGGCGATCTGCATGCTGAAGGCTGGCGCCTGACCGCACGGCGCGCCTCGTCCTGAACACAACGGTCGCGGTACAGCTTCGCGCCGCAATCGCACCATGCCCCGCCCTCGCACGCGCCCGAACGTCAGCACCGAACGCCACGGTCGACGATCGCGTCGCCGCGACATATCGGCATGTTGGCGTCGGGGTGCGACGCGCAGATGAGCGGTCAGCAGCGGATGCTCACGTCACCCACTCCTTTGCCGATGGACCCTGACCTCGCGAGCAAC
>Ga0190271_10001571_pt1 | contig 13132 bp, 10 predicted proteins | sample Popmic356T_FD_133747 | JGI IMG/M metagenome (GOLD analysis project Ga0190271, IMG submission 133747) | Populus adjacent soil microbial communities from riparian zone of Weber River, Utah, USA - 356 T | ecosystem: Environmental > Terrestrial > Soil > Riparian zone | place: USA: Utah | collected...
CAGCTCGAACGCCGGCATGACGTCACGGATGACAGCCATCAGAGGTGCGCTCGCAAGGGTTCGTGCATCCTTCGTCCATGCTCCAACGACATGAGCACGATGTCTGCGGTTACCGGGGCGCGACGGAACGCGTCCACGCCGATCGCATCGGCAATTGCATTCAGCACGGCACCGTAGCCGGCACCGACGGGAGGTTCACCAACTCCGCGCGCGCCCACCGGCGTTTCCGGATCGGGCAGGTCGAGCGCGGTGGCCTGGAGACGATCCGGGATATCCAGAATCGTGAGCGGCTTGTTGTAGTGGAACCGCCGCGCGATCGTGACGCCGTACTGCGGATCGATCACCCACTTCTGACACAGCGCATGCGCGATGCCGAGGCAGCTTCCGCCATTGAGCTGCGCCATCAGGCTTCGCGGGTTGACGATCTTTCCGACATCGCCGACGGAGAGATAGTCGACGAGTGTCACCTTGCCGGTCTCGACATCCACTTCCACTTCGGCAAAGCCAACGACGAAGGAGAACGTGTTGCCGTCGCGCGGATACGTGTCTTTGGCGACGCCCATCAGTCCAAGACCGACGAGCGCCGCCGCTGACGTCTTGGTGATCTGGTTGATGTCGTCCGGCACGACATGACCATCGAAGCGTCCGCCGAGTTCGATCGCGCGCTTCCCTGCCTGCGCGTAGCTCAGCCCGCGACCAGTGTTGCCGCGACGAGAGACGCGCTCGTTGCCGATGTCGTAGTCGTCCGGCGCGCCTCCAAGATCCATTGCGGCGATTTCCTGCAGCTTGCGCTTTGCGTCCATCGCACCCGCATGGTTGGCGCGCGTCATCGCATGCGTCGTCTGGCTGCCGACCGAGAGGCAGGTGTTGGGCAGATGTTTGCCGGTATTGCCCCAGATGACTTCGACTTTCTCCCACGGCATCGCCAGTACGTCGGCGGCGGCGCGCGCGAGATCGAACACCGAATGCGTGCCGAGATTGCCGACGCCCGACTGCACATACAGCTTGCCGTCGGGACGGATGGTCATGATCGAGTCGAAGCCGACGGAGCCGGACCCGTGAGGGCCGACCGCGACGCCGATGCCGCGAACTTTCGGACCGCGCCGCTGCCCGCTGCGCATCTTGCGGTCTTCCCACCCGAACACCTCGACACCACGATCGAGCGCCTCTTTCACGAACGCGCTGGTCGTGTGCAGACGAGTGCCGTTCGGATTCGGTGGACCGTAGATCGCCTTGCCTTCAGGGGCGTTCATGCGACGGATCGCCACCTGATCGAGACCGAGCTGCTTCGCGGCCTTGGTGACGATCGGCTCCATGATGCCGTCGGCCTGCATCGGACCTGGCGATCGCTGCTGCGTCCGGGGCGGAGTGTTGGTCAGGACGTTGATCGCTCGCCAGCGCATCGCGCCGGGCTGATAGATCAACGACGCTGCGTTGCCGCAGGAGCGATGGTCGCCCATCGGACCATACGCGCCGGAGTCCTGCACCAGGAACAGATCGAGCGCCGTGATCTTGCCGTCCTTGGTGAATCCCACTCGCGCTCGGCCCGACATGTTCGTGCGCGCGCGGCCGATATAGCTCTCTTCCTCGCGGCTGATGCGCATCATCACCGGCGCATTCGCCTTCTTCGAGAGCATCGCGGGAATCGCCATCGACACGGCGCCGGCACCCTTGCTGCCGAAACCTCCGCCGGTGAACTCACAAATCAAGACGACGTCCGCGGGCGTGACGCCCACCCAGCGAGCGATGCCGGCGACGGTCGCGGCCACGCTCTGCGTGGACCCGTGCAGATACAGCTTGCCGTTCTGCCAGTACGCCATCGCGCTGCGCGTTTCCATCGGGTGGTGACCCGTGGACTGCACGACGAACGTTTCGTCGAGAACGAGATCGGCCTTGGTGAAACCGCCTTCGAGATCGCCGAAGGACCATTCCTCGAGCGCTTTGCCCATCGGCAATCGATTGCCGCCGCCTTCGTCGTCCGCGAAGTCCTGATCGGTCCACTTCACCGTTTCGAGTGCTGGCGGCGCTGGTGGCCCGGGTGGTGCGCCCGGCGTCGGTGGTCGCGGCGCTGCCCAGACGTTGCCGTCGCGGCGGGCGTTTGGCCCTCCAGGACGGAGACTGTCCAGCGGATCGATCACCCAGGGCAACGGTGTGAGGTCGATATGGATCGCTTCGATCGCTGCGGCCGCCGATGCTTCGTCAACGGCAGCGATCGCTAGGATCGGTTCGCCCACGTAGAGCGGCTCGTTGGTTAACGCCTTCTCGGCGCCGTTCAGATCCGGCAGATCGTCGGCTGTGAGGATCGCCTTCACGCCAGGCAGCGCGAGCGCGCCTTCCTTGTCGATGTAGAGCACGCGCGCGTGCGGCATCGGGCTGAGCAGCAGCTTCGTGAAGAGCATGCCGTCGGCGCGGAAGTCTTCGGCGTACTTCGCGCGCCCGGTCACCTTGGCGACGTGATCGGGCGGGATGTAGTTGGTGCCGACGAGTTTGCCGTCAGGCATTGGACGCTCCCCGCATGTACTCAGCGCCCTTCATCAGCGCAGTGAGGATCTTGTCGTAGTCCTGACAGCGACACAGATTGCCGGAGACGCCGTGCGCCAGCTCCTGCCGTGTGGGTGTCGGATTGACCTTGAGGAAGCCGACCGCCGACATGATGAATCCCGGCATGCAGAACGCGCACTGGAAGCCCTGCTCCTCGACGACGCCGCGTTGCATCGGGTGAAGCTCGCCGGTCGTCGGGTTCTCGAGCCCTTCGATCGAGATCACGGCTCGCGATCGCACGGTGTGCGTCAGCACCGAGCACGAGTAGTGCGGCACGTCGTCGATGAGCACCGTGCACGCGCCACATTCGGCGCGATCGCACCCGAGCTTTGTTCCGGTCAGCCCGAGCTTGTAGCGCAGCGTCATCGCCAGCGTTTCGTTCTTCAGCACGTCCACGCGCCGCATCTGCCCGTTGACGTTCAACGTGATCAGACGTTCGGCCGCTCCGGGCGCGGACGACTGGCCGAGCACCGCGCCAGGTCCGCGGAACAGGTAGCCGACTGACGAGGCCGTCGCCCCGGCGGCGATGACGCCCTTGATGAAGTTGCGTCGTGTAACGGGATCCATAGGTATCGAGCGGACTCTAGACCCGGGTGCCGGACCTGTCAATGGTGCGATGGGACATCGTCAGTTTGGCGTGGGTGTCGAGACAGCGTCAACGACGATCACCTCGTAGGGCGCGCGCGTCGTGTCGAGCCTCAGGCCCAGCTGCTCGCGTAGCGCCGTGAGCAGCGCCGACTGTTCATCGACACCAATCGTCGATATCGCCTGCCCGATGTTCCCGGTGCCCCATTGCAGATCGATGTCGAATACGCCGGTCATACCGCTGCGATCGACGACCGGGGCGCCCATCACCTGTTCCAGCGAGCGCGCCAGCTGCGTCATCGACCACAGCCCCTTGATGAAAAAGGCTGTCATGAACCTTCGGCACTGAGGAGCCGCGGGCGGCGCCACCGCACAGTCGGTCTGCGGCGACGGCGTGAGCTTGGGGCCGAGCACTCCTGGACTCGACTGCGTGAGCGCGTATAGCCTCAGCCGCCGTTCCTCGCGATGCACCCGCAGACCGAACCGGTCCGCAAGCAGGCGCTGAAGCATCAACCGAACCTCGCCCTCCGACGCATCTGGCGGGGCGAACGTGGCCGCGATGTCGTACCGCCGCGCCGTCCAACTCGGCGCGTTGACGAGCTGGTACTCGCGAATCCCGTACGCGTTCTGGATGATCCACTCGAGGGAGAGATTCGTGACGGTGAACCGTCCCGGCTGACGACGAAACACGCCGTCCAGGCCGCCGGAGCTGTTCTCTTTGACCGAGGCGACATCGAAAGCCGGCGTCTGAGCCCGTAGGGCGAGCGACAGCCATCCAACTGCAACTGCCGCACACAACAGCGTGAGCGTCGCCTGTCCCATCGCTCTTCGCATGTCATATCAATAGCACGCAAGATGCGCATATTTCCCTTGCGTCGCAACTATCGTTGTAGTTAGATCGGCTCCACTCGTAGTTGTGCTATGCCAAAGACATCGCTCACAAAGCCCGAGCTTCAGATCATGGAGGCGCTCTGGACGCGCGGCGTGTGCTCCATTCGAGAAATTTACGAGGCCCTGCCCGCCAAGGGCCGACCGGCGTTCACGACCGTGCAGACCGTCGTGTATCGCCTGGAGAAGAAGGGGGCCCTCCGCCGCGTCAAGCGAATCAGCAACGCGACCATCGTCGAGGCGGTCATTTCCCGTGACGATGCCCACACCACGCTGGTTGAGGAGTTACTCAGCTTGTTCGACGGTCGCCCCAAACCTGTCATGGCTCGACTGGTGGAATCCGGGAAACTGACGCTCGACGACATCAAGGAGGCCGAAGACGCGCTGCGGAAACTCACGAAGAAAGGTAAGCCGCGATGAGAACGCCGCAGAAGCTTGCGCACGGTGTGATTGAAGCCGGGGGACGTGATCACCGGAATCGGCTTTCGCTTCAAAGACGGATCCAACGCAGCCCAGTTGCAGAAGATCGTGATGGAGAACGGTAAGGAGATGGACCTCTACGGTCAGCTGCGTGTACTTCCGGTGGCGGATCCAACGTCCGCCAGAGAACGGCGTCCGTAGGTCGCAAAAGCCGAAGACGCGCTGCTGAAGACCAGGAAGAAAGGCATGCCGCGATGACTTCTTGGCTGCCAGCCTCGCTGGCGAATCACTTGTGGCAGTCGACGCTCGTCGTCGCGTTCGTCTGGCTCGTGACACTCGCGCTGCGGCGACATGACCCACGCGTGCGGTGCTGGTTGTGGGTGGCGGCATCCGTGAAGTTCTTCCTGCCGTTCTCGTGGCTGATCGGCCTCGGCGCAATGGTCGAGTGGCGCACGGCGCCCCCGATCGCCCGGCCAGCGGCGACGTTCGTCATGCAGGAGATCCTTGCGCCGCCGCTCCTCTACACCTCCGCCCCACAGATCCCACAAGACACGAACATCGGTCGGTGGGTCGCACTCGGTCTCTGGCTCGCGGGAACCGCGGTGGTGTGCTTCTGGTGGGGTCGCCAATGGCGCCCGATGCGTTCGGCGCTGCGCAATGCGACGCCGCTGCTGCTCGATCCAGGCTGCGACGCGGGCGGACTGACAGTGATGTCCTCGCCGTTGGCGTTCGAACCCGGCGTCGTGGGAGTTCTGCGGCCGGTGCTGCTGATGCCCGAGGGGCTGGTCGATCGCCTGACGCGCGCGCAACTCGACGCGATCCTCGAGCATGAGCGGGCGCACATCCGGGCGCACGACAACCTCCTCGCAGTCGTCCATATGGCGGTTGAAGCGGTCTTCTGGTTCCACCCGCTCGTGTGGTGGATCGAACGGCGGATGATCGACGAGCGCGAGCGTGCCTGCGATGAAGCGGTGGTCCGTGCCGGGAAACGGCCGGCCGATTACGCTGAGGGCATTCTGGCGGTGTGCCGCTGGTCGCTCGAGTCGCCGGTGATGTGTGTCTCCGGAGTGACCGGCTCCGACTTGCGGACACGCATCGATGCGATCCTGGCGAATCGTCTCGGTCGCCGGTTGCACCTGACCGGACGAGTGCTGCTTGCAGGCGCGGCGCTGATCGTTCTCGGCGGCCCAGTCGGCATTGGCCTTCTCGACGCGGCCGCACAACAGACAGTTGCGAAGCCGCAGTTCGGAGTGCCTGAACCGACCGAGAGATTCGAAGTCGCCACGATCAGGCCGAACAAGGGTCCCGCCGTAGGCGGGCCGATTGGGGGTGGGATTGGCTTCCGGCCAGGCCGCTTCTCAGCGGAGAACATCACACTGCAGCAGCTCCTCACGTCCGCGTATGAGCTGCAGCCGTATGAGATCTTCGGAGGGCCGGACTGGGTGACGAGCGATCGCTTCGATATTGCTGCAACGATGCCACCGTCGCCAACCGTGCTCGACGACCTCAACGCGCGCTCTCGCCATCGTGGGCTGATACGAGCGCTCCTTGCCGAGCGCTTCAATCTCGTCGTGCACGAGGAACGCCGCGAGATGCCGGTGTACTCGCTGGTCCTGGCGAGACCCGATCGCACGTTGGGCGAACGGCTGCGTCCCTTCGAAGGGGACTGCGGGGAACCGAGCAAGTTGGGCCCACCGCCGGATGCAACGTTTGGAATGCCGACCTCGGATCCGAGCAAGGGGCCGCAATGGTGCATGGCCTTCACCGGGATGGGACGACTTTCGGCGCAGGGCACGGCATTGTCAGGCCTGACGACGATCCTGGCCAGGCTTCCCGCCGTGGGTCGTCGCGTCATCGACCGAACGGGTCTCACTGGTCCGTTCGATTTCGACCTGGAATGGACGCCGCTGGTGACGCCGGCTGCCGTCGCGACGCCAGACCGACGGTCGTCCGAGACGGGCCCCACAATTTTCACCGCTCTTCAGGAACAACTCGGCCTCAGGTTGGAGCCGACGAGGGAGACCATCGCCGTCCTGGTCATCGATAGCGCGAATCAGCCGTCTCCGGATTGATCCAGCTCTTATCCGTCGATGGCGCTTACGAGTGTCATTCTCCCCTCATTCTCCGGTGACGAGTTTTGGTACCGACGGGTATCTCGTTTGGTCCGGGCACTGGCTTTGCGTTCCTGCGTCATCCCGCCGTGAACTCGACCCTGTCTCGAGCCGTTGATACCAACCACGGTGATCGCGGCCGCATCCATTGCTCGCGCATCGTTGCGGTGTTTCCATCTTCGCCATGCGCCCCAACGTGTGGCTGGTTGTCGTCTCGGTCGGTCTCATCGCCCATCACATTGCTGTTACAGCCGAAGGCGGGCCTATCGAGACCGCGCCCGTCAGCGTGTCGATTGCCGAAGACGCTGTCGTCATCGAACCGCCCTACACACCGCCGCTTCCGCCGCGGCCGGTGAACGTACGGGTGTACAGATCGCCCGAGGTCACCTCTGACGTGTTGCGCGCCGCGCTCAATGTGGCCGAGACCACATTCGCCGCTGCATCAGTCAACGTCGTCTGGAAAGTGTGCGGACCGGGCGAGTGCCAAACGCCGCCCTCGCCAGCGGAGCGCCTGGTCCGATTGGTGCGCGCACCCGAGGGCGGAAGCCATGACACCCGTTGTCTCGGCGACGCCCTCATCGACACGCAGAGAGGCACCGGTGTATTGGCGACGGTGTACATCGATCGCGTCCTCGACCTTGTCCGCCGCCTCGACATCGACCACCCCACGCTGCTCGGTCGAACCATCGCTCACGAGATCGGGCACCTCCTGCTGGCGACCAACTCGCACGCGACGTCAGGACTGATGCGCGAGCTCTGGTCGCCGGAGGAACTGCTGGCGAGTAAGGCAGACGACTGGACACTGCGCCCGTTCGAGGTAAGCGCAATTCGACAGCGCCTCACCATCTAGCCACCCCCGACGGCCTTTTCCGTCGCGCGCTCTGTGCCTCCGCCGTAGAATGCCATCCTCTTCTACGCGCGAGGCCGCTGGTGATCGAGACGCACGATGTCCATCTGATTTTCAACGACAGAGACAAGGCTGCTGTCGCGCGTATCGATCAGGAGTTGCGAAACCGCGGGCTGATCCCATGGTTCTGGGATAGGGACGGGGGAGCGAACTGGTATCAGGAAGAAGTCGACTCCATACAGAAGAACACACCCGTCTCCGCCATCTTCCTCGGACCGGCCGGATGGGGTCCGAACTACCACACCAAACTCACGACCATCGCCTGTCAGGCTGCTCGCCCGACGATCTTTGTCCTTCTCCCCGGCTGGCGGAGAGAGGATCTGAATCAGTTTCCGGAGCTGACCAAACGGCGGTGGGTCGAGTTCAAGAGTCTCGACGATCAATCGACGCTCAAGGCACTCGCGCAGCGGGTGGTCGATGACGCCTATGAACTCGCTGAGGAGGCCGGACGCCAGCAGACTGGCACCGCCGTCGCCGCCGGCCGGCGCCTCATGGTCTATATCCCCGCGCGCTCGCAAACAGTGGAATCGTGGACCTCTCTGCGTGATCGCCTCTCGAAAGAACCCGAGCTCGCGGGCTGCGCGTGGTACGGACACGAGTACAGCGCAGGAGTCTGGAGCCGTGACGCGCTCGATGATCTCGCGGCCGAGTTGTCAGGTGCGATCGACGGTGTCGTCGCCGAAGACAGGCGGGGGAATGCGAACCCGTTCCAGCACATCACCCTCATGGGTCACAGCTTCGGCGGTGTGCTGGCGCGCATCGCATATCTCATCGCGGCGGGCAAGTATCCAGACAAGCTGAACGCGGTATCCGACTGGTGCCGTCTGGTGGATCGCATCGTGCTGTTCGCCGCGCCGAACCAAGGCATCGAGAAGCGACGCTTCGGATGGCGAGACCGGCTGGCCATCGAGTGGCCGTTCGGAGGGGCAGGACAGCTGACTCGCGACCAGCTCGTCGGCTCAGAAGCGATCATGAATCTGCGCATTCGCTGGATACGCTACTTTGCTCACCTGCCACCGAACCAGCGCCCAGTTGTCGTCCAGTTGCTCGGCAAAGGCGATCAGTGGGTCGATCGAAAAGACAGTCTCGACATCGAACAGTTTCCCAATGCGTGGCAGCGTGACGTTCCCGGAGCGACACATACCGATGTGCATCGGGTGACCGAGGGAAATCCCGGGCGCTATGCGATTCTGAGGGAAGGCATTCTCGAGGCCAGGCCTGCCGGCCTGCCGCGCCAGACGCCGCCGCGCCGCAATCCGGTCGTCATCGTTCTCCACGGGATCCGCGCCGGCAATGAGACGTGGGCCGAGCAGGTGTGCACGCAGATCGAGCAGCGTGCACCCAATGCGCTGGCCGTAGCCCCCACCTACGGCTACTTTCCGATGCTCGACTTCGCCCTTCCCTGGCTCCGTGCACGCAAGGCGCGAGCGCTGCAGACTCAGTATTGCGACGAGCTCGTGCGCAATCCGCGAGCCCGCTTCTGCTTCGTCGGGCACAGCAATGGCACGTACATGCTGGGACGTTCACTGCTCAAGCTGGCCGGCATGCGGTTCTATCGCATCACGCTAGCCGCCAGCGTTTTGCCGCGCGACTATGAGTGGCGGACGCCCTTTGATCGTGAGCAGGTTGCGGAAGTCAGCAACCATCGCGCCTCGCGCGATGTGCCCGTGGGCATCGTATGTAACCTTCTTCGGTCGCTCGGGACAAGCGACGTCGGGACGGCGGGGTTCCACGGCTTCCTCGGCGGTCGTGAAGCGATCAAGGAGGTTTACTACTACGACGGCGGTCACAGCGCGCCCGTCGCTGAAGGCAATGTCGAGAGCCTGGTGGATTACACGCTCACCGGCCGCGTCGCATTCCCGCTTGCGAGCACGACAACGCCCCGCGCCCAGTTTGTTTCGAGGCTGAGCGAAAGCACGATCGTCGGCCTCGTCACATTCGCCGCGCTCTGCGCCGTTATAGGTGGCGCCACGTGGGCCCTCTTCAGCGTGCTGGCAGCGGCGACGTCGTTGTCGTCGCTCTTGGCGATTGCCATCGCTGCGCCGGCGGTCCTTGTCACCTTCTACCTGGTGAGCAGGTACTACTAGTCGCTCAAAGCCAGCCCGGAGTCGCGAACGTCGAAATACGAGTAACCGCGATGCATCGCATCAGCCGGCCTCTCATCGTGACTCTCTGCGCTGTCTGGGCGAGCTGTGCTCAACAGCCGCCGGAGCCACCATTTACGTTGAAACAGGTCGGCCCCAACGCGTGGGCGGCGATCGACAACCCGAAGGCGACGAGTCCGGCCGCGGCGAATGCAGGCTTCGTAATCGGTGACGATGGCGTCGTCGTCATCGACACCTTTTTTAGCGAGGACGCCGCGAAACAGCTCCTGGCGGCGATTCAGGAGCGCTCGAAGCTGCCGGTGAAGTACGTGATCAACACGCACTATCACATCGATCACGTTGCCGGGAACACGCTGTTCGCGAATCAGGGAGCCACAGTCCTCGCACAGCGCAACGTTCGCGCTTGGATCCACACCGAGAACCTCCGGCTGCTCGGCGATCATCTGACGCCTGAGCTCAAGACGCAGACGGAATCGATCGCGGCGCCGACTGTTGACTACGAAGACGCCAGCCATCTGTATCTCGGCTCGCGCGCCATCGACGTGCGCAGCTTTCCAGGACACACGGGCGGTGACTCGATCGTCGTCGTTCCCGATGCGAAGGTCGCGTTCCTCGGCGACCTCTTCTGGCGCAACCTGCTGCCCACTCTCATCGACGCTTCGACGAAGCCGTGGGTCGAGACGCTGGATGCCATCGCGGCCATGAACGAGCCGGGCTACACGTTCGTGCCCGGGCATGGAGACATCGGCGACGTGAAAGACGTCGCCGCGTTCCGCAACTATCTGACGACGCTTCGCACGCTTGTCAGTGAGGCGCGGGCGCAGGGCAAAGTCGGTGACGCGCTTGCCGAGTCGATCGTGCCGAGACTGAAAGAGAAGTTCGGGCAGTGGGAGTTCGCTGGGCCCGTCGCGAGGAACAACATTCTCGAGACCGACGCTGAGATGAGCGGTACGAAGAGAATTCCAAGCATGAGCTCCCGGTAAGACGCAATCTCAGCGCCAACGCAACGACGAGCTTCAGTTCGCCGAGTCACTCGATCGTGGCTGACCGTTTGCTTCAAGCGGATGTGTATGACGAAACACTCTAGCTTGGACATTGGAACCCTACCGTACTGGATAGACTCGGCCACCTTCCCAACGTTTGCGAAGATCGATCGCGACGTTGACGTGGACGTTGTGGTCGTCGGCGGAGGCATCACCGGTTTGACGACGGCGTACCTGCTTGCGTCTGCAGGCAAGTCGGTCGCACTCATCGAGCGCGGCAGGTGCGCGGAGATCGACACCGGTCACACGACGGCGCATCTGACGATGGTGACCGATACACGACTGAACGAGCTTGTTGGCAAATTCGGCGTTTCACATGCGCAGGCCGTGTGGGATGCCGGACGTGCCGCGATCGATCAGATCGAGCGCATCACCGACGAGCACGACATCGACTGCTCGTTCGAAGGCGTCGATGGTTACTTGCACGCGGCGGTCGGAGAGACGGACGCAGACCAGACGGATTCGCTGAAGGAAGACGCGAGCCTCGCGCGTGAGCTCGGGTTCGGCGCTGAGTTCATCGACGACGTTCCGCTCATAGGCGGGCCGGGCGTGCGCTTCGCCGATCAGGCTCGATTCCACCCGCGCAAATATCTCGCAGGCCTGGCGCGCGCGATCCGCGCGAAGGGCGGAGAGATCTTCGAGCACAGCGCTGCGGACGAGTTCCTCGCTGATCCGCTCAGGGTCGAGGCCAATGGTCGCCGGCTGAGATGCAGGGACGTCGTCATCGCCACACACAATCCGATCGCTGGCGTGGTGAGCACAACGCGAGAGGATCTCTTTCAAACGAAGCTGGCGCTCTACACGAGCTACGTCGTGGCCGGGCGTGTGGCCCGTGACACCGTGCCAGACGCACTCTTCTGGGACACGGCAAGTCCGTATCACTACCTGCGGACGGAACCGCATCGCGATCATCAGCTCGTGATCTTCGGTGGCGAAGATCACAAGACGGGGCAAGTGTCGGACACGAGCAAGCGTTATGCGCACCTCGAAGGGGCGCTCGTCGCGGCGCTCCCGGGGATTGCCATCAGTCATCGATGGTCGGGGCAAGTGATCGAGACGCCGGATGGACTGCCCTACATCGGCAAGATGGCGGACCATCAGTACGCGGCGACCGGCTTTGGTGGAAACGGCATGACCTTCGGCACGCTCGCAGGGATCATGATCGCGGACGCCATCCGGGGCCGGCAGAACCCGTGGGTCGATCTGTTCGATCCCGGTCGGGCGGCGATTCGCCGCGGGCTGTGGGACTACATCAAGGAGAACGCGGACTATCCGTACTACAAAGCGCGCGGGCCCTTCGAAGGGAAGGGGCGAACGCTGCGCTCAATCAAGCGAGGCGAGGGAGCCGTCGTTGACAACAACGGCACGAAGATCGCCGCGTGCCGTCGCGAAGACGGCTCACTATTGCTGCGTTCCGCCGTCTGTACTCACAAGGGCTGCACCGTCGCATGGAACGATGCCGAGCGGACGTGGGATTGCCCGTGTCATGGCTCGCGCTTCACGGCTGAAGGGAAAGTCATCTCGGGTCCGGCGCAATCGCCTCTCGAGGAGGTCTCGCTCAGACAGCCTTCAGACCCGCGCTCCTGAAGAGCGCACAGGTCTGCTCGACGAGCTCGTTCGACGGCGGCGACGTGTTCTCGAGCGTGTACTCGAGTCCGAGCCTCTTCCACTTGTACTGACCCATCTGGTGGAAGGGCAACACATCGACGCGCTCCACGTTTCCGAGCTCTCCGGCGAACGCCGCGGTCTTTGCGACATCCTCCGGGTCGTCACTCACGCCGGGCACCAGCACATAACGGATCCAGATCGGGACTCGCCGCGCAGCGAGCCGTCGCGCGAACGCGTGAGTGGGCGCGTTGTCCATGCCGGTGAGGCTACGATGCCGCTCCGCGTTGAATGTCTTGAGATCGAGCAGCACCAGGCTCACGTTTTCGAGCGCCGCGTCTGTCAGGCGATCGCCGAAGTAGCCGTTCGTATCGAGCGCGGTGTGAATGCCCATTCCGCGCGCGGCCGCGAAGAGCTTCTCGACGAAGCGATGCTGCATCAGCGGCTCGCCGCCGCTCACCGTCAATCCGCCGCCCATCACCTTCAGACCCTCGCGATACTTTCGCAACTGCTCGACCGCCTTCGTCACTGCTACCGGGATCCCGTTGCTCATCGTCCACGTGTCGGGATTGTGGCAGTAGCGGCAGCGCCACATGCAGCCGGCCGTCCATGCGACAACGCGCACGCCGGGGCCATCCACGGTCGATCCGGTGGTGAAGGAATGCAGGAATCCCATGTCACCGCTCGCGAGTGCGGAGCGCACATCCGACTCGGGCACCTCTTTGCCAAGGTTCACGCGGAGTTCGAAGGGACTCGTGGCTTCGAGCGGGGTTTGCTCAGTTTGCATGGGACCAGCCTTCAGACGTTCCTCGTCGAGTTAGTGAGCGGCAGCGACGCGGTCGTCGCCGTGGAACGTGCGATTGATGACGACCATCTGCTGTTCGCGAGTGAGGCGGACGAAGTTCACCGCGTAGCCCGAGACGCGGA
>Ga0190271_10001572_pt1 | contig 13130 bp, 14 predicted proteins | sample Popmic356T_FD_133747 | JGI IMG/M metagenome (GOLD analysis project Ga0190271, IMG submission 133747) | Populus adjacent soil microbial communities from riparian zone of Weber River, Utah, USA - 356 T | ecosystem: Environmental > Terrestrial > Soil > Riparian zone | place: USA: Utah | collected...
GCGGTGCCGGTGCTCGGCACGCTGATCGACGTACGGGCGACGGTGTTCGTCGATGCCGCGCTACCTCTCGCGGAGGGCGAGACCGCGATGGCGCCGCCCGGCCTGCTGGCCTTGCTCGAGGACTTGGCCGACCCGGCTGGGTTGCTGCCGCCGTGGACCGAGTGGTGGGACGACCTGACCGGCGTCTTCCCGGACGCCGTCACCCGCGCGGCCGTCGAGGCGGAGCAGCCGCGGCTGCCGTTGTCATACTTCACGGCAACCCTGCCCGTCCCCGACGGCTGGTCGTCGGGGCCTCGCGCCTACCTTGCCTTCGGCGACACCTACGCGGAGGAGATCGCCTTCGCCCGCGACCACGGTTGGCCGCTCGACGTACTGCCCGGGCGACATCTGCACCAGCTGCACGACCCCGCCGCCGTGGGCGCAGCGATCCTGGCTCTTGCGGAGTCGGTCTCGCGCTGACCCAGGGTGGTTCAAGACGGTCGCCGCGCGACCTCCTCAACCACCGGTGGTCGCCAGGGCACGGATCCGGGCGTCGAGGTCGCGGCGGTTGTCGCGGCGCACCGCCACCTCGACAACCTCGATCCCACCGTTGGGGTTCGCGAGCTCGTGCTCGAGCTCGGCGAGCGACTCGACCCGCCAGTGCGGGGTCCGGGTGGCCGCACACAGGCTGGCGATGTCGACGCCATGCGGGGTGCCGAAGAGTCGGTCGTACCGGTCGGCGTACGACACGTCGCCCTGCTCCAGCATCGCGAAGATCGAGCCGCCGTCGTCGTTCACGACCACGATCGTCAGGTCCGGTCGTGGCTCGTCGGGCCCGAGCACCAGGCCGTTGGCGTCGTGCAGGAAGGTCACGTCGCCCATCAGGGCGAACGCCCGACTGGTGCGGGCACGGCCGAGGGTGGCTCCGATCGCGGACGAGACGGTGCCGTCGATGCCGGACAGGCCGCGGTTCGCGATCACCTTCCGCCGGCCGCCGACCTCGTACTTCGGAACCATCAGGTCGAGGTCGCGGATCGGGCTGGAGGCGCCGACGAACAGCAGCCCCTCCCGTGGGAGCGCGCGGCTGACCACACCCGCGACGCCGTACGGCGTGGTGCCCTCGGCGGCGAGCAGCGCGTCCAGCCGTCGGGCGAGGTCCGCGTCCACGGCCTTCCACGCCGCGAGCCAAGCTCCGTCGTCGGGAGCGTCGACCTCGAGCCGCTCGAACTCCTGGTCCACGGGGAAGGGACGGTCCGCCCAGACCCCGGGCGCCGGCCCGGCCCAGACCTCGACGTCGGCGCGGGCGAGCAGCCGGGCCACGGGGCGGGAGAGCGTGGGATGGCCGAAGACGATTGCCCGCTCGATCCGGCTGCCCAGCTCGCCGTCGAGCACGAGCCGGTAGCAGCGCAGGGCGTTCTCGCCCGTCCGAGACCCGCTGCTCGGCTCCGCGAACAGCGGCCAGCCGCCGTCCTGGGCGAGTACCCGGGCCGGTGGGCCCGCGTCGTCGCCTGCGATGACCACGGTCTGCGGGCCCTGGGGGATGCGGATTTGGGCCAAACCGTGCGATTTCTGTGGAGAACCCTGCGGTTTGGCCCAAATCCGCACGCTCTCAGGCTGCCACCGGTCATCAGGTACGAGGGGGTCGTCGAACTGGACGTTGAGGTGCCAGGGACCCTGCGTGGCGCGGAGGTCAGGAAGGTCGGGAAGGTCGGCGGATGCGGCGACATCGACGGTAGACACCAGCCGACCGAAGATGCCGACGTGGTCGGTGGTCTGGTTCGCGTTGCTGCCGCGCAGGCGGGCCGGCCGGTCGGCGGTGACGACGACGAGCGGCAGGGAGCTGTGGGCCGCCTCGAGCACAGCGGGATGCAGGTTGGCGACGGCGGTGCCCGACGTGCACACCACCGCGGCGCGCGCGTGGTTCCGGGTCAGGCCGAGCGCGAGGAAGCCGGCGGTGCGCTCGTCGATCCGGGTGTGCAGCCGGAGCAGGCCCGCGGCGGCCGCGTCGTACGCCGCGAACGCCAGCGGCGCGTTCCGTGACCCGGGCGCGAGGACGACCTCGGTGACCCCGGCCTCGACCAGCGCCGTGACCACCGCGCGGGCGAGCTCGGTCGAGGGGTTCGTCACGAGCCGTGATCCTGCCGCACCGCCCGGACCTCGGCCAGCCGGGCCTCCCAGGCGGCGGCGCGCTCCGGGGAGGCGGCCAGTCGTTCGAGTGCCACTTCGTCCACCTCCGCGGTGGCGACCGGCAGCGCGCCGTCGACCGGCAGCAGAGAGGAGCTCACCACGTCGTCGGTCAGGAGCTGCATGGTCGCGAGCCCGCAGGCGTAGGGCAGCTCGGGCAGGGCGGCTGCCAGCGCAACACCAGCCGCGATCCCGACCGAGGTCTCGAGGGCCGACGAGACGACGACGGGCAGCCCGATGTCCTCGGCGATCCGCAGGCAGGCGCGCACGCCCCCGAGCGGCTGCACCTTGAGCACGGCGACGTCGGCGGCCTCGAGGTCGCGGACGCGGTACGGGTCCGCCGCCCGGCGGATCGACTCGTCCGCGGCGATCGGCACGTCGACCGCGCGGCGTACGGCGGCCAGCTCCTCGACGGTCGCGCACGGCTGCTCGACGTACTCGAGGCCGCCAGCCGAGCGGTCCAGCGCGCGGATCGCGGCGACCGCGCCGTCGACATCCCAGCCGCCGTTGGCGTCGACCCGGATCCGGCCGGCCGCGCCGAGGGCGTCGCGCACCGCCTCGAGCCGGGCCTGGTCGTCGCCGAGTGCCTGGCCGGGTTCGGCGACCTTGACCTTCGCGGTGATGCAACCACCGGCGAGGACGATCTCGCGGGCACGATCGGGGCCGACGGCGGGCACGGTCACGTTGACGGGCACGGACGACCGAACCGGCTCCGGCCAGTCACCGGCAGCCGCCTCCTCGGCGCAGCGCAGCCACGGCTCGGCCACCTCGGGCGAGTACTCCAGGAACGGGCTCCACTCCCCCCACCCGACGTCGCCGCGGATCAGCACGCCCTCGCGGACCGTGATCCCGCGGAAGCGGGTTCGCATCGGGATCGACCAGACCTTCATGCGCTCGCCCGCAGCCGCATCCGGTCCACCTTGCCGTTGTCGAGCAGCGGCAGCGCATCGAGCACGACCACCTGCCGCGGAGCCCAGGACCGCGGATGCGCCTCGGCGACCCAGTCCCGGGCCTCGTCGAGCGAGACGGCGCCGACGACGAACGCGACCAGCCGGTTGCCCCACTCCTCGTCGGGTACGCCGACCACCTCCGCCTGCTCGATGGCGGGGTGCTCGCGCAGGCGGGCCGCGACGGTCGGCCCGGGGACGTTCACGCCACCGCTGACCACCACGTCGTCGATCCGGCCGAGCACGTGCAGTCGCCCGTCCTCGTCGAGGCGCCCGGCGTCGGAGGTGAGGAACCAACCGTCCACCAGTGTCTCGGCCGTCAGGACCTCGTCGCCGTCGTACCGCTCGAACAGGGTGGGCCCGCCGATCCGGATCCGGCCACCGGCGCCGATCGCGAGCGCGACGCCGTCCAGGGCGTAGCCGTCGTAGACGCAGCCGCCCGCGGTCTCGGCCGAGCCGTACGTCGCGACCACGTGCACGTCGTTCGCCTCGGCCCGCGCGCGCATCGCCGGGTCGATCGGGCCGCCACCCAGCAGCACGGTGTGGCACGCACACAGCGCGTCGAGCTCCGACGGGTCGTCGAGCAGCCGGTGCAGCTGCGTGGGGACCAGGGACACGAAGCGAGCTCCCGCGCCGACCGCGGCCGCGACCGAGCCGTGCTCCTCGAGCAGCAGCGGATCATGGCCCGCGACGAGGGACCGGCAGATCACCTGCACCCCCGCGACGTACGACGCGGGCAGGGCGAGCAGCCACGGCCCGGAGGCTCCCAACCGGCGCTCCGACGCCGCCACCGACGCGAGCACCGCCCGGCGCGAGAGCACGACCCGCTTGGGAGCGCCGGTGGAGCCCGACGTCTCGACGACGATCGGCTCCGGCTCGCCGGCGGCCGCGAGCCACCCGTCGAGCGCGGCGACGACGTCGCGCGTCGTGCCGGTGGCGGGAAGCGAGAAACTCACGCGACGAACGCTAGTGGTCGTTGGAAGAATGCCGGGCGATGCCTCCTCGGACGCCACGCTGGCTCACCTCGCTGATCCCTGACACTCCCCTCGCCCGGAAGCTCTCGCTCCAGTCGATCCTCTTCGCGATCGGCGAGGGCGTCTTCCTCACCGGCAGCGCGGTCTTCTTCACCCAGATCGTCGGCCTGTCGGCATTCCAGGTCGGCCTCGGCATCACCGTCGGCGAGGGCGCGTCCTTCCTGTTCGCGGTGCCGCTCGGCAAGGTCGCCGACCGGATCGGCCCGAAGCGGATGTGGTCGATCGGGGCGTTCGGCGCCGCCGGCCTGTACGCCGTGTGGCCGTTCGTCGACACGTTCGCGATGTTCCTCGCGATGATGGTCGTGCTCCAGATCTTCGACACCGCCGGACACTCCGGCCGCGGGGCGTACACGCTCGACGCCTTCCCCCGCGAGGAGCGGGTGCGGTCCCTCGCGTACATGCGGGCCGCCCTCAACATCGGGTTCACGATCGGCGCGCTGATCGGCGGAGTTGCGCTGGCCTTCAACAACGATGCCATCGTCCGGGCGGTCCCGCTCTTCACCGCGTTCGTGCTGCTGCTCAACGCCTTCTACATCACCCGCCTCCCCGATGCGCAGCACGACAAGGCGCCCGTCGCGGAGGACGAGCTGCTCAACCCGGGTGCGCTGAGGAACCGCGGCTTCCTGTCGCTGATGACCTTCGACGGCGTGCTGGGCACCAACCAGGTGCTGCTCAACATCGTGATCCCGCTGTGGCTGGTGGAGGAGACGGACGCCCCGCGCGTGCTGCTCGCCTGGCTGTTCGGCACCAACACGGTGTTGGCCGTGCTGCTCCAGGTCGCGGCGGCGCGCGGCGTGAACTCCGTCGACCGCTCCCTGCGCGCGGCCCGGATCTCCGCCTCCTTCTTCGTGCTGTCCTGCCTGATCGTCCTGGTCACCCACGACACGCTCGGCTGGGTCACGATCGCACTGGTCTGGCTGGGCCACGTCACCGTGACCGGTGCCGAGCTGTTCCAGTCGGCGGCGAGCTGGGGCTACCAGTCCGAGCTGTCCGATCCCGACCGGCGGGGCGAGTACCAGGGCGCCGCGCACATCGGCCACACCCTCGGATCGGTGTGGGCGCCCGCCGTCTACACCTACCTCGCGATGGAGTGGGGCACGCCCGGGTGGCTGGTGATCGGCGGCGTCGTGGTGCTGGCGACCATCGGCATGGGGCCGTCGTCCCGAGCCGCCGAGCGCTTCCTCCGACGGGACTCGGTGCCGGAGTCCGCTGCTGAGCCTGCTTGAATCCTCCGGTGGCATCCCCGACGCAATGGCTGGCCGGCGCCCGGCCGCGCACCCTGCCGGCCGCCGTCGCCCCCGTCCTCGCCGGCACCGGCGTCGCGGTGCACGTCGGTGGTGAGGTCTGGTGGAAGGCCGCGCTCGCCCTGGTGGTGAGCCTGGCGCTCCAGGTCGGCGTGAACTACGCCAACGACTACTCCGACGGTATCCGCGGCACCGACGACGCCCGCGTGGGCCCGTTGCGCCTGGTCGGCTCCGGTGCGGCCAGCCCGCGTGCGGTCAAGGCCGCCGCGTTCACCGCCTTCGGTGTCGCCGCGGCGGCTGGACTAGCCCTGGCGGCGACGACCGCCTGGTGGCTGGTGGCCCTCGGACTGGTCTGCATCGTGGCCGCCTGGTTCTACACGGGCGGTAGCAAGCCCTACGGCTACCTCGGGCTCGGCGAGGTGATGGTCTTCGTGTTCTTCGGGCTGGTCGCGGTGATCGGGACGACGTACGTGCAGACCGAGACCTTCGAGGTCGCGGCGCTGGCGGCGGCCATCGGAATCGGTGTCCTGGCCTGCGCGATCCTGGTCGCCAACAACCTGCGCGACATCCCCACCGACACGATCGCCGGCAAGCGGACGCTGGCGGTGGTGCTGGGCGACCGACGTACGCGGTACCTCTACGTACTGCTGGTCGAGGTCGCTGCCGCGGCACTGATCTGGCTGGCGGCCGACACGACCTGGTGGGCGCTGCTCGGCGTGTTCTACGCCGCCCCGGCGGCCCCGGCCGCGCGTGCGGTGCTCGAGGGCGCGAAGGGCCCGCAGCTGATCCCGGTGCTCCAGCAGACCGGCCTGGCCGAGCTGCTCCTGGGCGCCGGCATGTTCATCGGCCTGGTCTGGGGCTGAGCTCGGCCTGCGCTGGGCCCTGCGCTGGGGACACCGACGTACGCTGAACGCATGTTGACGTTCCTGATCCTCGTGGTCCTCATCGTCGCCGGCGTCACCGCCTGGAAGATGCGGGTGCCGCTGCTCGCGAAGGTGCTCGGCCAGTCCGAGGACCGCGTGCGCCGCCAGCTCAACCGCCGCCGCGACTGACCGTCAGTCGACGTCCTCCTTGGCCTTCGCCTGCTCGAAGCGCTCCGTGGCCCGCCGAGCACGCTCGTCGACGCGCCGCGCGAAGGCCTCGCGCTGGCGGTTGAGGAGGAAGTACGACGCCACGCCGGAGATCGCGAAGGCGATCACGATCACCCAGAGGAGCGGGACCTCGCCGGCGATCAGCGCCCACACCGCGAACACGATGGCAGCGGAGGCCACAAACAGACAGACGCGCAGGGCGGTATAGCTCCAGAACTCCTTCACCCCTCAAGGGTAGGTGTTGACCATCGAGGACCTACCCTTAAGGGGTGCTGAAGTTCTTTCTCGTGGTCGTCCTGGTCGGGGTCGCCATTTACCTGATTGTGCGAGTGATCCAGCGCCGCGGCGTGCTGCCCACGCCGAAGCCCACGCCGCCCCGCCCGGTGGGCCCCGACGACGACCCGGACTTCCTGCGCGATCTGGACAAGAAGAAGAAGTATCCGGAGGACCCCGATACCGGCCACTGAGCCCGTCGGTGCCCGCGTGTGGTTGCGGATTGGGCCCGTCTCGCCGCGTTATCCCTCGCCGGTGCCCCAGAGGCACTCGTCGTAGCCGGCTTCGTAGTCCTTCCGGGTCACAGGAACAACGACGTCGAAGGTGTGACTGCGGGAGTCATCGTCGAACGTGAGGGCGGTGGAGACGTAGCCCGGCAGGATGTCGTCGAGGCTGTCGCGCTGCACGTAGAAGGAGAGCTCGAGCACGCCGGTCGGCTTCGACTCGACCGTCAGACCCTGGTAGACCAGGCCACCGCGGTCCTCGTCGAACACGCAGCCGTCGCGCGCGGCACCGATCTTGAAGTCGGTGACGGTCGGCAGGTCAGCGACCGCCCCGGCAGCCGGGCTGAGCGAGTCGTCGCTCCCCGCCGCCGACAGCGCCACAACAGCCCCGACGAGTGCAAGCGCCCCTGCCGTTGCACCGACGACCTTCGCAGTCCGATGAGCCATGGGCCGAAGATTACGGGGCTGGCAGCCGCGCCATCGCGGCTTTGCTGCAAGACCAGCGTCAGCGCGTCGAGAGACCTGATGCAGGGACGTCGACGACCTGCACGGCCGGAGCGGCATAGGAGTGCTGCGAAGTCGAGGAGAAGAAGTTGATCCCGATGAAGTTGAACCACAGGGTCGCCAGCCCGAGCAGGGCGAGCAGGGCGGCGTTGCGGCCCTTCCAGCCGGCGGTGGAGCGCGCGTGGAGGTACGCGGCGTACACGACCCAGGTGATGAACGCCCAGACCTCCTTCGGGTCCCAGTTCCAGTAGGTGCTCCACGCCTGGTGCGCCCAGATCGGGCCGGTGATCAGCACCGCGAAGGTCCACACCGGGAAGCCGAACGCGTGCAGCCGGTAGGACACCCGGTCGAGCACGGCGGGCTCGGGCACCCGGGCGAGGTAGCCGGTCGGCTTCCGCTTGGAGCGCTCCTTGATCAGGTACAGCGCGGAACAGATGCCGCCGAGGGTGAACGCACCGGTCGCGATGATCGCGGACACGACATGGATCACCAGCCACGGCGAGTAGAGCGCCTCGGTCAGCGGCGCCACGGGGTCGTACAGCCAGATCACGGCGACCATGAGCAGGACCAGCACGAGGCCGACGACGATCGGCGCCATCCAGGCGAGTGAGAGCTTCCGGTACATCGCGAGGAACAGCGCCGCGACCACGAACGTGCCGGCCAGCGTGAACTCGTACATGTTGCCCCAGGGCACCCGGTTGGGGTCCGCGGCCATGCCGCGAGCGACCAGCGCCACGAACTGGATCGCGACGGCCAGCATGGTGAGCAGGAGCCCCAGCCGGCCGAACAGGGCGGTACGCCGCGCGGTGTCCTCGTCGACCCCGTCGCCGCCGGTGGCCAGTGCGACGCCGCCGTCGGAGCCATCCGTCGCCACGGCCGCGTCGGCGGTGACCGGCACCTTGCGCAGCGCGCTCCACTCGACGAGGTAGGCCAGCAGCGCCAGGAAGTAGACCACGCCGCAGGCGGCCACGGCCTGGTTGCTCAGCGTCTCCCACGCGGCATCGGTCACGACTTCTCCTTCTCTCCCGGTGACGGCGAGGCTGCCCGGAGCGCCGCCACGACGTCGGCCAGTACGACCGACACATCGCCGCCGCCGGACCTCTCGAGGGCCGCCACCTCGACCAGTGTGCCGTCACCCTCCCTGCGAGCGCGAACCCAGATCCGCCGCGACCGGATGAACAGCGAGCCGAGCAGTCCGATCAGTGCGAGGACGACACCCGCGAGGGCCACGAACTTGCCGGGCGTGCGGCTGATCTGGATCTTGTTCCAGCGCTCGACCCCGTCGAAGCTGACGGTCCCGAGTCCGTCCGGCAGCTTCGCCGTCTGCCCCGGCTGCAGGTCCACGCGGAACATCGAACCGTCGTCCTTCTTCACCAGCTCCGCGTTGGCCTTGTCCAGCTCGTAGACCGACTGCGAGGACCCGCCATCCATGCCGAGGTCGCCGGTGTACACCAGCATCGAGATCGCCGGGTTGACCGCGTTCCCGAAGACCGAGAACGGTCCCGTCTTCTGCGTGAAGGCGTACGTCGGGTAGAACCCGCCCTCCAGGCCGATCTGCTTCGGCCTCGCGTCGGGGGCCTTGACCACCCCGAACGAGGTGAACGTCTGGTCGGTCGGCAGGAAGATCGTCGGTCCGCTGTAGGCCACGTCGCCGTTGCCGTCCCGAATCGTGATGACCGGCGCGTACCCGTGGCCGATCAGGAAGACCTCCGTGTCGCCGATGCTCAGCGGATGGTTCACCTTGAGGTCGTACTTCTTCGCCTCGGAGATCGGCGTCTCCTGATAGGTCAGGTGCGACTCGAACCCCTGCGCCATTCCCTTGCGCGGGCCCGACGTCAGCCAGTTCACGTCGAAGGAGCCGATGTCGAAGGAGAACGGCTCCATGTCGTCGGGCTGGAAGAGACTGCCCGGCACGAAGTCGTCGTACTGCGTGAGGTTGTTCGAGAAGCCGTTGCCGACCACGAGGATGACGCCGCCCTTGTAGCCGAACAGGCTGCCGACCGCGAAGCCGACCAGCACCACGATCACCGACAGGTGGAAGAGCAGGTTCCCGACCTCGCGCAGGTAGCCGCGCTCCGCGGAGACCGCGCCGTCGGGGCCGGACACCACCCGGTAGCCCCGCTTCTTCAGCAGGGCGAAGGCGTCGTCATGGACGTCGTCCACCCCGTCCTTCGTCTCGTACGTCGCGTGGTCCGGCAGGCGGGACAGGTTGCGGGGAGCCTTCGGCGGGGCGGCCCGGATCCCCTTCCAGTAGTGGAAGGTGCGCGGAATGATGCAGCCGATCAGCGACACCATCAGCAGGATGTAGATCGCGGAGAACCACGGGGAGTCGTAGACCGAGAACAGTCCGACCTTCTCGTAGATCGGGGTGAGCTTCGGGTGTGCCTCCTGCCAGCGCGAGGTCTTCAGCGAGTCGACGCCGGACTGCGGGATGACCGAGCCCGGGATCGCCGCCAGCGCCAGCAGGAGCAGCAGGATCAGGGCGGTCCGCATCGAGGTGAGCTGCCGCCAGCCCCACCTCAGCATCTCGGTGAGCGTCAGCTCACCGGGTCTCCGTTCCGCGGCCACTAGACGCTGACCTGGGTGTCGGAGATCAGGTGCAGCTGCAGCCAGGTGACGGCCTGGTCCCACCAGCCGGTGACGAGCAGGACGCCGACGGCCACCAGCATCAGGCCGCCGGTCCGCATCACCCAGACCTGGTGGCGGCGTACGAACCCGAAGGCGCCGAGCATCCGTTTGTAGGCGAAGCCGGCAGCCACGAACGGCAGCCCCAGACCGAGCGCGTAGACCGCGGACAGCAGGGCGCCGCGGCCGGCCGTGGCCTCGTTGATGGACAGGGTCGTGATCGCGGCGAGGGTGGGGCCGATGCAGGGCGTCCAACCGAGCCCGAACAGGAAGCCCAGCATGGGCGCGGCCGCCAGGCCGACCGCCGGCACCTTGTGCACCCGCCAGTCGCGCTGGAGCCACGGAACCAGGCCTGCGAAGGCCAGCCCGAGCAGGATGGTCACGATGCCGAGCACGAACGTCAGCTCACGGCGCCAGGTCACCAGCCAGGCACCGACGGCACCGGACAGGGTCCCGAGAATCACGAACACCACGGTGAAGCCGAGCACGAAGAGGATCGAACCGATGGCCATCCGGCTGCGGCGCGCGCCCTCGAGGTCGGCGCCGGTGAGCCCGGTGGCGTACGACAGGTAGCCCGGCAGCAACGGGATCACGCACGGAGAGAAGAACGACACCAGCCCGGCGATCAGGGCGACCGGGATCGCCAGCAGGAGCGAGCCGGAGGCCGCCTGCTCGGAGAACCACTCACCCATCCGCGGGCTCCGCCACGACGTCCTCGACGAGCTCGGCCAGCGTCGTCTTCGAGGGCAGCTCGCCGCGGATGCTCGAGGCGACGCGGCCGTCGCTGTCCAGCACCACGAAGGCCGGGATCGAGTTCGGCGTCAGCGTCCCGGTGAACGCCAGCATCGCCTTCCCGTCGGGCGAGAAGAACGACGGGTAGGGCACGTCGAAGGTCCGCACGAAGCCCTTCGCCTGGTCGGCGGACGCGTCCCTGATGTTGACCCCGACGAACTGCGCCTTGCCGTCGAGCTCGTTCGCGACCGCCACCACGTCCTGTGCCTCGGCCCGGCACGGGCCGCACCACGAGCCCCAGACGACGACCACCACCGGCTTGCCGCGCAGGTCCTCGAGCGACAGGGCGTCGCCGTCGAGGTCCTCACCCGTCAGGGTCACCGGGTCGCCTCGGTCGACAGCCGCCACCTCGGTGACGCTGCCATCGCTGCTGACGAACCCCTTGTCACCGGTCGACTGCAGACTGTTGCAGCCCGTCAGCGCGAGCAGACAGGCAACCAGGAGCAGGACCGGTGAGGTGCGGGAAGGGCGGGGAGGCTTCAGGGCCGCTTCTCCTCGGGGGCCCCGCCCGCCGAGAACGGCGCGGCCTTGTCCTTGACCGGGATCAGGTCGCCGGCCGGCTCGGAGTAGCTCACCATGGCGAGGGTGTCGTCCACGAAATGCAGCGACGTGAGCGAGCACAGGGTGCACTGGCGGCGGCGCGGGTCGTGGAGGTACCGACGCTTCTCCGCATGCAGGCGGGTGACCCAGATCGGCAGCTGGTGCGACACGATCACGGCCTCATGGCCGCGGGCGGCGTCGCGGGCGTCCTCGACCGCGGCCATCATCCGGGCGGCGACCTCCTGGTAGGGCTCGCCCCAGGACGGCTTGAACGGGTTCCACAGGTGGACCCAGGCCCTGGGCGAACGGAGCGCACGCGCACCACCGGCGAAGCCCTGGCCCTCGAACTTGTTGGTCGACTCGATCACCCGCTCGTCGGTGACGACCTCGAGGTTGCGGGCCTGGGCCAGCGGCTGGGCGGTCTCCTGCGCCCGCTCCAGCGGCGAGACCCGAAGGTGGACGATGTCGCGGTCCTTGATCGACTCCGCGACCTTGTCGGCCATCTTCCGACCGAGGTCGGAGAGGTGGTAGCCGGATCTGCGCCCGTAGAGGAGGCCCTCCGGGTTGTGCACCTCACCGTGGCGCATCAGGTGCACGATCGTGGAGTCCGTCATTTCTCTCCCTCGGTGGCGGCCGCGGCCCGGGCGGCTGCGGGCAGGGCGTCGAGCACGGTCTGGACGGCGCGCTCGTCGTGAGCGGAGGACAGGAACCATCCTTCGTACGCCGACGGCGGCAGGTGCACGCCCGCGTCGAGCATGGCGTGGAAGAACGCCGCGAACGCGGCCACGTCCTGGCCGGAGGCATCGGCGAAGTCACGCACCGGCTGGTCGGTGAAGAACACCGAGAACATGGTGCCGGTGGACTGGACGACGTGCGGCACACCGGCGGCGGTCAGTGCCTCAGCAGCCGCGGCCTTGATCGTCTCGCCGGCGGCCCCGATGTGTTCGTAGACCTCGTCGGTGGCCAGCCGGAGCGTGGCCAGGCCGGCGGTCGTGGCGATCGGGTTCCCGGAGAGCGTGCCGGCCTGATAGACGGGCCCCTCGGGCGCCAGCCGCGACATCACGTCGGCGCGGCCACCGAACGCCGCGGCCGGGAAGCCACCGCCCATGACCTTGCCGAACGTGACCAGGTCCGGCACCCAACCCTCGTGCGCGCCGTCGAGCCCCCACTGGCCGCGACGCGACGCGCGGAAGCCGGTCATCACCTCGTCGCTCACGAACAGCGCCCCGTGGCGGGTGCAGGTCTCGGCCAGGAACGCGTTGAAGCCGGGCTCGGGGGGAACCACGCCCATGTTGCCCGGGGCGGCCTCGGTGACGAGGCACGCGATCCGGTCGCCGTGGTCGGCGAACGCCTTCTCCACCGCGGCCCGGTCGTTGTAGGGCAGCACCAGCGTGAGCGCCGTGGAGGACTCGGGGACCCCGGGCGTGCCGGGGACGGCGAAGGTGGCCAGCCCGGAGCCGGCCGACGCGAGGAGCGAGTCGACGTGGCCGTGGTAACAGCCGGCGAACTTCACCACGACGTCGCGACCGGTGAAGCCCCGCGCCAGCCGGAGCGCGGACATGGTGGCTTCGGTACCGGAGGAGACGAACCGGATCCGCTCCACCGGCGTGCGGGCGACCATCTCCTCGGCCAGCTCGACCTCCGGCTCCGTGGGCGCGCCGTACGACGTGCCGCGGGCGACCGCGGCCGCCAC
>Ga0190271_10001573_pt1 | contig 13130 bp, 8 predicted proteins | sample Popmic356T_FD_133747 | JGI IMG/M metagenome (GOLD analysis project Ga0190271, IMG submission 133747) | Populus adjacent soil microbial communities from riparian zone of Weber River, Utah, USA - 356 T | ecosystem: Environmental > Terrestrial > Soil > Riparian zone | place: USA: Utah | collected...
GAGCAGCCCTATCAGGGCGAGCAGCCGATGCAGATCGCCTTCCAGCATGCGACGGACTCGGTCCCTCGACCGAGCGTCAAGAATCCCGGCGTTCCCGAGCAGCTCGACGAGCTGGTGCTGTGGTCGACCGAGAAGTCCCCCGACGAACGCCCGGTGGATGCCCGCGAGATGCTCGACCGCCTGCGCGAGATCGAACGCGAGCTCGGCATCCAGCCTCAACTCGCGCGAACGGCGCCGACGACGGTGATCCGCGACGAGGACGGTGCGCAGGCCGAGCTCACGAAGGTGCTCCCGACTGCGATCACCGGGCCCATGGCCGCGATCGACGACGTCGACAACGCCGCGCGTCTGCGGACGGCGACCAGGCGGCGCGCGCGCAAGGGCGGCTGGCTCTTCGCGATCGTGATCCTCCTCGCGGCGCTGGCCGCCGGAATAGGTTGGTGGTTCGGCTCCGGACCAGGGTCGCAGATCGCCGTTCCGGAAGTCGCGAACATGACCTTCGAGCAGGCAAACGGTGTCCTCTCCGCCGAGGGTCTGGTCGCCGTGCAGGAGGACGTCTTCGACTTCGACGTTGCGGCGGGCACCACAACCGGTTCCGACCCGGACGCCGGCGCGCGCGTCGACAAGGCCTCGACCGTGACGGTCTTCGTGTCGAAGGGCCCGCAGGATCACGCGCTCACCGGGTTCGCCGGGATGCCGGCCGACCAGGCGCGAGCCGCGCTCGAGGGCGTGCGCGTGTCTGTGGGCGAGGACGAGAAGTACTTCACCGAAGCTGACGAGAACGCAGTGATCGGAGTGACGATCACTCCGCGTTCGGGCGATCCGTTCCCTTGCCTCGATGGCTGCACCGTCCACGAGGGCGACTCAGCCGTGCTCTCGGTGTCGGTCGGGCCGGTTCCGGATGTCGCGGGGAAGAGTGTCGGCGACGCGACTGCCGCGCTCAACGCCAAGGGGCTCCAGATCGCCGGGACGACCGAGGAGACGAGCGAAAGCGTCGACGAGGGCCTCGTCATCCGGATCGCGGATCGCGACGGCGGCGGCTCGTGGCGACCCGGCGAGGCGGTGACGCTCGTGGTGTCGTCCGGTCCCCCGCTCTTCCCGGTGCCGAACGTCGTCGGCTTGACGCGCGATCAGGCCAAAGCCGCGCTCGACGCGGAGGGTTTCAAATTCGACTACAACTCGAGCTGGGACCTCTTCCCCGATCAGGTGACCGAGGTCGAGGCGCAGGACCCCGAGGCCGACTCCCGTTACACGAAGGGCACCGTCGTGTCCCTCCGGATCCGCGCCGTGCTCTGAGAGCTCTGAGGCGGGCTCTGAGCCCGACCCCACCTCCCCGCGTCAGAGCTTCTCGAGCTCCTCGGCGACCAGGAACGCGAGCTCCAGCGACTGCATGTGGTTGAGGCGGGGGTCGCAGAGCGACTCGTAGCGCGTCGCGAGAGCGGCCTCGTCGATCTCCTCCGAGCCGCCGAGGCACTCGGTCACGTCGTCGCCGGTCAGCTCGACGTGGATGCCACCCGGGAACGTGCCGACCGCGCGGTGCGCGTCGAAGAAGCCTCGGACCTCGTCGACCACGTCGTCGAAGCGACGCGTCTTGTAGCCCGTCGGCGTCGTGATGCCGTTGCCGTGCATGGGGTCGGTGACCCACAGCGGGGTCGCGCCGGAGTTGCGCACGGCCTCCAGCAGCGGCGGCAGCGCATCGCGGATCTTGCCTGCTCCCATGCGCGTGATGAAGGTCAGGCGACCCGGCTCGCGCTCGGGATCGAGCTTGTCGATCAGTTCGAGCGCCGTCTCGGGCGTCGTCGTCGGGCCGAGCTTGACGCCGATCGGGTTTCGGATCTTCGAGAAGTAGTCGATGTGGGCGCCGTCGAGATCGCGCGTGCGCTCCCCCACCCAGAGGAAATGGGCGGACGTGTTGTAGGGCGTGCCCGTGCGTGAGTCGATGCGGGTCATCGGGCGCTCGTAGTCCATGAGCAGACCCTCGTGGCCCGTGTAGAACTCGACGCGGCGCAGCTCGTCGAAGTCGGCGCCGGCCGCCTCCATGAACTTGATCGCGCGGTCGATCTCGGTGGCCAGGCGCTCGTACTGCTGGTTGGCGGGGTTCTGCGCGAACCCCTTGTTCCAGCTGTGCACCTCGCGCAGGTCGGCGAAGCCACCCTGGGTGAACGCGCGGATCAGATTGATCGTGGACGCGGCCGTGTGGTAGCCCTTGAGCAGCCGGGCGGGGTCGGCGCGGCGTGACGCCTCGGTGAAGTCGAAACCGTTGACGATGTCCCCGCGGTACGCCGGCAGGGTCACTTCGCCACGCGTTTCGGTGTCGCTCGAGCGCGGCTTGGCGAACTGTCCCGCCATCCGTCCCATCTTGACGATCGGCATCGATGCGCCGTAGGTCAGCACGACCGCCATCTGCAGCACCGTCTTGATGCGGTTGCGGATCTGTTCGGCTGTGGCACCGGCGAACGTCTCGGCGCAGTCGCCGCCCTGAAGCAGGAATGCCCGGCCCGACGCCGCACGCGCCAGGCGGTCCCGAAGGATGTCGACCTCGCCCGCGAACACCAGCGGAGGGAGGGTCGCGATCTCGGCCGACACGGCCGCGACGGCATCCTGGTCATACCAGGAGGGCTGCTGCTTGATGGGGAGAGTGCGCCAGTGGTCGAGGGGGTCCAGCTGCTGAGGCATCCGCCAAGTCTATCGGCGCCCGCGCGCCGCCCGGGGTCGTGCTACGCCTTCGCTGGCCCCGGCTTCTTGAGCCGATCCTTCACCGTGGACGCGTAGACATCCTCGTACTCCTGCTCGCCCAGGCGCTGCAGCGCGACCATGATCTCGTCGGTGACCGAGCGCAGGATGTAGCGGTCACCCTCCATGCCGGCGAAGCGTGAGAAGTCGAGCGGCTCGCCGATGACGATGCCGACACGGACGATCCGCGGGATGTGCGTGCCGGTGGGGAGCATCGTGTCTGTGTCGACCATGACCACCGGAACGACGGGGACGTGCGCCTCGAGTGCCATGCGGGCGAGCCCGGTCCGCCCTCGGTACAGCTTGCCGTCAGGACTGCGGGTGCCCTCGGGGTAGATCCCGAGCAGGTCGCCACGTCCCAGCACCTGAAGGCCCGTGTTGAGGGATGCCTCGGATGCCTTGCCCCCCGACCGGTCGATCGGGATCATCCCGGTCATCTTGAAGAACATGCGGGTCGACCAGCCCTTGAGACCGCGGCCTGTGAAGTAGTCGCTTTTCGCCAGGAACGAGACGGGCCGGTCGATCATGAGGGGCAGGAACACGGAGTCGACGAACGAGAGGTGGTTGCTCGCGAGGATCACCGCTCCGGATGCCGGGATGTTGCGCCGCCCGACGACCCAGGGGCGCCAGATCGCCTTCGTGATCGGTCCGATCACGATGTACTTCATGAGCCAGTAGAACACCGCTACGCGCCGCCTCCCGCGAGGTCCGCGGCCCCGATGATCCCGGCATCGTTGCCGAGGCGCGCGATGGCGAACTGGGCGACCGGGCGGTCGCCGTAACCGGGGAGCGAAGTCTCGTACGCGATCCGCACCGGTTCGAGCAGGATGTCGCCGAGTTCGGCGACACCGCCTCCGATGACGAACAGCGAAGGGTCCAGGACCGCCTGGAAACCGCCGCACGCCTCGCCGAGCGCGGTCGCGACGCGACGCAGCGCCTCGAGGGCGCCGGGGTCGCCGGCCAGGACCAGCCGTGAGACGGCCGGTCCGCTGATCGAGCCCTTCTCGACGCGAACGGCAGCGAGCGCCGCGCCGATGCCGCCGGCATCCGCGATCTCATTCGCCTCGCGCTGCAATGCGCGCCCCGAGGCATACTGCTCGAGGCATCCGTTCTGCCCGCATCCGCAGGGTCGTCCGTCGCGGGTGAAGCGCGTGTGGCCGAGTTCGGCGCCGATGCCGTGCCCGCCGCGGTAGAGCTTGCCGCCCAGGACCACAGCCCCGCCCACGCCCGTGCCGAGCGTCAGCATGACCATGTCGTCGACGTGGGCGCCGCCGCCGAAGCGATACTCGGCCCACCCCGCTGCGTTCGCGTCGTTCTCGATCGAGACGGACGTCTGGAGCCGCGCTTCCAGCTTCTGCTTGAGCGGCTCGTTGTGCCAGTTGATGTTCGGCGCGTGGATGATGACGGCACCGTCGCGGTCGACGAACCCTGCGGCGGCCACACCGACCGCGGTGACTTCGTATGAGTCGGAGAAGTGGCGGACCATGTCGACCACGGCATCTTCAAGTGCCTGAGGATCGACCGGCGTCTCGACGCGGAGCTTCTCGACGATGTGCCCTTCGTCGTCGACCACACCGCCAGCGATCTTGGTCCCGCCGATGTCGATTCCGACCTTGAGCACTGAACTCCCTCTCCCGCTATCGCGTCGCGTCGCGATAGGCGCGATGCAGTCTATCGGCGAGACGCGTCGCGCATGCGTCTCCACTGATGCGCGGTCGGCCCGTGCGCGCGGGGCCCAACGCATACACTCGAATCAGGCATGCCCAACATTCAACCGGTACCGAAGGAGTTGCCGATGGTTCAGTTCGAAGTACCCCCGATCGTCCCCGCAGACCCGCAGGCGAACGTCACAGATCTGCTCGTGGAGCGGGTGAAGAAGACCCCGGATCGCGCGCTGTTCGCCGTCCCGGACGGCGACGGATGGCGAGACATCACGGCCGCCGAATTCCAGCGTCAGGTGATCGCCCTCGCGAAGGGGTTCGCCGCGGCGGGTCTGGAGCCGGGCGACAAAGTGGGCTTCATCGCCCGTACGACCTACGAGTGGAGCCTCGTCGACTTCGGGCTGTTCTTCGCCGGTGCCGTCATGGTTCCGATCTACGAGTCGAACTCCCCCGCCCAGATCGCGTGGAACCTCACTGACTCGGGGGCCGTGGCCTGCATCACCGAACTCGAGGACCACACCGCCCGCCTCGAGGAGGCGCGCGCCGAGGTGCCGCTCCTGCGCTCGACGTGGTCGATGCACGGGGGCGACATCGCGAAGCTCGTCGAGCAGGGCAAGGATGTCCCGGATGCCGAGATCGAGCGTCGCCGCAACATCGCCAACGGATCCGACATCGCGACGCTCATCTACACGTCCGGTTCGACAGGGCGCCCGAAGGGCTGCGTGCTGACGCACAGCAACTTCGTCGAGCTCTGCCGCAACTCGGCGAAGGCGCTGAGCGAGGTCGTCGAGGCGCCAGGCGCGTCCACGCTGCTGTTCATCACGACCGCGCACATCTTTGCGCGCTTCATCTCGATCCTCGCGATCCACGCGGGTGTGAAGACGGGCCACCAACCCGACACCAAGCAGCTGCTGCCGGCGCTCGGCTCGTTCAAGCCGTCGTTCCTGCTCGCCGTTCCCCGGGTGTTCGAGAAGGTCTACAACTCTGCGGAGCAGAAAGCCGAAGCGGGCGGCAAGGGCAAGATCTTCCGCGCAGCGGCCCACACCGCCGTCGAGCACTCAAAACTGCAGCAGGAGGGCAAGAAGGTTCCGCTCGGTACGAAGATCAAGTTCGCGCTGTTCGACCGGCTCGTCTACAGCAAGCTCCGCGAAGCCATGGGCGGCCGCGTCGTGTACGCGGTCTCGGGTTCGGCGCCGCTGGGGCCGCGCCTCGGACACTTCTTCCACAGCCTCGGCGTCGTCATCCTCGAGGGCTACGGCCTCACCGAGACGACGGCGCCCGCGACAGTGAACCTCGCGACGAAGTCGAAGATCGGGACCGTCGGCCCCGCGCTCCCCGGCGTCGGCGTCCGGCTCGCCGAGGACGGCGAGATCGAAGTCCGCGGTATCAACGTGTTCAAGGAGTACTGGAACAACCCTGAGGCGACCGCCGCGACCTTCGACGGCGACTGGTTCAAGACCGGTGACATCGGCACGTTCGACGACGAGGGCTTCCTCACGATCACCGGACGCAAGAAGGAGATCATCGTCACGGCCGGTGGAAAGAACGTCGCCCCGGCAACGCTCGAGGATCCGATCCGCGCCAACCCCATCGTCGGACAGGTCGTGGTCGTCGGCGACAAGCGACCGTTCATCTCGGCACTCGTCACGCTCGACAGCGAGATGCTTCCGGCCTGGCTCGCCAACAACGGCCTGCCGGGTGACATGCCGCTCGCCGAGGCCGCGAAGAACAGCGCGGTCCGCGCAGAGGTGCAACGGGCGATCGACAACGCCAACAAGTACGTCTCGCGCGCCGAGTCGATCCGCAAGTTCACCATCCTGGCGACGGAGTGGAGCGAGGCGAGCGGGCACCTCACGCCCAAGATGAGCATCAAGCGCAACGTCATCCTCGACGACTTCACGAGCGAGATCGACGCACTCTACAACGTGCCCGTGTCGACCACGAACGTGTCGCTCGGCGGCTGAACGGCTCGACACGACGATCGAAAGGCCCGGGGCGATCGCCTCGGGCCTTTCGATTTCAGAGCCAGTCCGATTCCCGGATCTGGCGCATCGCCGTCTTTCGGTTCTCGGGCGAGAGCCGCTGGATGTACAGCATCCCGTCGAGGTGGTCGGTCTCGTGCTGCAGCGCCTGCGCGAACAGGCCGTCACCTTCCAGGACGACCTCCTCACCGTCGAGGTCTATGCCGACGACCTTCGCGTACGGGTGCCGCAGAGCGTCGTGCCAAAGTCCTGGCACCGAGAGGCACCCCTCGCCGGTCGGCTCGGCATCCCCCGCCAGCTCGACGATCTCGGGATTCAGGACGTACCCGATGTCACCGTCGATGTTGTAGCTGAACGCGCGGAGTCCCACGCCGATCTGGGGCGCGGCAACGCCCGCGCGTCCGGGAAGCGCGACAGTGTCGAGGAGGTCCTGCACGAGGGCGCGGATGCCGTCATCGATGGCTGCGATGGGCGCGCTCGGGGCGCGCAGAACGGGGTCGCCGAAGAGGCGGATGGGGCGTACCGTCACGTCACGCCGCCGGTGCGAGCGCCCGCAGCCCCTCGACGACGCTCGCCGCCAAGTCGCGCGCGGCCAGGCGCGTCTCGGGCCGGAGGTCGCGGAACGTGATGGCGCTGCCCGCCGCGATGTGCGGGTCGTAGGGCATGCGGACGACGGCGCGCACGCGGGTGCGGAAGTGCGTCTCGAGCTCGTCGAGCTGCACGAGCGGCAGCCCGGGACGCGAGTTGTTCAGCACCACGACGGCGCCGCGCACCTGCTCGGCGTAGCCGTTCATCTCGAGCCAGGTCAGCGTCTCGGACGCCAGCCGGGCCTCGTCGACGCTCAGTCCCGAGACGATGACGAGCTGGTCGGCCAGCTCGAGGGTCGCCTGCATCACGGAGTGCACGATCCCGGTGCCGGTGTCGGTGAGCACGATCGAGTAGTAGTGCGCGGCGAGGGTCGCGACATCGTGGTAGTCGCGGTCGCTGAAGGCCTCGGAGACACGGGGATCGGCATCCGACGCCAGCACATCCAGTCGTGTGTCGTCGCGCGCGACGACCGACGACACTCCGGCGTAGCCCGAGATCTCGGCGCGGTCGCGGACCAGGTCGCGCACGGTCTTGCCGTTCTGATGTGTGATGCGCTCGGCGAGCGTGCCACGGTCGGGGTTGGCGTCGACGGCGATGATGCGGTCATCGCGGGCGTCGGCGAGCGCCATGCCGAGCAGAGTCGTGAGCGTCGTCTTGCCGACACCGCCCTTGCGCGACATCACCGGCACGAACCGTGCGCCGACGCCGAGAGGCGCGGCGATCCGTCGGTCGAGCTCTTTGCGTGCCTTGGCGCGCTTGCCGTCGCCGAGGTTGATCCGATGACCGGTGATCGAGTAGACGAAATGCTGCCAGCCACCCTCGGGCTCGGACCGCACCACCTGGTGCGGGTCGAGCAGGCGATCGGCGGTGAGAAGGTCTGCCGACTCGCGGCCGGACTCGAACTCACCGAGACGCTTGGAGGTGAGCGCCACATCGGGGCGCCCGGCCACCCGCTCGACAGCCTGGACGCGGTCGGTCCGCTCGGATGCGTCGGAATGCGCCTCGCGACGTGTCGTCGGCGTCGACCCCGTGATGGTCGGCACCGCGGCGGTACTCGGCGCTGCCGGCGGCAGGTACGCCGTCCAGGTCTCGTCGCGGTCGGAAGATGCCTCTTCGGTCACGATCTCGGCCTCCACAGTCGACTCGGTCACATCCTCCGCGGGGAAGTCCTCCACAGGCTCCTGCGCGATCTCCTCGGCGTCGATGACGTCGAAATCGGCGGGGGCATCAGCGGTGACCTCGTACGCGGCGAACTCTGCCTCGATGATCTCAGGTTCCACCCCGACTTCGTCGCCGATGACGTCCTCGTCGTCGATCTCGTCGTCATCGTGGGTCGGAATCACCACGCTCACTTGCGCGGTGGAGTCACCGAGGATGCCGAAGCCGGTGGTGTTGACGGCGCCGGTGTCGGCGAGAATCCCGTTCTGAGGGTCTTCATCGGATGTCAGGTCGTTGCGATCGGGCGTCACTGCATGGTCTCCAGGGGGTGGATCGGGCGTCGTGCCCCTCACCCAGGCTACTGCGCGGGACGGATGACGACCAAAAGGTCGCCCGCTTCGACCTGCTGCGTGCCCGAGATCGCGAGCCGCTCGACGACCCCGTCGACGGATGCCGTGATGGCTGCCTCCATCTTCATGGCCTCGATCGACGCGACGGACTGGCCCGCGGCCACCGTGTCGCCCACCGCGATCTTGAGCGTCACCGCTCCCGAGAACGGCGCGGCCACCTGACCCGGCTTCGACGTGTCGGCCTTCTCCGCAGCGACCGTGTCGACCTTGATCGAGCGGTCACGCACGTAGACCGGGCGCAGCTGCCCGTTCAGCGTGGTCATGACGGTCCGGATGCCCTTGGCATCGGGTTCGCCGATCGCCTCGAGACCCACGTACAGCTGCACGCCGGGGTCGATCTCGGCGACGTGCTCCTCGCCGGGCTTGAGCCCGTAGAGGTAGTCGGGCGTGCCGAGTGCGGAGAGGTCGCCGTACGCTTCGCGGGTCTCTTCGAACTGCTTCGTCGGCGCCGGGAAGAGCAGTCGGTTGAGCGTCCGGCGCCGGGTCACGGTGTCGCCCGCAAGACCGGCTTCCTCGTCCTGGTCCAGCGGAGGAACCTCGATCGAGATCTCTCGGCCCTCCAGCACTTTCGTGCGGAACGGCTCCGGCCAGCCGCCGGGCAGATCTCCGAGCTCGCCCGCCATGAATCCGACGACGGAGTCCGGGATGTCGTAGCTCTGCGGGTTCTCTTCGAAGTCGGCGGGATCAGCCCGTGCCGCGACGAGGGCGAGAGCGAGATCGCCGACGACCTTCGATGAGGGCGTCACCTTCGGGATCCGGCCGAGGATGCGGTCCGCGGAGGCGTACATGTTCTCGATGAGCTCGAAGTCGTCGGCAAGACCCAGGGCGATCGCCTGCTGACGCAGATTGGAGAGCTGTCCGCCCGGGATCTCGTGGTGGTAGACGCGTCCCGTGGGTCCTGGAAGCCCCGACTCGAACGGGCGATACAGGTGCCTCACGGCCTCCCAGTACGGCTCGAGGTCGCTGACGGCCTGCAGGTCGAGCCCTGTGTCGCGGTCGGTGTGCGCGAGCGCGGCCACGAGCGCCGAGAGCGACGGCTGGCTCGTCGTTCCGGCGAGAGGTGCGGCCGCGGCATCCACCGCATCCGCGCCGGCCGCACTCGCGGCCAGAAGTGTCGCGAGCTGGCCGCCGGCGGTGTCGTGCGTGTGGACGTGAACGGGCTGGTCGAATCGCTCGCGCAGCGCCGCCACGAGCTTCGCAGCCGCGGCGGGTCGAAGAAGACCCGCCATGTCCTTGATCGCGATGATGTGCGCACCGGACTCGGCGATGCTCTCGGCGAGCCGCAGGTAGTAGTCGAGCGTGTAGAGCTGCTCGCTCGGGTCGAGGAGGTCTCCGGTGTAGCAGACCGCGACTTCGGCCACGGCGGTGCCCGTGCCGAGCACCGCATCGATGGCGGGCCGCATCTGCGACACGTCGTTCAAGGCGTCGAAGATACGGAAGATGTCGACCCCGGTCGAGGCGGCCTCCCGCACGAAAGCGTCCGTCACGGCGACAGGCCGCGGCGTGTAGCCCACAGTGTTGCGACCGCGCAGGAGCATCTGGATCGGGATGTTCGGCATGGCCGCACGCAGCGCCTCGAGGCGCTCCCACGGGTCCTCGGCGAGGAATCTCAGCGCAACGTCATAGGTCGCCCCACCCCAGGCCTCGACCGAGAGGAGCTGGGGGGTCATGCGGGCCACGTGCGGGCCGACCCGCACCAGGTCTCGCGTGCGCACGCGAGTGGCGAGAAGGGACTGGTGCGCGTCGCGGAACGTCGTCTCGGTGACAGCGAGCGCCGACTGCCGGCGCAGCGACTGAGCGAACTCGGCAGGGCCGAGCGTGCGAAGCCGTTCGAGGTGACCCGCCGGCGGCTCCTCCGTGAGGTCGATGGCGGGCAGCTTGCTGCCGGGCGACACCGAAAGGGGCTTCTCGCCGTACGGCCGGTTGACGGTGACGTCGGCGAGCCAGTTCAGGAGCTTCGTCGCGCGGTCGCGCGAGGGGTGGCTCGTGAGGAGCTGAGGCCGCTCGTCGATGAAAGAGGTGCTGAGGTCTCCGGCGGCGAAGGACGGGTCCTCCAGAACGGCCCGGAGGAACGGGATGTTCGTCGAGACGCCGCGGATCCGGAACTCTGCGAGCCCTCGCTTCGCACGAGCGACCGCCGCAGGGAAATCGCGCGCACGGCACGTCATCTTCGCGAGCATGGAGTCGAAGTGGGGGCTGATCTGCGAGCCGGCGGCCGTTGTTCCGCCGTCCAGACGGATGCCTGCACCACCCGGCGACCGGTAGGTCGTGATCCGGCCGGTGTCGGGGCGGAAGCCCTGCGACGGGTCCTCGGTCGTGATGCGGCACTGGAGCGCCGCGCCGTGGAGCGTGATGTCCTTCTGCTGCAGCCCCAGTTCGGCGAGGCTCGCTCCGGCCGCGATTCGCATCTGGGACTGCACGAGGTCGACATCCGTCACTTCTTCGGTGACCGTGTGCTCGACCTGGATCCGCGGGTTCATCTCGATGAAGACGTGCTGGCCCGCGCGCTCCCCCGCCGTGTCGACGAGGAACTCGACGGTCCCGGCGTTCACGTACCCGATCGACCGTGCGAAGGCGACGGCGTCGCGGTGGATGCGCTGCCGCAGGTCGTCGTCGAGGTTCGGCGCGGGAGCGATCTCGATGACCTTCTGATGACGGCGCTGCACCGAGCAGTCCCGCTCGAAGAGGTGCACAGTCTCGCCGGTGGCATCCGCGAGGATCTGCACCTCGATGTGCCGCGGACGAACGACCGCCTGCTCGAGGAACACCCGCGCGTCGCCGAAGGCGGCGGCCGCCTCGCGCATCGCCTCGGCGATGGCGGGAGGAAGCTCTCCGGGCGTCTCGACACGGCGCATGCCGCGTCCGCCGCCGCCTGCGACCGCCTTGACGAAGATCGGGAACCCGATCTCCCCCGCCTGCGCGACGAGTTCGTCGACATCGTCGGATGCCGGAGTCGAGGCGAGTACGGGAACGCCCGCGGCGATCGCGTGGTCCTTGGCGGTGACCTTGTTGCCGGCCATTCCGAGCACGGTCGAGGACGGCCCGATGAAGGTGATCCCGTTCTCAGCTGCGCGGGCGGCGAGGTCGGGGTTCTCCGAGAGGAAGCCATATCCCGGGTAGATCGCATCGGCGCCCGACTCGAGCGCCACCCGGATGATCTCGTCGATGTCGAGGTACGCGCGCACGGGATGCCCCGGCTCGCCGATCTCGTAGGACTCGTCGGCCTTCTGCCTATGGAGTGAGCCGCGGTCTTCGTACGGGAACACCGCAACCGTGCGGGCTCCCAGCTCGAAGGCAGCGCGGAAAGCGCGAATCGCGATCTCACCGCGGTTGGCTACCAGGATCTTCCGGAACATGCGCACCTCATTGGGGCCGGCGTCAAGTGGGCTTGAGTGTGCTCTCAGCCTAGGGGACGGTAACGTAGACCCTTGTGCACGTACTCTCGGTCAGCTCCCTCAAAGGAGGGGTCGGAAAGACGACCGTGACGTTGGGCCTGGCTTCGGCCGCCTTCGCCCGCGGCGTCCGCACCCTCGTGGTGGATCTCGACCCCCAGTCAGACGTCTCGACGGGCATGGACATCCAGGTCGCGGGTCGCCTCAATGTCGCCGATGTCCTCGCCAATCCCAAGGAGAAGGTCGTCCGTCAGGCGATCACCTCCAGCGGTTGGGCGAAGGTCCATCCCGGCACGATCGACGTGATGATCGGAAGTCCGTCGGCGATCAACTTCGACGGCCCGCACCCGAGCGTGCGCGACGTCTGGAAGCTCGAAGAGGCTCTCGCCACGATCGAGGCGGACTACGACCTCGTCCTGATCGACTGCGCCCCGTCCCTCAATGCACTGACCCGCACGGCGTGGGCCGCGAGTGACCGCGTCATCGTCGTGACCGAGCCCGGGCTCTTCTCCGTGGCGGCAGCCGACCGCGCCCTCCGCGCGATCGAGGAGATCCGCCGCGGGCTCTCCCCCCGCCTCCAGCCTCTCGGCATCGTCGTGAACCGCGTGCGTCCCCAGTCGATCGAGCACCAGTTCCGCATCAAAGAACTGCGCGACATGTTCGGCCCGCTCGTGCTCTCGCCCCAGCTGCCGGAGCGCACGTCGCTCCAGCAGGCCCAGGGTGCGGCCAAGCCGCTGCACATCTGGCCCGGAGACTCCGCTCAGGAGCTCGCCGCCGACTTCGATGCACTGCTCGACCGCGTCATGCGCACGGGCCGCATCCCCGTCGCCGGCGAAGTCCGCGCCCAGAACTGACCTGACGGTCGAACCGGACCGGTCTGTCCGCGGCCACTCGGCCGCGTCGATCCGGTGGGATCTATCCGTCCGCGATCGTCCGGCCGCGACCGGTCTTAGGCGCTGCGCACCACGCGCCGCGCGGCGAGCTCGTCGACGGGATCCGGCGCCTGCGGGTCGAACTCGACGAGCGTCGATTCGACTTCGCGCAGCACGCTGCCGACGGCGATGCCGAAGACGCCCTGGCCGCGGCTGACCAGGTCGATGACCTCGTCATTCGACGTGCACAGGTACACCGAGGCACCGTCGCTCATGAGCGTGGTTCCGGCGAGGTCGCGGATCCCGGACGCACGAAGCTGCTCGACCGCGGTGC
>Ga0190271_10001574_pt1 | contig 13130 bp, 8 predicted proteins | sample Popmic356T_FD_133747 | JGI IMG/M metagenome (GOLD analysis project Ga0190271, IMG submission 133747) | Populus adjacent soil microbial communities from riparian zone of Weber River, Utah, USA - 356 T | ecosystem: Environmental > Terrestrial > Soil > Riparian zone | place: USA: Utah | collected...
CCTATCCGTCCGGTGAGCCGCACGTCGGCCACCTCAAGGTCTACTCGGTCGGCGACGCGATCGCCCACTACCGGCGCCGCAACGGCTACGGGGTCCTGCAGCCGATGGGCTACGACTCCTTCGGCCTGCCGGCCGAGAACCACGCGATCAGGACCGGCGAGCATCCTCGCGTCTCGACCGAGCGTTCGATCGCCAGCTTCCGCCGCCAGTTCATCGACTGGGGCATCTCGATCGACTGGAGCCGCGAGCTGTCGACCTCCTCGCCCGAGTACTACCGCTGGACGCAGTGGATCTTCCTGCGGCTGTTCGAGGCCGGGCTCGCCTACCGGACCGACGCCGCCGTGCAGTGGTGCCCGAAGGATCAGACCGTCCTCGCCAACGAGCAGGTGATCGACGGCCGCTGTGAGCGCTGCGGCACCGAGGTCGTCCCGAAGAAGCTCGAGCAGTGGTACTTCCGGATCACCGACTACGCCGATCGCCTGCTCGCCGACTTCGAGCTGCTCGAGTCCTGGCCCGAGCACGTGATCACGATGCAGCGCAACTGGATCGGCCGCTCCGAGGGGGCCGAGGTGGTCTTCCGCTGCGAGGAAGCCGACCTCGACTTCCCGGTCTTCACGACCCGTCCCGACACCCTCTTCGGCGCCACCTTCTTCGTCCTCGCGCCCGAGCACCCCGAGCTGGAGCGGCTGGTCGCCGGCACCCCGGCCGAGGCGGCGGTGCGCGAGTACGTCGACCGGGTCGGCCGCGAGTCCACCGAGGAGCGCGGGGCGGAGGACCGCGAGAAGACCGGCGTGCCGCTCGGCCGCAGCGTCGTCAACCCGGTCAACGGCGAGCGGATCCCGATGTTCGTCGCCGACTACGTGCTGATGGAGTACGGCACCGGCGCGATCATGGCGGTGCCCGGCCACGACAGCCGCGACTACGAGTTCGCCAAGGCCTTCGAGCTGCCCGTCGTGCGGGTCATCGAGGGGGAGGACCCCGAGGCCGCCCGCGACGAGGCCGGCCTGCCCTATCCCGGCGACGGGCCGATGGTCGACTCCGGCCGCTTCGACGGCAAGGGCAACCGCGAGGCCTACGAGGAGATCGTCGCCTGGCTGGGCGAGGAGGGCCGCGGCAAGCCGGCAGTCAACTACCGCCTGCGCGACTGGCTCGTCTCCCGGCAGCGCTACTGGGGAGCGCCGATCCCGGTCGTCTACTGCGAGGCCTGCGGCGAGGAGGGGGCGCCGGCGATGGTGCCGGTCCCCGACGACCAGCTTCCCGTCGAGCTGCCCGAGATCGACGACTACGCGCCGCAGGGCAAGAGCCCGCTGGCGGCGGCCGAGGAGTGGGTGGCGACCAGCTGCCCCCGCTGCGGCGGGCCGGCCCGCCGTGAGACCGACACGATGGACACCTTCGTCGACTCCTCCTGGTACTTCATCCGCTACCTCGACCCCCGCAACGCGGCGGCTGCCTGGGACCGCGCCGCCGCCGACCACTGGCTGCCGGTCGACCAGTACATCGGCGGCGTCGAGCACGCGATCCTGCACCTGATGTACGCGCGCTTCTTCACCAAGGCGCTAGCCGACCTCGGCCATCTCGACGTCCAGGAGCCGTTCGCCAACCTCTTCGCCCAGGGGATGATCACCCGCGACGGGGCGAAGATGTCGAAGTCGCGCGGCAACACGGTCAGCCCAGCCGAGTACGTCGAGCGCTACGGCGCCGACACCGCTCGCACCTACGTCTGCTTCATGGGGCCGCCGGAGCGCGGCGGCGACTGGTCCGACGAGGGCGTCGAGGGCGTCAACCGCTTCCTTTCGCGACTCTGGCGGCTCAGCGAGGAGGTCGCGGAGCGGACCGGTCCGGCCGAGCCCGGCGCCGCCGAGGGCGAGGCGCGCCAGCTGCTCGCCAAGTCGCACTGGGCGATCGACAAGGCGACCCGGGACTTCCAGCGCGGCTTCCAGTTCAACACCGTGATCTCGGCGGTGATGGAGCTGGTCAACGAGGCCTACCGGGTCAAGGACGGCCTCTACGACGACCCCGAGGGCGCCACCGCGGTCCGTTTCGCGACCGCCACCGCCGCCTCGCTGGTCTTCCCCTTCGCGCCGCACCTGGCCAGCGAGGTCTTCGAGCGGCTGACCGGGGAGCGCGTCTGGGAGCGGCCCTGGCCGCAGGCCGACCCGGCCCTGCTCGCCGCCGACACGGTCACGCTGGTGGTCCAGGTGAACGGCAAGCTGCGCGACCGCATCGAGGCCTCCGCCGACGCTTCGCAGGAGGAACTGCTGTCTCTGGCGCGTGCCAGCGAGAAGGTCAGCAAGCATCTCGACGGCAAAGAGGTAGTCAAGGAGATCGTCGTTCCCGGCAAGCTCGTAAACCTCGTGGTGCGTTGAGCCCTTAGCGCGGCCTCCTCCTTTTCTGGTACAAAGCGCGCCGATGCAAGTCAGGAGACTCAGCGATGCCCCGGTCGAGGAGTGGCACCGCCTCAGCGCCCACGTCCTCATGGACGCCGGCGAACTCGGTTCCCGAAACCTCTCGGTGACCTGGCTCTCGGTCCCGGCCGGCGCCGAGCAGCGCCTGCACTCCCAGGAGGACGGCGAGCAGGCCTACGTCGTCGTCCGCGGCGCCGGCACGATGTCGGTCGCCGGCGACACCCAGCGGGTGGGGGAGGGCGACCTGATCCTGGTCCCGCCCGCCACCGACCACTCGGTCAGCAACGACGGCGACGCCGAGCTGGCCTGCGTCTCGATCCAGTCGCCGCCGGTCTCGGCGGCCGAGCTGTACAGCGACCAGCTGGCCGAGGTCGCCGGTTACACCGAGGACGACGATCTGTAGCTGAATCGTTCGTTTGAGCGCACCACGCGTGCGCTCGTCGCTGGCAGGCTCGGCACATGCCCGAGCTGAGTCGAACCCAGGTGCTGGTCTACGGCGCGATCGCCGTGGCGCTGCTGTTGGTTGGGGCGCGGGCGATCCGGGCCGAGGGCGGCGGGGAGAGTTCGTTCGCGGGCGGCGCGGCGTACGGGGAGTCGTCCTTCGGCGCCGACGGCGCCGTCGAAGGCGAAGCGGCGTTCAGCCTCGACGGGCCGGGCGGCGACGTGGTCGTCGACGTCACCGGCGCGGTGGCGCGGCCGGGCGTCTACCGCCTGCCGGCCGGCAGTCGCGTCGAGGACGCGGTGCGGAGGGCAGGTGGCGCCACCGCGAAGGCGGAGCTGGAAGCGATCAACCGGGCGGCCCGGCTCGCCGACGGCCAGCAGGTGGTGGTGCCCGAGCGCGTCCCTGGCGGCGTCGCCGCCGCGACCGGGGCGGCTGGCGATGAAGGGCCGATCAGCCTCGGCACGGCGACCGTCGAGCAGCTCGACACGATCGACGGGATCGGCCCGGTGACCGCGGAGAAGATCGTCGAGTACCGCGACGGGCAGGGCGGCCTCGCCTCGGTCGACCAGCTCGACGAGGTGAGCGGGATCGGGCCGGCGACGATGGAGTCGCTGCGGGCGCGGCTGCAGCCGTAGGGCGCGATGCGGGCGCCGCGGCTCTCGGTGCCGCTGCTGGTGGCGATCGCGGCCCTGGTCGCCGTCGCGGTCGCCCGCTCCGGCGAGCTGCGCGAGCGCGCCGAGGAGGGGCTCGGTCGCGGCATGCCGGCCCGCGAGGCGGCGCTGGCACGTGGCTTCGTCCTCGGCCAGGACGAGGACGTCGACGCGGGGACCGAGGAGGACTTCCGCCGGTCCGGGCTCAGCCACCTGCTCGCCGTCTCCGGCCAGAACGTCGTCCTGCTCGCCCTCTTGGCGATGCCGCTGCTGGCGGCGCTGGGCATCCCGCTGCGCGAGCGGCTGGTCTGGGTGCTGGCGCTGATCGCCGTCTACGTGCCGCTGGCCGGGGCCGGGCCGACGATCCAGCGTGCCGCCGCGATGGGCGCGGCCGGGCTCCTCGCGACCCTCGCCGGCCGGCCCCGCTCGCGCCTCTACGCGCTGCTGCTGGCGCTGGTCGTCACCCTCGCGATCGACCCCGGCGTCGCCGCCGACGTCGGCTGGCAGCTCAGCTTCGTCGCCGTCGCCGGGATCTTCGCGCTGGCGGCACCGCTGCGACGGGCGATCCTCGCCCGGCTCGGCCCCGGGTCGATCCGGTCTGCCCTGGCCGAGGGGCTGGCGGTGACGACGGCGGCCACGCTCGCCACGGCACCGCTGATCGCCTTCCACTTCGAGACCCTCTCGACGACGACGCTGGCGGCGAACCTGCTGGCGATGCCGGCGGTGGCGCCGGCGATGTGGCTGGGGATGGCGAGCGCCGCCGCCTCCCAGGTGCCGGGCCTGCCGGTCGAGGCGTTGAACCTCCCCAACGCCGTCCTGCTCGCCTACGTCGCCCAGGTCGCCGCCTGGTGCGCTGCGCCCGACTGGGCCGAGGTGCGGGTGCGGCTCGGGCCCGGTGGCCTGCTCGGCGCCTACCTCGTCCTCGGCGGGGCCACCGTCGCCGTCGCCCGGCTGGCGCGCCGCCGCCGTCTCGGCCGGGCGCGGGCGGGCCTCGTCGGGAGCGACGCTCGCCGCCGTCGGTTCGCGTCCCCACTGGGCAAGCTCGCGGCCGTGCCGCCGCTCGCGGTCGCGCTCGTCGGTTCGGCGCTGGTCGCCGCGCTCTGGCTCTGGGGCCCGTCGCCGGGCCGGTCGAATGCCGCGACGACCCCGCCCGCCGGGCTCCGCGTCGAGGTGCTCGACGTCGGCCAGGGCGACGCGATCCTGCTTCGCCCGCGGACGGCGCCGGCGCTGCTCGTCGACGGCGGGCCTCCCGGCGCCGACCTGCCGGGCCTGCTCGATCGGGTCGGGGTCGAGCGGCTCGCCGCGGCGATCGTCACCCACGACCAGTCCGATCACGCCGGCGGCATCGCCGAGCTGCTCGGGCGGCTGCCCGTCGAACGGCTCGTCTACGCCCGGCTCGGCCGGCCGCTGCGGGCACGGGCGCTCGCCGCAGGGACGGTCCCGACCCGGGTCGCAGCCGGCACGGTGCTGCGCTCGGGGTCGCTGCGGCTGGAGGTGCTCTGGCCGCCGCCGACACTCCTCGCAGCGTCTGGGGGCGATGCCGACCCCAACCAGCGCTCGCTGGTCCTGCTGGCTCGCTGGCACCGCTTCTCGATGCTGCTCGGCGCCGACGCCGAGGCGGAGGCGGTCCCGCTCGACCCCGGCCCGATCGACGTCCTCAAGGTCGCTCACCACGGCAGCGAGGACGCCGGTCTCGAGGGGCTGCTCGCCCGCGCCCGCCCGCGGCTGGCGGTGATCTCCGTCGGCGCGAGCAATCCCTTCGGGCACCCGGCGCCGACGACGCTGGCGAGCTTGGCGGCGGCCGGCGTGCCGGTCCTGCGCACCGACCGCGAGGGCACCGTCGCGATCGACGTCGACCGCCACGGCTTCCGGCTCGACGGGGACTGAGCGCGCCGGCGATCTCCTCCCAACTCGACGAATCGTCTAGGAAAAATTGCACTAACTGGCGATTGGGGTCGAGCTTTGCCGCGCCCGGGCGATAGATGGGAGTGCGGCGTCGTGCCTCTCGGATATCCCTGCAGTCAGTGCTCCGAACCGCCTCGGGCGGCGACGGGCTGCTCGACCGGATCCGAGCCGTCTCCTTCGCGATGCTCGGCCTCACAGCGGCCGCGGCTCTCGCCCTCGTCGCCTTCATCGCCAACCAGGGGTGGCCCGAAGTCGGTTCTCTGCTGCCCAGCCCGGCCGTTCACAGGCAGGCGATCGGCGAGGGCTCGGTCGTCTCCACCCCGGCCCTCGAGCGGGGGCCCTACCGGGCTCTCGCGACCGCTGCGAGCGAGCCACTCCCCGGCCGCGGCTCCGGCAGTGCTGTCGTGCCACCGCGCGGCGGCCGCCTTGGGGCGGTCGGAGCGCCCGGCCAGGGGGTGGCCGTCTCGGCGCCGCAGGGCCCCGCCTCGGAGCCCTCGGCCCCGGTCGCGAGCCCGGCGCCGGCGCCAGCGGCTCCCGAGCCCGGCCCCGCGGCGTCCCCTTCGCCCGGCCCGACCCCGGTCCCGGTCAGCTCGACCCCCGCGGGCACGGTCAGCCCCGGCACGCCCCCCGCCGCGACGCCGAGCACGCCCAGCCCGCCGACGACGCCGACCCAACCGGCGCCCTCGACGCCGAGCTCTTCCTCGGGCTCCTCGGGATCGCCGGACGACGCCGAGACTCCCGATACGTCCGGCGGCGGCAGTCGCAGCGGCCCGCCCTCTTCCTGGGGCAGCGGCGGCTCCGGTCGCTCCGGCTCCGGTCGTGGGCACCGCACCCCGTCCTGGTCGCCGCCTTCGCCTTCGCCTTCTCCTGCCCCCGCGCCGGCGCCGGCACCGGCCCCGCCGACTTCGTCGACGCCGGCGCCCGCCCCAGTCCCGGCGCCGGCCCCGACGTCGACGCCGAGCTCGACGCTCCCGTCCGAATCCGCGGTGCCGACGTCGCCCAGCAGCAGCAGCCCCTCGAGCCGCGGCCGCGGCTGGGGCCAGTACCGCTAGGGCTAGTAGGAGGCCGAGCGGCACGAGCCGGGCGCGCGTCTAGACTCGCGCGATGGCCGAGATGCGCCCCCTCTACCTGATCGCCGGCAGCGACGGCGCCAAGATCGACGCCACCCGCGCCCGCCTGCGCGCTCGGGCCGAACGCGAGGCCGGCAGCGCCGCGCTCGAGGTCTTCGAGCCCGGCGAGGGGAAGGGGATGCCGGACCACGAGGCGCTGCTGGCGGCGATCCCGGCGATGTCGCTGATGGGCGAGCGCCGCTACCTGCTGGCCGACGGGGTGGAGCGCTGGCGCGACCGCCAGCACGAGGCGGTCGCCGCCGCCATCGCCGACCTGCCACCCGATCTGACCGTGGTCCTGATCGCCCGCGACAAGGCCCCGGCGAAGCTCCTCAAAGCGGTCAAGGCCGCCGACGGCGAGGTGCACGAGTTCACGGCGCCCAAAGCGCGCGAGATGCCGCGGACCCTGGTTGCCGACGCCCAGCAGCTCGGCTTCCGGCTCGAGCCGGCGGCGGCGAAGATGCTGGTCGACCGGATGGGCGCCAACCCGGTGCGGCTGCGCCACGAGCTCGAGCGCCTGGCGCTCTGGGCGGGCGAGGGGGGAGAGGTTGCCGCCACCGATCTGGCGGCGATGGTCACCGACACCTCCGAGGCCGCGGTCTGGTCGCTCTCCGACGCGCTGCTCGAACGCGACGCGCCCGCGGCCCTGCGGATCGGCGAGCGCCTGATCGCCCAGGGCGAGAACGTCACCGGATTGATCTACGGCCTCGCCTCGCGCCTGCGCGCCGCCCGCGCCGCCGCCGACCAGCTCGCCGCCGGGGTGCCCGCCAAGCAGGTCGAGTCCTCGCTGAAGATGCACCCCTACGCGGCCAAGCAGCTGGTCGGCCGCGTCCGCGACGCCGATCCCGCCGACCTGCGTGCCGCCACGGAGTCCCTGGCCCGTCTCGAGCTCTGGTCCCGCGGCGACGCCGACTACGGCGACGAGCTTGCGTTCACCCTCGCCCTGCGTTCCATCGCGGGCTCGTAGGCGAGCGAAAGCCAAGCAGGCCAAGGAGGAGAGAGGGAGCGTGCAACCGCACGTGACCGAACGACGACGCCGGCATGCGCCGGCTTGCAGCCGCCTACGAGCCCGCGGCGATGCGGGAAGCGCGGGCCTTCTTGCGGCTGCCCGTGTTCTTGTGCAGGGCGCCCTTCTGGACGGCCTTGTCGATCTTCGAGACGAGCGCCTTGTGCTCGGCCTCGACGGCGGCGCTGTCGCCGCCCTCGACAGCGCTTTCGAGGCGACGGAAATGGGTCTTCACCGAGCTGGTGAACAGCCGGTTCTCCGTGCGCTCGCGCTCGCTGCGTAGGATCCGCTTCTTCTGTGAGGCTATGTTGGCCATGAGTCAGGTGCCCGAGCCGGCGCCGTGCCGGGCTTGAGCGGCCGCCGACTATAGCGACTGAGACCAGCTTGGAGATGCCCAAGGCACCAGACCCGTCCGAACGCGACCGCGAAGAGGCTCTCGACCTCGACACCGCGGTGCGCGACGCGGAGGCGATCAACGCCGATGAGGAACCGTTCGGCAACGCCGCTCCGGGCCAGCGGGCGGGCCGGATCGCCCGCTCCACCGCCTTCTTCTCGATCGCCACCGCCGCCTCGCGGGTGGCCGGGCTCGGCCGCGAAGTGGTCGCCGCCGGCTACTACGGCATCAGCGGCCCGATGTCCGCCTTCACGATCGCCTTCCAGGTCCCCAACCTGATCCGGGCCCTGTTCGCCGACGCGGCTCTGCAGCCGGCCTTCGTCCCGGTCTTCACCGAACTGGTCGGCGAGAAGCGCTACCGCGAGGCGTTCCGGCTTGCCTCGACGCTGCTGCTGCTGGTGACGATGGTGCTGGGGGCGATCACGGCCCTCTTCGTCCTCCTCGCCCCGGTGATCATGCCGATCTTCGCGCCCGGCTTCGAGGGCGAGATCCTCGACCTCACCGTCAGCCTCTCCCAGGTCCTCTTCCCGATCCTGGTCATGCTCGGGGTCAGCGGCGTCGTCGTCGGCATCCTCAACAGCTACGACCGCTTCGGCGCCTTCGCGATCTCGCCGCTGTTCTGGAACCTGACGATCATCCTCGCGCTCGTCCTGATCGAGCCGCTGTTCAGCGGCCAGGACCGGATCTACGCCTACGCGATCGCGATCCTCGTCGGCACCCTGGTGCAGCTGCTGATTCCGACCTGGGACCTGCGCAACACTCCCTTCCGGTTCAGCTTCAGCTTCGACTGGCGGCATCCCGGCCTGCGCCGGGTCTTGCTGCTGATGCTGCCGGTGACGATCAGCCTCGGCCTGATCAACTTCAACCTGCTGATCGCCAGCTTCTTCGGCAGCCTCGTCTCCGACCAGGCGCCGGCGGCGATCGACAAAGCCTTCCGCATCTACCAGCTGCCGCAGGGGATCTTCTCGGTGGCGATCGCGACCGTCCTCTTCCCGACCCTGGCCCGCTTCGCCAACGCCGGGGCGCTCGACGACCTGCGGGCGACGATGGCCAACGGGATGCGGCAGATCCTCTTCGTGCTGCTGCCCGCCGCCGCCGCGATCCTCGCCCTCTCGGACCCGATGATCCGGCTCGTCTACCAGCGCGGCGCCTTCGACGCCGCCGAGACGACGGTCGTCGCCACCGCCCTCTTCTGGTTCGCCTTCTCGCTGCCGACCAACGGCCTCTACCTGCTGCAGACGCGGACCTTCTTCAGCTTGCAGCGGCCCTGGCAGGCGGTCTCGCTGGCGGCGATCGACCTCGTCGTCTCGGTCGTCGCCTCGTTGATCCTCTACGAGCCCTACGGAGTCGGCGGCATCGTCGCCGGCGTCGGCATCGGCACCACCAGCGCCGTGGTCGCCCAGGCGCTGATCCTGCGCCGCAAGTTCGGCGGGCTGGAGCTGGGCCGCCTGTTCTCGACGGCGCTGCGGATCTCGATCGCCTCCGCGGCCCTCGCCGGGGTCAGCTGGCTGGTCTGGGACGTCCTCGACGGGCTGCTCGGTCGCGGCCTGGCCGGCCAGATGGTCTCCCTCGGGACCGGGCTGGCGGTCGGCGGCCTCGTCTACCTGGCGGTGGCGAAGCTGCTCCGCATCGGCGAGCTCGACCAGATCATGCGCCTGCTCCCCGGCCGCCGCTAGATGCTCGGACCCGGTCGCTACCTGCTCGGCGTCCTCGAGATCCTCGCCCTGGTCGGGTTCGCCGGGCTGGGGGGGTGGTCGATCCAGCGACGCCTCCTGCCTCGGTTGACCGGATCGACGGAAGCGCTGGCGAGCGCTGTGCTGGGCCTTGCGCTGCTGATCTGGGCGGCAGAGGTGTTGGGCACGCTGGGGATTTGGACTCCAGCGGCTTATGTGCTCGTCGTCGCAGCAGTGGGACTGGGTGTGTGGACGCTCCTCGGGCGGGTGGCGCGGGGGGAGGGGGTCGAGGACGACCGCGCCCGCAGGCCCCCTCCCCCCGCGACAGGACCCGCTCGCCGAGACCTCGACGTACCCACTCTCATCGCGCTGGTCGTCGCTGCGATCGCGGTGGTCCATTTCGCGACGGGGGTGAAGACGCGGCTCTCGACTGGAATGACCGGCTTCGACAGCACCTGGTACCACGGGCCGTTCGCGGCCGGGTTCTTCCAGAGCGGCGATACGTGGGACTTGCACTTCATCGCGCCTCAGTTCCTCGCGTGGTTCTACCCAGCGAACGGCGAAATCTTCCACGCGGCCGGGATGCTGGCTTTCGGTCGCGATGTCCTTTCGCCTTTGCTGAACCTGGGGTGGTTCGTCGGGTGCCTGGTCGCTTGCTGGTGTGTCGGCCGGCCATACCGCGTGGCACCCTGGTCCCTAGGGCTCGGGGCGATCGCGCTCTCGGTGCCGGCCCTCGCCGACCAAGCGGGGGAGGCCCGCAACGACATCGTCGGGATCTTCTTCCTGCTTGCTGCTGTTGCGTTCGCTTTGAACGCTGCTGCCGCTCGAGGTGACGGGCAGGAAGGCTTGGACGACGGGGGCGGTGAGCGGCCTCGGCTCGGGACCGCTGAGGTGGCCCTGGTCGGCCTTGCCGCCGGCCTCGCCGCGGGCACCAAGCTCAACTTCCTCCTGCCCGCGGTGGTCCTTGTCCTCGGCATCGTCGCGGTGGCGCCGCGGGGCCGTCGCGGCCCCGCGCTTCTCGCCGGCGGCCTCGGCGCCCTCGCCGGCGGCGGTTACTGGTACCTGCGCAACCTCGTCCACGCCGGCAACCCGCTGCCCTGGATCCAGCATCTCGGCCCGATCGACCTGCCGGCGCCGGAGCAGGCGCTGGGTGGGCGGGAAGCGCACAGCGTCCTCGGCTATCTGGGCGACGGCGGGGTCTGGTCGGACTGGTTCCTGCCCGGGCTCCACGGCGGTCTCTGGGTGGTCTGGCCACTGCTCGGCGCCGCCGCCCTCGCCGGCCTCCTGCTCGCCATCCCCTCGCTCCGCTGTGCCTTTGCCCCGGATAGCACCGCAAAGGAACAGCGGAGCGGGGAGGGGGGCGCCGTCGGCGGTGCGGCCCTCGGGGTCGCCGGCCTGGTCGGTCTGGCGGCAGCCGTCGCCTGGCTCGTCGCCCCGACCTCGGCCTCGGGCCCGGAGGGGATGCCGCGCGGCTTCGAGTCGGGCCTGCGCTACCTGGCACCGGCTCTGGTTCTCGGCCTCGCCCTGCTGCCGGCCGCCCCGCTCCTGCGCTCCCGGCTGGCATCGCTTGGCGCCGGCCGTCGGGTGCGGTCGACATTTGGTCCGGATAGCGACCCAAATGTCGACCGCACTCCGCGACGGCGCCTGGGCACCGTCGCGGCTCTAGCCGGTGTGTTGGTCCTCGCGGTCGCGATCGGCTACCCGGTGCAGCGGCACTACCTGGAGAACCGCTACGCCGAGCCCACCTTCAGCGCCCCGGGCCTCGATGCCGCCTTCGCCTGGGCCCGCGACGTCTCCGACGCCCGCGTTGCCACCACCAGCACCCGCCAGTACCCGCTGTTCGGGACCGACCTCGCCAACCGCGTCGAGTTCGTCGGCCGCGAGCGGGCCCACGGCGGCTTCGAGGCGCCGGCCACCTGCCGCCAGTGGCGGCGCGAGCTGAACGACGGCGAGTACGACTACGTGGTCACCAGTCGGGATCGCATCGAAGGCGGCAAGCCCTCGTATCCCGAGACCACCCGTTGGACCGAATCCCCGCAGGCGACCCCGGTGCTGAAGGAGCCGCCGACGGTCGTCTTCCGCCTGCGCGGGGAGCTCGACCCCGCGGCGTGCAGGTAGCTCGCCGAGCGGTCCCGGCATACTCCTGCGGCCCCATGGATCGCATTCGCAACTTCTCGATAATCGCCCACATCGACCACGGCAAGTCGACCCTGGCCGATCGCATCCTCGAGGTCACCGGGGCCGTCGACCCGAAGAAAATGCAGGCGCAGATGCTCGACTCGATGGATCTCGAGCGCGAGCGCGGGATCACCATCAAGGCCCAGGCGGTGCGGGTCGAGTACAAGGCCTCCGACGGCGAGACCTACCACCTGCACCTGATCGACACGCCGGGTCACGTCGACTTCTCCTACGAGGTCTCGCGCAGCCTCGCCGCCTGCGAGGGCGCGCTCCTCGTCGTCGACGCCGCCCAGGGGGTCGAGGCCCAGACCGTCGCCAACACCTACCTGGCGATCGAGAACGGGCTGGAGCTGATCCCGGTGATCAACAAGGTCGACCTGCCCGGCGCCGAGCCCGACCGGGTCGCCCAGGAGATCGCCGACCTGCTCGGCGGCGACCCCGAGGAAGCGCTGCGGATCTCCGCCAAGACCGGCATCGGCGTGGTCGAGGTGCTGGAGGCGATCGTCAAGCGCATCCCGCCGCCGCAGGGAAAGCCGAAAGCGCCGACCCGGGCCCTGATCTTCGACTCCGAGTTCGACCAGTACCGCGGCGTGATCGCCTACGTGCGAATGGTCGACGGCTCCTTCCGCAAGGGCGAGCGGATCCTGGCGATGCAGAACGGGACCGAGGCGGAGATCGACGACATCGGTTTCTTCCGCCCGGCGATGACCGCCGTGGCGGGGATGGAGGCGGGCGACGTCGGCTACCTGATCACCGGCATCAAGGACGTCACCAAGCTGCGGGTCGGCGACACCGTGACCCGCCTCGCCGAGCCTGCCGACCAGCCCCTCGAGGGCTATCGCGAGGTGCGGCCGATGGTCTTCTGCGGCCTCTTCCCGATCGACACCGATCGCTTCGAAGACCTCCGCGACGCGCTCGAGAAGCTCTCCCTCAACGACGCCGCGCTGTCCTGGGAGCCGGAGACCTCCGAGGCGCTCGGCTTCGGCTTCCGCTGCGGCTTCCTCGGCCTCCTCCACATGGAGATCGTCCGCGAGCGGCTGGAGCGCGAGTACGGGCTGGACCTGCTGGCGACGACGCCGAACGTGCGCTACGTCGTCTTCCTCACCAACGGCGAGGAGATCGAGGTCCGCAGCCCGACCGACCTGCCGGACCCGGGCACGATCGAGACGATCGAAGAGCCCTACATCCGCGCCACGATCATCTGCCCGAAAGAGCAGGTCGGGGCGGTCATGGAGCTCTGCCAGCAGCGCCGCGGCACCCACGTCGACATGCACTACCTCAGCCCGCAGCGGGTGCAGATCCGCTACGACATGCCGCTCGCCGAGATCGTCCTCGACTTCTTCGACCTGCTCAAGTCCTCAACCCGCG
>Ga0190271_10001575_pt1 | contig 13127 bp, 13 predicted proteins | sample Popmic356T_FD_133747 | JGI IMG/M metagenome (GOLD analysis project Ga0190271, IMG submission 133747) | Populus adjacent soil microbial communities from riparian zone of Weber River, Utah, USA - 356 T | ecosystem: Environmental > Terrestrial > Soil > Riparian zone | place: USA: Utah | collected...
CCGGAGCTCAACGCGACCAGCAACGACGTCGCGATGGAGGAGCTCGTGCTGACCGCGGAGGGCCTGGAGATCGAGTCCCGCTGACTAACCGCAGGACGGCCGCCCATGCGACTGGAACAATGAACCTGTGGCCGACCTACCCCGCAAGGCAGTTGCGCGTACGGCGCGTCTCGCCGCCCTGCCCCTGGGATACGCCGGCCGCAACGCGATCGGCCTCGGCAAGCGACTCGGCGGCAAGCCGGCCGAGCTGGTGATGTCCGAGGTGCAGCAGCGAACGGCCGAACAGCTGTTCCGCACGCTCGGGGAGCTCAAGGGCGGCGCGATGAAGTTCGGGCAGGCGCTCTCGGTCCTCGAGTCGGCGCTGCCGGAGGAGATCGCCGGGCCGTACCGCGAGCAGCTCACCCGCCTCCAGGACTCGGCGCCACCGATGCCGACCCAGACAGTTCGCGACATCCTCGAGCGCGACCTCGGCGCGGACTGGCGCGACCGGCTGGTCTGGCTCGACGGCGGCCCGACCGCCGCCGCGTCGATCGGTCAGGTGCACAAGGGGCGCTGGCACGACGGCCGCGAGGTGGCGGTCAAGGTGCAGTACCCCGGCGCCGGCGACGCGCTGATGTCCGACCTCCGCCAGCTGGCACGACTCGCACGCACGATCGGTCCGCTCGTCCCGGGCGTGGACATCAAGCCGCTGATCCAGGAGATGCAGGCGCGCGCCAGCGAGGAGCTCGACTACGAGCTCGAGGCCGAGGCGCAGAGCCGGTTCGCGGATGTGTTCCGCGACGACCCGGAGATCGTCGTCCCCGACGTCGTCGCGCGCGGCGAGACCGTGCTGGTGACCGAGTGGGTGGACAGCCCCTACTCGCTGGCCCAGGTGATCCGCGAGGGCAGCCAGGAGGAGCGCGACCACTACGGCGAGCTCTTCGTCCGCTTCCTGTTCTCGGGCCCGGTCCGGACCGGGATGCTGCACGCCGACCCGCACCCCGGCAACTTTCGGATCCTGCCCGGCCCGAACGGCGAGCCGGATCGAATGGCGGTGCTCGACTTCGGTGCGGTCGCCCGGCTGCCCGAGCGTGGCCTCCCCGAGGCCATGGGCCGGCTGATCCGGATCGCCGGCCTGGAGGACAAGGAGGAGCTGCTCGAGGGCCTGCGCACGGAGGGCTTCGTGAAGCAGGGCATCCGGCTGGACCCGGACCTGCTCCACGACTACCTGTCGCCGTTCATCGAACCGACCCAGGTCGAGCGGTTCCGGTTCTCACGCGAGTGGATGCGGGCGCAGTTCGCACGCATCAACAACCCCAAGGAGCCGACGTACACGATCGCCATGAAGCTGAACCTCCCGCCGGCGTACCTCCTGATCCACCGCACCTGGATGGGCGGGATCGGCGTGCTCAGCCAGCTCGAGGCGGAGGCACCGTTCCGGGCGATCCTCGAGGAGTACCTCCCCGGGTTCGCCGAAACCGGCTGACCGGGCCGCGCTCAGAGCGGCAGGTACATCACGTGCAGGCCGACGTACCCCTGCGTCGCTGACCGGAACGCCCCGGGCACCGTTGCGATGATCTCGAAGCCGAGCGACTCCCACAGGCGTACGGCGGCGAGGTTGGTCTCGACGACCGCGTTGAACTGGATGCCACGGAAACCCTGGTCGCGGTGCCACTGCACGGCGCACTCGGCCATCCGCCGCCCCACCCCGCGACCACGCGCCGCCTCGGCCACCATGAACGAGGCGGTGCCGATGTGGTCGCCGCGGCCTGGGCGGTTCGGGCCCATCTTGGCGCTGCCGAGCAGCTCGCCCTGCTCCTCGAGGACGATGGTCAGCCCGGGCGGACGCTCCATCCAGAGGCCCTGGGCGTCGTCGGAGGTGAGATCCAGCGGATAGGCGTACGTCTCGCCTGCCTGGACCGTGGCGTCGAAGAACGGCCAGATCCGCGGCCAGTCGTCGGTAGTGGCCGGCCGGATCGCGGGATCGGTCATTCGCCAGTGACTCCGTCGACGGACTCGCGGATCAGGTCGGCGTGCCCGTTGTGCTGGGCGTACTCCTCGATCATGTGGAGGAGGATCCAGCGCAGGCTGAAGTGACCGTTTCCCGGGCGCCGGCTTTCGCGGTGTGAGAGCCGGTCCAGGCCACCCTCGTCCAGTGCCTGCTGGATACAGCGGTCGGATGTCTCGACAGTCGAGTCGAACAGCGCCCGCAGCGTCCCCGGCGAGTCATCGGCGGCGGTGCGCCACTCCCAGTCGGGGTCGGCGTCCCAGTCGATCGGCTGCCAGATCTCGGCCTCCTCGTTGCCCATCAGCACCTCGCTGAACCAGTGGTCCTCGACCAGGGCGAGATGCTTGAGCAGCCCAGCCAACGTCATCGTGCTCGGGGCCAGCGGCTGCGCGAGCTGCTCCTGGGTGAGCCCCTCACTCTTCCGGCGCAGATAGTCGCGGTGGTAGTCGAGGAACGCGATGAGGCTTTCGGCCTCGTTGGCGCGCAGCGGCGGCCGGGTGAGCTCGGTGGGGGTCATTCTCCGGTGGTCCCGTCGACGGACTCGCGGATCAGGTCGGCGTGGCCGTTGTGCCGGGCGTACTCCTCGATCATGTGCACGACGATCCAGCGCAGGCTGAACTTCTGCTTCTCACGCCGGTCCTCCTTGATCGACAAATAGTCCATTCCGCCCTCGGCGAGGGCCTGGCGGATGTTTCGGTCGGCCCCTTCGACGCAGGAGTCGAAGAGTGCCCGCAGCACCTCCGGCGAGTCATCGTTCGCGGTGCGCCATTCCCAGTTGGGGTCGGCGTCCCAGTCGACCTGCTGCCAGATCTCGGCCTCGTCCTTGCCCAGGAGCATCACACCGAACCAGTGGTCCTCGTTCAGCGCCAGGTGCTTCATGAGGCCACCCAGGGTCATGGTGCTGGGGGCAAGAGCCTGCGCGAGCTGCTCCTGGCTCAGGCCGTCGACCTTCATCCGCAGGGTGTCGCGGTGGTAGTCGAGGAAAGCCAGGAGGGTGTCCGCCTCGGGGATCGCCAGGGGCGGGTCGACGCGTTCGATGGAGGTCATGCGCGCACGCTAGCGAGAAGCGGGCACATCGAGCACCCGCATTCCGGGTGAGCGCCCGGTGATGCAGTAAGCCGGACCGGCAGGAGCCGTCATCACCACCCAGCCGTCGCCGAACCAGGCGACGGTCGCACCGAGGGCGCGGTGCCGTTCGACCTCGGTCTGCTGGTCGCTCGCGGCCAGGTCGAAGTGCGCGCGCACCTGGCCCGACTGCTCCTCCAGTCGCTGCACCAGGAGGTGCAGTGGCCGGTCCGCCGGGCCGATCAGCCGACGGAACTCGGGATGCGCGTGGATCGGCCGTTCCTCCCAGCCGCTGAGCGCCCGCCAGAACCCGAACTCGGTCTCGTACGTCGGCCCCGGGACGTCGAGGCACACCTGGTCGACGGTCGACACGAGACCGCCGCCCCAGTCAGTCGGCGGCGCGGGCTGCGCGGCCTCGTGCCCGACGAAGCAGAACCTGAGCCCACCCGGGGACGACATGACGACATAGCCGAGCTCGTGCCGGGTGACCACCGTCGCGCCCAGCGCGACCGCTTCGTCAGCGGCTGCCGTGGGGTCCTCGACATGTAGGTCCAGATGCAGCCGGCTCGGGCCGTCGACCAGCCGCTGCACGCGCAGGTGCGCGTCTCCGTCGGGCGGAACCAGCGTTGCGAACTCGTCGTGCTCGCCGCGCGCGGGCGACAGGTCGTAGCCGGTGACACCGAGCCAGAACTCCACGCCGCGCTCGAACTCGTCCGGAGCCAGGTCCACGAACGCGGTCATCCAGAACATGTCACTCCAGCGGCCGGTCCACCCAGCGTTCGCCCGCCGGGACCAGCGCGGCCGCACCCCACGTCAGCTCCGCCACCAGCGATGTCAGCCGCTCCTCCTCGTTCGAGGGTACGCCGAGGCGCAGCGCGACATGAGCGCCGTACGTGACGTCGAGAACCGCGATGCCCCGCGACCGCAGCTCGCTCTCGACCCGCCCCGCGTCGGCATGGTCCAGCTCCAGCAGGTGCTCTCGGACCAGCTCCCGACGCAGCCTGCCGCTGGCCTCGAGACCGGCGCGGACCGCGTCGCCGTACGCCCGGACCAAGCCACCCGCGCCGAGCAGCGTGCCGCCGAACCAGCGGGTGACCACGGCGATGACGTCGGTCACCTCGTGCCCGCGCAGGACCTCGAGCATGGGCGCCCCGGCGGTGCCCGCCGGCTCCCCGTCGTCGCTCGACCTCTGCACCTCGCCGCGGGCACCGATCACGAACGCCGAGCAGTGGTGCCCGGCGTCCCAGTGCCTCTTGCGCAGCCGGTCCACCATGGCACGCGCGGCATCCTCATCCGCGACGCGGGCCAGCGTGCACAGGAAGCGCGAGCGCTTGACCTCGATCTCGGCCTCGGCGTCCCGGGCGACGGTGAGGTAGGACGTCACGACCAGAACCCCAGCACCTCGCCGCCGATCCGGATGATGAACCCGGAGACGACCACGATGAAGAAGACGCGGACGAACCGGGTGCCACGCGAAACCGCCGTGCGCGCGCCGATGTAGCCGCCGAGGAGGTTGGCGCCGCCCATGATCAGGCCGACCTTCCAGAGCACCGCACCCTGGGGCACGAACACGCACAGTGCCGCGAGGTTGGTCGCCCAGTTGGCGAGCCGGGCCTTGGCCGACGCCTCCAGGAAGTTGTAGCCGAGCAGGCCCACGAGGGTGAACACGAAGAAGCTGCCGGTACCGGGTCCCAGCGCGCCGTCGTAGAACCCGATCGCGAGGCCGGTGAGCATCGCGGCCGCCGTGTGCTGGTGCCCGGCGAAGCGGAGCGCGGTCTTGTCGCCCAGCGAGGGCTTGAACAGGACGTAGGCGCCCACGACCACCAGGACGACGAGCACGATCGGGTCGAACGCCGACGCCGGGATGTGGCTGGCCACGAGCGCCCCGAGCACGGCGCCGGCGAAGGCCAGCGCCATCAACGGCAGGAACGTCCTCGGGTCCGGGCGCACCCGGCGGTAGTAGGTCACGCTGCTCACCGAGGTGCCGCAGACCCCGGCGAGCTTGTTCGTCCCGAGGATCTCGACCGGCGCCGCTCCGGGCAGCCCGAGCAGGAGCGCCGGCAGCTGCACCAGCCCCCCACCACCGACCACCGCGTCCACGAACCCCGCCGCCAGGCCCGCCAGGGCCAGCAGCGCGAGCACGGTCAGCGTCGGGTCCTCCACCGCGCGATCGTAGATCCCTGGGTCGTCCGTAGAGTCAGGGGCGTGCGCATCGTGTCCCTGCTCCCGTCGACCACCGAGATCCTGTTCGCCATCGGCGCCGGGGACGACGTCGTCGGCGTGACCTTCGAGTGCGACCACCCGGTCGAGGCGCGGACCCGGACCATCGTCTCCACGTCGGCGATGCCCGAAGGGCTGGCACCGTCCGAGATCGACGCGTTCGTCGCCGGCGCGATGTCCCGCGGTGAGGACCTCTACCACCTCGACGAGGGCGCCCTCTCGGGACTGGACGCCGACCTGGTCGTCACCCAGGACCTCTGCGCCGTCTGCGCGGTCGACGTGTCCGTCGTGGACGACGCGCTGGCGCACCTCGGCTGCACCGCCGAGGTGCTGACAATCGACCCGCACACCATCGACGAGGTCTTCGAGTCGATCCTCGTGCTGGGCCGGGCAACTGGGCACGTCCCGGAGGCGACGGCCCTGGTCGGCTCGCTGCAAGACCGACTGGCGGTTGTGCGAGCCCGGGTCGCCGACCACGCTCGGCCGCGCGTGATGCTGCTGGAGTGGACCGACCCTCCCTTCGCACCGGGGCACTGGGTGCCGGAGATGATCGAGGCGGCCGGCGGGATGCCCCTGCTGGGCAGGGCCGGCGTGAAGTCCGAGCGGGTCACCTGGGAGGCCGTCCACGAGGCCGCGCCCGAGGTCATCGTGGTCGCGCCTTGTGGTTACGACCGGGCCGGCTCGCAGGCGCTCGCGGACGACCTCGTCGCCTCCGGCGTACTCCCGGGAGACGTGCCCGTGCACGCCGTGGACGCCAACGCCGCCTGGGCCCGGCCCGGCACGCGGCTGGTCGACGGCATCGAGGAACTGGAATCCGTCCTCAATGCGGTGAAACGATCAAAAATTCGCATCTGAACGCCTTTTGATCTGAGCAATCCGCAACGAACCACCGATTTGTCAACGTTTTCCATTGCCAACGGCGCGTTTCTCCTTAGTATCTTTCTGTGGGGACTACCACCCTTGCGCCGCGTGGGGCAGCGCACACAGTCACCTTCTACGAGCGTGAAGCCGAGCTCGCGGAGGTTCTGACGCGCTTCGTGGCCGAGGGACTCGCCCTCGGCGAGCGGGTGATCGTGGTCGCGACAGCGCCTCATCGCACCGCCCTCGACGCCGCGCTCCGGGACCAGGGCGTCGACCCCGACGAGCAGCGTGCTGCCGGGCACCTGACAACGGTCGACGCGCGGGCCACGCTGGACGCGATCCTGCTGGACGGTGTTCCCAACATGAAGCAGTTCGTCAGCATGGCCGGGGGGATGATCACCGACGCACTCAAGGACGGCACCCGTGTCCGTGCGTACGGCGAGATGGTCGCCCTCCTCTGGGAGCTCGGTGACGTGTCCGCCGCCCTCGAGCTCGAGGAGGTGTGGAACGTCTTCCTGGAGGACCACGAGTTCGAGCTCCTCTGCGCCTACCCGACCTCCGCCCTCGCTGACGCCCGGCTCGGCGACGTCAGTGAGGTCTGCGCCCTGCACTCGCAGGTCCTTCCTCCCTCGGGCTACGCCAGCGGCACCCCCGCCGCCGACGCCACGATCGCGGAGTACTCCCAGGTCTTCCTGCCCGTCCCCGAGGCCGTCGCGGCCGTGCGCCGATTCGTGACCGAAGTGCTGACGCACTGGCGAGAGCACGATCTGGTGACCGACGCGACCCTGGTGGCGTCCGAGCTGGCCACGAACGCCGTACTGCACGCGTCCTCGCCGTTCCGGGTCTCCGTCGACCGCTCGGTCGGCGTGGTCTGCATCGCCATCCAGGACGTCACGCCGGACCCGGCTCAGCAGCAGGACGCGGGCCACCAGGACGGCAGCGGCCGGGGCATGCTCATCGTCGAGGCGCTCTCGCGCCGCTGGGGCTCCGACGCCCTGCCAACCGGCAAGGTCGTGTGGGCCGAGCTGGCAACGTCCAGCGCCGACGACTGACGAGTCCCCGGTTGCTCAGGCACAGTGGGTGGGGTCGACATCGTGTTCGTGATGGGGTCCGCGTCGCGAGATGAGCCACGCCCCTAGTGCGGTGACCGCGGCCAGCGGTACCCACAGGAGTGCGGGGTCGACGGCGAGGAGACCCGTCAACAACACCGGCGCTGCCGCTCTTCCCGCTCCGGTCGAGAGCTGCCAACGAGCGAGGTGGTGGCCGAGCTGTCCTGGCGGTGCGGTGGCAGCGACCAGTGCCGTGCCTGAGCCGGCGTACATGATCTCCCCGGCTGTGTAGGCGACAGCTACCAGGCAGATCAGCGGTGCCCCCCAGACGCCGGGGACCATGGTCGAGCCCAGGAATCCGAGGTAGGACGCCGCCAGCACCAGGCCGGAGGCTCCGAGGACCGTCCGGCGACGGTAACGCGCAAGCCAACGGACACTCGCCAGCTGGGTCGCGATCACCAGGATGGTGTTGCCGAGGAACACCGCCGAGGCCCAAGCAGGCGATACCTGCAGCTGGGTGACCAACACGGCGGGAAGCGCGATCTCGAGAACATCGAAGCACAGTGCGTAGGGAAGGTTTCCCAGGTACAGGGCACGCATTGCTGTGTCCGGGACGGCAGGAGCACCTGCGGCCACCGGCGGAGTGGGGACCACTGGTGGCGCGGCCGCGGGCCCAAGTTTCATCGTGAGCACGGTCATGGCTGAGGCGACGTAAGCCATCGCCGTGACGGCCGCGAGGATGCGCATGACGTCGGCTCCGGCAATGACGAGCGTCGCCGCGAGCGCTCCTATCCCCATGCCGGCGTTTCGAAGGGCCCGCGAGGCGGCCAGCGCGGCGTCGCGGTCTAGCCCACGTGCGAGGCTGGAGACCACAGCAGCGTGCGCCGGGGGAAAGAGCTGGCTTCCGATCCCGAGGAGTACGGCGGCGCCTGCGAATCCCCAACTCCCAGGTATGAGCAACATCAGCGCCAGGCCCACCGCCCGGATGATCAACGCGGTCGCGACGACTGTTTGTCGGGCCCCGGCATCCAGCCACCGTCCGGCGAAAGGGAGCGTGACGAGGCCCGCGACAAAGCCGAGCGACAGGGCAAGACCGGCTGCTGAGAGCGACATGCCCTGGACGAGAACCGCGTACAGAAGAACGAAAGGTCGAAGCATGCCATCGCCGAGGGAGTCGACGAGGAGTGCGCTCGCGTACCGGCGGCCACCTGCCGCGCGCCACAAGACGGCGGCGCTGGGCCGTTCGGACCGTGGTCGGTCGCGCACAGGTGCTGTGGTCACAGGTGGACTGTCCGTCCGCCCGCAGTGGATGGGCCAGTGGATTGACGCCTCTGGTCAATCCGTTCGCCTTCGAGGTGGCCAGGAGGCATGCTTTCGCGGGTGAGCGTCACGATCCAGGTTCAAGGGTTGTCGACTGATCGGTACGTCTTCCGCACGTCGCCCCTTGCGGAGTTGGCGGCCGCACTGCACGTCCTTGCGGAGCCAGGGCACCACGTGGGTCGACAAGCCTGGGCCGCGACGGTCTCAGCGGCGATCCCACCTGAGCTGCTGGAACGAATTGCCGCGTCGAATGTGTTGTGGCGCTCCTCGCGAGCCGACTTCCTGCTGCCGTCGACACCGCGGCAGACCTTGACCGAGGAGTTGGACGACGTCGACGACCTCAGCGACGAGACGTGGGTTGATGCTGCGCTGGTCACGACCAGTTGTGGCTCCGTACCCGTTGGCCCCGCACCGGCCCTGTTGACCTCCACCGCTGCTCGCGAGTCGGCACTGCACAGGGCTGCGTCGCGGGGACCATTGCAGGCGTCGTTCGCCGAACGAATTCTGGCCGATCCGCCCGGAGTGCGGGCCTGGGTCAGGCGTCTGCTCAGGGACTGCGAACGGGTGTTCTTCGCCGATGAATGGCGTCGGCTCCTACCAGCCCTGACCGCCGATGTGCGGCACAAGACCGACCTGGCGGAACGCCACGGGTTAGAGCGCGCCATGTCGGCGGTCTCCCCCACGATCAGCTTGGAGGACGATGGTCGCCGGCTCGTCGTGGACAAGCTGCAGGACAACACGACCAACGCGACCGGCAGCGGGATCACGTTCCTCCCGAGCGTCTTCGGGGACCCGCACCTGCTGATCGTCCATGCTCCCGGCTGGGCTCCCGTGGTGCAGTACCCCACGACCACACCAGAGGAACCGCCCGCCTACCAGCTACTTGAGGATCGCCTCCACGCTCTTGACCACCCCGTGCGGATGAGGCTGCTGCGGACCCTGGCCCGAGGGCCGCACACGACCGCAGAGCTTGCCGAGGCTTGGCACCTCAGCGCCCCAGAGGTGTCTCGCCACCTTGCTGCGCTGAAGCGGGTCGGCATCGTGACATCATTCCGCGAGGGGCGCTTCGTCAGATACCAACTCGACCTCAGCACCACCGCACGACTCGGGACCGACATCATCGACGCGCTCCTGCGGTGACCGTCGGTTCGCCTTTCGGACCGGTGGCGGGGTCCTGGACGACACCGACATACGTTGGTGATGCCGGTCCGTAGGTCGCCGTCCCAGTCAATTGGACGCTTGCAGGTCGACCGTCTCCCAGGTGCGGCCTTCGTCGGTCGAGACGTGCACGAGTCCCCCGCCTGAGACGAGGGCGAGGTCGTCACCGACGACGATCGGGAACTGGGCCCGTGGCCGAGGGCGGTACTCGAGGGTCCCGTTGCTGGTGTCGGTGGCGACGTACAGGCCGGGTCGGTTGGTGTTGATGACGAGCTTTCCGTCCGGGAGGAGTCGCCAGTCGTAGGGGTTGTACGGGCCGTTCTGGTCGCCGACGTCGTGGCTGACAACGAGGGCACCGCTGACTCGGTCGAGCACGTGGAGCCACTGTGGGTATTCGCCGCCGGTCATGACCACGACCCGGTCGCCGGCGATCTGGCACGACTGCAGCCGGGGTCCGGAGTTGGCTGGGAGGACGGCGGCGGACAGGTCGGTGAAGGTGCGACCCTCGTCGACGGAGGTATGGACGGTGCCGCTCGCTGGGCTGTCACCCTCCAGGGCGCAGATGTCGCCGGCCGCGGTGACGTACCAGGAGCGTCCAGGGGTGTCCCACTCCGGCGCCGTTGCCCGGTAGACGGTCCGGTCGGCGGGTCGATAGACCATGCGCCCGGACTGCACGGACGCGAGGCGCCAGTCGCCGGGCCGGGGATCCACGGCCTGGCGTCGTCGGCCGACCTGGCCGTCGATCGTTCTCAGTGTCCCGTCGCCACTGATGAGGACCCGCTCGTTCACACGTGGCAGTCCCTTCTCGCGGTACGCGAACAAGCTGCCAAGGAACGAGTGCCTGAGTCCGCGGTCGATGCTGAGCAGGCCGCGCACCTCGAGCATCGGGGTCAACGGTGCCCACCGACGGTCGTAGAGGCGGTAAACGCTGCGGCCGGCGTACTGGTAGGTGGACGACACGACGAGGTGGGTGCCGTCCTTTGCCTGGACAACGCCGCCGAGGTCGATCTGGCCAAGCATCTTCTCCGCGGGCACCGCTTCGAGCGGATCGGTGGACGCAGGAGTGGCGGACTCGGTCGGCGCGGAAGCCGACGCTGCGGCTGGTTCGGTGGCCGGTGGTTCGGCTTCGGTGCCGCCGCTGCAGCCGGCGGCGATGACGACAACCGCCACAGCAAGCACGGCGATGCGGTGACGCGTCATGGCCGCTTGGCCTCCGTCCTGGGAACCACCTCGTTCAGGATGGCACCCGACCAACTGCGGCCGAGGTCGTCGGACACCCGCATCTCGAGGACCTCGGGCTTTCCCTGCTCCGTGCGCATCGGCCCGCACACCAACAGCCGGCCGACCACCTCGACCCACCGGCAGCGTCCCGCGTCCCGGCGGGTCACCCTGTACCAGTTGGTGCCCTCGCTGACGTACACCCCGGACCGGCCAATGCCGACCAACGTGCCGTCCGGAGTGGTCTCCCACGACCGGTAGCCGTCCTCGCTCTTCGGCAGTGGCACCACCGAGGTGAGGTCGTCGGGGCCCCTCTCGGTGTTGCTGCGCAGGTCCACCTCAGCGGGGAGCTCGCCGAGGGAGGGCCGAACGCTGTCCGTCACCGCGAACAGGGTGTCGCCCAGACGCAGGGGTGCTGCGTTCCATCCGTCGACGAAGGTGCTCCACGAGACGCCGCCGTCGACCGACCAGGAACCGGAGATGGCGGTCGTCGGCTGACTCAGGAGGGATGTCTCCGGATGCCAGGTGCCGACCCAGGAGAACCGACTGGGCAGGCGCCGGATGGTCCGCGTCTCGGGGTCGAGCTGGCAGGGGCCCCGGTCCGGAGGCGGACACGACCAAGCGATTGCTCCGTCCCGGGGCGGTGCGGTGACATCAGACATCCGTACGTTTCGTAGCCGGCCCTGCTCATCGACCACCAGCGCCGGTGCTTGGTCCGTGCGATCCCGACCCGAGCAAGTCGATTCGCCCAACACGAAGCCGGTGCGCGTCGACTCAATGCCGCGCTCGCCGTCCGCGAGCAGCCAGGCGTGCACCGCCCGGTGCCGGACCCCAGGGCCCCACCCAGAGCGACGCGCCCACGTCAGCACGACCGGGTAGTCGCACCGGTAGACCTGCCGGTCTCGGAGCCCGCGCAGCTCCCACCGCACCAGTAGCGCCCCGTTCTCCGCCACGTGGCCGAACGTGGGGCGGACATCGGGTCTCGACAGCATCTCGAGCGCTGCGCGAGTGCCGGCGACGGGACGCTCCGCTTCGGGCATCGTGGATGATGGCGGCGCGACGGACGGGCTGGAGACGGGCGCGGAGGCCCCGGGCCGCAGGTGCCCTTCCCCCGACCCTGGATCCGTGCACCCACACAGCGTCGATACGGCGGCGACCGCCGCGACCGAGGCGCTGAGCCAACTACCTTTCGGACCCATCCTTCGGGGCCGGAACGTCAGGGCCGCCAGCAGGCGCCGCGGCGCGGCCCAATGGGTCGTCATGGGTACCTCCGGCTCCTTCGTCTCCTCATCCTCCGATGGCCGAGTCGGGCACACATGAGGCTGGAGTCCCGGGCCGACCGGGATTCTTCGGAGCGAATGGCGGCAGCACAAGCCGCCGCCCCCACCCCGGCGAAAGGCACGGCTGCACGTCAGGGCAACGGTGGTGACGCAAGCTTCTCCGGCTGCCCTGGGCGCGGCACGCGCAAACTCTGGGGCCCTCGAACACACCTATATGCCGCAGGCTATGCACTGCGCCGTGTGCGCCATGTCCCGCACGTGCTACCGGGTCTGGGGGACCCGGTCCCGTGCCGTGCCCAGCGCGTGCTCGCACTCCTGCCAGAGCCGGGCCACGAGGTCGGCTGTCGGCACGATGTCGTGGACCAACTCGACGGACTGGCCGGTGAACGGTAGGTCCTCGTGGCCGCCACCCGCTCGGATCGCTGCCAGCAGTCGCGGACCGACCTCCGCCGGGTCGACTTGCTCCGGATCGCGCCCGAGCGTGTCAATCAGGTCGGTCCGCAGGGCCCTGGGAGCGAACGGTGTGCCCACCTGGGGCAGATTGAACGGCGGGAGCACCCGCTCCGCGTGGGGCACCTTCACCGCGTCGCGTGCGTGTGCTTCCACGATCCGCTGTTTCCACGCGCGATCCACGGTCATCTCGGCGGTGGCGAGGAAGCGTGTGCCCAGCGAAACGCCCTGCGCACCAAGAGTCAGCGCAGCGGCAATTCCCCTGCCGTCCCCGATACCGCCGGCCGCGACCACGGGCGTGTCACCGGCGACGTCGACCACCGCGGGCACGAGAACCAGGGTCGAGATCCACCCAGCGTTGCCTCCGGCCTCTTCTCCCTGTGCGACCAGCACGTCGGAGCCCGCCGCCAGAGCGACCTCGGCCGCGTCAACGTCACCGACCGTCTGGATCCACAAGATCCCGTGGTCGTGCGCCTCCTGAATGAGGTCGGCGGGGATCCCCATGTGGAAGGAGATGGC